>ERZ887851.599-NODE-599-length-35162-cov-30.069302_pt1 | contig 35162 bp, 38 predicted proteins | sample MGYA00521100_ERZ887851 | MGnify/ENA primary metagenome ERZ887851 (study PRJEB32303, sample SAMEA104408602) | aquatic metagenome | biome: Brackish water; feature: Pelagic; material: water | place: Baltic Sea | collected 2014-06-06T16:11:00 | depth 11,444 m ... | reverse complement strand
TATTAGACATAATGTATATTGTGCGAACTATTCACTAAAACCCCAGCGTTTGGTGAAGGGATAGTAAACAAATAGTGCACGGCCGACTAATTCATTCTCAGGAACAAAGCCCCAGGCTCTTCCATCCAGGCTATCCGTAGAATTGTCGCCCATCGCAAAGTAACCATTTAATCCAGTTGGATTATCAGAATCATTTTTGTGAGGGACTTTTAAAATGGATCGGTTAGAAAGAAGTCCATCAGCCCGGTAACCTGGATAACCTGAAATTAGTTCATCTTTAAATGATTCAGCAAAAAAATTGGTTTGTTTTCGATTTTGTTCAAATGCATTGCATCCATTTATGTGCTGACCATTACGAAATAAAATCCCAGGTACGCCTTTTCTTACATCGGTTCCATTGGTAAAAATAGATTCAGGTACGCGCATTTCCAATTTATCCCCAGGCTCGCCAACAAGTCGTTTAATGTAATATTTATCTTCTCCAATCTGAGAAAAGGTTTTAGTTCCAAGTTCATAGTTAAATCGATCAATGCTGGCTGTTCTGAAAACAATCGGATCTCCAGCTTTTGGAGTTATGAAGTTGTAACTCATGCGGTCAACAAACAAGGCATCTCCAAGCAACACATCAAAAGCTAGTGGAATTTCTCCCTTCACAAACTTTCTTTCTGAAAGTTTCAATCTACCTCGGCTAAGTGATTCATCCTGGGCAATTACCATGGGTAGATCGCGAAGATTTTCTATGCCGGCAAATTTCTTGGATAATAATTCATCCATATCAAACTCTGCTGGTACTTTGATAGAGTGCTCTTTCCCCCCAATTTCAAAGACATATTCTCTTACCATCGTGGGAATAATGAAAAACCGCCCATTTGGAAAATTTGCCTGAACATAACGGTGACTGGACCCATTTTGAAGAACCAAATATAGGGTGCCTGAAGATTCGGCTTCCATTCTGTAGTGAGAGGCACCAAGTAGAAGTTTATCCGCTCCCCGTTCAAGAAAGTTTGGCGTTTCATCCTCATAAACATAAGGGGTCATTCCGTAAAACGAAGGATACATCGAATTCGTTGGAATAATAAAAGGCTGAACAAAAAAGCTGCGTATTCCTAAAATAACAATTGCGGCAACGAGGAACATTTCTACATTTTCCACCCAATTCTTTTTGTGATAGTAATGACCACCTGATTTTCGAAGTGCATCATCCAAAATTCGTGCTTTCTTTTCTAGCTCCTTCGAGCTTATAGCTTTTGTTTTGATGGCATCCCGTAATCCTTGGTTGGCAATTTGTAAGGCTCTTTCTTCGATTGGGGGTAATCGGTCCTTTCGATAAAACCATACCTTTAAGCCGATGCGCAAAAGTTCTTTGGCCCCCTTTTTTTCTCTGCGGTTTGCTCTTCGGTCTTCGTTCATAACGGTCATATGTTACTAGAATGAGAAATTTGAAACTATCATTTAATGATCAAACGAAAATTGGATCAATTTGAACTCTTAAGTATTTGTACAAACGCTTCCTGGGGAATGTTTACATTGCCGATTTGTTTCATCCTCTTTTTTCCCTCTTTTTGTTTATCCAATAATTTACGTTTTCTGGAAATATCACCACCATAGCATTTTGCTGTAACATCTTTGCGCATCGCACTGATAGTTTCTCGGGCAATTACTTTTCCACCAATCGCTGCTTGAAGGGCTATTTTAAATAATTGCCTAGGTAAAATATCCTTAAGTTTGGAGCAGAGCACCCTACCCCTTGATTCAGCCTTGTCCCTGTGGACAATCGTTGAGAAAGCATCAACGGGTTCAGCATTTACCATAATCTCCATGCGGACTAAGGCAGATTCAGAATACTCGTCCATGTCGTAATCCATGGATCCATACCCATGAGTCACACTTTTTAAACGATCATTGAAATCGACTAAGATTTCGTTAAGCGGCAGATGGCAAGTGAGCATGACACGGGTTTCGTCAATGGTCTCTGTGTCGGTACAAGTTCCTCTTTTTTCTGTGACTAGAGCAAGCAAATCTCCAATGGATTCATTGGGGGCATGTATACGGGCAACAATTGTGGGCTCTTCAATTTTTCCAATCTCGGAGGGATCCGGAAGTTCTAAAGGATTATCCACTTCAATGGTCTCACCTGTTGTTAGGGTTACTCGGTATATTACACTTGGGTAGGTCGATATAAGATCGATTTCATATTCCCTTCTCAGTCTTTCTTGAATAATTTCCATGTGGAGTAAACCAAGAAAACCGCAACGAAACCCAAACCCTAAAGCGACTGAGGTTTCTGCCTGATAACTAAAGGAGGCATCGTTTAACCTGAGTTTACCCACGCTGCGCTTGAGCTTTTGATAGTCCGAAGTATCCAAAGGGTATAAACCACTAAATACCATAGGCCTTACTTCTTTATATCCAGGAAGCATTTTGTCTGATGGCGTATCCGCAAGAGTTAAGGTATCACCGATCTTTATGTCTGCCACATCACGGATCGCGGTGACTACATAGCCTACTTCTCCTTCACCAAGCGTGGGCTTCGGCGATGGAGTTGGAACAAAGGTTCCCAATTCTTTAACTTGGGTTTTCCTTTGATCACTCATCAACAAAAGTGAGGCATTATCAGAAAATGTTCCAGAAAATACCCTCAGGTAGCAAATAACTCCGCGGTAAGCGTCGTATTGGCTATCAAAAATAAGAGCTCTTGGTTTTGTATGGTCCGTCCATCTTGGAGGAGGAAGTCGGTGGACAACCGCTTCGAGAATATCATCCACTCCAATTCCAGACTTTCCACTGGCAAGAATGATTTCTTCCGCTGGTATGGCAAGAATCTCCTCGATTTGATTAGAAACTCGATCCACATCTGCACTTGGTAAGTCCACTTTGTTGATAACCGGTATAATGCTAAGTCCCTGAGCATCTGCTAGTTGAGCATTTGCCAAAGTTTGGGCCTCCACTCCCTGTGAGGCGTCGACCAAAAGCAGGGCACCCTCACAAGCGGCCAAGCTTCTTGAAACTTCATATGCAAAGTCTACATGGCCTGGAGTATCTATGAGGTTAAAGGTGTAGTTCTGTCCATCTTTAGCCAGATATTTCATGGTTACGGGATGACACTTAATGGTGATTCCACGCTCTCTTTCCAAATCCATGGAATCAAGAAGTTGTTCTTTCATTTCTCTTTGCATCACCGTGTGGGTGCGTTCGAGTAATCGATCAGACAAGGTTGTCTTGCCGTGATCGACATGCGCTATGATACAAAAATTGCGAATCCTTTGCGTTTCCACCATTAAAAAGTTGACCACCCCGTGTTTCTCTCGACAAAAGTCAAAGAAGAACACTTAAGTGTAAATAACTATTATTTCATAAAACCAAACAATGGACAAGAATCGACTTCACGGAGTGCACACTGCATTGGTTACCCCAATGTCGGATGGTGCGGTTGCATATGCAGATTTGGAACGCTTGATCGAAAGGCAGTTGGAGACAGATGTCTCAGGTATAGTTCCATGCGGGACCACTGGAGAATCCCCCACCCTTTCAGAATCGGAACACCTACAGGTTATACGTACCTGCATTGACGGTGCTAACGGTAAGAGTCTGGTAATTGCTGGAACTGGTGCGAATTCGACTACCGAAGCACTTTCTCTTACCCAAGCTGCTGATGATGCTGGGGCGGATGCCTTTCTGCTCGTTGCACCTTATTACAATAAACCCAGCCAGGAGGGCTTATTTGCTCATTTTAGTGCCCTAGCCGAGAGCACTGAAAAACCAATCGTCTTATATTCGATACCCTCAAGGTGTGGAATTGAGATTTCTACAGAAGTTGTTTGTCGCCTGCGTGAAAAATACCCCCATGTTTGTGCCCTCAAGGAAGCGGGGGGGAGGTCGTCAAAAGTCTCAGAAACCTTGATCTCGATTGATGAGGATTTTGTAGTCTTGTCCGGAGACGATGGTCTTACCCTGCCCTTTATGGCATGCGGTGCAAAGGGCGTGGTTAGTGTGGCCTCGAATTTAGTTCCTGAGCTCGTTACGGAAATGGTTAACCTCGCCTTGGTAGGTGATTATGAGAGAGCCCGTAAAATTCATCTGTCAAACTACCAATTGTTTACTGATCTTTTTTGTGAACCTAATCCCGTTCCGGTTAAAACTCTTATGCAAATGAAAGGGATGATTGAATCTTCCGAAGTTCGCTCACCTCTGATTGCAGCTTCCTCTGCAAACCATGATTTGTTGAAAGGGTTAGGGGAGAAACTTTCCATTCCTGAAAGAGTAGTTTTATGAGCTTGAATATTTTACTTTGCGGAGCCGGTGGGCGTATGGGCCAAGCTATTTCTTTAATTTCTCAAGAGCATGGTTGTACTATTTCTTTTCCGGTAGATTTGGGGGATGATCCCGCGCAAGGGATTGATTCCTGCGATGTAGTAATTGATTTTTCTCTTCGGGAAGCGACACTTCCCCTCGCTCGCTTGTCTTCAGCTGCAGGTAAACCTATGGTGATTGGAACTACTGGACATGAACCGAGTGAAAAGGCCGAAATCGAGGCTATTTCCTCGAAGATACCCATGGTCTGGGCAGGAAATTTTTCCACAGGTGTAAACTTGCTCTTTTATTTGACCGAGCAAGCTGCTCGCGTACTGGATGGCCAATCTGATTTTGATCCTGAAGTCATCGAGATGCATCATCGATTGAAAAAAGACGCTCCTAGTGGAACCGCAGATCGGCTATTGGAAATTCTGAAAGAATCTCGCGAGCTTGGTGATGATCAAATTGCTCACGGGCGAAGCGGAATGGTTGGGGCGCGCCCGGCCAAGGAAATTGGTTCTCACGCTCTGCGTGGTGGAGATGTTGTGGGTGATCATACTGTACTTTTTGCAGGTATGGGTGAAAGGATTGAACTGACTCATCGTGCAACTGACAGGAAAATCTTTGCTGCAGGTGCACTAAGGGCAGCAAAATGGGTGGTTGGTAATTCGCCTGGTCTCTATTCGATGCAGGACGTACTGGGGCTAACATCTTGGGCAAAATGATTGCATTTATTGAAGGTAAACTAATCGAGTGCCAATTGAACTTGGCGGTCATTCAAACTGGAGGTATCGGGTATGAAATTCATGTTCCCTTGACAACTTCCGAGAAATTACCCGCACTTGGCGAGTCGGTGAGATTGCATATGCAGGCAACCTATCGTGAGGACTCTCAAACACTTTATGGTTTTATTGATCGGGAATCCCGTGATTTTTTTCGGATGATTGTGGATAAGGTTTCAGGCATCGGTCCCAAAATTGCCTTAAATCTTCTTGGTTCCCTCTCCCTACCGACGCTTAAGAATTCAATCGCTCATGGTGATGTGGGTATGCTTTCCAAAGCACAGGGATTAGGAAAGAAGACTGCTGAAAGAATTGTGGTTGAATTAAAGGATAAGGTACTGCCTAAGGGCACAACGATCGCTCCTCCTGCGGTAAATGCCTCCAGTCCAATTTCAGTAGATAACGAAAGCTCACTTTCCCAGGATTTAGGAATCTATGGAGATGCTGTTTCCGCCCTCCTCACATTGGGTTACAAGGCTACGGATGCGGATCAAGCAGTTCGAAGAGCAGCAGATGTGTTGGGTAAAGATTGCACAACCGAAGAACTAATCCGTAAGGCGTTAGGTCGCTAAGCGGCCTTTAGGCGAATGTAATTTTGTAGGTACTTGCCTGCTTCTTTGACGGAATTGGCAAGATGATTTGTCTTTGCCCAGTTGCACGAGATGGCAGATGCAAGGCGACAGCCGGTACCTCGAACTTTTGTACCTCCAGTAATTCTTTCCCATTTGTATTCGATTACTGGGCTCGTGCCCTCAACCAATAAGTCAGTTGACTGCTCTCCGTCACCATGTCCTCCTTTTAACAGAATCGATTGAGCCCCAAGTTTTGAGCATTCATTAGCGAGGAAAACGGGGCTTATTTTTTCCGAGTTATTGATATTAAGCAATTTACCGGCTTCTTGTAAGTTTGGGGTTACTAGGTTAACTCTTGGTATTAAATCCTTAATTAAGCATTCCCATCCTTTATCGGTAATAAGGGAGTGGCCATTACTCGTCATTTGAACTGGATCTAAGATCACTTTTGTACAGGAAGATTTATTTAAGAATTCTCCCACCTTTCTGACGGATGATTCGTCTGGCAGCATACCAATTTTGATCGCGTCTAGTTCTTCCTGAAGTAGCCCATCTAATTGACTTTCCAAACCTAAAGCTGGAACCGCATGAATTCTTATTTTGGATGAATTGCATTGCTGGGTTATTGCACTGATCACGGCAAAGGGCCTATCGCCCAGTTCATATATAGTCTCTTCGTCTGCAAAAAGACCGGCCCCCCCCGAAGAATCTGTTCCTCCAATGATGCCTATTTTTTGGGATGTGGTTTTATCCACGATGAGTAAACTCCGGAAATGTATTCATCCAACCGTCCATACCCGGAGTTAAGTTAAAAAGATGATTAAAACCTATCGATTGAAGTGCTTCACAAGCCATACGGCTACGAACCCCCGCTTTACAATAAACAACAACATCTTTTTCTGGAATTAAACAATCCAATGGAGAAACGGGTAACGAGTTAACCAAGTTACCCAAGGGTTGATGTAACGATGGATCGATTCTCGATTGCAACCTTTCCCAGTCTTCTCGGACATCTAATATTTGCAGATCTTTTTTCTCTGCCATCATTTCTCTCAATTCATACTCAGAAATCTCTACAATTTCTTTATTCAGGCACATTTTTTGAGAGGGGGTTGCGCATGGTTCACATGCATCTGGGAGTTCTTTAATCTCCCTGCTCTTGGGAAGTGCTTGAAGATTAATCATGCGAGTACTGTTGGAGAGAGAATCGTAGGTTAGTACTTTACCAGATAAAGGTTGTCCTTGCCCTGTGATCACCTTGATGGCTTCCATTGCCTGTATACATCCAATGATTCCGGGGAGCACGCCAAGTACTCCAGCTTCGGCACAAGAAGGAATGCTTGAGGAATCAGGTTGTTCAGGGAAGAGGCAACGATAGGTGGGACCATCCTTAAAGTTAAATACACTGACCATTCCCTCGAATAAATGAATAGATCCATGAATCAAAGGTTTTCCAAAAATGATACATGCATCATTAATCAGGTAACGGCTTGAGAAATTATCTGTTCCATCCACAATTAAATCGTAATCACTGAATAGGGATTCAGCGTTTTCCTTCTTTAATCGTTCAATAATGGGATGAATTTTGATGAATGGGTTTAAGCGGGTAAGTTTGGCAGCCGCTACCTTGGCTTTTGGAGCACCGATGTCATCATGGTTGAAAAGAATTTGCCTTTGTAGATTGGAGGATTCAACCACATCATTATCTACGATGCCAATTTTGCCGACACCGGCAGCGACTAGGTATTGGAGGACAGGGCAACCTAATCCACCCGCACCTATCACCAAAACTGACGATTCTTTTAGTTTAATTTGACTTTCCTGTCCAAAGTCCTTGAGGGAAAGGTGCCTACTATACTGCTCAACTTCGCCTTCATTCAATTCAGTCATGTTTATTAATTCCTGCTAAAAGGAAGCTGCAACCTGAGTGGAGTTTGTTTGTTCTAAGCTGGGGGAATCAAAATTTGTCATTCGAGGCTTATCATAGGAAGAGTCCCAATCCTTCCATACAGGATCATAACCCTTGGACTTTAGCATGGCGGAGACTTCTCTCGGAGACCTTTCGTCTGATATGGAGAACTGTTCAAGGGATTGCGACTCTTCTGCATAGCCACCTGGATTGGTTTTCGAACCAGCACTCATTGTGGTAACACCTAATGGGAGAAGATTTTCTCTGAGTTGTTGGCTTTCCCTCGTGGATAGAGTAATTTCCAATTCGTGGTTAAATATACGAAAGGCGCATAGTAACTGAACGAGATCTCGATCTTTTAAATCGACTGCCACAATGTTATCTCCCTCATAGGGGCGTATCCGTGGGAATGACATCGAATAACTGGTCTGCCAATAACGTCTTTCTAAATAGTCCAAGTGCATGCCTGCATAAAAAGCATCAACCCTCCAGTCTTCAGTCAGACCGAAAAGGCAACCCAATCCGATTTTATTGACGACTGCTTGTCCCAGACGGTCAGCAGTATCAAGCCGCCATTCAAAGTTTGTTTTCTTTCCCTTGAGGTGATGCCTGGAGTAACTTTCCTGATCGTAGGTTTCCTGATAAACCATTACTGCATGGATGCCATGTTCAATGAGTGAAGAATAATTATCTAAACTCAAAGGTTGTACTTCGATAGAGAGGTTAGCAAAGTGCGGACGAAGTAGGTCAATTGCATGGGATAGGTAATTCATACCTACCTGTTGGTTTGACTCTCCAGTTACAAGCAAAACATGATCAAAGCCTCGTTTCTTGAGAATTCCGGCCTCCCGCAAAATTTCCAAATCGGTCAGCGTTTTGCGGGCAATCTTATTATGCATACTGAATCCGCAATAGTCGCAAACATTGTTACATTCATTCGACAGATACATGGGGGCGAACAGTCGAATTGCTTGGCCAAACCTCTTTCGGGTAAGGGAATGACTGAGCTTGGCCATATCTTCGAGGTATTTTTCTCCAGCCAGTGGAGAAAGTAGGGCTCTTAAATCATCGATTCCGCCCTGCCCTTGCCGCTTGAGTGCAAATTCAATTTGCTGGGGACCAATTTGCTGGAGGCTCGATGAATGGGCGGACCAGTCCTGACCTTTTAAAAAGTGTGAAAAAGAGGAGGGTTTTGTCACGGAAAAATTTAGTCTAAAAAACTTGTAAGCGGAGATGTTGCTTGAGCTGTGCGAGATTCCCCACCTAAGCCAGCGAGATAAGCAAGTCTTCCAGCTTCGACCGATTTCCTGAAGGCAATTCCCATTTGGGAGGGATCTTTGGCCGCCGCTAATGCAGTGTTTACTAATACAGCTGAGGCACCCATCTCCAAAGCTTCGGCTGCATGCGAGGGGGCACCTATGCCTGCATCTACTACTACTGGAAGCTCTGATTGTTCGATGATAATTCGTAAAAATTCCCGACTATCCAGGCCGCGATTGCTTCCTATAGGAGATCCCAGAGGCATAACAGCTGAGGCACCCGCATCTTCAAGCCTTTTGCAAAGCACGGGATCTGCGTGGCAGTAAGGCAATACAACAAAACCTTCTTTGGCTAACTCTTCTGTAGCTAAAAGAGTTTCAATGGGGTCAGGCATGAGGTATTTCGGATCGGGATGAATCTCGAGTTTTAACCAGTTAGTATTAAGAGCCTCTCTTGCCATTTGAGCCACAAATACAGCTTCCTTAGCATTCCTTACACCAGAGGTATTTGGAAGGATTTTGATATTTTTATCTGATAAATAATCAAGGATTGAATCTTCTAGACCCCGTGGATTAGCACGCTTCATCGCTACGGTGACCAGTTCTGATTCGCTTGACCTTACAGTTTCTTGGAGAACTTGACCGGATGAAAACTTACCGGTTCCTACAAACAGTCGGGAAGTAAATGTAACACCAGCAATTTCTAAAGGGTCAGTTTTCATAGCAAATTAGTAAATTGTTAGACGGGAATAGGCTCGGCTTTTATTAACTATCAATCTTGTCTGATCCATTAGGTTTTTACCGGAAAATAAAGCCGAGCACAATGCGAGTCCTTGAACACCAAGGGATTCGATCAATGGAAAATCATCTTTGCACAAACCACCAATCAAATAGACGGGTATTGGGTCTAGGATTTTCACAATCTGTTGAAATTGATAGTTAGTCAAAACAGGCCGAAGATTTATTTTTGTGGAAGAGGTTCGGTAAGGTCCCATCCCGACATAGTCAGGTTTATCTTTTTTGGCACATAAAGCTTCTTCGATCGAATGTACGGTTTTTCCAATAATTTTCTTAGAAGACAGAATTTTTCTAGCTTTTGCTACCGATCCATCGTTCGCACCAAGATGTACTCCGTGAGCATCTACTTTACGAGTCAGTTCAATGTGGTCGTTTATAATAAGTTTTGCCTGATATGCCTTGGCATAAGTCACCGCCCTATTTGCCTGTTGGTATAATACTTCACTAGGAAGGGATTTGGATCGTAACTGAATGAATTGCCCTCCTCCTTGAATAAAATCTTTTACTTGCTGGTCGTGGGAATACTCAGAGGAATCTCGGGTTAGGCACATGATTGAATTGTTCATAGGCACTCAATCTTCTTTTCCAAGTAATCTTTGTAGGATTCCTTTTTCCTTTTCCTTTTGAGCCCAAACGCTGCGCTCAATAAATTGATATCGTTCAAATGCAGCAACCGGGTCTTTTTTCCCCCAAATCGATCCAAGTAAAGTTACACCATCAAACCCGAGGTTAAAAAGTTCAGGTATTTTGCGTCTTCTTACTCCACCGAGGGCATAGATTAATGGTTTCTTAGAACTTTCCTTTTTTAAGTTGTAGAGAAGACCACCCAATTCGGGCAGGGAAACCTTGGGGATATACCCTTTTTTGGAAATTGATTCATAAACTGGACCAAAGAAGCAATAATCTAATGGTTCATTTAAATTTTTGAGTTCATCAAGTTTATGGAGTGAACGACTAATCGTCCCCTTCGTTTCGACCAGTTTTTCTTTTGAGTAATGATGGTATCCACAAAGCGAAAAATCTTTTATTAGCTCAGGAAAGCGATGGAGGACAATCCGACCATGATAAATATCGGGAATTTGACCTAAGAGTTTTGCTACCTCGGATGCTGTGGCATCTGGTTTGCGTAGGTGAAATCTTTGCAAACCCACTTCAAACAAATCCGATATTATACCTGCTTCACCATCCCTTAAGGATGCGGCGGAAATCAATATGGCTAAAGGATGTTCCATTAACCACCCTGAGTAGCTTGTATGAGCAAAATCCGATCACCATCCTGTAAAGTTGTAAGCTTATGTTTTTCTTTGGGGACAATGGATTCGTTTACTGCGATAGCCCAGCCTTTCATGTTGGCCAAACCCAACTCAATGGATAGGCCCTCAAGGTCCAATCCATCTTCTAAATCTTTTAATTTATCGTTCAGAAATACCTTCATTCTTTTGGAGGTGGCCCAGAATATATTTCAGCACCTGAATCAAGAAATTCTTTTGCTTTTTGTGCCATACCCACATCGATAGCCTCAGTCTCATTGCTTAACCCTTGTTCATCTGCAAATCTTCGGACATCCTCAGATATTTTCATGGAGCAAAAATGAGGTCCGCACATGGAGCAAAAATGTGCAGTCTTTGCGTTATCTTGAGGTAGTGTTTGATCGTGAAATTCTTTGGCTTTTTCAGGATCCAAAGACAGATTGAACTGGTCAACCCATCGAAACTCAAAACGTGCTTTTGATAATGCATTGTCGCGGTATTGGGCACCAGGGTGTCCTTTAGCAAGATCTGCTGCATGGGCAGCAAGTTTGTAAGTGATTACACCTTCACGGACATCTTGACGATCAGGAAGGCCTAGGTGTTCTTTGGGAGTCACATAGCAAAGCATGGCACAACCATACCATCCAATCATGGCAGCTCCTATTCCACTAGTTATATGATCGTAACCTGGGGCAACATCAGTGGTTAAGGGGCCAAGCGTGTAAAAAGGGGCTTCGTGGCACCAGTCTAACTGCTTGTCCATATTTTCCTTGATCATGTGCATAGGAACATGTCCCGGGCCTTCATTCATTACCTGAACCCCCTTATTCCATGCTCGGGTGGTTAATTCCCCCTGGGTTTTAAGTTCGGCAAACTGGGCTTCGTCATTGGCATCAGCAATTGAACCGGGGCGCAATCCATCTCCTATAGAAAAGGACACATCATAGGCTGCCATGATGTCACAAATATCATCCCACCTTTCATACAGAAAATTTTCTTTATGATGTGAAAGGCACCACTTTGCCATAATGGAACCACCTCGGCTCACAATGCCTGTCATCCGGTTTCTTGTCATCGGAACATAGCGTAGCAGAACCCCTGCATGAATGGTGAAATAATCTACCCCCTGTTCAGCTTGCTCAATTAAGGTGTCACGGAAAATATCCCAATTTAATTCTTCGGGTTTTCCGCCCACTTTTTCTAGGGCTTGGTATATGGGAACGGTACCAACAGGAACTGGACAATTACGAAGGATCCATTCGCGAGTGCGGTGAATATTTTTGCCAGTGGACAGATCCATTAATGTGTCGGCTCCCCACTTGGTTGCCCACCGCATTTTCTCGACCTCCTCCTCAATGGATGATGCGACAGCTGAATTTCCAATATTTGCATTTATTTTGACAAGGAAATTTCGTCCGATTGCCATGGGTTCGAGCTCTGGATGGTTGATGTTTGCCGGAATGATCGCTCTACCACGGGCAACTTCATCGCGAACAAATTCCGGAGTTACCTCTTGAGGAACCGCGGCTCCAAAGGAATTGCCGGGGTGCTGATGTTTAAGAGAGTTGGTCAGCTCATCGGGAGAGGTTTGGAGTTCGTTAGCCAAAGTTTGCAACTTCATGTTTTCACGAATTGCTACATATTCCATTTCGGGTGTTATTATACCCTCCCGTGCATATTGCAATTGTGTGACTGGTTTACCCCCTTTGGCACGAAGGATGGTGACTTTCGAACGGTCGAAATCTGGGAGTTCCTGGGATTTTTCACGTGATCTTTCGTCGTGCCGATCGGATAGGAAACCATTATCTATTGGCTTGATGTTTCTACCTTCAATTAATTCAACATCTCCACGGTTTTTAATCCATGACTGTCGCATAGTGGGAAGTCCTTTATTCACATCACCATGAAAGTCAGCATCACCCCATGGACCGGAGGTGTCGTATACTCTGACGGATTCATTACTTTCCATGCTACCGTCAGGGAGCCGAGTATCGGAAAGTTCGATCTCCCGCATGGGTACATCGAGGTCGTGAAGTTTCCCTTTTAAATAAACCCGACGAGAATTAGGGAAAAGAGATTTTGGTGATTGTTGGTCTTCGACTTTTTGGATCATACTGAATGTTTTTAAAGATTCATTCGTTGTCGTAGAGCCTTTTCCTTAAGCGATTAAAGAAAAAGTTTTCCCTACGGCGCAAAACGCATCAGGTTCGGAGGGTCGTTGGCGGAATGGATCCAACTTCTCAGCCCATCATCCCCGGGCTCCCCTAAACTACTTATTATTCAATGGCGCAAATTTGGCAAAGGCAACCATACAAATACAAAGATTTGTAGAATTGTATTTTATGTGGCTTCGTAGGAACCGTCCGTTCGCTTTAGAATTAATCCACGAATTTCCAGCATGGTTAAGGTGGACATAATTTGGGGCAGTGCCAATTGCGTAACTTGGTCAAATTGGTCGACGGTAAAAGCATCTCCCTCCCTTAATTTTTCCATTATTATTTGTTCGTCATTATCGAGTGAAGAATAGTCTTTTTTCTTAACAGATAAATCACCACTTGGATATGATAACGAAGCAAAATCGAGCATCGGTGCCACTTCATCTAATATATCTGCAGAATTACGAACAAGAGTGGCCCCATCCCTTAGTAGGTCCAAGCATCCTTGTGATTCTGCTTGGTCCACTCTACCGGGAAGTGCAAATACAGTTCTGCCCTGTTCTGCAGCAAATTTTGCTGTAATCATACTCCCTCCGGCTTTTGCAGATTCTATAACTAAAACCCCAAGGGAAACTCCAGCAACCAAGCGGTTTCTCATCGGAAAAGTTCGACGATCCGCTCTTCTTCCCAAGGGAAACTCTGAAAGAACAGCTCCAGAATTTTGAATCTTTCGGTAGAGATTGAGGTTTTCCGGTGGATAGATGATATCAAGCCCGCTACCCAGAAATGCCAGTGTTTTTCCACCTGCCTCTAGAGCTCCTTCGTGGGCAGCAGTATCCACTCCTCTAGCCATACCTGAAACGACGCATATTCCAGACTCTGCCAATTCCGAGGCGATTTTACGGGCCATTTTCTTTCCGTACATCGATGGAATGCGAGTGCCTACAATAGAGATACAAGGCATTTTTGGTATTTCCCCAAGGCAATACAATCCGATTGGTGGATCGCATAGCTCTTTTAAATAGTTGGAAATCTCAGAACTAAGGAGAAAATGTCCACCCATCTTCTCTAGTTTTTCTTTTTCTTTATCCAACCATCCAGATGATTGAGCTTTGCAAATAGCTGTGGATGCTTGTTCCCCCACTCCTCTAACCCTTTTGAGCTCGGATTCATTGGCATTGAGAATTCCCCAAGGGTCATTGTGGAAATTTTCGAGTAAACGACTAAGGGTAATTGGACCAACTCCAGGAACCGAATTTAACAGCATTCTACCATCTCGTTCATCCTTTGTGTTTTTTTGGTCCATTTAAATCTTTAGGATGGATAAAATATCTCTCAACGTAAAACGGATAGAATAGTAGTTCTTAGATAGCATTATAGCAGCTAATTGTCATGGACTTGCGAAGTTCAATCATCTTGTACAGAGTAAACAAATGGAAGATGAAATCGTTGACCTAAGCGAGGAGAAAAAAGAAGAACCGTGGTGCTCAACTTGTTCAGATTTTACCGATTATCGTAGAAAATGGACAACAGTAGCTCGTGCTGATTTGGATGGTGGTGCCTATTCTGAAAACATGGAGATTCCACACTGTGTAACATGTGGGGCAGTGATGCAATATCTGGAGAATTGTAAAAGGTTAGTCTTTAGCGTTCGAATTCTCGTGATACTTTTTATTCTGTTATCTACTATGGTGTTCTTTTATCTCTACGACCCTTCGGTGTTTTCGTTACTTTGTTTGTCTGTTTGCCTCTTAGTGGCTAATGTTTTGAATCGTCTACCTGTGGAATCAAGACGAGCTCTGTGGACTCACAAAGTGTTTATGAGGGGAAAAGAGCTGAGTGATGCAAAAAAAATATTACAAGCAGACAAGGATATAACTGATCTTTAATTGATTGGTGAGAATTCGATAGTGGTGAATTTGTTCATCCCATCCACAAGGGCGGTAAGTTTTCCTTCACTGACCACTTGGTTTTTAAGTACGATCTCTCTCACGTTCTGGTCGCTTCCGTCTTCACGACTTATTTCCTTGGTTATAATTCTTGTAGAATATTTTCGTGCGTTCTTTATGCCTTCTCCACGAAAGTCTATCTTTGAATGCTCGTTGTTATAATACTTTCCGTTTTGAATGGTTGAAGGAATTGAAACATTTGCCTTTTCTTTTCCATTTGCTCCTCCAGAGTAAATAAGCACGGTGAAGGATTTTTTTGAGCGGTTATAAGAAGAAATTCGGTATTGTTCCTGTCCAGTCATGCCAATTCCAAGTACCGTGATATCATTTCCCTGCTCCCCTGCAAGTGCATGGCGAATCACTTCGTCAGAACCTCCAGATATTTGGGCATACCATCGCCAGGCATAGTAATGAAGGTGGTTTGGGTCCCCAGGATTTATGTAGTTTGCTTCGGTGAATGGAAGTCCACTGGATTGAACCTCTACAGGTATCATGGTGTCATCGGAGTTGCCTCTTAACCCGATTTTTCGAGCTATGATGTCAGGTCCTCCGTCATTTGAAGGAATAACCCATTTGGGTTTTAATTGTTTGATTCTGCCGTTGTAATCTACACGTTTGACTAAGCCCATCGACCATTTACTTGAATTGTCACACCACGGCATGTTCATGGTATTTAAACCTCTTTCTAATAATTTTCCAAAGATGGTAACTGTTTTATCGAAAGAATCTTTCTCGTTCTTTACTCCGTCAGCATTGACATCATGATTGATGTTCGAATCATCCCATACTATCCAGGATTCAGAAGAGAGGATTTTTTTGGAATATAAGTTGGCAGCATCCAGTTTGCTCCGCACTAAATCATATTGGCTCCAGACATTGGGAATGATGTGCCCATCCATCATCCCATAGCCGTTGAAGTGGTCGGATACATTCATGTTGAGGGCATCGACTCCTTTCATCATTTCGGTGGAGGCAATTTGCTGATCGTAGTAATCATCCACGGCCACTGCACCCTTTCCCTTTAATCCGGCGAGAGATTCGCATCCTTCACAAGGAGAAGTTCCTGAGGTGGATATTATTACTGGCATTCTCGGTTCTCGGTTGTAGATGGAGCGAACAGCTTTGGCACCTTTCTTAAAAATTTCCTCTATAATAAAGTCAGAGTCCGCTTCTTTCATCATACCTTGTAGGTTTACTTCGTGGTAGAGTTGATAGGCATCTACACGACCTTTAAAATGTTCAGCAATTCGGGAGACAAATTCGGCGTGCAGACCTGTTTTGGGGCGCCAAGGTCCAGCGTTTCCAGAAACCGATGCCCACCTGGGTGTATGCCACATCACAAATTCAACCTTCACTCCTCGCTCAACGCATAGATTAACCGCATTTTCGATCGATTGTAAGTGAGCGGACATATGATTCTTGTAATCCGTATTCTTTTCATTTGGTTCCACTGCATTCCAACTTACCCAAAACTGGGCATAACTACTGTGCTTGGATATCAGTGGTCGGTTCGCATCGTAAAGTTCGCATCCGGGAAGCCCAAAAGGTTGCCAACGTACCCCAATTTGCAGGTGGTCGGTTGTCCAAGCATAAGGTCCTGATTTAGGTAATTGCTCTGAGGGTGCAGCGGCGATCAATCGTGAGTACAAAGGCGCGGTCAAGACAATGGCAGTTAGTAAAAACAGTAATTTCAATTTCATCAGAAATAAGTTTAGACGGTAAGGTTTTGTATGAAAATTAGAAAGAATCAATGAGGTCTAATAGAATAAGACGGAAAGATTATGCCAACAGAAGGAAAGAATCCCCTTCTAACGGAGCATTCCTGCGCCCAAAGTTTCATTGGTAAAAGGGTCGACCAAAATAAAACTCCCCGTATTACGGTTCCTGCGGTATGAGTCCCAGAAAACAGGTTGGGAAGTTCTCAGGGCGACACGACCGATGTCGTTCATGCCCAATTCCTGATCATCTTCGTTTTTCCTGAGGGAGTTTACATCAATTTTGTAGCGAACTTCACTAACTAAGACTTGTGCCTCTTTGGTCGTTTGTCGAAAAAGGAACTTGGCTCCTTTTTTAAGTTTTTTAGCTCCTGAAAACCAGCAAATACGAGCATCCAAGTCCTGAGAATTATTTGGTTGGTTGTTTGGTTTGACCAACATGTCACCTCGGCTTACATCAATTTCATCCTCCAACAAGATGGTGACGGACTGGGGGTGAAAGGCCTCGTCGAGTTCTTGATCCGCGAGCAAGATTTTTTTGATCTTTGAAGAAAACCCTGAGGGAAGAACAGTCACTTCATCTCCCGTTTTAAAAACACCTCCCGCAACACGACCTGCAAAACCACGAAAGTCATGATGCTCATCAGAATGAGGACGAATGACCCATTGCACTGGGAAGCGGGCGTCCACATGATTGAAATCCGATCCAACATATACATTCTCCAGGTGATAAAGTAAGGGCGGACCTTTATACCAATTCATGTTTTCTGATCTATCCACTACATTGTCTCCTTTTAATGCAGAGATGGGTATAAAAGTAATATCGGTAACATTCTCCAAACGACTGGCAAAATCGGTAAATTGTTCGAGAACTTTAATGTATGCATCTTCCTCATAGCCAACCAAGTCCATTTTGTTAATGCACACGGCGACGTGTTTGATCCCGAGCAGATCGGCAATGAAACTATGTCTTTTAGTCTGTTCGACGACTCCGTGCCTTGCATCTACCAGAATAAGGGCTAAGTTCGCGGTTGATGCACCCGTCACCATATTTCGGGTGTACTGGATATGGCCAGGCGTATCAGCAATAATGAACTTTCGTTTGGGTGTGGCAAAATAACGATAAGCAACATCTATGGTTATGCCCTGCTCTCTTTCAGCTTTCAGCCCGTCGGTTAGAAGGGCAAGGTTTACATGTTCATCCCCTCTTTTTTTACTGCTGACTTCAATTGCTTCCAATTGATCCTCAAAAATCGCTTTTGTGTCGTGAAAAAGTCGGCCGATCAAAGTGCTCTTGCCGTCGTCCACACTGCCTGCAGTTGTGAAACGTAAGAGATCCATATTTAGATAGTTTTTGTCTTCGCTCATGAAAAGTGGCGGTTAATAATTAGAAATATCCCTGTTTTTTGCGGTCTTCCATGGCTGATTCCGATCTGCGGTCATCTGCCCGGGTTCCACGCTCAGTGACGCGTGAAGCTGCCACTTCGGCAATGACTTCATCCAAGTTGGCAGCCGTCGAAAGAACAGCTCCCGTGCAGGTGGCATCGCCAATGGTGCGGAAGCGAACAATTTCTCTTCGTGGAGTTTCCTTGTCGTTGGGAGTGACAAAATCACTCACTGCGAGAAGGGATCCATTTCGCTCAATAATTTCGCGCTCATGTGAAAAGTAAAGCGAAGGGAGTTCAATTTTTTCTTTTTTAAGGTATTGCCAAACATCCATTTCTGTCCAGTTGCTCAAGGGAAAAACCCGAAAGTGTTCACCCTGGCTTTTTCTACCATTGAAAAGATTCCACAATTCAGGACGCTGGTTTTTGGGATCCCATTGTCCAAATGCATCGCGGTGAGAGAAAAAACGCTCTTTAGCCCTCGCCTTTTCTTCATCTCGACGACCACCTCCAAGGGCAGCATCCAAACTCTGTGACTCAATTGTTTCGAGTAAGGTTACTGATTGAAGAGCGTTGCGACTTGCATTGGGACCAGTTTCTTCAACTGCAGTACCTTGATCAATGGAATCCTGAACCAACCCAACGATTAGTTGAGATCCAACCTTATCTACAAATTGATCCCGGAATTCTATGGTTTCCGGAAAATTATGCCCAGTATCTACATGAACCAGTGGAAAGGGGGACTTAGCTGGAAAAAATGCCTTGTAGGCTAAGTGAGCCATGACAATGGAATCTTTGCCTCCGGAAAAAAGCAATCCTGGTCGTTCAAACTGGGCAGCTGTCTCGCGAAGTACGAATATAGCTTCCGCCTCTAGTTGTTCCAAATGGGTAAGGTTATAGTTTTTCATTTGCTTAAAGAGAAATTGAATCGAGAACGAATTGGAAAAGTTTTTCAGATGAAATATCCTCACTCTCTTTTTCGCTGTCTATAATGAATTGTTGATCTACGGGTTCTTCAAAATCAGACCCCTGCCCTGTAAAAGAAGGCACCAGTCCATCACTTGCTTTAGCATACAGGCCTTTCACATCTCGTTCCTGGCAAGTATTAAAGGAGGCTTTGACGAAAACCTCCTGGAAATAATGATCTCCGATAATCGTTCGTGCACTTTGACGGAATTCACGCAATGGGGTAATTAATGAAACGAAAACAATAAGGCCATTTGCTGAAAAGATTTTGGCAACCTCACTAACTCGACGAATATTTTCACGACGGTCTTTTTCGGAGAAGCTTAAGTCCTGGTTCAATCCTGAACGGAGGTTGTCACCATCTAGAACTACGGAATGAATACCCTTTTCATGAAGGCGTTTTTCCATCTTTAAAGCCATGGTACTTTTCCCGGAACCAGATAAGCCATAAAGCCAAAAGACAGTACCTTTACTTCCGAGAAGTTTCTCTTTCTCAGTTTGAGCAATTAATCGATCAGAGATCGGATGTATATTCTTGTTTTTCACGGAAAAGGAAAGAAATTAACATATCTAAAAAAAAAAGCGAGAACGCTTAGGGGCGCTCTCGCTTATTGGGGTGAGAGATTTCTCTCTCGTGGGGTAAGTTTCTAAATTATTGAGTTGGGAAGGCTCCGGCAAGATTAATCGAGATTTCAATCTCGTTAGCAACTTTGTCCAAATATTCTCCAGATTTGATGCCGAAATCGTCCCGTTTAACTTTGAATTTTGAGCGTACCACCAGTAAATCCCCTGGGGTCTTATTCCTTTTTTCAAGCAAGCCTTCGAGGTATGTCAGTTCTACTGGAACTTCCATGATTATAGTAACATTTCGAATCGTCATTTTTCCCTCAGCTGTTGCTTTGAGGGCACGAGCTTCTGTTTTAATGTTTCTAAGGTTAGAAAGTGAGAATACGATTTGAGGAAATTTTGATACATGCAGCCAGCCTTCTCCGTGCATATGTTCCTGAAGCACAGAATTATCGACTCTTAGGCTTGATGCATCAAGGACGATTGTTCCCTTGGTCGATTCTGGTTTCGTTGGATCGTAGGAAATTATTCCTGAAATTCCCCCAGCTGAACCGCTTATAGATTCCAATAATGCATCCAATTGAAAAATGATGGTGTTTACCCCTTTGGGGTCTTTAAAATCAAATGATTTGGGCGATCCGAATATGCAAAGAGGAGTAAATAATAAAAAAGAATAAATAAATTTCATTTGTTTATTACGAATCAGTGAGGCATTTTTTTCAAACTTCTTTTTTGATAAAACGATCCCAAGGTCAGGAGTGAAGAAAGGGCTAAGCCCAATATTGGGGTTTCGATACCGCATATAAAACGATCTTTCCAAATTACCTGAGTTTGAGTGCCCAGTTCAGGCATTCCTTCCACTACTGGTACTTCTTGATGAATTTCCTCACTGGTTGCCCAAAAAGAGAGCCTGGCACCATCTTTCACCCAGAAAAAAATCGCAATGGATAAGGGAAGGGAAATTATAAAGTATCTGACCATAAGGCTAGTCTTAGGCTCTCGGGTGGGCGAGTTTATGAGCGTTTTTTAACCTGCCCACAGATACATGGGTATACACTTGGGTGGTGGATAGGCTTGCATGGCCGAGGAGTTCTTGGACTGCTCGGAGGTCAGCCCCATTATCTAAAAGATGGGTTGCAAAGGAATGCCTGAGTTTGTGAGGGGTAAAGTCTTGTGGGAGCGATGCAATTTTTAGGCATTTTTTGAGAAATAATTGTACCCATCTCGTGGATAGTCTTTTCCCTGATCGATTTGTAAATACAGGAGCATGTAACGAGGCGTCATTGCTGTAGGACTTTCGAAGCTGAACGAGCTTTGATGCGGTAATCGATACAATTGGACAGGTTCGTTCCTTATTCCCTTTTCCTATTACTCGAATTATCCTATTGGGCAGATCTAAGTGTTCATGATTTAAGCTCACAACCTCGCTTACTCGAAGTCCGGCACCATACATGAGTTCAAGAATGATCCCATCGCGCGTAGCCAGAAAATCAGCTTGATTGGAGTCTTGGTGAACCAAGGCCGGGGCTGTCATAAGCGAGCGTGCCTGTTTCTCAGTTAAAAATTTAGGGAGAGATTTTTCAGCTTTAGGCAGAGATAAGTTTTTAAAAGGATTGGAGTTTGCCCAGCCACGGGTTTGGCAAAACTGGTAAAAGCAGCGTAGGGCGGACACTTGATTGGCTAAAGTTCTACGCGATAAAGAATTTTGAGCCTCAATAAGATAAGACCGGGCAATTTGCCTATCCACCTTAATGAGTTTCTTTTCTTTTGACTCCTGGCATAGCCAATGGGCAAACTTTTGAAGTGCTCCTTTGTAGTTTCGTAATGTGTGGGCAGATAATCTTCGCTCCAGGGTCAAGTGGTCTAAGAATCGAACTACCTCCAGTTCCGGGTTTTCCGGTTCGCTTTTGGTTTCTAATTCTATTTCAGTCGTATCCACGTTTCCACGACAAGTTCATAAATGCCGACAAAAAAGACCACTAAAAAAACCAAGATTGCAACTGTAAGGTAGGCCCCGAACCCAGTTTGTGGGCTCTGCCTGGGGTCCTTTTTATAACCATTAGAAGTGCTATCATAAGGGGCAATTGATACAAGGTTACCGGATCTCTCAGAGCGATTCTTTAATGGAGTTTTCTTGCTCATGCTTGCACCTAACATGGTTTCGTCTGCATGGCTTGGCAAGCGGAAGCAGTTGTCTTCCTCCAGTCTTACTCATTGGCAAACAAGAAGGGTTCTACTTTGGCCCTTACATCTTCAAAAGAATCTTCCAAAATATAGTGACCCGAATCTGCAAAACGATGGGATATTATATGGGGCCATTGCTTCTCCCATTTTTCTAAATACCCACCATGGAAGCAAAAGTCTTTCATTCCCCAGCATGCCATCGCTGGAGTGGTTGAAAATCCCTTTAGCTTTTCTGCCGTGGATTGAAGAATCGAAAGGGTTGGATGATTAAGCTCATAAGGGATGTCTTTAACAAAATTCCAGATAGCCACACGATTTTTCCAATTCCCATAGGGCTGGAGCAATCCTTTTTTAGCTGAGTCTGTCATTCCTTTGGATGATGCCATCCAAGTTGCCGGACCAGCAAATCCATTGAGTGCTCGGACAAAAAATTCACCAATGACTGGAAGTCGACAGAACAGAATACGGCGAGGTACATCTCGGGAAGGAAAGGCAGCGGTATTGAGCAATACGATCTTACGAATTCGATGAGCTTGATCAGCAAACGCAGTCATTCCAATTGCTCCTCCCCAGTCATGCACTACTAAATTAAAGTTTTGAAGGTTTAATGAATCAACCAACTCCAAAAGATTGGTAGCATGATTTTGCAGGTTATAGGAGAAAGAAGAAGAACTTGGCTTGTCAGAAAGTCCACAACCTAAATGATCAACCGCAATACATCTGCTATGATCCTTCCAAAAACGGACGGCCTTACGGTAATAAAATGACCAGGTGGGATTACCGTGAAGGAATAATGTGGGCGTTTTCTCATCACTACCTTCGTCCAAGTAGCTCAGGGAATGTCCGTTGGAAAGTTTGAACCGCTTAGGTTGAAAAGGATAAGAATCCTTAAGATTGGATGGAATGTTCAAGGATTAATCGAAAGCATTAAGCTGGATAGACCACTGCCTATTCCCAATAGTGCCGTTTTCCGTAAGAGGTTTTGCGGATCTTTTTCACACGCAAGCGTATAAGTTATCGGAAGAGATGCCGATCCGCAGTTACCCAGGTTCTCAAAGCTTGAAAAATTGATTAATGGATCAATGGAAAGGGCTTCAAGCACTGCCTGGCTGTGAGCTTTCCCGACTTGATGAGTGATTAGAAGTTCTGGATCACGAGGTTCCCAATCTTGAATTTTAAGAAATTTAGCCCATGCCCGTTGAGCTACCGAAATACCCGCATGCAGAAGCTCTTCCGAGTCGGTCTGCATGACCAAGTCATCCCCGGAGGTATCCCCTTGGCATAATTCATTATAGGAAGTATCTGTCTCCGTAGCCCATGAGCCCATGGATGGACAATCTTTATCAACTAAGTCTCGATGGGCAATAGACCATGCAACCGCACTTGCTCCGATGGTAAGGTTGGCAAAAAATGGCTTGATCGATTTTCGGGTATGATCACCCTCATTTAATAGTTGAATGGTTTTGTCAACTAAAGGTGCCCCATTCTCTCCAGCGACCAAAATGGCCCGGCGAATTTGCCCAGTTTCAATCATAGAACCTGCCAGTACCAATGCATTTAAAAAACCAAGGCAAGCATTGGAAATATCAAGGATTTGGGTGCCGCCGCCCAGTCCCATCAACCGATGAACATAGGATGCAGTGGCAGGTTCCAGGCGATCTCGGCATACCGAGCAATGAATAAGTAAATCCACTTCGCTTCCATTAATTCCTGATTGTAAAAGCTTAAGCCCAGCTTCGGCAGAGGCTTGAGATGGTTTGAAGTTGCTCGGCCAAAGTCGGCGCTCAGAGATTCCGGTCATCAACTCTAAGCGACCAGTGGGTAATTTTAAAGATTCATACAGTGGAGAAAGCTTCTTTTCGATATCAGAAGATTTATAAATTTCGGGAGGCAGGGAGTAAGCCATCCCTTCGATTACCACAGATGAGAAACTCATGGGTTCAAACGCATGGCTTCCTGAACAATTTCCTGATCGAAATAATTCATTCCCATTCCTGCATCAATAACAATTCCTTGCCCATTAATTCCAGAGGAGCGAGGGCTCAGTAAAAAGGCGGCCAAGTTGGCAACTTCTTCGGTCTGCAAAGCTTTCTTTCGAAATGTCAATTTTTCAGCATACAAATAATTAACGAGATATCCGGGGATTCCTGCTGATGCACTGGTTTTCAAGGGACCAGCATTTACCGAATTAAATCTTACTGAAGTATCCTTTGAGAATGATTTTGCAAGGTATCGTATGGAAGCTTCCAGAGATGCTTTTATTGGGGCCATATATCCATAATTCTCAGCAGTTACTTCAGTGGAAGAAATACCAATGGTTATAAAGGATGCATCTTTAACGAGGAATGGTTTGCAGATCCTGGCCAATTCGACCAAGGAAAAAGATGAAATTTGAGTTGCTTGAAGAAAGTCCTCTCTTTTGGTTTCGTGAAAAGGTTTTACTCCGTCAGTATAGTTGGCAAAGGCGATGGAATGGACTACGCCGTTTAATTGGAGTTCTGGTTCGGATTCTAGAGTGGTCTGTAAATTTTCTAAGTCTGCAGGGCTTTCAAAATCACAGATGAAAATGGGGCTTTGTGAAGGAAGGAGGTTTTGCAATTCCAAACGACGTTTTTCGCTGCGAACACAATAAAGCAGGTTTGCCCCTTCAGATTCTAATACCTTGGCAACCGCCCAGGCTACACTTTTGCGGTTGGCGACTCCAACGACTAAAAAGGTTTTTCCTCTGAGGTTGAGAAAACTCACTTGGGGGGATTTTCTCTAACCATAGCCAGTGCATAAGATATGGTCAGGGCAACTTTACCTTCTTTGCGAATTTCTCCAGTCATTGTGAAGAACTGCCCCATCTTTTCGCCTAAAGTTACGGAAATTTCAACTTCGTCGCCTGGCTTTACCATGCGTTTGAATCGAGCATCTCGAATTCTCGAAAGAACAGGAGTTACTGAACTGTCATTTAAAGATTCGGACTGCAAGTGATCGGCGAGAAAAATGGCTCCCGTTTGAAAAACCGATTCACACAGGAGGACCCCAGGCATAATTGGATTACCTGGGTAGTGTCCTTCGAAAAAAGAAAAGTCAGGACGGATTGTTAGGGCTGCACGAGCCCCAGTTTCTGTAATCTCGATAATTTTATCGATAAAGAGAAAGGGGGGGCGATGAGGAATGCGACGATAAATTTCTTCCATATACAAGGAAGAGAGCTAGAGAATGAAAGCCTCTCAGGCAATGGCAAAGGTAGACTCGTCAATATCGTCTGGATTACCCTTACCAGGTTTTTGCCGTAAAAAGCTATCTATTTTATTAGCTGTGATCACTCCGTAATTAATGGTACCAAGCCAGCCGGACATAATAATTCCAACCGAACCGGCATGAAAAAGTCCGGGTGCGTATTTTGGTAAGTCTCCTGAAACTTCTAAGCCTTCAAACTTAGTTCCGAATGTTGCCCCGTTAGCATGTTGGGTATAATGTTTAATCGTTCTGGGAGTGGCGGCTTCCAAATGATCAATTTTATCCCTGATATCAGGAATTATTTTTTCGAGAGCCTCCAAGCTTTCCTCGCAAAGTCTTTTTTTAGCTTTTTCGTACTCTTCATCGCTTAGTTTGCCCCAATCTTTCCAGTTTGCATTTAAGGAGGCAACAATGCTGTACCTTGGGTCTTTCCGGTGAGGCCGGGTATCGGGGTAGTAAATCGAGAAAGTGCGGCTTGTAGTGTGAAAGTCTGCAAGTTCATCGGTCGAAAAATTTGCAGATTCCGATGTGAATATCAGATCGCCAACTGATTCAGGGATTACTGCCCCTTTTTTCAGCCCAATATAAACTTGGCAGGATGTGCTGTTTAGTCGAACTTCTTTAGCTTGCGAGGCAAATCTCTTAGGCAGTTTTGATAGACCCAGCATATTTTCAATAGTGTTTTTTAGATTCGCATTAGAAAGAACGGCCCCACAGCGAATTTTTTTCCCATTAACGATAACTCCAGTAACGCATGATTTACCATCTCTCTCTTCAGTAATTAGTTTTTCAACCAAACATTGGCGGCGCAGTTCTGCTCCATTGCTTCGTAGTTCATTAACCATTTTACGAATTAAAGAGTCGGTGCCGTCTTTGAAGGTATAAATCCCCTTGCGCATAAAATTGGTAAAAACAATCCCGTAAGCAATGGCCGGATCCATAAAGGATGAGCCATTTGCGTAGGAAATTGGTTCTAAGAGGAGCCTCTTGACATCGTCGCGCCCTGGGAAGAATTCTTCTAGGAGATCCCCGATAGTTCGTCCATCTTGAGCAAAATAATCCATCTTGCGTAAATGATCGTAAAATTCTTCCACCCTTTCACGGGCAATCTTAAAGGTATTGTGAAGAATATTAGTAAAGTCCATACGATCAAATGTGGTCCTAAGATCGTATTGCGGATTAACAAATCGTATATTTTTTAATTGAACAATCGAATCAGCAATTTCCTTGGTCCAATATCTACGGCAGGACTTGATCATGCCTACAGGAAATCCATGGAGTGAAATATCAAAAATATGTCCCCCTGCCCGCTTAAACCATGTTGCTAAGCCTCCAAATTGATAGTGGTTTTCCAGCAAGAGTACAGAATGACCTTGTTTTGCTAAACAATTAGCACCAGTTAATCCGCCCAGTCCACTACCCACGACTACTACATCGTAATAGTCCTTAGCGCCTTTCAAATGGTCTCTTTTGGAATTCATGTAAGTATAAGCTAATGTAAATTGGGGGATCCGGCAAACAAACCGATTTATTGATCTTTGTGATTACTGTATTTGTCCATGAATTGCTTAACGGTCTGTTTAGGGTCATCGCCAGGTCCGATCAAATAGGAAGTATTGATCTCATTCAAAAGCAAAAAATCTTCGATATTCAATTCAAGTGGAGATATAGACAAACTGGTAAGCTGCATTTCTTTGAGTGGAGATAGATCATCAAGGCCGAGGCCGATTAAATTTAAATTTTTTAGCGGACAATAAGTCAGTGGAGCGATTGAGAAAATCGGAGATCCGGGCAATGTTAAATTTTCTAAAGGGGACTCCATTAATGGACCAAGGTCATTGACCTCAGTTTTTCTGAGTTCTAGGTTGCGGAGTGGGCTTCCCCGAAGAGGTGCAAGGTCAGAAATAAGTGTCTTGTTTAAATTCAATTCTTCTAGCGGACAGTCTGCAAGTGGGGACAAGTTTTCGACTTTTGAATTTTGAAGAAATAATTTCTCTAATGGTTTCTCAGCAAGCGGACGAAGATCGAGAAGGTTGGTACCTGAGAGATCCAACTTGGTTAAAGGCATCGAATGAGTAAAAGATAGGTTTTGAGTCGAGCATCCGGACAAGTTTAATTCCTCAATGGGTAAGATAGCTAAAGATTCAAAGTCAGTTGATTGAGATTGGACCGCGGAAAGCCTTTTAAGTTTAAACCTTTTAAATTCGCGGAAAGGCAAAGTGCATCCTTTAGGAAGGGATAAAGCCTCCAATGAAAAAGATTGAATATGTTCAGGGTCAAAGGAACAAACTTTAGAAAAGTCCAATTCCCTAATGGGGAGATGAGACAAGTTGGAGAGATTCGAGAATTGACGATCGGAAAGAAAGCGAACGCCCAGTCCCCCAGGTATCAAGAATACATCTGCTGAAAAACCTAAGTTTTGAAGTTCTCTGGAGCACGAAATTGCGATTTCTGGAAAAAAGCGAGTCTGTCCGCTTTTTCTTCTTTGCAACTTGGAGGTGATCACTCTGCGGTCAAAAACAAATTAAAGGCTTATAGTTAAATTAATAGAAGCTACTTTGATTGTTTTGTAGTGGTTGGCTTGATAAATATATTTTTCCAACGAATTTCTCCGCCATGTGTTTGTAATTGAATTGGGCCTCGGTCAATTAAGCTTTTTGCCCGTTTCCAGTACTTGGTAAGAGGAGCCTTATCGACGACCAATTTTTCGTTAAGCCAAACCGTTACAATATTTCCAGTCATTATGACTCGAAATTGATTCCATTCTCCAAAAGGTTTATCAGCATGAACAAGGGGATCGCGACCGGGAGCTCCCTTGCCATTATTCCAAAGTCCACCGGATCCTTTTTTTGACCCGTGTTTCCATTTCCCTCCTGCCTCAGTAGTATCCCAGATTTGAACTTGGGGTACTCCTCGCAGGTAAATCCCACTATCCGCGAGCGGCACGGTTTTATAATCTAATAGTAACTCAAAATCAGCAAAGTTCTCTACCGTGGTCAGAAAAAGACCTTGTCCATCATTAACGAGTTCACCGTTTTCAACGCGCCAGTGTTTATTTATATTAACTAGGCTGTCCGCCCTTTTTTTAGCAAGTTTTTCTTCGGGTAGGTTAACCCATGTGGATGGGTCAACCGTACCGAGCCCCCACCAGCCATCCAAGTTATTCCCATTGAATAGGGCTTTAAAGCCTTTGGGTTGGGCATGCAAAGATTGCAGGGAAAATCCAATTAATAAAAATAGATAGAGTGTTGGCTTCATGAACAAACTTTATGGATTATCGAAGGCTTGCTGGCAAATTGGAAAAGGTTAAGAAATTACGCCAAGGGTAGAAAGTCATTTCCTAAAACATATCCATGTTCTTGCAAATATTCAGAACTTTTTTTCCTAACACCTCTTGCTCCTGCCAAAATTAGGATAAAACATTGTTTGGGTGATGGAATCTGTTCAATCGGGATAATGGGTAAGGTTGCAATTTGTTTGTTCATTTTTTTAGGGTCTGGATCAATAAAGCCAGAAATCTTAATCCCCTCTTTTTTTAAAAGACTGAAAAGTTCCCTAGCTACTCGACCGGCTCCCCAGCATAGGATGATCCTTTCACCTAAGCTAAATTCTTCTTCCAACCATTTGCGTAAATACTTGGCTTTGACTTTTTGAAATGCGGAAGGTGCGTAGCTTAAATTTGTTCGGGAAGCTCGTTTGGGATGATCTCGCCATTTTAAAAGAACCTGCGGTAATTTTTCCATTACTACACCATGACCCATCCATCTTAACCAGAGTTCGAAATCCTCGGGTAATATGCCTTTGGCGTAACCGCCATAACAATCAATCAGACTTTTACGGAAGATTATCGATGGGTGAGCAAATGGGCAGTCTACAAATCGATTCATTGAATGTTCCTCTGCAGTAAGGATTTCATTCGTCCACTCGACATACAATTCAAACCCTTTTCTATGATTTGTAATGGCTTTGGGGAAAGGCTCAACTTGGCTTGCTACTAGGCCAACCTTTGTATTCTTATTCAAATAATCGACTTGAATCTGCAAACGCTTTGATTCCATAAGGTCATCGCCATCCATCCTCGCAATTAAGGGGGATTTTGCTAGGTAGATAGCAAAGTTCAGGCAATCTGAGATGCCGTTGCCTGGGTTTTTAAAGATTCTTACACGACTATCTCTTTGGGCAAAAGTTTCTAAGATTTGATAGCTTTCATCAGTTGAATGATCATCAACTGCAATGAGTTCCCATTGTGACAGAGTTTGTTGTAGAATCGATTTAAGGCATTCTTTTAAGAACTTTTCTTCGTTTCGAACTGGCAGCACGATCGAAACTTTAGGAGGCATGCCTTTTTTGATCTTAATTAGATGATGATATTTGCCGAATCGCTTCGTAAACGGTTATACCAACGGAAACTGCAAGGTTTAGGGAGCGCAATTCGGGGGCGTACTTTGGAATGGTTAATCGGTTTCCTTCGACCCATTGATGTATGTAATCAGGAGCACCAGCACCCTCTTTTCCAAAAATTAAACCATCTCCGCATTGAAAATTTGCATCCCAGATAGTTTTTTTTGCATGAGTACTTAAGAGATAAAGTTTACTTGGTCGCTTGGGAGATTTAATGAAATCATCCCAGTTCTGATATTCATTAACCTCAAGGGACTGCCAATAGTCCATTCCTGCTCGCCTTAAATTCTTGTCGTTGATTTCAAAACCTAGAGGATGGATGAGATGAAGTCGGCAATTGGTAAAGGCGCAAAGCCTTCCAATGCTTCCAGTATTTTGAGGTATTTCAGGCTGGAAAAGAATTACATCTATCATCGCTTGAGAGAATTTTTCATTGCTTGATCAGCTTCTCTTTGGGCCACTCTCTTTTTTAAATCCTGCCTCTTATCTCTTTGGTTTTTACCCGTGCCCAATGCCAATTCACATTTGATTAAAGCACCTTTGAAAAAAAGCTTTAAGGGAACAATTGTTTTCCCCGAAGCTTCGACTGCTGCTTTTAAACGATCTAATTCTCTACGGTTTAAAAGTAATTTCCGGGGTCTTGTGGGTTCATGATTGTTTTCATTACCAAAAATATATTCGTCAATATAAGCATTGTACAAATAGAGTTGATCTTTATTGAAACGGGCAAACGATTCGGAAATCTGAGCCTTACCATTTCGAATTGATTTTACCTCTGTGCCTTGCAATTCAATACCAGCCACCATTTTGTCACCAAGTAAGAACTTATGCCTAGCTTTTGAGTTACTGAAGGAGGGCAAACGGTCAGCAATCTTTTTCTTGCCTGCCATGTTAGGTTATTTGGCGAAGATTAAACTACAGGTAGTTTTCCCATAGTCGTCTAATTGACTTGATCAGTCCTCGGAGTCTTCGTCCCAGGGTTGGTATGTGATTTTGCCTTCGATAATTTCGCGAAGTGCAACATCTTCCGGTTCTAATTTCTCCAAAGATTCGATTAGAGGTTTGCTCCCATGCTTTAGTTGCTTGGAGCGTCGAGAGACCAAGTTGATGAGGGCGTTAGGGTCCTCGACGATGGTTTGGGCTTCTTGTAGGTATTCGTCTCTCACAATTAGATTAGGTAATTAGATTTGTGCAAAAGGGTTGAAAGTTAGGGGAAAATGTGAAATTTGCAATGTATTTCTATTATGAAAGGCAATAACAATACAATTATGCTTGGTAAGACGACTGTATCATCAAAAAAGGATGCTGAGAATATTGTTCGTAAACTTCTGGAATCAAATCTTATTGCATGTGGAGAAATTGAAGGCCCAATTTCAACTATTTATCGATGGAACAAAAAAATTGTTGAAGATAAGGAATGGAGAGTGACTGTGAAGTTCCCGAAAAATGTAGATCCGGAAATTCAAAAAGAAATTACGAAAATTCACCCATATGAACTACCTCAATGGATAAATTGGGAGGTCGAAACTAGCCAAGATTTTAAAACTTGGGTAAGCTCAAAAGCTTCCCCTTAACTCGAGTGAATTATTCCTCTGGTTTTGTCTTAATTAAGGAAACGACGCGATCACCTTTTTTCCACTGTCCACGTTTGCGTAGCAACTCGACACGCTCAAAGCGCTTAAGTACGTTTCTGTTCTTGGACAGTCCTCCTGGAGGACTAAAACTTGGATGTCTGCTCATAAGTATATTTAATTATTGGAAATTGTATAATAATTCAAGTGAGAAAAAAGAATTATGCAGTTGCACCTATTGGTTCTGCTCCAGGTTCGATAGAGTCTTGTTCTTTCTCTGTTGTATCATTTGCTGATTCGCTTGAATCCTCGTTCTCCTTTTCCTCAGAATTTTTTTCTGAGGATTTAGTTATTTCAGAAATGATTTTACCATGATCGATTATTTCGTGGATGTGTTTTCCTTCAACTGTTTCGAATTCGAGGAGTGCATTTGCTGCTGCGTGCAAGGACTCAATATTTTCGGTAAGGATTTTTTTAGCTCTGTCGTATTGTTGGTCAATGATTTCTTTGATTGAGGAATCAATCTTTCGAGCTGTTTCTTCGCTGTAATTTTGAGCCCTGCTAAGTTCCTTGCCCAAGAAGACTTGATCCTGTTTATCACCAAAAGAAATCATGCCTAATTCACTCATTCCCCAGTCACAAACCATGCTGCGAGCAATGTTTGTAGCCATGCGAATATCTCCAGCAGCGCCACTGGTTACATCTCCGATTTCGATTTCTTCTGCAGCCCGGCCTCCCATTGCACAGCAGACTTGGTTAAGCATTCTTCTTTTGCTGTGATTTAAAATATCCTTTTTAGGCGTGAACATTGTGCTTCCAAGGCTTTGTCCTCTTGGGATAATGGTAACCTTGTGTATGGGAAGTAAACCATCGTCAGTTTTTGCCTGAACGATCGCATGACCGGCTTCATGGTAGGCAATTATTTTCCTATCCTCGTCATCCATGACCCTGCGGCGCTCGCGACCAAAAGAGATTTTTTCTCTGGCATCATCAAGGTCTATAGGTTCGACATGTTTTTTGCGTCTGCGAGCTGCAATCAATGCACCTTCATTTAGAAGGTTGGCAAGGTCTGCTCCCGAAAAACCAGCAGTTGCACGGGCCAAGGACTTGAGTTCAACCTCTTCTGATAGTTTAATTTTTTTGGCATGCACTTTGAGTATGGCGTCTCTACCTTCCAAATCCGGAAGGTCGATCATAACCTGACGATCAAACCTACCTGGGCGAAGAAGTGCATTATCTAAAACATCCGGACGATTTGTTGCAGCGATGATAATAATACCTTCATGACCATCAAACCCATCCATTTCTACGAGCAAAGAATTTAAGGTTTGTTCTCGCTCGTCGTTACCTCCGCCAAGCCCGGCACCCCGTTGGCGACCAACAGCATCAATTTCATCTATAAAAATTAAGCATGGTGCATTTTTCCTTCCCTGTTCAAACATGTCCCTAACACGGGCTGCTCCGACACCAACAAACATTTCTACAAAGTCGGAACCGCTTATACTAAAAAAAGGAACATCTGCTTCACCGGCTACAGCCTTAGCAAGGAGGGTCTTGCCTGTGCCTGGGGGACCTACCATGAGGACGCCTTTGGGGATTTTCCCTCCAATTTTACGAAATCTCTTCGGGTCTTTGAGGAAATCAACAATTTCAGAAACCTCTTCCTTGGCTTCGTCGCATCCAGCTACATTATTGAAAACAATTTTTTCATTTTCGCGGGTAAGTAACTTGGCTTTGCTTTTGCCGAAGCTGAGTGCACCCTTTCCTGCCATTCTCAATTGGCGCACAAAGAGAAAGTAAAGAAGACCGATAATCAGAAGAAATGGTAAAAGGCTGAAGAGCAATTCCGTCCAAATAGTGCTTGAGGGTTCTTCGCGAAAACGGGTCCCCAGTAAATCCCTGAGTTCTTTGTAATCTGATTCTGTTACCCTACCCTTGACCACAAAAGGAAGGGTTTTGTACTGATTCTCATCTATTTCAAAAGCGGGATTTTGGATTTTCCCTTGGATAATATACCAGTCCTCTCCGCCTTTCGGGTCACTTTGAATAATGGCTTTGTCCACCCGATCCTGCTTGGCAGCTGTTATTAAATCATCAATGGATGAAATCGAGAGTTGGCTAGGTGTGATTTCTCCCGATTGGACCATGACAAGCCCGATGATAGCAGCAAGTACTGCTAACCAAATTAATAAAACCTTGGGCTGGAAGCCTTTAGCCTGCCCATCCGAATCATCTTTCTTATTGTTTTCCACAGCGATACAATCATGTGTCTGATTGTTGGTAAGTCAAACGGATTACCCGTAAGTCAGCCTTGGAAACCTTGGCGGATTCTGCTGGTGCAAAGCCTGGTATCCATATGATTTCCTCTTTTTGATCCAAGAAAATGGGAGTGTTTATTTTTTTAGCTTTCGACCACTTTCGGTCGATCATCCAATCTGATAGTTTTTTGCTTCCTGGCGATCCGAGTGGGCGAAACATATCTCCTTCTTTTCGAGATCGTATGAAAAGATAATCTGGCAAAGTTTTCAGTGAAATAAATGCTTCATTCTGAGAATTTACATGCTTTCCATCAATCAGATCAAGAATGCGGGGATTTAGCATCATTTGTTCTGCTTGGACACTTCCACCGCATGGTAGGTGTATGGAATAGCTAAAAGACAAGGCTGTCTTTGGGATAAGAGCTAATTCATCTGAATATTCGAACTCTATGAATCCCCCCCTTTTCCTTACGCTAAATTTTTCGGCCATTTGTAATACTTTGAAATTGGCATTTTTAATTAATTGAACCAATCGACCAGTTTTTGCACTTAAGGGTATTGGGGGAGTAAGTTTGTATTCAATTTCCTCTAACCACTTAATCAGGACTCTTCTTTGGATGGCACAAGGCAATTTTATCAAACCCTCAAAATCTAATTTTTCTCCAGCTTTGCATGCACGATAAGATTCTTGGGCATAATGTTCTAGAGCCTTTGAATCTTGGCTTAAAAGATCAACTGTCTTAGCAACCCCTTGCAAAAGATCTCGATCACTTGCTTCGGCCCACTGCGGCAATACTAAGTTGCGCAAACGATTGCGCAGGTATTCGTTCTCCTGGTTGCTTGCATCTTCTCTCCATGGAATGGAACATTTTTTGAGTGCAACCCGAATGAATTGTCTACTCAATGTGACGAAAGGACGTATAAAGCTAAGGCAACCAACTTGGCTAACAGATTGGGGACTAATTAGGCCATCCACGGAAACACCCCTTGGTATCCGCCATAGTAAAGTTTCTGCAATATCATCAAGGTTGTGCCCCTGTATAATATGCATGCTCCCATTTTGTTTTACCTGTTTTGCATAAAAGCCCAGCCTGTCTTTCCTTAATACCCCTTCATCTAGTCCGCATTTTGGGTTTTCTGAATACCCTACCTTGCAGGGCAATCCGAGTTTGCTGGCAAGAAGGCAGACAAAGGATTCATCACCCTCTGAGTCATCTTTCCTTAATTGATGATTGTAATGAAGAACGACCATTCGTTTTCGTAATTGAGGAAAGGCAGCAAAGGCTAGAATCAGCGAAAAGGTGCTATCAGCCCCTCCGGAACATGCAATTCCAATAAGACCTTGTGAACTAAGAGACTCCTTAAGCACAGAAAGTGCATCGTTATGCCACAAATCAAAAGGTGCCAGTTCAAGCAACCCCATGGCCCGCTCGGCTAAGTCATCCGGCAGGTCCAGAGAATGGTCCATAGTTAGGTCCTTAAATTCCGATCGTTTCCTTGGGGAACCATTTTTTTAGGCATTCAGGAATTTTTACTTTTCCGTCCTTCTGTAAGTTGTTTTCCAAAAGGGCTGCCAGTACGCGTGGAATAGCCAGTGCAGAGCCATTTAGCGTGTGCACAGGTTTAGGCTTTCCCTCTTCTGAGCGAAAACGAATGTTGGCTCGCCTTGCCTGGAAATCAGTAAAATTGCTACAGCTTGAAACTTCCAGCCAACGCTTCTGTCCGGCAGCCCATACTTCCAGGTCGTATTGCTTGGAATGCGGAAAACCAATATCTCCAGAACAAATTAAAAGCACTCGATACGGCAGGCCAAGTTTCTGCAGAAGACTCTCGGCGTCGGTTCTGAGTTTTTCTAGTTCTTCAAAACTGTCGTCTGGGTGCGTCCATTTGACCAATTCCACTTTATCAAATTGGTGCAA
>ERZ887851.589-NODE-589-length-35486-cov-20.847930_pt1 | contig 35486 bp, 40 predicted proteins | sample MGYA00521100_ERZ887851 | MGnify/ENA primary metagenome ERZ887851 (study PRJEB32303, sample SAMEA104408602) | aquatic metagenome | biome: Brackish water; feature: Pelagic; material: water | place: Baltic Sea | collected 2014-06-06T16:11:00 | depth 11,444 m ... | reverse complement strand
CGGCCGTGATCATGGTCGAAAACTCTAGGATCGTGATGCCTTCTAGCGGTTTCATCAATGGTTTCCTTTTTATTTTTTTGGGGGGGTGCAGGATATCGACGCCGTGCCACACCTTGGATTAAGGGGTCGATAATCTATCTTCGTTGCGATAGATTCAATCCTCTATTGAGAAAACGTGCGCAGGCTATCAGTAGGCGAACTGCCTTTAAACTGATGGCGCTGATTGCGGGTCGGAGAACTGATCAAGCCGAATCACCATCCCACCCGGCAGCAGAGGTCGAATACGCAATGACTGGACGTTCACTGATTGTCTTAACTGCCCTGATGGTCTTTGACGCGATGGCTGATGCCTCGGCGATCTTAGACAAAGATTTTGCACTCATGATGGCGTGGTTTCCCGGGGTCTACGATAACCAAGAGCAAGTGTATTTTGAGGATGAGCAGAACCTTGCCGGTACGCTGCGACACTCACGAGTGCACACCGTACTTGAACCAGTGGACTTACCCCGCTTTGGCGCTCATGTTTTCTATTTACAGCAATATGTTAACGATGACCCTGCGCAGATAAACCGGCAGCGGCTTTACGTATTGAATCCAGATTATGAGCGCAACGCGGTTAGGATGCAGATCTATACTTTCAATGAGGCCAAATTACTGGTGGATGCGCATTTGGGCCACACTCAACTCGCGCAATTAACGATGGATCAAGTGCAGAGAGTCCCTGGCTGTGATGTACTGTGGCGGCGAAAAGCCAACCAGTTTTTGGGGCGGACGCAACATCATGCATGCACGAATGCGCTCGCTAAAGACGTTGGGTATACGACGATTAATCACTATTTTTTACTCACCGAAGACGCACTCTGGATCAGTGATCAGACACTTGATGAAAACGATAACGCCGTGACAGATCAGCGAGCTAATATCCCGTTTAAGCATCGTAAGGCGCGACAATTTGAGTGTTGGATGACGGCCACGCAGCGTGACGGAGATAGGACCTTTCGTCGGGGCCTAACCCTCCATGACCAAGGGGGCATGATCTGGATGAAGACTGAGGAGGAGAACGCCCAGCAGGTGGGTATTAAACTGCGCAATGTGCGTTGGCCTTATGGGCGTAACCGTCCCTCTTTAGTGCTTTATGCTCATAAACCAGACCAAGACCGAGCCCTGTCTTATGCGTGGGCTGATCCTGGCGCACAAAGAATTGGGATTAATCTGCGTTGGATGCAAGCGAGTTGCACGCTAACGCCACAATCGGTGGGCCTGATCCAATGAAACGCATAAAGAAAGCCTATCGGCAAACCGCATCATCTCGCACTTACGTCGGATTTTACCGCACCGCATGGGCAGGGCGATTCGCACTCATACTTATTAGCTGTGCCTTGGCTGGGGTCTCATACAGCGACACAGAGATTGCGTCAGAAACGCTCCCAGACCCTTTAGCGGCAGGTTGGCGGGGTAAGCCGGTCTGCGTAAAGCTTCACGAAACCACAGAAGTCCGCGTGCTGCGGTGTACGTTTCCTCCGGGTGTGGGACATGAGCGCCATTTTCATCCGCGGCACTTTGGTTATGCGCTCTCGGGCGGCACCATGGAAATCCTCGATCAGCATGGCACCCGGCGCGCCGAGATTGCCACGGGCAGTTATTTTTCAAGTGAGGGAATCGACTGGCATGAGGGTCTTAACGTGGGAGACTCTGTCGTGCAGTACCTCATGATTGAGCCGCTTTAGGAAATATACTGAGCCCCGCCGATCAACTGTTCCGAGGGCTTACTCCTCCGTAAAGCCAGCGCGCTCAACAGTGTCAGGGACAGTTTGCAGGCAGTGGCTAACTTTTGCCGCGTTTTTGCAGTGATTTAGGGGTTAAATGGCCGAAAAAGGCATCCAATACCCCCGATTTTGCATAAAAAGGGCATGAACTTGATGGTGGATAAGCGCTCATGAAAGCACTGGTCAAAAAAAATGCTGAAGAAGGTCTTTGGTTAGAAGATGTGCCCATGCCAGCGGTAGGGGGTGGTGATGTCTTGATCAAAGTCCATAAGACCGCCATCTGTGGCACCGACGTGCACATTTATAACTGGGATGACTGGGCAAAAAAAACCATCCCTGTCCCGATGACAGCGGGCCATGAATACGCGGGCGAAATTGTGGAACTGGGTGCGAATGTCACGGGTCTAGAGGTCGGCGATATTGTTTCAGGAGAGGGGCATGTGGTCTGCGAGCGCTGTCGAAATTGCCTCGCTGGGCGCCGCCATCTTTGCCCTAACACTCAAGGGGTGGGGGTGAACCGCGATGGCGCGTTTGCTGAGTATGTGGCAATTCCTGCAACCAATGTCTTTCGGCCTAACGTCTATATCCCGACCGATCTACTGAGCATTTTCGATCCCTATGGCAACGCGGTGCATACTGCGCTCTCATTTAATATGGTCGGTGAGGATGTGATCATCACCGGTGCTGGACCCATTGGCATTATGGCGGCAATGGTGGCTGGCCACTGCGGCGCGCGCAATGTGATCTTGACCGACGTCAACGAGTATCGGCTTGATCTGGCGAAACGCATCGTTCCGAAAGTGCGCCCGATTAATGTCTCTAAGCAAGAGATCAGCCGAGCCTTCATGGAGAGCCTTGGTATCCTCGAGGGCTTTGATGTCTGTCTTGAGATGTCGGGCTCGCCCGCCGCTTTCAGAGATGTGTTAAGCAAGATGATTAACGGCGGCAATATTGCGATGCTCGGCATCATGCCTGATGAAACCGGTATCTCATGGACTGACGTGGTGTTTAAAGGCCTGAATATCAAAGGCATCTATGGACGTGAAATGTACGAGACCTGGTACAAAATGGTCATGATGGTGCAGAGCGGACTGCCTATCGAGCGCATCATTACCCACCGGTTCCATTACACCGAATTTCAAGAAGGTTTCGACATTATGCGCTCGGGTCAGTCGGGCAAAGTGATTCTTGATTGGAAGGCGTGATATGAGTTACCACGATGTACAGGACAGCTACGCTGCAGAGATCGCTGAAATAAAAGCGGCAGGGCTCTGGAAGACCGAGCGCGTGATTGCCTCTGAGCAAAAAAACCAGATCACGCTTGAAGACGGTGCCAATGTCGTCAACATGTGCGCCAATAATTACCTTGGACTGGCAAATAACGCTGAGGTCATGCAGGCGGCGAGCGATAGCTTGCAACAATGGGGCTTCGGCGCGGCCTCTGTGCGCTTCATATGTGGTACTCAGGGCATTCATAAAACGTTGGAGCAGCGCGTCAGTGCCTTTCTCGGTATGGAGGACACGATCCTTTATGCGGCCTGCTTCGATGCCAATACGGGGTTGTTTGAAACCATTCTGGGTGCTGAAGATGCGGTTATTTCTGACGAACTGAACCATGCCTCCATTATCGACGGTGTGCGCCTCTGTAAGGCCTCCCGTTATCGATACAAGAACAATGATATGACTGATCTTGAGGAGAACCTCAAGGCAGCGCGAGCGGCCGGTGCGCGACGCATTTTGATTACCACTGATGGGGTCTTTTCGATGGATGGGACGGTCGCGCAGTTAGATGCGATTTGTGATCTGGCTGACCAGTATGGGGCGATGGTCCACCATGACGATTGCCACGCCACGGGGTTCATGGGCGTTACGGGTCGAGGTGTACATGAACACTGTGGTGTGATGAATCGCGTTGATATCATTACCGGTACCTTTGGTAAGGCGCTCGGTGGTGGTTCGGGAGGTTTTACCGCCGGTCGTCAAGAAATCATCGATATTTTGCGCCAGCGCTCCAGACCGTACTTGTTCTCTAATACGCTGGCGCCTGCCATTTGTGCGGCCTCGCTGAAGGTACTCGATATGCTGGAAGCCTCGACAGCATTGCGCGATACCCTCCATAGCAATACACAGTATTTCCGTGAGCAGATGCAGGCGTATGGCTTCGCGGTGCCTGCAGGTGACCACCCCATCGTGCCAGTTATGCTCGGCGATGCGGTGGTGGCACAGCGCATGTCTGAGCGGTTGCTTGAGTTGGGCATTTACGCAGTGGGGTTCTTTTATCCGGTGGTACCCCAAGGTAAGGCCCGTATTCGTGTACAAATATCTGCCGGTCATACCAAAGACGATTTAGACAGAGCCGTTGCGGCCTTTAGTCAGGCGCAACAAGAGATCGCCGCGTAATCCACTGAGAAGACAGTGACCCGAAGCAGAGGCGCGGTTGATGCTATCCCCTCTTATTTTGTTCACTGCACTGGTGCCGGAGCTAAAGCGAGTTCGCCGAGGACTCGCTGCCTGGCGAACAGCGCGACGTATTGTCTTGCTGTTGGCCTTGCCGGTAACGTCTAAGCAATTCATGATAACGGTCGGTTTTAATCGCTGAGCAAGCATGAGTAACGAACAACCTAGTGAGCCCTCAACGCAATCCCCAAGTCAGCCATCACGATGGCGGGGCAGAATCGAAGTCCTGTTGCTGGTCATCGGTGCTTTGGTATTGGTGATCCCTACTGCGTTTATTTTTCTCGCCGGTGCAGAGTAAGGCTAAGCGTCTCATGATGTCGCCAGCGGGTATTGCCGTAGCGAGATCCCCGTATCCATGGCGGCGCGTCAACGCCGCGGTAAAACGCCACCTCAAAGAGTCTGGTCTCCTGCGAGGCATCGGATGACAAAGCGATATGCTCCTGCCACTGAGCGCAACAGAGAGCCGCTATTGGCGGTGCTGCAGTCGCAGTTGCCGCCCCAAGGTGTGGTGTTAGAAATCGCGGCAGGATCAGGACAGCATGCCGCTTATTTTGCGCCACGGCTCGCTCCTAGGCTGTGGCTACCCACCGATGTGGGTGCCGCTAATTTGGCATCCATTAGCGAGTGGTGTGCTGAAGTGGATACTGAGTGGCTGTTAGCAACGCAGTACCTCGATGTACTAGACCCGGTGTGGGAGGTAGAGCGGCAAGCGTTGCCGCAGGCCGTGTCCGCGATCGTCAATATTAATATGCTGCACATCGCGCCGTGGTCCTGTTGTCAAGGCTTATTCGCCGGCGCGAAGCGGATATTAGGGGATGAGGGCGTTGTGCTCATTTATGGGCCGTTTAAAGAGCAAGGTCAACACACGTCGGCCTCTAATGAAGCCTTTGACGCAAATTTGCGTGCCGAAAATGCCGCTTGGGGTATTAGGGACGTTGCGGCGGTGACGGCGGTCGCTAGGGAGGCGGATTTTGAGCGCACCCAGACAATCCCCATGCCCGCTAATAACCAAGTGCTGGTATTTCACCATTAATGAACACTGCCGCGTCCCGTCGTCACCATCTCTGGATCACGCTTATCGCCTGGGCGAACTTTGTCCTACTGATGCTGGCGGTGATGAAGTTTATTCCGTTGATGATCTCTCTTTCCTACGGCATCGACCTTGCACCTGAGCATATCGCGAGGGGCTTGGGGCACGAGCGGGCTTGGGCACTCGATTTGATTTCTGATACGCCCTATTTGCTCATAGTCTGGTTAATGGTGGGGGGATTATTGCGATGGTGGGGGGGGCAAGCCCGCTTCAGACCTTGGTAGGTGCCTAATTGCAGTCCCCACAGCTAGCCGTTACGCTCGAGGATTGCGGTTTGGCCCTTTTTGATTGATCGGCGTCGCTTCGTCGACGGAATATGCGTATGCAATTTACCCTACTCATGCTTGCCGCTGCGATTGCGATGGCAGGCGCTATCTTCCACGGATACGTTGGTGGGCGGCTTTATATGAAGAACATCCGGGAGAGTCAGTTAGCGCCGCTGACGCAGTCACTCAGCTTAGTGTCGTGGCACATGTTTACCGTCTTGTTACTGGTGAGCGGTATCACGTTTATGGTGGTTGCTTGGCAGCCTCATCTGGCTTTAATGGCCGTCCCTGCGATTTGGGCTAATGCGTTAGGTGCGTTACTGTTTTTCGTATTGAGCCTAAACGGGCATGCGGCCCTTCTTAAACTGCCCGGTCTGTATTTGATGGGTCTTACTGCACTGCTAAGCGGGTTGGGAATCGCCGTCACCTGACGGAGAAGAATTGGGTCAGAGGTTTCCGATTCGTTAACGGTTAATGCTTGCATATTGGCGATTTGACAATCAAATAAGGAGTGATTGTGAGGTGATTATTATTGTTGCAGCGTTAGAATTCGCAACCCAAGGTAAGCGAGACGAGGCTGTTGCGCTGACTGCTGACGTACAGCGCTTGACCCGACTCGAGGAGCCGGGCTGCTTTGACTATTGCTTTGCGCCAGATCCAGCGGAGCCTACCCGGATACAGGTATATGAGCTCTGGGAGAACAGTGAGTGTTTGGCCGCGCACTTTCAGCATCCTTATTATGACCAGATGGCAGGCTTACTGCGCGGTGTGGGGATGGTTAGCAGCACGAATCAAGCCTATCTCGTTGAGCGGAGTGAATCGGTGTATACCGAGACAGGGGATAAGAAAACGGGATTTTTCCAAGACTGATATTGTTGTTGAAGCGGCGTCTATGTTTGGCGTCGCAGAAGCGGCTGGCGCCGAGATATCAATACCGCTTATGGCGTTAGGCTGCCTGTGCGTGACGCGTCATTGCCCGGCAACCGGGTACTCGATAGCAATTAACCGCGACGCAAGCCCGTCGTTATTGAAACAGCGTCAATACAAAGCCTCTGTCAGGCACTTGGTCGGAACCAACACGCAATGCGAAGCAAATATTCTGTTATGACAGGTCGGATAGGAGACTGACTCTCCTCCATTACCATCCGATCGTCACGTTCGATGGCCACGTTCGATGGCCACGTTCGATGGCCACGCTCGATGGCCACACTTGGTTGTCATATTCGGTTGTCATATTTAATTGTTATGTTCGATTGGGCTAAATAGCCGCTGAAAGCGTAACCCCCATACCATTGTGTCACTGGCCTGATCTTCCTCGCTCGCCATGGCAATGTTATTGAGGAGGGGCCGCAGGTATGAAAAAGATCGCAGAGGCACCATTGCTGATTGCCACACTGGGGATCATGTTGTTTTCGATGATGGACGCGGTGATGAAGGGGCAGGCGGTCGCCATGGGGACTTACAACGCGATGTTTTGGCGGATGTTGATGGGGGCTATCTGCGTCTCGGTGCTCTATCTGCCAACTCGGCCGATAGCGGCCTCTGGCCGCGTACTTAAAGTTCATATTATTCGGGCCACACTGACGGCGGTCATGGCCTATTTATTTTTCTATGGCCTGACGCGAATTCCTCTAGCGCAAGCGATTGGACTGTCTTTTATTGCCCCTATCATCACGCTCTTTCTCGCTGTCCCGATATTGGGCGAGCGGATTGGTGCTAATGCCAAACTTGCCGCTGTATTGGGGTTTGGTGGCGTCATTGTCGTCGTGGGTGGGGAGCTTTTATCGGTCGGCCCTGATGGTGACTTGCTTGGCATGGGCGCCGTACTCTTATCGGCAGTGATGTACGCCTTTAATCTGATTTTGCAGCGGATGCAGGCATTAATCGCCAAGCCTCTAGAAATCGCGTTTTATCAAAACATTATTGTCTTCGTGATTTTATTGTTGGCGGCACCTTTCGCCGCGTCGCTGCCTGCCAATGCGATGCAATGGGGTGGTGCTGCGCTAGCGGCTGCATTAGCCATTGGCTCGCTGATGTTGATGGCCGCGGCTTATCGTCAGGCAGAGGCACAGCGATTGGTGAGTATTGAATACACGGCTTTTATTTGGGCGGCGATCTTAGGCTGGTTTTTCTTTGCCGAGGTGGTCACTGCACGCACGCTGCTGGGAACAGGCCTTATCGTATTGGGGTGTTTTGCCAGCGCGCGAGGCGGGAGCCGGTAGCTGTCGAATGGCTAAACTTTGTCGCCCGGCACGGTTTAACGCGCGCGCTGTTTGGCCAACATAAAATCGTTGTGAGGGAGATAGAGTAGATCGGCGACTTTGCGTATGAGGTGCTCTTCGTAACGACTCAGTGCTTCATCCGCTAACGCGACGCGCCACATCATTGTCAGCAACTGACGTTTTTGTTCGACGGTGGCGACCTCATTAATCGTGCGGGTGAATTCGAAGAGGCAGGTTGCTGCGTCCACGTTTTCAGCGGCTTCCTCGGTAACGGTCGCGACCTCTTCCTCACTGAGCGCAAAATTCTCTGTGAGTAGTAAGCTGATCGCCTCGCGCTCTGTGTCATCGATAGTGAAATCGGATCGTGCCACCTCGAACATGAGCGCGGCACAAGAGAGCTCTAATGCGCGCAGTGGCGTCGCGTCACTCGTCGCTTTGGTGCCCGAAAAGAGGGCTGTCAGCTTAGTTAGTAACATGAATAGTACATATCCAATGTGTCAGCGAGATAACCATTAAGGTTAGTCATTGAGCGTAACTCTTGATAGTCACACTTGATGACGATGTCGGTTGATAGCGAACCATGTCATGAGCGCCAACGCGAAGATAACGCATTCGACCACCACTTCAGGTGTTGTGACGGCACCGTTATGGAGGGTAGCTGAAAGAATGCGCCCCGGTGCGACTAGGCCAACTAGGCATCCGCCTATTAGGACAAATATTGCTCGTTGTTTGACGGCACCCCAAAGTAGAAGCACCCCAACACCAATAAAAAAGGCGCCTGAATCGCCGATTTGAGCGCTGCGGCCCGTGCCGTCAAGGAGGCTGGCGCCGAGTAAGCCGGCTGCCGTTTCAGGTTGAAGCCACCATATCGCACCAATGGTCAGTGCGCCCAAACCTGCTATCCCAGTCAGCGTTCGCAATAAAGTCAGCATGTGAGTTTCCTTTTCAATGGGCAGTCAAACGCGGTGTATCCGCTAGTCAGGTCTTTGTCTCTTGTCGTCACTAATAATAGCGCAACGCTAGCCTTAACTATCGGCAAAGTCGGCGACGGGCTGGTAAAAATCGAGCGGTCAAAAGACGTCGCACTTAGCGGCCTAATTTATCCGCCAAGCTATAAAAAAGCATCCCGGCCACGAGCCCAGGCCAACGCAATAGCGTACCGCCAGGAAAGCGGCGAGTGGGGACTGCTGTCATCAGCTCAAATCGTGCGGGATCGCCATCAATCGCCTCTGCCAGTAAACACCCCGCCATGGTGGCCGTCGGCACCCCGTGACCAGAAAAGCCTTGGGCATACCACAAGTGTTCTCCGACGCGGCCGAAATCAGGCAATCGGTTAAGCGTAATGCCCACCGCACCACCCCAGCCATAATCAATTTTGACATCGCGGAGTTCCGGATAGATTTTGAGCATATGGGGACGAACGAATGATTTGATATCGGCGGGGAATTGACTCGAATAATTTTCACCACCACCAAATAACAAACGACCGTCGGCTGACAGTTTCCAATAGTTGATCACAAACAGCGTGTCGGACATGGACACATTATCGCGGTTGATGCGTGACAACAGTTCAGCCGACAGCGGCTCGGTAGCGATCACAAAATTATTGATCGGCATGATATTGCCGGCAAGGCGCGGTGCGATATTACCGAGGTAGGCATTGCAACCCAGCACCACCTGCTTGGCACGCACACAGCCCCGGTCCGTTTTGACTGTGCCTGAACGACCGTCTGGGAGCGGCTGGCCGTGAGTACCCTCGTAGATTCTGACGCCCATTTTGGAAGCCGCGCGCGCTAACCCCAGCGCGTATTTCAAAGGATGCAGATGCCGACAGCCTGTATCGAGTAGAGCGCCATGAAAACCATGGGCACTGGTGATCGTTGATGTTTCCTCTGGGGATAAATACGTTAGCCCCTCATAGCCATAGACAGTTTCGAGATGCGCTTTTTCGGCTTGTAACTCCCTCGCATGGCTGGGTTTAGCTGCGAGATGGAGGTTGCCAACACCGAGCTCGCAGTCGATATCATGCTCATCGATTAGCTCACATACCCGATCGACTGCCTCGAGACTCAATTGCCACAGCGCGGTGGCGGTATCGAGCCCAACCCACTGTTCGATACGCGCTTGATCGACACGTTGACCGGTCCCTACATGACCGCCATTGCGTCCTGAGGCGCCCCAACCGACGCGCTCGGCCTCAAGCAGGACCACGTCATATCCTCGCTTTCGCAGATGTATTGCCGTCGATAGGCCGGTATAACCACCGCCGATCACACAAACGTCGGTATCAACGTCGCCCTCAAGCGTAGGAAACTGCGCCAGTAAGGGGGCCGAATGAGCGTACCAGCTAGCGGGATATTCGACAGGTGCGGGTCGTGAAAGTGTGGGTTTCATGGTTGGCATTATGCCGCTTGCTGGCATCACCGCGCCATCAGATACTATTGCCTTGTTTTTTGCCTGCGGGGTTTTATGAGCCAACCGACCAATGATATCGATTCCAGTACCGCTGGAGCATATGCTCCAGAGGGTAATTTTGACGCCTCGCAAGTACCGCCCGCCGACATGGCCACGATTGAAGCGTGGATCAAAGAGCACAATATTTCGGAGGTGGAATGCCTCGTACCAGACATGACCGGTAACGCGCGCGGTAAGTTTATTCCTGCGCATCAGTTTATGGCTAACCGGGAAATCAAGTTACCCGAATCGATTATGGTACAGACGGTTACCGGTGAGTACACCGACGACCACTGGGACTTTGTTGAGCCAACTGACACCGATATGTTGCTGCGACCTGACGCGAGCACACTGCGCATGGTGCCTTGGGGTCGCGAACCCACGGCGCAGGTGATTGCCGACTGTTACAAAACGGATGGTGAACCGCACCCCTTATCTACCAGAAACGTACTGCGTTACGTGCTTGGTCTTTACGAAGCAGCTGGATTAAAGCCGGTTGTGGCGCCAGAAGTTGAGTTTTTTCTGGTTCATAAAAATACTGATCCTGATTACGAACTGATTCCGCCCAAGGGGCGATCAGGCAGGCGAGAGGTAGCAAGACTCTCTTACAGCATTGACGCTGTGGCTGAATTTGAAGATTTTGTGGAAGACATGTACGACTTTGCCGACCAACAAAAACTCGATGTCGATACGCTCATACACGAAAATGGTGCCGCTCAGCTCGAGATCAACTTTAATCACGGTGATCCCTTAGCAATGGCCGATCAAGTCTTTGTCTTTAAGCGCACGGTGCGTGAGACGGCCCAACGTTACGGGATGTACGCCACTTTTATGGCCAAGCCCATGCAGCGCGAACCCGGGTCAGCACTGCATCTTCATCAAAGCGTGCTGGACCTAGAAACGGGTAAAAACATCTTTACGACGCCTGACGGTAAGCCGAGTCAGGCGATGATGGAGTATATGGCCGGGTTGCAGCGCTATACCCCAGAGCTGATTAGTTTCTATGCGCCCAACGTCAACTCATATCGTCGCTTGGCACCCGATATTTCTGCACCGATCAACTTAAGCTGGGGATTCGATAATCGTACAACGGCATTTCGAGTGCCTAATTCTGACGCCGCTAATTTACGCATTGAAAATCGTTTTCCTGGTGTCGATGCGAATCCGTACTTGGCGATCACAGCGTCGCTTGCTAGCGGCTTATTAGGTATGCGCCAGCATTTGCAGCCAACGGCACCGCACCAAGGCACTGCCAATGAAGATAGTGTTGGCGTGGCGCGGACATTGGAGGAAGGTGTGCGTAAGCTGAACGACACTCCAGAGTTACAGGCAATGATTGGTGAATTGTTCATGCGCGCCTATGCGGCCGTGAAGCTAGATGAGTTTGAGGAATTTAATCGTGTCATTAGCTCTTGGGAGCGTGAGCACTTACTGCTCCAAGTTTGATCAAACTTCATATGAGCAAAAACGTGAATGTGCGATGACGTATGAGTGAGTCAGTGTTGCCGTATCAGGTCTATCGGTGGGTGAAGTATTTTGTTTACGCCATGTTGTCGCTCAACATTTGGTTTTTTTTGGCCGAAGAAATCACCAGCGCACAATTTGCACTCGAGGCAGATGACACTGCCGTTATGGGGATCCAGCTATTTTCAGCGACGCTGGACACGATTGCCTGGGTAATTTTACTGCTGCTATTTGAAGCCGAGACCGCGGTGATACCAGATCATCGTTTGAGAGGGCCGCTCCGGTTTGTCATTCACGCTGTGCGAATGTTGTGCACGCTGGCGATCTGCTTGGCTTTTTTGGGCTATATCGCCGAGTGGAGAACCTTACTGTCGAGCATGCCGATTACCCAGACTGCTTGCAGCTTAGTTTCGGATAATTGGGTTGTTATGCTCAAGCTTGACGAATTCATCCCGCTGACAGTGGATAACTGTATGCAGTTGGGCTCTGATACGATAATGGTATCGGGGTTGGAGCATGTCCTGGCTGCCCCTTCTGGCTTACTAGCCGCCCAGCGTTTAGCGCTGGTCGATGTGATCAATTCTGGCGCCTGGATCCTCGTGGTGGTGCTGTTAGAAATCGATGTACGAGTGCTAACACGGTGGGACGAGATTTCGCGCTTGGCAGTGCAGATGTGGCAGGGCGTCAAACTCGTGCTGTATGCGACGCTGATTGTAGCCGCCATTTTTTGGGGCTTTAAGGGCAATTTTCTTGATTTCTGGGACGCCGCGCTGTGGCTGTTTGCCTTTGTATTTATTGAGCTCAACGTCTTTGAGTGGCAGCAGGAGATTCGCGATGATCCTGATAGCACTCAACCCAGCGTTTGAGTCAGTAGCAGTCTCTTGGGCTAGTTGCTAGTCCTAGCCCTAGTGAAACAGCTAGTCGAGATCATAGTCGAGATCATAGTCGAGATCATAGTCGCCCAGCTCTTCCCGTAATCGCAGTATTTCAAGGCGCTTTTCTGCTCGTCGCCGTTTAGCCGCTTTCAGCGCTTTCTCAGTTGCAGTATCGGTCAAGTCGAAGGCACTCAGCTCGTCGTCGTTGAGGTCGTCAAGGGCCTGTTCAAAAAATTCATCTGATGGTTCTTCGGTTATCACGCTCGTTTCTCTCTCACCCACAAATCACCCCCCGATGATCTTGAACAAAAGGTCAGCCTTGGGCTGATTGGTGTCATCACAACGCAGTAACGCCATCGCCACAAGAATTTTTTTGGTCTGACACAACGTAGCGCAAATAACTAATTGCGCTAAGGCGGGCTGCTTATTAAGTAGTATTACGATTTTTTAAGATGAGTTTTTAAGCCGTTTTTGCTCGATTTTCCGAGAAATCTGCCTCCATCGTGGTGAGTGGCCTGGCGCTCCCGTGCTACCGGGGCGCCCGCCTGCCTGATGGTTTAGGCGCGGTTCTTGGTGGTGGTCTTCGCGACGGTCTTCGCCAGCGTGTCTGCAATGGATTCTGGGGTGTCGTCGTCGCAATCGATGACCACTTCGCCATAGCGTTCATATAACGGCACGCGCTCTGCATAGAGGTCACTCAGGGTTTGCTGGCCCTCTGCTGCAATACCTCGCTGGGGGGCGAGCGACACCCGATACTCGATGGTTTCTAAGCGTGCACGCAAGTACACCACGAGTGAAGTTGCTGATAGCCGCGCCATAATTTTCTCGCTATAGACCACAGAACCCCCAGTTGAAATGACTGATGGAGAGAGCGGCATGGCGGTTAAAACCTGTTCTTCTATGGCACGAAAAGCGATATTGCCGCGAGCGTCTACAATCTGTTGCAGGGTCTGATTCTCCTGCGCCTCGATTAGACCATCCGTATCCAATAGATTAAGGCCTAGCTGCTGCGCTAATACCTTCCCGATGGTGCTCTTACCACAGCCCGGCATACCGATCAGCGAAATAATCATATTTGAGGACACGTTACAGTGCGGCTCCTTGCGCGGTGGTGAGTGTTGATGTGCGCAGCGCGGCTTACTTGACACGATGAGCAGTTTGTCTCCATTAATCCTTTATCCTAGGTGACCCAGAGGTGCGTCGATCAACCCCTTCTTTAAACAATGCGCCCGCCCTCGTGGCGATTAGCAGACACTGAGCCCCTTATTACAGCTGCTGTTTGTGGAGGCGGATCAGTTCGCCCAGTCCCGTTTAGCTTTAAATTGCTGCGAAAGATACGCCATCTGATCGGCGAGGACGCGCTCTTTAGCGAGGTAGTGCCACTCATAAGTGTTGGGCTTAAAGGGCACTGCCAGCAGCGGCATCGATGCCTCTTCCGGGGTTTGACAGTCCTTCAGCCAGTTGCAGCGCTTACAGGCAGCCACTACGTTTTCCCATTTATTGGTGCCGCCACGCGAGATAGGAATCACATGATCCCGAGTTAATTCACTGCGCCGAAACTGACTGCCGCAATATAGGCAGCGATGATCATCACGGCGAAACAGGGTGCGGTTACACAGTGGCGGGGTGAAGTGATTCAGTACCCTGCCTTCGAGGGCAATAATGGGTTGCACCACAATTTCAGATCGAATCCCCGTGAGGCGCTGAATACCGCCAAAAACCGGGGCCAAAGACTCGCCGATACCATAGAGCACGCCGCCACGAGCGTAGGCGGTGACCGCTTCGTTGAGTGTTAGCCATCCTCTCGGTTGGCCTGATACATCCAGCTTGAGAATCGCTTGCATGGGCCTCGCTCACTGGTTTTGTTGACGGTACTGAAAAACGTCGCGTATGACAATCTCGGAACCCGAAAAGGCAGGTCGAGTTGCAGCAGGCTCGCTGCGCTCAGGTGGCGATTAAGTGAGCGCTAAACAGCGGTCCATTCTGCGGACACCAGCTCCTGTTCACCGTCAAGTATCCGGCCGTGAAAGCACTCTCCAGCGAGCACCATACCGACACCGGCTGGTGTCCCCGTCATGACAATATCGTAGTCCTCCAGCCGTAAAAATTCAGTCAGTTCTTGCAGGATTACCAGGGGGGGATAGAGCATGAGGCTAACGTCCCCTTTTTGTCGCAAGCTTCCATCGACGTGCAGTTCGATACCCAGTTGATCTAATGATTCAGGTGCAGGCACAAAGTCGCTAAACAGCGCTGACCCCGTAAAGGCCTTACTGCGCTCCCAGGGTAGCCCGGCGGCTTTGAGCTTGGCCTGCGTCGCGCGTTTAGTGAGGTCCAGCCCAAAACCAACACCGCCGACTTGGCCATCGAGGATCATGAGACAAATCTCTCCCTCATAGTGCAGCGGCTCGCTCATCACAGACATTAGCTTTTGCCCAATCGAGGTGGCAGGTTTCATAAAAACCACCATGTCTTCAGCCGGCACAGACGCCATCTCCGCAATGTGAGCGGCGTAGTTTTTACCAACGCAAACGACCTTCCCGGGCTTAATCGGTTGACCATTGAATGTTATCGGCTGCATGTTTGTTCCCCCATACCGAAGACACTATAAAGGGCTTTGGGGTGTATTGTCTGGCGCGAACCTGAATCGAATAATGATCGGGATTACGGTACTCTCCGACCCCTAACGATGATTAAAGAAGCAAAAGGGGAAGCGCATGCACCGGATAAGAACTCTGCTGGCGGTTGGGTGTTTTTGGCTCCTGAGTCCATTGGCATCGGCGGTTGAGCAACCCAATATCTTGGTGATTTGGGGTGACGATATTGGCTTTTGGAATCTCTCCACTAACAATATGGGGATGATGGGCTACGAGACGCCCAATATTGACCGCATTGCTCATGAAGGCGCTAAGTTCACTGACTACTATGGCCAGCAAAGTTGTACAGCTGGGCGCTCTGCTTTTATTACCGGTCAGTCGCCTATTCGCACCGGGCTGACGAAGGTAGGGATTCCGGGTTCAGATATGGGCATTCAACCCGAAGACGTGACCCTCGCGACCCTGCTTAAAGAACAGGGCTATGCCACCGGGCAGTTCGGTAAAAACCATCTGGGAGACCGCGATGAGTTCTTGCCGACAGAGCATGGCTTTGATGAGTTTTTTGGCAATCTCTATCACCTCAATGCGGAGGAAGAGCCTGAAGATCCTGATTATCCCAAGAGCCCGGCGTTTAAAAAAATGTTTGGTCCGCGAGGCGTCGTGCATAGCTTTGCAGATGGGCGCGTCACAGATACCGGCCCGTTAAACCGCAAACGAATGGAAACAGTGGATCTCGAGTTTTTAGAGGGTGCACAGCAATTTATTAGTCGGGCAGCGGCCGATGACAAGCCGTTTTTTGTTTGGCTCAATTCGACGCGGATGCATTTCTTTACCCATACACCGGAGGAAGAAGTCGGTTTATCGGGACAGGGCTTCTATAACGACGCCATGGTGGGACATGACAATCTGGTTGGCCAAATGCTTGATCAGCTCGATGAGCTGGGCATAGCTGATAACACCATCGTGCTTTACAGCACCGACAATGGCCCTCACTTTAATACGTGGCCAGATGCTGCGATCACGCCCTTTCGCAGCGAAAAAAATACCAACTGGGAGGGGGGGTTCAGAGTGCCCGCGATGATCCGTTGGCCAAACAAGATTGCATCGGGGACGATCTTCAATGACATCATGTCGCATGAAGATTGGGTGCCTACGTTAATGTCAGCCGTGGGCCGACCCACGATTACGGATGAGTTAAAGGCGGGCGTCACCATCAATGGTCGTGATTATCACAATCATCTCGATGGGTACGATTTTATGCCGTATCTCACCGGCGAGGTAGATCAGGGTCCGCGTGACACCTTTTATTACTGGAGTGACGACGGTCTGCTAACCGCCATGCGGGTGGGAGATTGGAAAGTGGTCTTTGCGGAACAGCGGGCCAAGGAATTTGACGTATGGCGTGAACAGTTTGACACCCTCAGGATTCCCAAGGTATTTCACCTGCGCCGTGACCCTTTTGAGCGCGCCGATCAAAACTCGAATACATACAACGACTGGTGGGTGCGGGTTGCCTTACCCCGAATCGGGATTGCGAGGGCGACGTTACAGGGTTTCATGGCGTCACTGAAGGTGTACCCGCCAAGACAACGACCTGCCACCTTTACGATCGACCAGATGATGGAATCGCTTTACGAGCAAGAGTGAGCACCGCGTCGGTCCAACTGCTGCAGGGGCTTTTTCAGCACTGAGCGCGCATCACAATATGAGCAGTGCATGAAGGCGGGCAGTTTTGCCCGCCTTTTTGAATGCTGCTTGTTGTGGTGAATCAGTGTCCTGCGGGGTCCACTTCCCAGCTATCGGTAAGATAGGCATGCACGATGCCGCCATCAACGGCGATGGTTTCACCAACCACATAGTTGCCGGACCGTGCCGCCAAATAAATTGCAACACCCGCCATGTCCTCGTCGTTACCAATGCGGCCAGAGGGCACGTGTTTACCGACCGTGTCTCCAAGGTCTCGCGCCGCCTTATTCATATCAGATGCAAAGGCCCCTGGCGCAATGCCGGTCACTAAAATGCCATCTTTGACCAGACGCGCAGCAAGACGCCGCGTAAGGTGAATCACCGCCGCTTTGGAGGTCTGATAACTATAGGTTTCCCAAGTGTTAAGTCGTAAGCCATCGATGGAGGCGATATTGATGACTTTGGCAGGTTGCTCGGCAGAGGCGCCGGCCTTGAGTAAGCCGTGCAGGGCCTGGGTCAGGAAGAAGATGGATTTCACATTGAGATCCATCACTTTATCCCATGCCGATTCGGGGAATGTTTCAAACGCCTCGCCCCACGCTGCGCCCGCGTTGTTGACCAGAATATCGATCTTTTCCTCTTTGTCTGCCATGGTGGCTGCGAGGGCTTTACAACCTTCTACGGTCGAGATGTCTTCCGGCACCGCAACACAGTTAGGCCCCAATTCAGCTGCGACCGCTTCGCATACATCTGCTTTGCGACTAGAGATATAAACCTTGGCACCTTGAGCAATAAACCCAGTGGCAATCATTTTGCCAATACCGCGAGAACCACCTGTGACCAAAGCCGTTCGGCCAGTCAGCGAAAAGAGAGAGTGCGTATCCATGAAGAGATCCTGTAGCCATAAAGAGTGGGATGAAGAGCGCGAAGTAAAAGTCGCCCATAAAGCGACACGCATTATGCCATGAGTTGTTGCGAAGTGAGTTTGCTGGCGATCTCAAAGGGTTTTTTAGCGATAGCGTGTTTTGGCTTTCAGTTTTCAACGCCACGCTGTCGAGCGGCGGCTTACCCAATAAAGTGTCATAAAGTGCAGAGGCTCAGGCGTTAGCTGTGACCTGCCAGAATTGACCTTCCAGATTGACGCCGCCGGTCACTGTAAAAAATGGTGTGAGCGCGCTAGCAACACGATCACGGACCGGTTGTTGCAGCGCGTCAGGCGCCTCGCGCACCATCTGCGCAATCGGACCAATTTTAACGAGATGCTCCACGATCTCACTGAGTGACAATCCAGCGCCAAATACCAAAGCGTGACTCAGGGGGGTGATACTGATATCGCTGAATCCCGACTGAGATAAAATGGAGTGGACATAATCGGGGTCCGCAAAGGCAAACGGACCGGGTGCGTTTGCTGGCATCTCAGGAGGCGCGGGCAACAATTCAAGCGCCGCTTGCGCGGGCACCGTCATAAAGGGGTTCACTGTTCGCGACTGCCAGCAGCAAAATGCCAGTGTGCCCGAGGCGGTTAGGGCATTATGAATATTGCGAAAAGCAGCGATGGGGTCTTCAAAAAACATCACGCCAAAGCGAGAGAACACGTGCTCGAAGCTGGCGGATTCGAATTGATGCACTTGCGCATCGACTTCCAAAAAATCAAGCTTGGCCCGCGTTGCTGTAATGGTTGCGGCGATCGCATGTGCCGCAGACAGCATCGGAGCAGAGATATCGACACCGGTGACCGACCCGCCAGCCCCGATCCGCGTCGCTAAGCTAAGGGTGGAGTGGCCACAGCCACAGCCAATGTCCAGGGCTCTTGCATTAGGTTCGAAGCGGAATACGTCCAGCACGGCCTCGCTTATAGGCTTGAGCATCGCTTCCATCAGTGCGTCATAAGCAGCCCAATTGCGACCTGCATCACCATTCCAGAATTCGATTTGGCTTTTATTTTGCATGGCTTTTATTTTGCATGGCTTTTATTTTGCATGAGCAACACCGTGTCAGGGGATGGGCAGTAAACCAATAGCATCGGTACGCAGGCTACCGAGATACAGCGTGTCATTACAGGGTGTCGCACCTGTAATGTAGTGGAAGGCATTTCCTTGGTCCTGCAAATTGTAGATGACCTCACCTTGCAGATTGACACCGATAACAAAGCTCGCCGGTTCGGCGGCCGCTTCCAGCAGGTGAATCGGTAAGAAAGACAACAGCGCGCGTAACCTGGGCCATGGTGCCATGGCATCGAGGCTTGCTCTCAGTGAAGGCATCGCAATCCAAAATGTATCCAGGCCATCGAAGCGAATGTTGTCAGGTGTGCCGGGGAGTGCATCGATAAAAATATCCTGTTGCCCAGCACGTTCGCCTGCAAGCCACAGCCGATGGACTCGTCCCATGCCCGTCTCATTGACCAGTACGTAGTCATCGTTAGGGCCTAGCGTCACCCCGTTGGCAAAAAATAAACCGCTGATTATGACCTCGATGTCTTGGGTAACCGGATCAAATCTCAAAAGTCGACCGGTTCGGCTGCCCTCAAAGAAATCAAGCGCGACCTGCGAGTAGTCGAAGCGTTGGGAGGCATCAGAGAAGTAGATACGGCCGCGATCATCGATATCGAGATCGTCAACAAATTTAAGCGGTTGACCGCCCATGGAATCGGCAATCGTTGTGACATGCCCCGTTGTATCTATGTGTAACAGGCCTTTGATTGCGTCGGCAATGAATAGCCCGCCGCTGCCGTCGCTTCTTAGACCAAGAGGACGCCCCCCAGTGTTACCGAGCAGGCGCCATTGATTATCTGCTGCAGCCCGAGACAGTACTTGTCCGTCATCCAGGCTGGTATAGAGGGTCTTATTGCTGTCACAGGCCACATGCTCGGGCGCCGCACCAACGGGTATCAGTGACAACCCCGACAGTGACTGATTGGGTGCGAACACACCGGTTAGCCCTTGGTTATCAGGCGCCACCCACTGCACTGCCTGAGCGGGTGCCCATTGTGGCAAGGCCCAAACGAGGCCGGCCGCAACGACAATCCCACCCAGCAGTGATTTTAGGACTAACCTCATGTTTCAGAGGCAGGCGCCCTCATGGTGTTATCCATTGCTTGACGGAGTCGACTCGCCCAATCGCGCAGTAACCGATCTGCGGCCTGACGATTCGTGATTTTATTGGCGTAGTTGACGAAAGACTCCGGGTCAGCCTTGCTGTCGTAAGCACGCACAAGCACTTCAGAGGTTTCAGCATCGATCAGCTCCAGATATAGCGTCATGGAACCGGCGGAAGCAGAGTAAGAACGGGTCATACCAGGACTGCTGACATCTGGGCTAGTGATATTGAGATCGATGATATTGGGGCGCACCAGTAGTACGTTCTCACCCTCTTGCCACTCCGTCACCAGATTGTAAGCAGGCTCCTCGCTGAGTGCCTCGGTGAAGAAGGTTGTACATTCTTCGCCCAGTTCACGCTTGATACGATCGATATCTCGGTCTTTAATCTGCTGGCCACTGCTTCTGTGTGAAGAGTTGTAGTCTCGCTGCCAGTTTTTACGAAACGCAACCTGACAGGGGACGATAGCGAACTCGTCGTAAATATCCAGATTAGCCTCAGGCTTCATGTACGCAGCACTGTGCTTCCCGCTCCGCACGAGCTCAAGCCCATCGGGTGTCGTCGTCGGGACCGTGTCTGACGTCGAAGCGCAGCCTACTGTGAGGAGCGAACCGATAATACTGAGGGTAACAATCACTTTTTTCATTTTTCTATCCTTTTCATCAATCCTTGATGGGTATATCGAGCGCGAAATATCACACTCATCTATTTGTCAGCGTGGCGCCTTTTGGGCCAATGTTGTTAGCGCAGTTTGATGACCGCAATCCTGCTGATCAATACTTTACTATGGCAAATATAGCGTCATCCATGAATAATTTACTAAACCGTGCATAGCGCGTTGTTGACCGCCACAACCGCATTTTAACCGACTCCTTGCAGCATCACAGCAGCCGCAGTATTCTCGAAGTGAACCGATTAAGGAGCCAGAGCCATGAATGAGGCATTGCCACAGCGCGCCCAATTTCATCATATGAAAGAGGGGACCCAAGATGACTGGAAAATTATTGGTGCCGAATTTTCTGAGTTTCGGAGTACGGTGGTTCACCGCATTAAGGAGCATCTGCTGCTGCTGAAGGGAGATTTTGGCGGCTTTCCTATCGATCGCTTAACCCACTGCTTGCAAACCGCAACACTGGCCTATCAAGACGGTAAGGATGAAGAGTATGTGGTGTGCGCACTGCTGCACGATATTGGCGATACGCTGGGGCCTGCCAACCATGCAGATGTGGCGGCAGTATTACTCGAGCCTTACGTGAGTGAAGCGAATTACTGGATGGTCAAGCATCACGGTATTTTTCAAGGGTATTACTTTTTTCACTACATGGGCCTTGATCGCAACATGCGCGATCAATACCAAGATCATCCTCATTATGCCCGCACGCTTGAATTCATCGAAAAATATGATGCACCCGCGTTTAATCCCGAGGCAGAATGCTTTGCATTGTCGTTCTTTGAGCCAATGATGGAACGTGTTTTTAAAGCACCGCTGCGGTCCCTCTATATCAACGACGAGTCGCCAGCTTAAGCCTCACTTTGCTATTTTCTTAGCCAATTGCCGCGCGAGGTCCACTGCCGCAACACGCCACGTATGCGCGTAGCGTTGTCGTCACTGGCCGATCGCCCCTGAGTAGCGCGTGGCATTCAAGCTGTTGCGGCGTCCTATATACGCTATTGTTTATGTCCTTCTGCTAAGTAGCGGTCACCATGCCTTCAGTACCACCGACCAAACCAAGTTTGGCGAGCTCGCAACCTTGTGTGGCATCGGCTGCTGTGTCCGAGGGGAGTGAGCAGTCCGCGTTACAAGTTGCCTCGGCCAGTCCTCCATTCTCTCAAATGCCCAGGTGGTTGCAGGCAGAGCTGCGATCTGACCACGCGGGTGAGTATGGCGCCGTGATGATTTATCGGGGTATCTTGGCGATATCGCGGGATGAGTCGGCGCGGGCGTTTGCAGAACGACATATCGCGACTGAACGTGATCATCTGCGGTTAATGGAGGAGGCGGTGCCGCCGGCAGCGAGGACGCAATTATTGCCCCTTTGGTGGCTGATGGGGTGGCTGACAGGTGCACTACCGGCAATTTTTGGCAAGCATGCGGTCTTCGCCACCATCGAAGCTGTGGAAACTTTTGTAGACCAACATTATCGCCAACAAATAGATCGCCTGGCAGGGCAGGAGCGTTACGAATCGCTCAGGCAGCATTTACTGCAGTGTCAGGCAGACGAAGTTAGTCATCGCGACGAAGCCGCGGATCTCGCGGGGCCTAGCCGTCGGGTACTATTGCGGTGGTGGTGTGCCATTGTCGGCGCCGGATCAGCTGCCGCGGTGATCGCTGCTCGCCGGATTTAGCAGTCAGTCAGCGATGACTGTCTTGCGCTGGGCAAGGTTATCACTCCGATAGATTAGTTCGTTATTTGCGCCAGTCGTGGGTCGTTGGGGTAGACCCAGTCCTCGTTAATGACCTGCTCAACGGCGAGTTCTGGCGGAATGTTGTTGAGCCCAATCATACGATCGGCATGTTGGTTCCAATGATAAATTCTGGCTTCTTGATAGCCTAATGGCACGCCCTTAAACCCCGGAGATTCCATCGACTTTTGGATTTCGGTGCCAAATTCCGTGTCTTCAAGCAAGATTTTGCACAATGACTCCCCACGATTCACGGTCCAGTAATCGGGGCCCTCTCCGTCCCCCCAATCGGGCGCAATCGTCCAGCACTCGATGCGGCATTTATTGACGCCATTAGGCCAGAAGAGCAGAGGTCCGAGCACAAATTCGGTGAGTTGCGATACCCAATTAGGGAAAATGCCGTAGGACTGAATGCAGGTGCGAGCGATTTCGCCGACGGTGGCGATTTCTGCCCGCGCGCCCACATCGCGTGTTGACGCCGCATCCTCAGAGCCATTGAGACGGGGAGGTGGGGCGACCATGCGACCATGGCCATTAGGATATAGCGTATTGACGTTGCGGCGGTGATCGAGCAGCGGCGCGACCGTCGTGGGGTGGATATTAGGAACGTGGTATACCTCGGTGTTCGCCTCCATCGCGACCTTCCAGTTACAGTCGAGATCAAAGCTGTGTCGAGCCGATAAGCGGCACTGATCAAATTGAAACTCTTGCCATTCGTTGGCGATAGGTCCGAGCCAATCGAGTAGGCTAATAGCCGCGGCATCAAAATTGACAAAGATAAATTTGCCGAATCGCTCGCAGCGAATACTCGAGAGGCTGCGACAGCTCAAGTCAAAGTCACCAAAATCCTCAGGATCTTTAATGGCCTGCAGCTCGCCGTCTAGTGAATAACTCCAGCCATGGTATTTGCAGGTGAGTCTGAGTCGCTTGCCCTTGTCATCCGTGACAACCGGTGCACCTCGATGTGAACACACGTTATAAAACGCATTCACGTCGCCGTTCTCGGCATGCACAATCACGACCGGCTCTCCGGCCTGCTCCCACTTTATGAAGCAACCAGGTTCAGGGAGTTCATCGAGGTGCGCTGCAAATAGCCACGATTTTTTAAAAATCTCTGCCTGCTCTAAAGCAAAAAATCGTTCGTCGGTGTAACGACCAGCGGGGATATCAGGTAGCCGAGGAAAGCCCTTCGGCGGGGCCGTTCTCTGTGCCTCATACTCCATAAGCTCGCGCAGCGTTTGAATTTCTTGCGGTGTCATATTGATCCCTCAGGCGATAACCGAGTTGGGGTGCAATCCGCATGGGATGCGATTTTTAGGAGTCATACCGTACATGAGTTTAGCTCAGCGATCACCCGATGTAGGGACAAGGGTAGCTGGATGAGGTGGCGTGTTAAGCCAGGCATGGCACCCATTTCTATTTATTCCGAGCTCAGCATAGCCTCAACAGGAGCGCCTTCATGAGGATCAGCTACCTGAGCCACATGCCGGCGTTGGCGGACAGATAGGCTGTGGTCTTTACGTTATGCTCGCAGTGGGTAACGGCAATGCAGTGTATGACCTGAGCGAGACGAATGGGGCTGGGATGGCGCAGAATAGAACAACGGATAATGATCAATCTGATAATGAAGGAGAAAATGAGTGACGATTAAAATACGACGCGGCATTTGGGTCATGGTGGCGGGCGTGCTGCTGACCAGTGTTTTTGCCGGAGGGGCTCTATCTTCTGAGCGCCCGAGCTCCGACACGCTGCTCCGCGAGTCGCTCATTGGATTAGCCGATAAAGAAGTCATTGTGAGTGAGGTTGAGATACCCCCCAATACTGAACTGCCTTGGCACTCCCACCCTGGCGCTGAGATATTTTATGTACTTTCAGGGTCTATCGTGTTGCTGCAAAGAGGTGAGGCAGATATCCCGAGTCAGGTAGGCGAAGTGCGCAAGATTGCGAGAGGGATGGTGCACAGCGGCAAAACCGCGGAAGACGGCGCGTCGTTATTGATCTTTAGGGTTCACGACGCGGGTCAGCCAGAGCGTATCTTAGCAGCGCAACCTTAGAGCGCGCGCGACGTGTTCGGCGTTAACGAGGTAGCCCTGGGGATAAAGAAGACAGTGCTCATGATCAGTGGTGATCAATGACCATCGCGCTGGGTCCCGGTGCGATCGTAGCGGCGGCATTTATCGGACCAGGCACGATCGCGACGGCAGCTGCCGCTGGTGCGAGCTCGGGTATCGCGTTGCTGTGGGCGATTCTGCTCTCGGTGATTGCTACCCTGATATTGCAAGAGCTTTCGGTGCGCAGCGCGCTCGCGACCAACCGCGACCTTGCAGCACTTATTCGTCTCTTGGGCGAGCGCAAGTGGTGGGGCGGAGCGCTCTCTATTTTAGTGTTGTGCGCCATTGGCGTCGGTAACGCAGCGTATCAATCTGGCAATCTGTCGGGTGCTGGTTTGGGTTTGAGCGCGGCATTACCGGTCCACTTTGCTTACGTCGTTATCGCCGCCAGCATGGTAGCGGCAAGCCTTATTCTGCTCGACCGTTATCGTGTTTTAGAGCGCGTCTTAGTAGTCTTAGTCGTGTTGATGGCTTGCTTGTTTATCGGGCTTGCGGTGGTCTGTCTGCCTGAGCTTTTCGCCATGCAACACGAGTTTAGCTTGGTCCGCGACTCGTCGAATAACTTGACATTAATCCTCGCACTTATTGGCACCACGGTGGTCCCGTATAATCTCTTTTTACACGCTACGGCAGCGCGGCGGCGATGGGCGGGAGTGTCATTACCTCAAGCGATACGCGAGGCCCGCACCGAGGCCACACTGGCGATTACGCTGGGAGGCGTGATGACCGCTGCCGTTATGGTGGTGGCAACAGTCGTGCTGCAGGGGGATGGCGAGGGGGCTACTTTAGCGCGGTTCATGACCGCCATTGACCAACGCCTCCCTGGGGCAGGTACCTGGGCGGTCGGCGGCGGTCTGTTTGCAGCAGGCCTGACATCTGCGATTGCAGCACCAATAGCAGCGGGCTGGACCGTATGTGGTGTGATGGGGTGGTCGACTGATGCACAGAGTCAGTCGTTTAAGGCAGTAGCGCTGAGTGTTTTAGGTATTGGTCTGGTCTTTGCCCTGCTGATCCCGAGGCCCGATGCGCTGATTGTTAGCGCACAAGCCACTAATGCAGTGCTGCTTCCGCTCATTGCCACTATTTTGCTGATCGTTGCCAATAGTGAGCATTTGCCGGCTCACTATCGAAACCGGCGTTTGCAAAATGGTGTGGTTGCAAGCGTCATTCTGCTGTTGGTGATTTTGAGCCTCGGTAAGATGGTCAGTCTGTTAGCCTAAATTGTTGAGAATGCTTGCACACATGATTCCTGATGACTCAGGGAATGCCTACTGAGCAGTGACTGGATGTTCGATAAGGAGTGTTGGAATTGCCAAAGTATGTGATGTCACAGTGCAGACACGGGTGCCTGGTTTGCGTCCCGTTTTGACATCGGTCACGCTGACGCCCGCCGAGAGCAGACGCCTGTGTGTAGCCTCAATGTCGGCCGTTTTAAGGGCGAGTCCCCACAAGTCATCATCAGTGGGTGCTTTGTCAGAGGCGATGACCTCAATACTCATCGAACTTGCCCTGAAAAAAAGTTGTGTTCCACCCCATTCGGGTACTGCTTGTTCGAGTGCTAAACGAATACCGAGTTGCTCTCCATAAAATCGTTTGGCTGCCGCCGCACTTTGCGTTTTGACGACCACATGATCGACTGCAGTCACAGGCGATTCGCTTAGTTTCTCTGACATCGGCAAAGAAGACGTGTCGCTGTGTTCAATGCAAAAGGAAAAAATGCCACGCGCGGCCTGCGCATCCCAAAAGATATTTCGCCAGTGACGCTGCGCTCCGGTGTTGTCATCGATGCCCTGTCCGGGTACCGGGTCAGATGCCATGAGGTCGAATGAGCGTGCCCGTTCTATGAAAGCACTCGCGTCTTGCGTACCAAAGACGAGCCCACCCAAACTTGAGCCGCGCTCATTCAATAGCGTCTGTACAATGTCGGCTGCTGGCCCACTCCCTTTTACCGCCAGCAACTCGAGATAGACATTGTCGAGTTGGAACAACGTATTGGCAGTGCCGTAGTCGGGATGGGACCCCTGCCAGCTTGGGGATCGCCCCAATAAAGTAGCATACTGCTCGGTGGCCTTTTGCAGGTCGGGGACAACTATAATGAGATGATCAATGCTCGTGTTTTGCTTGTCTTGGTGTGACATAGACGCGTTACCCGCTCATATTTTCTCGCCACTACTGCGCTATTTGAGCGCGCCGGCGTTGGTAATAGTGAACTCACCACCCTATGTGATCTGCAATCATATCGCTACCGTGGGTGTGAAAAAAACCGGCGACTGCACCAGTGACGAGGTTCTTTATGAGCACAATTTATGCAGCGTGATCAGCCATACCACGGTGAACTGCGATGCCGCTGATAATAGATAATGTCGCACCATGACAGACCTCGCATGACGAATCCGGGCCCTCGTTATATGGCGATCAGCGCATTGGCCTTTGCGCTAATGGGATCATTGGTTAAGTTAGCCGGCGAAATGGGTGTCCCTCTGCTACAAATTATTTTTGTTCGAGCGGTGATTTCAGTCGTGTTGTCGTTATGGGATTTGCGGCGTTATAGCGGTGATCCATTGGGTAACCGACGCGGGCTGTTGCTTGCAAGGGGCTTGTCGGGGTTTTTGGCGTTGATGGGCGTTTTTTATGCCCTAATGCATTTGCCCCTCGCGCAAGCCACCATGTTGCAATATCTTCATCCGGTCTTCACCGCGCTACTGGCTTTTATCTTCCTATGGGAGCGCCCCTCAGCAGCGACTGTCATCTGTGTTCTGCTCAGTCTCATCGGCTTGGGTTGTATGGTGTCTCCTTACTGGGTGAGTGCTGAGGCATTCGGTTTATCGCATTTGGCTGTGTTGGCAGGTTTAGGGGGCGCTTTTGGCAGTGGCGTTGCGTATACGTTGGTGCGCAAGCTGGTCGCCACCGAGCACCCCAGTGTGATCGTGTTGTATTTCCCCCTTGTGTGTATTCCAGGTACGTTGTTGTTGGGCTCAGGGCAGTTCATTTGGCCAACAGCAGCAGGGTGGCTGATATTAGTGGGTATTGGTTGCCTCACCCAGCTTGGACAAGTGGCCCTGACCAAAGCGATGCAGTCGGATTCAGCCAGTCGCGCAACAAGCCTCAGCTACATACAAATCTTATTTGCTGCGGCGTTGGGCTGGGTCTTCTTTGCTGAGACGCCAACGATCACGACGCTCGTCGGTAGCAGTTTTATTTTACTGGGTGCTGCCATCAGCTTTTGGATGCAACCAGCAAGGCAGTCAAGCAACTAACAATTGCCGGTATGTTGCGATGCCGCTGATTATTGCGTGGGCCGCTATCATTGTTCATCATCGGTTAGCACGTTGCGCTCGGCCAATGAGGCGAGTTAGCGTAGCGACGCTGGGTTGGTTCGGCATTTGATAAAGCACAGTGGTGCCAGTAACGTACTCTCTCGACAATCATTGGAAATAGCTTATGAAAGCCACCGCTGAGCTCGTTCAGATGGGTACCATCACTGTGCAGCTGGGAGAGCGAATCGATGTTGGGCAGGGACCCAAAGGCCGGCGATTAGTGGTCGACGTGTTGTCGGTTAATGTCGACTGTGATCGAGTGAAAGCCACTTTGGCCGTTAATGACGCTGCTGATTGGCTTACCCTTAATGACGATGGTTCGGTTGGCTGTGTCGACGTCAGATTCACACTCAGCACCGATGACGGCGCGTATATCTATGTTGAGTATGCTGGTCGCGCGGATATGGCTTCGGGGTTGATCACGACCGCGCCAACGTTTCAAACCAGCCACGAAAAATATCGCTGGATGAATGGCTTACAAGCGGTCGCGGCGGGTGTTGTTGATGGCAGCGGCGTCCTGATTTATAGCCTATACGAGGTGGTTGTGTCAGCTGCCTAGCGGACGCGAGTGCAGGCTGGGTGACGGCAGCGGGTGTCAGGTGGTTCATGAGAACGTGATGGCGGAATCAGTCCCGCCTTGAGGGGATTCATCATTGATGATTACGGGTGCGTGTTTTTGTAAAGCAGTAACATATCAAGTGTTAGCAGAGTCGATGATGCAGGGGCTGTGTTATTGCGCTGATTGTCAGACAGTGGGTGGTAGTGCCTACTGGGCGTCTTATGCAGTGCATCCCGACAGTTTTCACCTAACCACGGGTGCGCTGAAAAAATATACGTCGCTCTCTGCAGCGGGCAGAGAAGTTGAGCGTCATTTTTGTGGTGACTGCGGCACGCAGATCAAGGTGCAGTCTAATGACGTTTCGGTCGCGTCCGTCAATGCTATGACATTTGACGACCCCGCTCACTTCACACCTCAGTACACGCATTTTGCGGAAAGTGCGCCAACTTGGTGTGATGTGCATCCCCAGCTCTCGGCCTTTCAGCCGCCGGGTGAATAGGCCGTTGAGGCACGCTGTACGCAGAGCAAGACGTTTCAGTCAGTCTCAGTATTCTGGGGTCATGGGCTGATGCCCTCTCTTTAAAACGGCATGTGCCAACGTAGGCCGCGAGTCTCGTGCTAACCTGACCCACATGTCTCATAACCAGCTTGTTGACGATAGCGCCCCTTGCCCTTGTGGCCATTCGGCGGTATTCGCGCTGTGTTGCCAACGATTTTTGAGTGGTGTCGATAGCCCAAAAACAGCAGAGCAGCTGATGCGTTCCCGGTACAGTGCATTTGTTGTGAGTGATCAGGCCTACCTGCTGGCGACATGGCATGAGGAAACTCGCCCCAGCAACGTGCGCGTTAACGACAAACACCGCTGGCTTGGTTTGCGTATTCGCGCGACCGACGGCGGGGGAGAGCATGACCTGACCGGCGCCGTTGAGTACGTGGCACGGTATAAAGTTGATGGAAAAGGCCATCGCCTGCACGAAACGAGCCGCTTTTTAAAAAAAGACGGTCACTGGTATTACTTCGATGGTGAGCATCTGTGAGCGCCCGCTAGTAATCGATATCTTTTCAATTTGCTAGGGTCTGATCGTTGAGCGAATTGAGCTGATGGCTCCTCGAGGTTAAGCGAGGCAATTGCCTCAGCGCACGGCGGGCTGGTTTTTGCCCAGTATGAGCCACAGTTGGCCAATGATGATAAACAAGGAGCCACTTGAGAGGAGAAAAGGATCAATGTAGGGCACGTCAGCAAAGGCAAAGGTGCCTTTTGATATCTTCACCCATCCCATGAAATTTTGATTCACCGCGACCACCGCACCCAAAAAACCGACCACTGAAGCGAGATAGCGCATGATCCAGTGGTGGGCAAACGGCAATATCATCACGATTCCGAGTAGCAAGATCACGGTGCGTTGCACCCGGCAATAGGGGCACATATACACGGTGCCGGCAAACTCCATGGCCCAGGCGCCGACCCCAATGACAATAGCAACCATGCCAAGCAGGCGCTGATGTCGTTGCCAAAATGATAGTTCTAGAAAACTGATAATGAGCCCCTAGTCGGTATGGCGCTTACAGCGGTGCTGTCGAGTCTAGAGCGGACGACTGATTTTGCAACTGCCCTGTTCGCGATGGCACACCATAAACAGTGCGTTAGAGAGACAGGGCGCTGTTGATGGCCTTCGTTGCGCAACCGGCACCGGCACAGAGATGGCCGTCCTGCATAGCAGGGCGGGGAGGCGTCATAGCACTCATTGCATCAGTGATACGGTCTCGCCAGCGCACGCTTGGGTGGTGACTCGTCTGATGCTGGGCGGAGGGCTACGGGTGCTAGCGCCCGCCTCATCGAGTTAAGATCAAGCAGCTGCTTGCGTGCTGTCCTCGGTCTGATCATCTTCTGCTGAATCTGCCGCTGCTAACTGCGCCTCAAGCTCCTTCACTTTCTCTTCGAGCTGGGTATTTTCCGTGCGCGTTTGATTGAGCGACTTTTGCAGTTTGTCCGCTGCAGTGGTCTTTTCTGCCAGCTTCTTTTTCGAGGCATCCAGATTTTTGCGTAGCCGCTGCGGATCATACTTTTTGAGTTCCGCTAGCTCTGCACGTTCCGCAGCAAGATCTTTCTGGAGCTCCTTGACGCGGCTTTTTACCGTTGCCACCTCGTCCTTCATTTTGTCAGAGCGATTATGTAATTCTCGGTTACGTTGCTCCAGGGCCTGGCTGTCTTTGGTTTTGCTCGAGAACTCGGTAATCGTTGTCAGCTGCGTCGCGATGGTTTTTTCGAGTTCGCTGACTTTTGTCTCCAGAGCCGCCTTGTCGACTGTAAGCTGGGCGATGGAGACGTCTTTGTCGTCAAGTTGTTGCTGATATTCTCCGCGAAGCTGCGTTTCCAGTTCGATGAGTTTTTCTAATTTGTTCAGTGTCAGTTTATCGTTCATTAACCTTCCTGCTAGTGTTAGCTATTAAATTGTCTTACCAGTTGGGGCGTTATCGAGACACCCGCCCGCTGTTCAGTCACACTGGTGCACAGACGAGATGACTGAAGCACTGTTTAAAAGACGCTTATGTCCTAACAGACCGCACTCAACACTGACTGATTGGCTACCACGTAAAGTGGGCTCGACAGCGGTTTGAGCGTAAAGGTGGACTCAGAAGGACTGTTGCCTATTGGCGGAGAGGATTATGACGTTCGCGGAGGGCGCCCACAATAGTTTTTTAAGGCGATAGGGTGGTAGTTTGCTGGCTTAAGGCGTTGGAACAGCACTGTTTATAGCGCCGTAGGTGGGCTAGCACGAGAGAGGGTCACCCCTATTGCTGTCCGCAATAGGGATAAAGTCCCAGCAATCATTACCCTGATCGCGATTTCGGCTACCAAAAAGGGCCGCTCAAAAGAGCGCACCATCAACCACTGGCCAGACTTATTGTCCGAAAATGTACTTGAGGATCAGTCCATAAGTAGCGGGCTGGTTAGAGTAGCCGCCGATACTGCCTGCCTGTGCCAGAGAGGGGAATGCCGACAGCAGATACTCGTCGTCGAATATATTACGGCCCCACAGATTGAACTCCAGACCATTGCGTCAGCACGTCAAATTTGAGCGCTGTCAGCAATAGCGTCTGTGAGTTAACGTGGAGACCGACTAATGCCTTGCAAAAAATTGACTGCTTTTCGATAAACTGAGCCTAGCTACACCAGCGAGTTGATGTAACCCCGCTATGTCAAATGTCATTTACCTTGAGTCCCCCACACTCGCCGTCAGCCTCAGCAATCGAGGGGCGCGATTGGTGCAGCTGCTAGCAAAGCGGCAAAATCTTTCGCTGTTGCTCGACACTGCCCAGGTGTCCACCGAGTTGATCGATCGGTTTTGTATCGGCGGCACAGTGGGACCCTTTGCTGGTCGTTTACGCCGGATTGATGCGATTAACGGGCAGTCGGCCGTATTACTCCACGGTAACGAAGCCGCCTTGCACCGCGCTGATTGGCTGCTTGAGCGAGGTAGTCAGTCTAACGCGGCAACTTACTCCATCAGTCGTCGGCATGGGGAGGGCGGTTTGCCTGGCGATCGCGATTTCAGTGTGGCCTATACACTCTTAGAAAATAGCTTGATGATTGATCTATCGGTGACAACGACCCATGACACCCCGATCAGCATGACTAATCACGCTTATTTTACGCTGGGTGCAACCTCAGTTAGCGCTTTATGGTTGCAGATTAATGCTCAGTCGGTGCTATTAACCGACAGTGAGCAATGCGCGACCGGTGGATCAATGGCAGTTGCCGGTACTCCGCTCGACTTCGCGAGTGAACGCTTGCTCAGTGATGCGCTGATGGAACACCCCGACGGGCTTGATCACAGTTATGTACTGGCGTCGGGAGGGCAAAATGCGCTGGCACCCGATCACGTTGCTTCTCTCGTCAATCGAGCCAATGGGGTAAGCCTTGATATTGCTACGACACAGCCCTGCCTGCAGGTCTATACCGCATCGCAACTGACGACACCGTTGCGGCCTTTTTCGGCGATATGTCTGGAAGCACAGGGTTTTCCAAATGGTCCAAACCATGCCTTGGGTCACAGTGAATCATGGTTGGCCGCGGGTCAGACCACCACGCAGCGTATCGTTTATCGTATTAACGAGTAATCACTGACGCAATAGGTGCTTGGCCTGTCATCGAGGTTACTCTGCCATCTTGAACGTGCCAGCTCAGCGTGGCGATCTTTGAGTGTCGGACGTTACCAGTTCGTCGCCGCCCAAAACAAACCTACCTTCCTCAGTATGGCCTTAGCGCACGGTAAAAGATGTGCTTTCCGGGCATTATGCCTTGCCTGTTGCCATTGCTTGTGGCTTCGGCGGCTATCGCCGGCGTTCCCACTTGCCCTCTAGTGAATATGACGTCTTCAGCGCCAATGGTTCATAGGTCAGGTGCCGTGTCGGCAAAAGGCGGCCAGGTACGAATTTCAGTGAGAAAGCGACAGAGGTTATCTTTTCCGGATAAGTCGATGGTGCCGCGGTAAGTGGCCCAATCTAGCAAACAGGCCAGTCGAATTGCTCCATCCGTATAGGGTTGGCTGAATGACAGCTGGCAACGCTCGAGTTCGTGCATACCCACGGCAATTCTTTCTTGCTGACGCTCAAAGTAGGTTTTCGGATTGAATCCGATTGCCGACGCACCGGTAGGGACATCCGCTAGGTCGGCACTATCACCGATGTTCATTAAATAGACGTTCACCGCCGTATCGAGCACCGATGTCGCCAGTGCAAATAGCTCATGATCCGCAACCGTTGCCAAATACGATTGACCTGACTGCTCCCGGGCATAGCGCACAATGACCGACGAATCACTCAGCGTCAGGCTGCCATCTGTCAGGAACGGCACGCGCAATGTTGGTGATTTGCTGATGGAGTCGAGTGTCACCTGCTCGAATTGCCACTCCAAGTTAGATTCAGCCAATGCCACCCGAGCATGCCGTACATAAGGTGAGGTGAGAACGCCATACAGTTTCATTTGTGGGGTATCCCTTGCGTGCCAATCGGCCGTAGAAATGGTTTGTCACCGCATGTGCGGGATGACGCATTACCCACTACCGTCGAGTTATTGAGCGGAGGTCTCGATCTTATACCGAATTTTGGCGGCTGGTGAGTTGATCCATAGGTGACATTTGCTCGGGCATCAGACAACATTTTTATCTCCGTGAGCGCAGATCACTCTCACCGGTAATACAGATTGAGCCATTGCACACCGCCTGACCATTTTATGTATTCGGCAGGCGTTGTGTTTTGTAGTGTCTAGGCATACCGCATAGTGACGTTAGACGATAGAAAACGAGTAGTGCGGTGAATGCCACTCTAGGGTCGCAATCCTCCCACGACCGATTCGTGGCGGGAAAACCGCCAGACGCCATCTTTTGGATGAGCCTTGTGTCAATGATCACAGGTCGCCGAACCTCGATTGGCATGCGAGCGATGCTGTCGAAGCTTACAGAAATAAGAGCCCGTCGCCCGCTCGCCTTCGTGTGATAATGGCTGCCGTCGAGATGCTTTGATATGAAGGTTTTTGGTGTGAGTGAATCCGATTCGAATCGCTTAATGGGGCGCGACTGGCTCTGGTTAAGTTTGATCTGTTCTTTTGGATTGGGCTCAGTTGCCATACAGGCGGGTTGGATTTTGGCGCTGTTCGGCGGTTACCTCTTTTGGCGGAAAGGAGCGGTCGTTATCGACCCTAGCCTCCGTCAGATGTGGTTTTGGCTGGGTTGCCTGGCAATACCGGCGTTACTATCACTGTTTGACAGTGCCTTGATAGGTCGCTCGGGCCGAACGCTTTTTCGTATGCTGTCTTTTGGGCTCGCGGCAGTGGTGCTGATACAAATACCGCCAAGCGCACCGGCGCTCAGGAAAGTAACGATTGGCGTCGCCTTGGCAGTCATCTTTTTTTGTGTCGACGGTATTGTGCAGAAATTGACCGGTCAAAACATGATTGGTAATACGCTGTGGTCCGATCAGTTCAGTCCAGCGCGAATCACGGGTTTTCTCGGCATTAACTTTGCTTGGGTACTCATGGTGTTGTCGCCGTGGTTATTTGAGGGCTGTCGTCTGCTAGATGGGCGAGGGTTTGCCTATTGGTTGGCAATCCCTTTGTTATTTGCTGCGGTTATTCTTGGTGGCAGCAGAGCTTCCGGTTTGTTGTTGGGTATTTCAGTGCTGAGTTATGCGACCTTGATTGGGTTTCGATTAGGGATGGCCGCCAGTTTAAAGTTTTTAGTGCCAGTATTTGTGAGTTTGTTGGGCTCGATGGTGATCTTGGCGATGAATCCTGAGTTAGGGGACCGTTGGTTAGCGGTCATGGGTATTTTCCCTGGCGGCGCTGGCGATGTCAGTGAAATCCTGTCTTGGCGACCTTACCTGTGGGACGCTGCGATAGCATTATTTCTGGAGCATCCCATTAATGGTGTTGGCATTCGTGCCTTCGGTGTCTCGTCGGAGGCGCTAATCGTTGGTTACGGTGTCGCGGATCATATTCCTGGCAGGGCCTACAACTGGTCACCCCATTTAAGTGTTTTGGAAGTGGCTGCTGATCTGGGTATTGTCGGACTGTTGGGGTACGCGATACTGCTGACGACGCTGGTGCGCTGGCTGATCAGTGCGCCGATGGTAGCGATTGCCCCCGGATTGACTGCGCTAATGGCGCTATTTCCCCTTGGCTCAACCCTTTCACTCTTCTCCGCGCGGGTTTCAGCGGTGGCATGGATATCAATCGCCACCGCATTGGCATTTGCGAAAGTGGCGTCCCACAGTCGGCGGCGGTGATCGACCCTGTGCGACGTGACTCGATAGATACCTCAACGAAATACTATCTCGAGAGAACTTGTCACGGTAGTTTTGGTTGAACTCTTGGCCGCCTATTATTGAGTGGGCCTTCATCCTCCTCTGCCACAAGGGATTCTGGCATTTGAGTGGTTTGAGCGAGGTGCGCCCACATTCGTTTACCGCGAGCGGGACGTTGCCTCGGGTCGTTAGCGACGTGATGGCGGGCAGAATCGGTGCCCAAACTGCTCTTCTTTGCGGGAGGCAGGTAGCGAACAAAACACACGGAGACAGGTTGTAAGATATGCCAGAAGGTCCAGAGATACGTCGTGCCGCTGATAAA
>ERZ887851.587-NODE-587-length-35596-cov-8.105202_pt1 | contig 35596 bp, 39 predicted proteins | sample MGYA00521100_ERZ887851 | MGnify/ENA primary metagenome ERZ887851 (study PRJEB32303, sample SAMEA104408602) | aquatic metagenome | biome: Brackish water; feature: Pelagic; material: water | place: Baltic Sea | collected 2014-06-06T16:11:00 | depth 11,444 m ... | reverse complement strand
AGGCTCTTTGAAGTAAGCCACTTCCACCACCTTCCAGATATAAACCACGGCCATCAACGAGCTCACCAAAATCAGAATGGTCAACAAAATGCCCAAACCACCCAACTCAAGCACCGCTTGAATCAAATACCACTTGCTGATAAAACCAGCCGTCAAAGGAACCCCGATCAGCGAAACACCGGCCAGCATAAACCCTAGCGTGGTCCATGGCATGCGCTTACCCACACCAGCAAGCTGTTCGATATTGGATGAACCAAAACGAAGAACCATGCCAGCCACAGCCACAAACAAAGCCGCCTTGATCAAAGCATGGTTAAAGAAATGGATCATGGCAGCCGTGACACCAGCGCTGTTGGCCAAACTAATGCCCAAAACGATGTAACCAAGTTGCGCGACTGAGGAATAACCCAGCATGCGTTTGAGGTCCCGTTCAAACATGGCGACAGCTGAACCCACCAAGAAGCCACCCACGCATAGCGGAATCAACCAAGATGACAAGAAAGCCGCTTGCGGTCCAAGATTGGGCAACAGCAGTTCATATTGAAAGCGCAACATCACGAACAAAGCGACCTTGGTCGCGCACGCTGCAAAGAAGATCGCAACCGGCGTTGGTGCGTGCTGATAAGCATTGGGCATCCAAGCGTGCATCGGGAAAAGCGCCGCTTTAAGTGCCACACCGAGGATGACAAACCCGCCAGCAATCATGACGGGCAGTGTGTCAGAGACATCGGCCAAGCGCGCGGCCATATCGGCGATGTTTAAAGTTCCTGTCATCATGTAGAGGTAACCCACGCCGATCAAATAAAACGTGGCTCCTATGGTGCCGGTCACCAAGTACTTGAAACTCGCGGTCAAGGCTTGACGCTTAGGGCCGTTGGCCACCATGACGTATGACGCTAGCGACGAGATCTCCATGAATACAAAAATATTGAAAGCGTCGCCGGTAACCGTGATGCCCAATAAGCCCGTCATCGCCAGTAACCAGCATGAGTAAAGCAAAGCCTGATGCCCTGTGCCAACTTCGGCATTCATGCTTTCGCGGCCTGCGACCAACGCCACGGTCGATGCCCCAGAGATGATCATCAACATCATTGCCGACAATGGGCCAATTGTGAGCCCAATGCCGAACGGTACTGGCCAATTACCGAGTTCGTAGTAAATCACACCGGTCTGCATGACCTGAGCTGCAAGCGCAATGGCCATGGCAAACGTCAGCGCACTGGTCAAGGTTGCCACCAACCATGGCAGGTTGCCACGACTGGCCAGCAAAGCCAAAAGCGGCGCCACAAATAAGGGCAAAACGACCACTAAGACGGGAAGTTGTTCAGCCAAAGTCATGATTCGTGATCCAACCTGCGGATGTCGCTTTCTTCGATCGAGCCATACTCCTCACGGATACGAATGGCCAACGCCAGACCCAAGGCAGTCACTGCAATCCCAACCACAATGGCAGTCAGAATCAAAACTTGGGGAATAGGATTGGCGTAAAGCTGTCCAGGTTCAGGCACACCTTGCATGATCGGGCCTGTACCACCCTCGACCTTATCCATGGTGATGTAAAGCAAGAACACCGCTGATTGAAAAATACCCAAGCCGATCATGCGCTTAACATAGTTGCCTTTGACGAGCACCGCGTATAGCCCAACGATCAGCAACAGAATAAAAATCCAGTAGTTGTATAGACCCAATAAAGTCATGGTTTTGTCCGTGTTATTAGTTAGTAAGTGGGTCGGTTCGCAAAGGCGTTAAAAACCATAACCAAAACGGTGGTGACCGTCAGACCCACACCAAATTCAACCAACAAAATGCCGAAATACTGTCCAACCACTGGATCAGGCCACAGCACGTTGTAGTCTAGGAAGGCGCCCCCAAGCAGCATGCAAACCAAACCCACGCTGGTGTAGAGTGTTGCCCCAAAGACCGCCAAGCGCAGCATGACTTTTTCAGGCATGGCCTTGGCTGAACGATCGGCTCCTTCCAAAATGCCGTACAACATGACCGCAGCGGCAAACAAAGCCCCCGCCGAGAACCCGCCGCCTGGGGTGTACTTGCCGTGGAACTGAACCACCAATGCAAACAACATCAACAGCGGTATCACCAGCTTGCCGACCACGCGCAGAATGGAATGATGCTGTACGCCACGAACCTTGGCGGCCAAGGCCTCGCTAGAGACGGATTGGCGGCCTTTGGGCTTAAAGCTCAGCACGGACAATACGCCGATACCCGCGGTGAAAATCACGATGACTTCACCCAAGGTATCGTAGCCACGAAAGGATGCCAAGATCGCTGTGACAACGTTGGGGATATTAATTAATTTAGGCGTTTGCTCGAGGTACCAGGGTGCCACGTGTTGGTGAACAGGTGCCATCGGATCACCAAGCATGGGTTGCTGGAAGGTCGCCACGAACAGAGCCAGCGCCAACACGCCCAATACAGCCATCGGAAACCAACTGACTCTGGATCGAATAGCCTCTTTTTCACCGGTCAAGGCCAAGGCGCCCATGAAGAGCACCGTTGACACACCAGCACCCACAGCCGCTTCGGTCAAAGCCACGTCGGCGGCATCAAGGATGAAAAAGTTAGAGGCCATCAGTAAACTAAAAATGCCAAACCACATGCTCGCCACGAACAAGTTAGTGGCCATAACAGTGGCAATCGCTGCCACGGCTACCAACGTCAAGGTGATGAGACCAATGAGTGCAATCATGACTCTCTGCCCTCCTTCGGTGGGTCTTGCTCGCCAAGCTCAGGCTTTAAACCACCGAGCAACGCCGTGTTGCCCAAGGCGTAAGACGACACAGGGCCGGTAAAAAGCAAAAACACCAAAATGGCCAAAAGCTTAAACGTTGCCAATTCCCAACCCGAATGCAGCATCAAGCCAGTCAAAATCAACATCGTTCCCAAGGTCTCAGTCACGCTTGCCGCATGAATCCGGGTGTAGAGATCAGGCATGCGGATAACACCCACGCCACCCACCAATACAAAAAAACCGCCCGCCACCAAAAGCAACCCTGACAACCAATCGAAGATCGTGCCCATCATGATGAGGCCCCATCTTGATCGCTACCCGTTGTTGGGACGGCTTGTGTGGACCGCACTGCCTGGCGGGCCTCACGATTCTGAAAAAATTGCAACACAGCCAACACCCCGATGAAATTAATCAACGCGTAAGCGAGTGCCAAATCTAAAAAGTCAGGGCGCTCATACAAGTAAGCCACGACGGCCACAAACAACACCGTCTTGGTGCCAAACATATTCATGGCTAGGATGCGATCGTAGATGGTGGGTCCCTTTAGCCCCCGTATTGTGGCCATCACCATCGTGACCAAAATGGCCAAACCCGCGGCAATCAACATTAGCGTTCTCCTTTGCCGTGCAGACGGGCCACTCGGTCGTTCATGTCACCTGTGAGAACACCCTCAGCCCCTTCGGCGGTTAAAGCATGCACGGTAACCAAACCGTTTTCATCAATGTCAGTGGTTAGCGTCCCTGGCGTGAGCGTGATGGAATTACCAAACAAAACCTCCCGGACTTCACCACGGCCTTTTGCTTGAACAGTGATCATGGTGGGGCTGATGGGCATGTTTTTTGCGAGAATGATTTTGGTGACCTGCAAACTCGAGATCACGATTTCTTTGAGTAGCCAAACCCAATACGCAAAAATGCCAATACCCAGATGCATGGGCACAGACTCATGATCGACGGTGTCGAATCGGCGTACCAGCCAAACCACTAGCGCACAGGAGGCAAGGCCAAGGAACAGCATTAACGGTAGATAAAGTCCCGACAGCAAAAGCCACAATACGGCTAGCGTGACAAATAAAACAACAGTCTGCATGTGACGGCCACCCTGTCTTTGTTGAAACAAAACCAATGTCGGACATGATGTCGTTAGACATCGATTGCCCTTGATTACCCAGCCAAGGGGTCGAACTCTCGGGGCATTATAGGGTCACTGTCGCATTATGGAAAATCGACAGGCTGCCCCTTAACCATTGACCACTCAGCGTATTTGAGTCTGTTGCCATGCTTTGCCCAAATCACAATTGCTGCAGTGCGGACTAGGCAAGGGTAGTCTTTTAAAGGATGATCGTACTGAACGACTCTTAATACCAAAGCGAAACATCCACACGACATGGCACAACAAATATTTGCGGGTTTAAAAATTCTCGACCTGACTCGCATTGTGGCCGGTCCACTGTGCACCCAGAACATGGCTGATATGGGCGCAACGGTCTACAAAATTGAAAAGCCTGGCATGGGTGATGACTCACGCGTCATGGGACCCAAACCGAGCGTCGCCGACGGTCAACGACCGATTGATGCCGCCATGACATTCCTTGCTTACAACCGCGGCAAGCACTCCGTCACCATCGACATCACACAACCCGAGGGTGCCGCGCTTGTCCGGGCATTGGCCTCGCACTGCGATGTCATGCTCGAGAACTACAAGTCCGGTAGTCTTAAAAAGCTAGGCTTGGATTACGACAGCATCAAGGCCATCAATCCCAGCATCATTTATTGCTCACTGACTGGCTTCGGCCATGACGGGCCCTATGCGGGACGACCCGCGTATGACTTTATTTTGCAGGGCATGGCTGGGCCCATGAGCACTTGTGGCCAACCCGACGGCTCGCCAGGGGCTTCACCCATGCGTACCTCCATGCCCACCACGGACCTCATCACGGGTCTTTATATGAACGTGGCGATTGTGAGTGCGCTTTATCACCGCTTAACCACTGGCGAGGGTCAATACATCGAATCAACCCTGCTTGATGCCTCCGTCGCCTATAACGGGCACTTGGCCGTGAGTTATTTGAATTCTGGCGTGGTTCCAAAACGTGAAGGCAATGCCAATCCGATCGCAGCGCCTTCAGACGTGTTCGCCTGCGCTGACGGCCACCTGATCATCGCGGCCGGCAACGACCGGCAGTTTGAGAGCTTGTGTGAAGCCATTGAAATGCCTCACCTGATAAAGGATGCCCGCTTCATCAACAGTCAGCAGCGCATCGAAAACCGCGAGGTGCTACGCGAGCAACTCGCGCAACGGATTTTGCAACACGGCAAAACCCATTGGCTGGAACGCTGCCGCGAGTTCAACGTGCCAAGCGGCCCCATTAACAACATGCAAGAGGTCTTTGAAGACCCCGCGGTCAAACACCGTGGCATTGTGGTTGATGTGCCCACATCTGGCGGGACCTCTCTAAAACTGGTGAGAAACCCCATGCGCTTCGCCAAAACACCCGTCGAGCACCGCGCCCCGCCAGAGCTTGGCGCTGACACCGACCAAGTGCTGGCTCAGGAGCTCAACCTCGATAAAGCGGCGCTTGATGCACTCAAGCAAAGGGGCGTGATTTAGCACTGTTGCCCTTTGGCCCAATTATTGCTTACCAAACAAATGGTTGATGCTTAATTAAGTTAACGAATTTCATCACAACAATCACGAGGGGAAGAACGTGACCGTCGATATCGCTTTTAAAACAATGACCGAATTGGCCGAGGGTCTGGCCACCAAACAATTCAGTTCCCAAGAGGTCGCAGAACACTTCTTGGGCCGCATCAGCAAAGCCAATAAAAAGCTTCACGCTTATGTCTCGGTTGACGCAGACATGACATTAGCAATGGCACGTGCAGCCGATGATCGCCGAGCCAAGGGCATTTCTCTGAGCGCATTGGATGGCGTACCGTTTGCGGCCAAAGACCTTTGCGAACTCAAAGGCCACGTCACCACGGCGGGCTCCCAAGCTTGGCGCGAGCGTCGCAGTGACACTGACTGCACTGCTCTGATGAAACTGCTTCGCAGCGGTATGGTGATGCTCGGCAAAACCCACATGGTGGAGTTTGCCTTTGGCGGCTGGGGAACCAATCCCGTTATGGGCACGCCATGGAACCCCTGGGATCTTCAGACCCATCGGGTGCCTGGCGGCTCATCAAGCGGCTCCGGCGTGGCCGTCGCGGCTGGCTTGGCACCGGCTGCCATTGGCTCAGACACAGGCGGCTCGGTACGTATTCCATCGGCACTAAACGGCCTGACTGGCCTTAAAACAACCCACGGCCTGATCAGCTTACATGGGGCAGTCGCCTTGTCGTCCACGCTCGACACCATTGGGCCCATGACTCACAGCGCCATGGATGCGGGTGCTTGGACCGCCCTCATGGCGGGTCCCGATCCGCTTGATCCAGGTAGTCTTAACCACCCCGCCTTTGAATGGCGCAGCGATCAGCCGCTGGGCAAACAGCCCCTAGCGGGGGTGCATCTGGCCGTTTTGCCGGCGAATCAATACCCAATGACGGTCGACGAGGCATCTTTGCAAGCGTTTGAAGATGCGTGCAAAGTATTCACCTCTCTTGGTGCCCGTCTCACCGAGCTCTCGCTTCCCTTTGACTTTGACGACCTGATGAAGCGAAACGGCCAAATCATTGCCGCTGAAGCCTTTGCGATTCACGGGAGTTACATTGATGATGCCAAGCTACCCCTTGGCCCAGCTGTGCGCCATCGGATCAAAGGAGGCCAGTCCATTTCAGCGGGGCAATATGTGCAAGCCCTTGCGCATCGACGCGCTTCTAGCGCCCAATGGGGTGACTTGATGCGAAATTACGCCGCCCTTTTGACGCCCGCCATCCCTTTCCCCGCCATTGCGCTGTCAGAGGTCGATGAGCTGCAAACACCCATGGCGTCATTTTCCCGCGCGGGTAACTACCTGACGGCTTGCGGCTTAGTCTTGCCGGCTGGTTTGAATAGCGCCGGTTTGCCCCTCAGCGTGCAACTACTAGGCAAGGCCTTCTCTGAGGCCGAGTTACTGCGAATTGGTGTGGCCTTTCAGCACGTCACAAACTGGCACCGGGCAAAGCCAGACCTCGCCGGCGTCGGGCTGTAAATGGGTCGGCAAGCGAGCGTCTTAGCATTAAAACGCTCGCTTGCCGATCGAATTTTAGTAAAAGGCGCTAAAATCATGGGCTTTCCATCGAATTTGTAGAACTTTTGCTGAAGGAGTAAAAGGTGCCCATTTACGCCTACCGTTGCACCGAATGCGGACACGCTGAAGACGTTCTGCAGAAAATGTCTGATGCGAAGCTGACGGACTGTCCCGCCTGCGGCAAGTCAACCTACGCCAAGCAAGTCACCGCGGCGGGTTTTCAGCTCAAAGGCTCGGGTTGGTATGTAACTGATTTTCGCAATAACAGCGACAAGCCCAGCACGGTCACTGCGCCCAGCACCACAACGGGCGCTGACAGCTCGCCAGCTGCGTCCTCGACAGCCGCTGGCTCAGCCAGTGATACCAAATCTGGTGATAGCAAGCCTAGCGCAAGCCAAACGAGCGACAGCAAATCGAGTATCAGTAAACCCAGTGAAAGCAAACCGAGCTCACCAGCACCGGCTGCCGCTGGCAGCAATTAGCCGCCAAATAATGCCTTTTCCGGGGTGCTAGCACCCCGGGCCTGCCCCATAAGGAGCACTTCCGAATGCGTACTTGTTATACCGGCGAGGTTAGCCGCAACCACCTTGATCAAACCGTGACTTTATTTGGCTGGGTCCATCGCCGTCGCGATCACGGCGGTGTCATTTTTATTGACTTACGCGACCGGGCTGGCTTGGCACAAGTCGTGTTTGATCCCGAGAACGCTGCAGCCTTCGATGTCGCTGAACGCCTGCGCAATGAATTTTGCATCAAGATTGTTGGTCGCGTGCGTAACCGCCCTGACGGCACCGTTAATACCGATCTGGCCTCGGGCGAGATTGAAATTCTTTGCGATGGCGTTGAAATCTTAAACGCCTCGGTGACACCTGCTTTCCAGCTTGACGATGAAAACCTGTCAGAGACCACGCGCTTGACGCATCGTGTGCTCGACCTGCGACGAAACCAGATGCAAAAGAACCTGACCCTACGCTATCGGGTCAGCATGGCGATTCGCCAATACCTTGATCAGCTCGGTTTCATTGACATCGAAACACCCATGCTCACCAAGAGTACCCCTGAGGGCGCCCGTGACTATTTGGTGCCTTCTCGCGTGAATGCTGGTGAATTTTTTGCATTACCGCAATCACCCCAACTCTTTAAGCAAATGCTAATGGTGGCGGGCTTTGATCGCTACTACCAAATCGTTAAGTGCTTCCGCGACGAAGACCTCAGGGCTGATCGACAGCCAGAGTTCACGCAGATTGACTGTGAAACGTCATTTTTAAATGAAGAAGAAATTCGTACGATTTTTGAGGGCATGATCCGCGACGTCTTCCAATCAACCCAAGGCGTTGCCTTAGCCAATCCGTTCCCCATCATGACTTACGCGCAAGCCATGCGCTTGTATGGCTCTGACAAACCAGACTTGCGGGTGACCATGGCGTTCACCGATTTGTCTGACGTCATGCAAGACGTGGACTTCAAAGTGTTTTCTCAGGCGGCTCAATCGCCCGGCAGCCGTGTCGTGGCGCTTCGCGTGCCTAAGGGTGCCGCTTTGACGCGCAGCGAAATCGACTCCTATACCAAGTTCGTGGCAATTTATGGCGCCAAAGGTCTGGCTTGGATCAAGGTCAACGAAGTAGCCAAAGGCCGCGACGGTTTGCAATCACCAATTGTCAAAAACATACACGATGCCGCCTTAACCGCCATGCTCGAACGCACCGGTGCACAAGACGGTGATTTGCTCTTTTTTGGAGCGGACCGCAGCAAAGTCGTCAATGATGCCATCGGTGCACTGCGCCTTAAAATCGGTCACAGCGAATTTGGCCAAGCCAACGGCCTGATGCAACCCGGCTGGAAACCCTTATGGGTGGTGGACTTTCCAATGTTTGAATATGATGAAGAAGCGGGCACCTTCACGGCGGCTCACCACCCCTTCACCAGCCCCAAAGATGGTCACGAAGACTTACTGGCCACCAATCCCATCGAAGCGCTCTCGAAAGCCTATGACATGGTGCTCAACGGCAGCGAGATCGGTGGTGGCTCGGTGCGTATCCACCGCGAGGAAGTTCAAAGCAAAGTGTTCCGTGCACTCAAGATTGACGAGCAAGAAGCCCAGCTCAAATTTGGTTTCTTGTTGGATGCGCTGCAATACGGTGCACCACCACATGGTGGCATTGCCTTTGGCTTAGACCGCATCGTCACCATGATGACTGGCGCTGAGTCGATTCGCGACGTGATTGCTTTCCCTAAGACCCAGCGCGCACAGTGCCTACTCACGCAAGCGCCTTCGGCTGTCGATGAAAAGCAACTCAAAGAGCTGCACATTCGCCTGCGCCAAAGCGACGTGCCAGCACCACAGCCCTAAGCTGATGGCGCGGCTGCGACTGGTCAGCTACAACATTCACAAAGGCCGCTCATTGGGTGGTCGTGATTCTTTGGGCGAGTTACGCTTGGGCCTACATGGCCTGCACCCAGACATTCTCTTTTTACAAGAGGTGCAGGGACGTAACGAGCAACGCATGAGTTTGCATGCACAGCACGAGTCCCTAGGTGCTGCCTTACGTATGGAGGTGGCCTATGGCTGCAACGCCATCCGTGACCTCACCGATCATGGCAACGCCTTGCTATCACGGTTCCCCATCGACAGCTTCGAAAACGAAGACGTTTCAGACCACTCGCTTGAACAACGCGGGCTACTGCACGCCGAAGTCAAAATAGCGGGTCGCACGGTTCACTGCTTCGTGGTTCATTTGGGTCTTTTTGCCGATAGCCGTGTCCGACAAGTGCAAGCCATGACCGAACGTATCAAACGCTTGGTGCCAGACGATGCGCCCATCTTGATTGCCGGGGACTTTAACGATTGGCGTGATGAGCTCGCGCCCCTTTTTATCAAACAACTCGGCGTGCACGAAGTGTTTTCTTTGGCGCCAAGAACAGCTGGCGACATGCCCCGACTGCGTGACTCAATGCGTCAAATTGGCCAAGTGTTACGTGGCCAACAACCCTTTTCGTCTTTGTCGCGAGAAAAACGCCAGCACATCAACCAATTACCCCTCGGTGGTGCCCAAGCCATCCGTCGCCCCCCAAAAACCTTCCCAGCCAAGTTTCCCATGCTCAGGCTTGATCGCATTTATCAGCGTGGCTTTGCGGTTAAAAAAGCACAGGTATTACGCGGTAAACCTTGGACCTTGCTGTCCGATCACGCCCCCATCGTGGTTGATGTCGAACTCGGCTAAATCAGAGCCGTGCGTCTAACCAAGGTCGCTCGAGCGCGCTGGTGATGGGACTCAGTGTGATCGATCCTACGTTTAACGGTGCCACTGTACTGGCAGTACTGAGGGAAAGCACCCCAAATAAATTAACGGCCCGCTCGCTGGTAGTTGTCTTCGAGCCTGACGATATCATCCTCACCCAAATAGCTGCCTGACTGAACCTCAATAATTTCCAGTGGGATTTTGCCGGGATTGGCCAGACGATGAATCTCACCGAGCGGGATGTAGGTCGACTCGTTTTCACCTAAGACAATGACCTTATCACCACAGGTGATTTCAGCCGTGCCTTGCACCACAATCCAATGCTCTGCGCGGTGATGGTGCTTTTGTAGGCTCAAACTGGCACCAGGCTTGACCATGATGCGCTTGACCTTGAAACGATCGGCCTCATCAATGCTGTCATACCAGCCCCAAGGGCGGTGCACTTTGCGGTGCAGCTGATGTTCTTCGCGCTTTTGGCTCGAGAGTCGCTCGACAATGACCTTGACCTGCTGGGCTTGGTCGCGATGGCCGACCAACACCGCATCAGCAGTCTCGACAATCACCAAGTCTTCAACACCCACGGTACCCACCAGTCTGTGGCTGGCATGAATCAACGAGTTCTTGGTGTCAATAGTCACCGTATCGCCAATGGTCACATTGCCCTGCTGATCTTTCTCACCAAGCTGCCAAACCGCGTCCCACGCCCCCAAGTCGCTCCAACCGGCCTCAAGGGCCACGACTTCAATCGAAAACTCGCTGCCTGGGCATCGCTCTAGTACGGCGTAGTCGGCCGAGATGGCGGGCGACGACAAAAAAGCCTCCGGCAGTGGTCGAACAAATTGGTGATCAACCGCCGCACCCGCCCAAGAATCACCGACACGGTGACTGATTTCGGGTGCGAAGCGCTCGATGGCTTTCAGCCAAACACTGGCTTGCACCACAAAGATGCCGGCATTCCATGCGTATTCGCCGCTGGCCAAGTACTGCTCGGCGGTTTCTAGGTCTGGCTTCTCAGTGAATTGAATGACGGGCCAAGCGTTCTCGGCGGCGGCTTTTGCACCACGCCGAATGTAGCCATAGCCCGTTTCAGGGCTAGCCGGCGGCACGCCAAGCACCACCACCGTACCGTTTTGGGCCCGTTCAATGGCGCGCGTGAGCGCCCGACGAAAGGCAACGCCATCGGTCACCACTTGGTCAGCGGGTGACACCACCAAGATGGGATCAATATCAGCCGGGGCTGCAGCAATCGCCGCTTTTGCCGCGAGGGTAATAGCCGGTGCGGTGTTACGCCCTTCGGGCTCAAGCAACAACAAGGCATCGGTACCAACGTCAAGCTCACGCCACTGCTCAGCCACCAAAAACCGATGCGACTCATTGGTCACAATCAAGGGTTGAGCCGCTACCAGTGACGGGCTCGTCAGACCAAATAATCGCTGAACGCTTTGTTGAAACAAGCTCTGCGTGCCATGTAACACCAGAAACTGCTTCGGAAAACCGGTACGTGACAAGGGCCAGAGACGACTCCCTGAGCCGCCGCATAAAACCACGGGGGTGTAATTGACCGGCGAGGTTAGAGACATTGACGTCCTTCTATTGGGTTCATCTGTTGAATTAACAGTGCACTCTGAGATACCGCAAACGAAGGACAGTTTAGTTCACGCGAGCATGGTGTGTCATCACGTCAAGCACCACCTTGCCGTCTGAACTTATCACTTGGCTTCGCGTGACAGCCGTTAAACGACCGCGATGTGTCACTGTGGTCTCACTGAGCAACGTCGGGCCCATGCCTGGGCTGACGTAGCTAGCGTTAACACCAGCACAACGCCACTGCTCACCCAAAGCCGCATTGGCTGAGATCAACGCTAAGCCCAAGGTAACACCACCTTGAACGTGGCCCACCCGATTACCAACATGCGGCCCGTTGGTCAGCACCGCTTTGGCACCTTGCGGTGTGCTTTGAACATCAGCACCCAACAAACGAGCCCAAAAGCTGGCTGTCTGGTTATCTGGAACATTCAAGGCAAGTCGGCTACGGTCTAGGATTTCTCGTTCAGACGCGCTAAGCGATTCGATGGCTGGGCGCGGGAGGTCAGGCGCGGGCCGGTCCATCCACGGAACCGGATGTAACGTTTTACCGCTAGGTGCGGGTAAAACCATAAATGTACCCGTGCCAAACGCGACCACTTTGTCGCCAGCCTGAATCCGTGTGCGGCACATGCCCAAACGGCCTGTTGCCGGCTTAAAGAAACCTTCTAATTCGCCCCAAGCAGTCAGCTCACCCGTCATCGGCTCACCGGTTAATTGCAGGTTTAACGACACGGTTGCCAAGCGTGCACTGGGCGACACAGCGCCACGCACCGCATTGGCTAATGCAAAGTCGGCCATGACGGTTAAAGCGCAGAGGTCCACGCGCCCTTTGCCATCGACAAGGGCGGGTTGCGCAGGCATGGCCACGCGCGCTTGACCGCCACCTAGGCTTTCAAAGGTCAAGCCCAAAAAGTTGCCACAAAAGTGATAGCCCGGGGTGCGATTCAACGCAATGGCCTTTAACACTTGGTCGATAATTTGTTCAGATAATTGACTACCAGTACTCATACGTTTTCCATGTTTTGCATCAAGGCGACTATACACTTAGGACATCTTGCCAAACACCAAACCAGACGCGCTGTTGTTCGATAAGCCATCATGACGCTTGCACGCCGAATCGCCCATTTAGACATGGATGCTTTTTTTGCATCGGTTGAGTTGTTGCGCTATCCACAGCTCAAAGGTCACGCCGTGGTGGTGGGTGGCAAAAATGTGCCTGCCCCATTCGTTGACGATACTGGTCAGTGGCAGTACGGCCGCCTGGGGCAATACGCTGGGCGCGGTGTGATCACGACTTCGACCTATGAGGCCCGTGCGCTGGGCGTGTTTTCTGGGATGGGGTTGATGCAAAGTGCCAAGTTGGCCCCCGAGGCCATTTTATTGCCCGCCAACTTTGAGGCCTACCGTGACTACTCACGTCGCTTCAAGCAAGCCGTTGCCCGCGTGGCACCGATCATGGAAGATCGGGGCATCGATGAGATTTATCTTGACCTGACCGATCTCGATTCAGACACAGTGGCCTTAGCAAAACGCATCAAGCAAGCCGTTTTTGATGCCACTGGCTTGTCTTGTTCAATTGGCATCACCCCCAACAAACTGCTCTCTAAAATCTGCTCTGATCTGGACAAACCCGGTGGTTTGACTTTGCTAAGCGCTGAAGAAATCACGACTCGCATCTGGCCGCTACCCGCAAGCAAGGTCAACGGTATCGGCCCCAAAGCCACCTTGAAGCTTGCAGCGCTTGGTATTCATACGATTGGTGATGTGGCTCAGACGCCAATTCTGGAACTGCAACACGCGTTCGGACGTCAAATGGGGCAATGGCTGCATGAGGCCTCACACGGCATTGACGATCGGCCGGTGGTGACCTATCGCAACCCCAAGTCACTGAGCCGCGAATCGACTCTCGCCGCGAACCTTCACGTCAAGCACGACCGCGAAGCCCTGACTCGTATGGTTGATGATCTTTGCCAGCGTGTGGCTGAGGACTTGGCAGGTAAGCAACGCCGCTGCAAAACCGTCGGCATCAAAGTCAAGTTTGCCGACTTTTCTGTGGTGACGCGCGACTTGACCGTGCTTGAACCCATCGGTGAAGCCCGTGAGATCCGCGATGCCGTATCGGACTGTCTAAAGCGCGTGATCTGGCACGATCGCATTCGGCTGCTAGGCGTACGCGCCAGTGGCTTGGTTATCCCCGGCGAAGATCCACCGGTGCCGCAACTGCCCCTCTGGCGCTTGGGTCAATAAGCCCTCGAATGGTTTGCGCGGCACTGGCCGCACCGGTCATTTCGATCGGCTCGGATCGCCCACCATCAAGCAGCACACCCAAGGCTGTGCCGAATTCACCGGCTGACAACTGACCAAGTGTGATGGCTTTGACGTGACCGCTGTCACTCACCCAACGCATCAAGGCATCACTTTCTGGCCATTGGGCACGTGTCACGGACAGGATCGGTGTACCGGCTGCACAAGCTTCAACAAAGGTGCCGTAGCCTGGCTTGGTTAACACCACGTCGCTGGCCGCGATCAAGGTTTGGTAGGCCGGCGCATGGTCATCGACCACCACCGCGTGTGGGTGCTGGTTGGCGAGTGCTGCAGTGACCAAGTAAATCACCAGTCTGCCGTTGCAATGGGTCGGCCAATTCGCGGGCTGCAACTCAGTGGGAATACCACCCATGCTGACCAAGACCAACCATGCATTACGAATTTTTTTATTTGTGGTTTGTTTGTTTGCGATCTGCTTATTGATTGCCTGGGGCTTGTTTTGCTGCAGGTGGGCCCTCTGAACCCATTCATTTACAGTCTCTCGACAGTTCTGTGGCGGCGGCTCACCAACCACATCGATAGCCCGGGCATTGGTAAGACCCAGCATTGACATGCTCGGGGTGGGTTGCAGAAAGACCGCCGCGCTGGCGTAAGCGTCGCGCATGGTTTGTAGGATCCGCTCAAATTGTTGCAAACCCACACTCGCTTCGTTTAGGGCCGCTGGATAAGCGACCACACTTTGCAGCAAGATGTCTGCCCAATTGAGCGAACATAAGGCCATTGAGGTGATACCCGCGTGTGAGGCGCCTGCCAAGGTCAAGTAAGGAATATCGGCAAACACCAAATCCGCAGCTTGTTCTGTCAATTGCTCTGCCACCCGATCCACATGCCGTGTCCAATCGGCATGTAAGGCCTGATAGCGACTCAAGCTCGCCGGTAGGTCCGTCTGCAAAGCACTACGCATTTGCATGCCGAAATCGTCTGACGCAACGTCGATGGCAAACGGCACACGCACGCGCTGGGTTATTTGCGAGGTTGGCAGTTCGGTGCGAAGGGTGAAGCGGATAGATGGATCCGTTTGAACAGTTTGAGTACTTTCAATTGCAAATTGATTCAGAACCGGTGCCACTTGTGCCAAGTGACCAAAGCCGTGTGAAGAAATGGCCACCACACAATGTTTTGAAATCGGCGAGTCCATCATGTCAAGCGGCCGATCAGGTTTTGTTGTTTGCTGCTTGTTCTTGTTCTGCTTTCAGTTGCTGAAGTGACAGTGCTTGATCGGCTTGGTCCTTGATTGACAACAGGGGTTGGTCAGTCATCGGCCATTTGATACCAATCGCCGGGTCAGCCCAGTAGAGTGACTTCTCAAAGGCGGGGTAGTAATAATCAGTCGTTTTATAAAGAAACTCAGCCACATCGCTTAACACCACAAAGCCGTGGGCAAAGCCCGGCGGCACCCACAGTTGTTGCTTGTTGTGTTCAGACAAATGGTGGCCAGCCCATCGACCAAAGGTCGCCGAACCAGGCCGTACATCGACGGCCACGTCAAACACTTCGCCAGCCGTCACCCGCACCAACTTGCCTTGGGGGTGTTGCGCCTGAAAATGCAAACCACGCAGCACATGTTTGGCCGATCGGCTGTGATTGTCTTGCACGAAAGTGACGTTCAGGCCAGTGGCTTCTTCGAAATCTTGTTGGTTAAAGCTTTCAAAGAAAAAGCCCCGCTCATCCCCAAATACTTTGGGGGTGAGCAATAAAACGCCAGGTAACGCAGTGGTTTGAACGGTATAGGGCATGATTAGGCCTGACGCTGTGAAACCAGGCGCAAAAGGTATTGGCCATAGCTGTTTTTTTGTAGGGGTGCGGCAAGCTTTTCAACTTGTTCGCGATCAATCCAACCGTTGTGTAAAGCGATTTCTTCTGGGCAAGAGACCATCAGGCCTTGTCGCTTTTGAATGGTTGCAATGTAGCTTGATGCCTCAAGCAAGCTGTCTTGTGTGCCAGTGTCGAGCCAGGCATAACCGCGGCCCATGATTTCAACCGTGAGTTGCTCGCGCTTGAGGTATTGCAGGTTGACGTCCGTGATCTCGAGCTCACCACGCGCCGAGGGTTTGATGTCTCGGGCGATGTCGCAAACCGTGTTGTCATAGAAGTACAGCCCTGTTACAGCATAGTTACTGCGAGGTTGTGCAGGCTTTTCTTCTAAGCTCACGGCACGCTGTTGTCCATCAAAAGCCACCACGCCATAACGCTCAGGATCGTGCACGTGGTAAGCAAAGACCGTTGCGCCACTGGGCTGGGCGGTGGCACTTTCGAGCAATTTCACCAAGTCGTGGCCATAGAAGATGTTGTCGCCCAAAACCAAGGCACTCGGGCCCCCATTCACAAACGAGCGACCAATGATGAAGGCTTGCGCCAAGCCATCGGGTGAGGGTTGAACAGCGAATTGGATGTTCATGCCCCACTGGCTGCCGTCGCCCAACAAGGCCTCAAAGCGCGGGATGTCTTGCGGGGTGGAAATCAAGAGCACGTCTCGAATACCCGCGAGCATCAGGGTGCTCAAAGGGTAATACACCATGGGCTTGTCGTAGATCGGCAGCAACTGCTTGGATACGGCTTGCGTGATGGGATAGAGACGGGTGCCTGAACCACCAGCCAAAATAATGCCACGGCGTGCGGTTTGATTGTTATTGGCCATATTGCTTCTCTACCCACTGTCGATAGTCACCACTGGTGACATTTTGAACCCAAGCTGGGTTTTGTAAGTACCAATGCACCGTTTTTTCTAGGCCAGATTCAAAGGTCTCTTCGGGTGACCAGCCAAGTTCTGCCGAAATCTTACTCGCATCAATGGCGTAGCGACGGTCGTGTCCTGGGCGGTCTTTCACAAAAGTCATCTGATCAACATAGGATTTGCCATTGGCACGTGGCCTTAAAACATCCAAGTGTTGGCAAATGGTTTGAACGACCTCAAGGTTGGCTTTTTCATTATGACCACCAATGTTGTATGTCTCACCCACGCGACCATCCTGCAAAACGCGAATGATGGCGCGCGCATGATCTTCAACATATAACCAGTCTCGGATCTGCTGGCCATCGCCATAAATGGGCAGTGGCTTACCCGCCAAAGCATTTAGGATGACCAATGGGATCAACTTTTCAGGGAAGTGGTAGGGCCCGTAATTGTTGCTGCAGTTGGTGGTGAGTACAGGCAAGCCATAAGTGTGGTGCCAGGCGCGAACCAAGTGATCCGAGGCCGCCTTGCTGGCCGCGTAAGGACTGTTGGGCTCGAAAGCGTTGGTTTCACGGAAAGGGGGATCGTTAGGCGTCAAAGTGCCATAGACCTCATCGGTCGAAACATGCAGAAATCGGAAGGCTGTTTGCACGGGTACGGACAATGGTTGCCAAAACTCACGGACTGATTCCAGCAGGTGGAATGTGCCATTCACATTGGTTTTGATGAATTCACCAGGCCCGTGGATCGATCGATCGACATGCGACTCAGCGGCAAAATTAATCACCGCGCGCGGCTGATGCTCCTGAAGCAGACGCACAAGCAATTCGCGGTCGCCAATATCCCCTCTTACAAAATGGTATCTGCTATCTGATTGAAATTTCGATAGATTTTCTAGGTTACCAGCATAGGTGAGCATATCGAGGTTGAGGACTGGCTCGTCAAAAAGCGACAACCAAGTGTGCACAAAATTACTGCCTATAAAGCCTGCACCGCCCGTCACAATGATCATGTTTACTCACTCTCCCAAGAGATTCAATTGTACCAAGTCAGCTGTTTTACATCACCAATGGTTCGAAAGCATTGTCCGTACATTGCCAAATTGTGTATATGATTTGACGCAAGAGTTTTCAAAAACTCGTACTCACCAAATAACACAGGGGGATCAAATGAGGGAAATCATTACCGTTTCTGTTACTTGCCTGACTTGCGCGCTCGCGGGAGAAAACCAATGAACGGACTCGGTCGCATCGTACACAGTCGTGAAACACGTCGTCAGGCCATGAACAAACCGGTCGCCGCTTTTGAGAACCTGGGTCGCCCTGAAAACTTAGCCGATGAGATCGCGCAGCAACTACGCGATCGTATTTTGAAAGAAACGCTTGGTCCAGGCCAACGCCTACCCACCGAACAAGCCCTCGGGGCTCAGTTTGGCGTCAGCCGAAATGTCGTGCGAGAAGCGATTGCACGCCTGAAGCTAACCGGCTTGGTTGAAACACGCCACGGCGTGGGCACATTTGTCAAACGTGACATGGCAAACCGACCTTTTGAAGTTGAGCAAGACGACCTACTGGACTTCAAGCAACTGATTGACGTCTATCGTCTACGCGTTGAAATTGAGTCTGGTGCCGCTGCCCTAGCTGCCACCCACCGCACTGCAGCTCAACTTGAGGCACTAAAAGAATCGCTTAAACAAGACGAGCACCCAGCCGAAGATTGGGAAGCCGGCGCCAATTCAGCCGTTGACTTCCATTTGGCAGTCTCCCAAGCTTCGAACAACCCCTACTTTGTTCGCATCATGGGCCATCTGAGTTCTGTCATCCGTGATGCAGTTCGTACCTTGCACTTCAGAAGTTCAGGCACACCGCGCGTCCATGAAATCCATGCTGAACATGAGCGCATTGTCCAAGCGATTGAACGGCAAGATGCCAGTGCAGCCCGTCAGGCCATGCGCGATCACCTTGAAAACGGTATAAATGGGTATCGAAACCTATTTGGCAATTAATCGCTCATGCAGACCGCATCGACCAACGTTATTGTCGAAAAACGGGGGGCTGAGGGCTGGATCACTTTTAATGACCCCGCCAAACACAACGCCATGTCGTTGGACATGTGGGTTGCTGTTGAGCCGGCACTTGCTGCCTTTGAAAGTGATGACGAGATTCGTGTTGTTGTCGTCACGGGGGCCGGTGATAAAGCCTTTGTCAGCGGCGCCAACATTTCTCAATTCGATAAGCTGCGTTCTTCGGCCGATGCGGTGGCTGAATATGAAAAGGTTGCAGAGGGCGCACAAAATGCCCTCTACAACTTCCCAAAGCCCACAGTAGCGCGCATTAAAGGTTATTGCATTGGGGGCGGCTTGAACATGGCCCTCTGTTGCGACATCCGAATTGCGTGCGAGAGCAGTTCGTTTGCGATTCCAGCCGGGAGAATTGGGCTCGGCCATCGATTAACGGCGTTTCGCAACTTGATCACGGCAACGGGTCCAGCCAACGCGCTCGATATCTTTTTGTCAGCGCGCCGAATTGCGGCACATGAAGCCCAACGACTGGGTTTGATTCAGCACTTGGCAACCGAAGAGACGTTTGAAAAAACGGTACATGAACATCTCGATCGCATCACCGCCAATGCACCCATAACGCTGCGTGTGGGCAAGCACATGATCCGTCGGTTTCAAGACATGCCATCTGAGATTGACATTAAAAAAATGCATGAGATGGTGCTCAGTTGCTATGCCAGCGAAGACTATCAGGAGGGTAAGCAAGCGTTTGCCCAAAAGCGTGCGCCCGTCTTTAAAGGACGATAGTGACTCGCGCCACAGCGCATACCCAATGATCTTTGTAGGGATACAACATGAATGATCTTTGGGTTTTATTATTCCCAAGTGTGACGATGTTTGCCGTCATGGTGCTAACGACCATTGTCGGTGGCACCATGCGCGCCTTTTCTGGGTTCGGCGGCGGCTTACTGCTCGCCCCCATTTTCAGTCTCTACTTGCCTCCCAAAGATGTGGTCGTGGTGGTGATTTTGCTGAATTTTGCAAGCACCTTTCAATTGCTCCCTGGCATGTGGAAAAGCATCGATTGGCCACTGATCTGGCGCATGGTACCTTCAGCACTGTTGGGCATCCCTCTGGGCAGCTATGTGCTTTCAGGCTTAGACGCCGCGATGTTTCGCCAGATTGTGGCCGGTGTGGTGATCGTGTTGTCCCTTGTGCTTTTAACAGGCTGGTATTACAAAGGCCCTCGCGGTCGTCTTCAAGACAGCATCGCTGGCATCACCAGTGGCATGTTGACCTCTGTGGCTGGTATTGGTGGGCCACCTTTTGTGTTGTATATGCTGTCGGCCAAGGGCTTCTCACCCGTTGATTTTCGTATCTTTTTTACGGTGTTCTTTGCCTTCACACAACTTACCGCGATGACCATGCTCCTTCTGCAAGGCGCGATGCAACCGCTACAGTTCGGGTATGTCGGCACCCTTTTGCCACTTTACCTGCTGGCCACGGCACTTGGCGCCTACTTGTTTGCCAAAGCATTAAAAAATCGAGCCCATCAAATCAAGCGTATTTCACTCTGGTTGCTGCTCGCCGTCGGCGTCATGACCTTCGTGGTTTAGGTTTGGCGAGATCGGTTGGGCATATAGCGTTTCAGTCTTACAATGCCGCCATGTCTGAACTCATTCCCAAACGCGTTTTAGTCACCGGCGGCCAAGGCCAAGTGGGGCATGCTCTGGTCCAGCAGTTGGCGCCTGATTTTCAACCCATCGGCTATGACCGATTGGGTCTTGATCTGAGCGACTTGGATCGATTGGCAGACAAATTACACGCCGCCATCGAGGTTCATCAACCCTGTGCGATTATCAACGCTGCTGCGTTTACCGCCGTTGATCGGGCTGAATCGCAAGAATCGCTCGCCTACGACGTCAATGCACTGGCACCCGGCATCATGGCCACTGTCGCGACCTCGCACGGCCTGCCCCTGGTTCACTACTCGACCGACTATGTGTTTGATGGCCAGCATGATGGCGCATACACAGAAAACGATCTGACGGGCCCATTGTCGGTTTACGGACGCAGTAAATTGGCTGGCGAAAAGGCGGTTATGGCGGCAAACGGTCCGCACTTGATTTTGCGAACCAGTTGGGTTTTCGGTGCGCATGGGCAAAACTTTCTCAAAACCATGCTGCGATTGGCTCAAGAGCGCGATGCTTTAAGCGTTGTCAATGATCAAATCGGGGCGCCAACATCTGCCGAGTTGATTGCTCAAAGCACTCACACGGCACTTTCAAATTTGATTGGGGGCGCTAGCGCTCACGATCCTCGATGGGGACTCTATCACCTTGCAGCCAGTGGCCACACCAGCTGGCACGGCTATGCGCAATACCTGATCTCGCACGCCAGAACGCTGGGTTGGCCCATTCGCATAAGAGATGACGCCATTGAGGGCATTGCGGCGCGTGACTACCCCGTGGCCGCCGTACGTCCCATGAACTCACGCCTAGACACAACCAAATGGCAGCAGTCCTTTGGTGAAACACTGCCCGACTGGCGAGTCGGTGTTGACCACGCGCTGGCAAATATCCCGTTGCAACCATGAGGATCTTGATCGTTCGAACCTCATCGTTGGGTGATCTGATTCACATGTTGCCGGCAATCACAGACATTGAGCGACACGTCCCGAATGCCGTGATTGACTGGGTGGTGGAAGAAAACTTTGCAGAAATTCCGCGCTGGCATCAGGCCGTTGAAGACACCATTGTGGTTGCGCATCGCCGCTGGCGTCGCTCTTGGTGGTCCGCCAAGACCCGCTTTGAAAGAAAAGTCGTTGTTGATCGCTTGCAATCGGTGAACTACGACATCGTGCTCGACATGCAGGGGCTGCTCAAATCGATTGGCTTTGTGCGTGCCGCCCATGGTGTGAAGCACGGCCTGAGTTGGACCTCAACCCAAGAGTCGCTGTGCTCGCTTTTTTATGATGTAAAGCACCCCGTGGCCTTTCACCAGCCAGCGGTTATCCGTCAACGTTTACTGGCTGCAGCCACGTTTGGGTATACCGTGAGTGGCCAGCCCGACTTTGGATTGGATCACTTGGCCACTAATGCCCCAGTCGCGCCTTATGCGGTCATCATGCCTTCGGCGAGTCGTGACGACAAGCTCTGGCCAGCCTCAGATTGGCAAGCGGTTTTTGATGCGCTTCAAGCGCATGGCTTGGGCTTACGGTTGTTGGCTGGAAACAATGCCGAGCAAGCCCGTGCAGAAGGCTTGATTGAGGCCCGATCCAACGCTGTCGTTACCCCCAAAAGCTCGCTCACTGAACTGGCCGCTTTGCTGGCTGGTGCCCGCGTGATGGTCGGCTTAGACAGTGGCTTGACACATTTGGCGGCCGCACTTGGCACCGATACCATTGGTATTTACAAAGCCTCAACACCGGCTAGAACCCCAGTTGAGGGTCGCGGTTTTGTGGCTAGCTTGGGCAACCAAGACCGATCACCAAGCCAAGGCGAGGTGTTAGAAGCGCTGCGTGCTGCCTTGTCACCGTCTGGCGCCGAGTAGGGCAGGTGATTTGCTAACTGTATCGGTGCTGTCCCGTGTCTCCTTACGTATACTTAAACGCACGTAAACCTGCCAAAAGGAAAACTTGTTGTGTTAGCTCGCTGGATATATTCGCTGTTGCTCATCATGGCAGCGCCGCTGGCCTTAGGGCTGCTGATGTGGCGACGGCGTGCCAGCCAAGACGATTGGCAAGCACTCGCTGCTGAGCGGTTTGGCTTCTATCCACAGCCTTGGGATGGTGCGCCACCCATTTGGATACATGCGGTAAGCGTCGGCGAGGTCCGTGCCGCGGCGCCCTTAATCAAGGCCTTGATCCTTAAAGGCGACACGGTCTTACTCACCCACTTCACGCCAACAGGTCGCACGGAAGGGCAACGACTGCTTGCGCAAGAAATCCATGATGGTCGTGTACGCCAACAGTGGGTGCCTTACGACTTGGCAAGTGCCATGTGCCGTTTTCTTAATCACTTCCAACCGCGTTTGGCTTTGTTAGTGGAACGCGAAGTATGGCCCAACCTTGTGCACACAACTCACATGGCTGGTGTGCCAGTGGTGTTGGTGAGTGCGCGACTGTCTGAGCGGTCACTGACGCAAGCGGTTTGGATCAACCGTTTGTTTGGTGGATTGCTGCACGACACATACGGCGAGCTTGAACTTGCCTTGGCACAAACCCCTGAAGACGGCCAACGACTTTTTGACAGTGGGGTTTCAAAAATCATTATTTCAGGCAATCTGAAGTTTGACATTGACGTACCACTCGTCGCGGTAGAAGCGGGCGAACACTGGCGCACAAGACTAAATCGACCCGTCATCACCATTGCCAGCACACGTGAAGGCGAAGACAAACTGTTCGTGCCTTTGATAGCCGCGAACTTAAAACCCATGCCTGCGGGCGAGAGGCCGTTATACATATTGATCCCTAGGCACCCTCAACGCTTTGATGACGCCGCACGCCTGCTTGACGCCCACCAGCTTCGCTATGCGCGTTGGTCTATGTTGGCTGATGACCCACAAAGTGATGAAGCCCTTAAAAAACAAGATGTCGTGCTCGGCGACACCATGGGCGAGCTGCCTTTTTTCTATGGGGTCGCTGATGTGGCCATTGTTGGTGGCAGCTTTGAGAACCACGGCGGACAAAACTTCATAGAAGCTTGCGCCATTGGCACACCCGTGATTGTTGGACCACACACCCGCAACTTCGCCCATGCGGTCCAAGGTGCTGTGGCGGCCGGCGCCTTGGTGCAAGTCAAAACGGCTGCACAAGCTATTGAAAGAGCCCTGCTGTGGTTGGAAGATCCAGACTCGGCCACAACAGTGGGCTTGACCGGCAAAGCTTGGGTTTCAGACCACGTGGGTGCCACGAAACGAATCGTCCAAGCCCTTACCGAGCTTGAAGCTGTCCGGGTGAAACCGTCAGGGCTTGCGCGTTGAGCTGAGAACTTAGCATGGCAGGCGAGCGACCGATTTCGGTTCGCGGATGACCAAACCAGCCGTTACCCAGTCCATAGACCAGCACATTGGTTGCGAGCAGAAGGAGACAAAATACTTTCATGGCGTGAAGTTTAACCGCTTATGTGGTTAGTCTCTTGGGCCAAAACGGCTAGGCCATCCAAGACCACCAAAGGCAAATGATGGATGGGCACACCTTTCACACTGTCTTCCAGCGCCCCTTGGATTTTTTCGTAGGCCCCACCGCTGACACAAAGCAAAGGCATCTGTCCGTCATTTCGCTGTGCGATTTCGAGCTGGCGCTTGATCGCACCAATTTGTGCGGCTGCAATACCGCTGGCAATAGCGCTAGCAGTCCCAATTGGGTTGTCCACTACATCGCCGTTTGCCTGCGGTAGGCGCGCCGTGCCTTGGGCCAAAGCAGTCTGCATCATCACCACCCCAGGCAATATCAAGCCGCCGCGAAACGCCCTATCTGACCCCAATGTATCGACCGTGGTCGCTGTCCCAAAGTTCACCAAAACCGCCGACGCGCCTCGGTCCCCATCAAACTGGAAATGGCGTGTCAATCCAATGACTCCGACCCACCGGTCAGCGCCAAGCTGCTGGGGCTCAGGGTAACGATTAAAAACGCCCCCAGCCTTGGGTGTGGATTGAACCCACTGCAAAGTGAGGTTGGTTGGCAACGACGCCTCAACACACTGCGCCACCGCCAAATGCCCGACGCACACACCCCACACCGCCTCAATGGCGCCTAGTTTTGCGATCTGCTCCTCTAATGCTTGACGCATCAGCGCAGCATCTTGGGTTGGCACGGCTGCAACGAAGCGCAGCGCGTTTTTTTCGAGCACCGCGAGTTTCACGCGGGTATTACCGACATCAACCAACAATTTCATGGCGTGCCTCCGACACCATCGTGTCGTGCCACGGACGCCTGCCACCGAATGGACACGTCACCCACCATCACCGACTCGATAGCACCGCTGGTTAAAGCCAAGGCCAAAGCGCCCTGGTCGGTCACGCCCATGGCGCAACCCGAATGAAGGACCACATCTTGCTGCATGACATCAATGGTTCTACCTTGCAAATAATCGATGGGTTTGATTCTATCGACAAAAGGTGCGAATCCATCACTGGCCAATGTTCGAAGCGTCGCCTGCCAAGCGCTGGCCAAAGCGGCGACAAGTGCGACCAGGTCTAGCTTGACACCCACTTGTGATAAATCAGCGACCGCTCGACCGAGCGCGGCAGACAACTGATGGTTACCCGACACGTTTAACCCCATGCCCGCCACCAAATACAAAGCAGGCTCGGTTTGTTGCTGCCCCACTTGCTTTTGTCTGAGCACTGACTCGACCAAAATACCGGCTATCTTGGCATCGGCCAACATCAAGTCGTTAGGCCACTTCACGCGAAGCGCCCTGCTCATCTGCGGCGCAGCACCTGCTTCCAAGAGCTGGTTACGGAGCACTTCCGCACTACAAATACCAAGTGCTGGCGCCAAACCGGCGAGCTGCGACAAGGAAAGATCGGTTTTAAAACCGCAAGAAAACATCAACGCTTGGCCGCTCTGGTCTTGCCAAGGCCGCCCCGCTCGTCCACGGCCTGCCGTTTGGTGATGAGCACCCAATAATCGTGGCCAACCCAGATCACCGTTTGGGCTGGATTGGCGAACCTGCGCCATCAAAAATTGATTGGTCGAGTCCACCGACGCTTGCCAATCAACGCTGGCAAAATGAGGCAAGGCTCGCCCCAATTCAAACGCTAAGATTTGTGGCTCGGGCAATACGGATACTGCGGTGATAGTCATGATGAGCTATAACAAGAGTCTGTAGATGATTTTTATTAGACTTAGTATCCCACATGACCGCTGCTGTAACCCCAACTGAGTCCAAACCTTTGTCTGATCAAGGTCAGCATTGGCTGATTGCTGGGCGCTGGAATGTGCAAGCACTTTCAACCAAAGGCGAAGTGTCACGCCGACAGCGGTTGTTGCGATCTGTACCGTCATCGGCCTCGTGGGCCATAGACCCCAATACCGTACTGGACTCTGTTGGCGCACAATTGCTCTGGCATCGCTGGCAAGCAAAAGTGCCTGAAGGGTTGTCACTCACCGAAAGTCAAGCCACTCTATTTGAGATGATGGCAACCAAGTCCCCTGAGCACAAGCCCACCCCTGCCACTGATTCATTCGAGTGGTTACGGCGTTTGGGTGCCGCACTCTTACTTGGCATTCACCATGGCCGTCAATTGCTAGGCCTCACAGGCGGCCTGGCTTTAGACTTTTTAGCGCTTTTGGCGCGACCCCTACACGGACCATGGCGCGAGATCTCCGCCCAAGTCTTTAGAGCGGGCGCCCAAGCGTTACGCTTGGCAACCGATCAAGCTGTCAATGAAATCGCGCAGTGGATTGCCAAGGTGCGCCAACCATTAAAATAAAGTTGTCATTTACTGCACACGTCAAACTGTTGGGACCTTATGGCAGCTCACACTGAAATCACAAGTTTTGATGGCCTGGCAGGGTCCATAGACTGTGCCCTAGACTGGCCAGACACAACACCCACTGGCTGGGCACTGATACTTCACCCGAACCCCGCTCAAGGCGGCACACGCGAAAATAAAGTCGTGACAACAATATCGCGCGCTTGTGTTCAAGCGGGTTTACTGGCGGTCAGACCAAACTTTCGAGGCATTGGATTATCTGGAGGACAGTTTGACGAGGGCCGTGGCGAGCGCGCTGACATGGCCGCCTTGGTCGAGCAATTCAAAACACGCTATCCCGAAGTCTACGCGGGCAAATGGGTGCTGGGCGGGTTTTCGTTTGGCACATCAATCGGACTACAGCTTTACGCTGACTGGGAAAAAAGCGATCAACACTTGCCTGACATGGTGATCATGGCGGGGTCCGCGGCTTTGCGTTTCAATAAGCAAGACACTCGCATTGCGGTCCGCGCCCCTGATGATGCGCTCATCGTTCACGGCGAGAATGATGACGTGGTACCACTTGAAGAGGTCATGCGTTGGGCTCGCCCGATTGACATGCCCGTTGTCGTCATCCCCAACGCGGGTCATTTTTTCCATGGCAAATTGTTGATACTGCGCCAATTGGTGCAGACACGGCTTAAGTCCTTGTAAGATGTTGGATTGATTTGGTTTTTGATGGAAGATGCTTATGTTTGATCGTTTTTCCCGCCGCTGGGTGTCACTGATTTGTGCTTCAGCCATGGCGATGCCCCTGCCACTGCTTGCACAAACTACCACCGTTTCGGGCAGCAGCACAAGCCCTGCCACCACGAGCCTGTCGACATCGAACACGGTATCTGCCGTTGTTGATGTTGCCGCGGTTTCAACGATTTCAAAACCCGTGGTTGCATCACGTGCTTGGATTGTTGTTGATGCCGTCACTGGTCAAACCATCGCGTCGCAAAACCCAAGCCAAGAAGTCGAGCCCGCTTCGCTCACCAAAATCATGACGGTGTACCTGACGTTTGAAGCACTCAAAGAAAATCGCATCACACTCGATCAACAGGTCAATGTCTCCGAAAAAGCATGGCGCACACCCGGTTCACGGATGTTTATCGAGCCCCGTAAACCCGTCACGGTTCAAGAACTGCTCAATGGCGTCGTTGTTCAATCGGGTAATGATGCATCGGTAGCCATTGCTGAGTTGCTCGCCGGCACTGAAGGGGCATTTGCCCAGCAAATGACTGAAAAAGCAATTGAGCTGGGGATGAAGGACACGACATTTAAAAATTCCAACGGGTTACCTGACCCAGAACACACCACCACGGTTCAAGATTTGGCCATCTTGGCGCAGCGCATGATTGCGGATCATCCGGAAAAGTACGAAATGTATGCCGTTCGTGAGTTCACCTATAACAATATCAAACAGAACAACCGTAACCGATTGTTGTGGGCGGACCCATCAGTCGATGGCATGAAAACGGGCCACACGACTGCGGCTGGTTATTGCTTGATTGCCACGGCGCAACGCGGTGAGCGTCGGATTATCAGTGTGCTTGTGGGCGCCGAAAGCGAAGCAACGCGTGCTGAAGAAAGCTTAAAGTTACTAAACTGGTCTTTTCAAAACTTTGATTCGGTCAAACTTTTTGATGCCAATAAAGCTGCCATCGAAGCCCGTGTTTGGGAAGGCACCACTGAGCTTGCCGCACTCGGCAGCCCATTGCCTATCTTGGTGACCATCCCTCGCGGCAAAACCGGTGATGTGTTGGTGACGGCGCAACGCCCTGATCCGCTTTTGGCGCCATTGAGCCAAGGGCAACGCGTCGGGCAGATGACGCTGTCCCTTGATGGCCAACCGCTGCGTGTCCTGCCTCTTGATGTTTTGGTACCAGTGGAGCGGGCGGGATTTTTTGGTCGCGCCATTGACCAATTTAAGCGCTGGTTGCAGTAAGCCCCATGGCCTCATGCCATGGGTTTGAGTGTAGTGATAGATATTTAACCCCTTTAACTTGACAGCACGTATTGAGACTGTGATGACTGACTTTATTCAAGGTGTGAGCGGTAACCCGACGGTTTACGTCAATGGCGCATTTGTGCCACTTTCTGAGGCGACGATCTCTGTGCTGGATCGAGGTTTTATTTTTGGTGATGGCATCTATGAGGTTGTACCAATCTATCATGGTCAACCCTTTCGGATGACTGAGCACCTGAATCGGCTGGATCGCAGTCTCGCCAAACTCGAGATTGCACCGCCCATGGATCGGCAAGCGTGGCTTGACTTGGTCACCGGTTTGGTTGCGCTCGACACGACCCAAGACTGCGCCATGGTCTATATCCAAGTCTCGCGTGGCGTGGCCAAGCGTGACCATGCCTTTCCTAACCCGCCAGTCAAGCCAACCGTGTTTGCCATGTTGGCGCCCATGACAGCGCCCTCTCAAGCGTTGCGTGAAAAAGGGTTACGTGCAATAAGCCTTGACGACAAGCGTTGGCTGCATTGCGACATCAAATCGGTGTCCTTACTTGGCAATGTTTTGGCTAAACAAGCGGCCGTCAAAGCCGGCGTTGATGAAGTCGTTCAGTTTCGCGATGACTACCTAACCGAAGGCGCTTCTTGCAATATTTGGGTGGTCAAAGACAATGCTGTTTATGCTCCCCCAAAAGACAACTTGGTGCTTGAGGGCATTCGTTATGGTTTGTTCGAAGAGCTCTGCCACGAGCAAGGCATTGCCTTTCACCTCGAGCCCATCCACCGCACGGCAGTGAATAATGCTGATGAATTGATGCTGTCTTCTGCCACTCGCGAGATTCTGCCAATCGTCGCGCTCGACCAAAAGGCTGTTGGTGCAGGTAAGCCTGGGCCAATTTACCAGCGCTTGCGCCAAGCCTATGACCAAAGGATCGCAGCCTTATCTGCCGCAAAACTTGGCACGGTGGCATGACCGATACCCACAAAACGTCGTTGATTGATTACCCCTCTGACTTTCCAATCAAAGTCATGGGTAAACAAGACCCCTCTTTGGCCCAAGCACTCACCGATGTTGTGCTCGAATACGACCCAGGCTTTGACCCCAACACGCTTGAAGTCAGGATGAGTAAGGCCGGAAACTATGTGGGATTGACTTTCACCGTTAAGGCTACCTCGCGCGAGCAGTTAGACGGGCTGTATCGCGCGCTACACGAGCACCCGATGGTGTCGGTCGTTCTGTAGTGAGCCCTGTGATGACGCCAGAGGCAGGCGTTTGGCGTTGGCCTGGCTTGGCCGACTACACCACTGTTTTCGAAGCCATGCAAGCGTTTACCGCGCGTCGCCAGCCAAATGCTCTTGATGAGCTATGGTTGGTTGAGCACAGCCCGGTTTACACCTTGGGACAAGCGGGCAAACCTGAACATATCTTAAATCGTGGCGATATTGACGTGGTCCAGTCTGATCGTGGCGGCCAAGTCACATATCACGGCCCCGGCCAGGTGGTCATCTACATGATGGCCGATCTCAAGCGCACGACACTGACGATTCGGGCAATGGTTCAAGCCCTTGAGCAAGCCTTGATCGACACCTTAGTCGGCTATGGGCTAACACAAGCACGCCGTGAACCTGGCGCACCGGGTGTCTACTTGCCACGCCACAATGGAAAAATCGTCAAAATCGCAGCCCTTGGCATCAAGGTTCGCAAAGGCTACACCTACCACGGGGTCGCCCTAAACGTTGACATGGATTTGGCACCGTTTTTAGGTATCAACCCTTGTGGCTATCAAGGGCTTGAAACCGTCAGCATGGCCACTGAGGGCGTCTTTGTCCCTTGGGAAGCGGTCGCCATGAATTTGGCAGGGTCAATCGTGGGCCACTGTCGACTGAGGGTAAAATAACGCTACTTGAGCAGCGACTTTGCTCCCAAAGGATAGTGAAGATGTCAAACGCGCCAACATACGATCCAACCATTAAACAAAAAGCGCAAGCCAAAACCGCTCGCATCCCAATCAAGATCGTGCCAGCTGAACGCTTAAAAAAACCCGATTGGATTCGCGTAAAGGCCGCGCCCGCAGGGTCACGCTTTTACGAGATCAAGCGGATTTTGCGTGAGCACAATCTTCACACTGTATGCGAAGAGGCCTCTTGCCCCAACATTGGCGAATGCTTTGGTAAGGGGACAGCCACCTTTATGATCATGGGTGACAAATGCACCCGGCGTTGCCCGTTTTGTGATGTGGGTCATGGACGTCCTGACCCCTTGGATGTCGACGAGCCATTAAATCTCGCCAAAACCATTGCAGCCTTAAAACTTAACTATGTGGTGATCACCTCGGTTGACCGCGATGACTTGCGCGATGGCGGTGCGGCGCATTTTGTGGAATGCATCCGGCAAGTGCGTCTTTGGTCACCCCAGACTCGAATCGAGGTGTTGGTGCCTGACTTTAGAGGCCGGCTTGACCGTGCCTTGGCGGTTCTGAATGGCGGCCCGCCCGATGTCATGAACCATAACCTTGAAACCGTGCCACGCTTATACAAGCAAGCCAGACCCGGCTCAGACTACGCCCATTCGTTGCGCTTACTTCAAGCCTTTAAAGAAGAGCATCCTGATGTGCCCACCAAGTCAGGGCTCATGCTCGGGTTAGGTGAAACCGATGACGAAATTCTCCAGACCATGCGGGATTTGCGCGCCCATAACGTAGACATGCTGACGATCGGTCAGTATTTACAACCGTCTGAGCACCATTTGCCAGTGCTGCGCTACGTCACGCCAGCGTCTTTTGTGATGTTTGAAAAAGAAGCTTATGCCATGGGTTTCAGCCACGCTGCAGTGGGTGCCATGGTGCGATCGTCTTACCACGCCGATGAGCAAGCGCAAGCCGCTGGCTTGGCCATGTAAACGCGGCGGATCTGGCTTGGCGCTTATTTGACCAAGCGCCTACGCTTTCTGCCAATAGGTGTCGGTATAACCCAACGCTTGATTGATCGTTCGGGCCAAAACAAACAACAAGTCTGAGAGGCGGTTCAGGTACTGTTGGGCCAAGTCACTAAGCGGTTCCTGCTCTGCTACCGCCACCACGGCCCGTTCGGCACGCCGACACACACTGCGGCAGACGTGGGCCTGAGTACTGGCTTGGGCCCCCCCGGGCAAAATGAACTCTTTCAACGGCGCAAGACTGGCGTTGAAGTGGGCGATGGCTGCATCCAAATGATCCAATTGTTGCTGCGTCAGCTGGGTATAACCGGGAATGGCCAATTCGCTGCCAATATCAAACAAAGCATGCTGTGATGGTTTCAATGCCGCAATCACCGCCGCAATCACTGGTTGATTGGCATTGACCTGCAATTGCGCCAACAAGCAGCCAAGTTGGCTATTGAACTCATCGACTTCGCCCATGGCGTGTACACGGTGATGGGTTTTTTTTACCCGTGAGCCATCGGCCAAACCCGTGGTGCCATCGTCCCCGGTTCGCGTTGTGATGGTGGTAAGACGATCTGCCATACGGGTAGTCTCCGATTGGTTATGGTTTACTTAGCGCCCTGGCGCGCTAGAGCACATAGCGCGCCAGATCGTGGCTCGCAGCGGTCTGTTCCAACTTATCGTTCACGTAGGCCTCGTCAACCAATATGGTTTGACCGTCATGGGCGGATGCTTCGAATGAGAGTTCCTCGAGCAATCGCTCCATCACGGTGTATAAACGCCGTGCCCCAATGTTTTCGGTCTGCTCGTTAACGTCTGAAGCCAATTCAGCCAATCGGCGAATACCATCATCAGCAAACGTCAGGGTCACGTTTTCTGTTTGCAATAGCGCGGTGTATTGCTTGGTTAATGACGCATCGGTTTCGTTCAGGATCTTGACAAAGTCCTCGGCGGTTAACGAATCGAGCTCTACCCTAATTGGCAGACGACCTTGCAGCTCGGGGATCAGGTCTGAAGGCCGCGCCAAGTGAAATGCGCCAGAGGCAATGAAAAGAATATGGTCCGTGCGAATCATGCCGTATTTGGTGGTGACGGTCGTGCCTTCGATCAGGGGCAGTAAATCGCGCTGCACACCTTGCCTAGAGACATCGGCTGTTGCACCTTCTTGGCGAGCAGCAATCTTGTCGATTTCATCCAAAAAAACGATGCCGTTTTGTTCCACTTGATAGACCGCTTGCGCGCGCAAGCTCTCTTCGTTCACGCGCTTGGCGGCCTCCTCTTCAGTCAGGTGTTTAAACGCTTCCCTAACCGTCATTTTGCGGGGTTTCTTTTTATCACGAGCCAAACCAGCAAACATACCCTTGAGCTGCTCAGCCATTTCCTCCATACCTGGCGGGGTCATGATATCCATCGAAGGCGCTACCACGTTGATTTCGATCTCAATTTCCATGCCATCAATCAAACCCTCACGCAGCCGCTTGCGAAAGACTTGGCGTGCATTCGAGTCCTCTCGAATTGGGGTGCCATTCGCATCGCGAGGCGGTGTAATCAACACGTCTAAAATCCGATCTTCAGCCGCGTCTTCTGCCTGCGCTTGCACCCGCTTCATCTCTTGTTCGCGCATCTGTTTGATGGCGACTTCCATCAAATCACGAATAATGGTGTCGACGTCTCGTCCGACATAACCCACTTCTGTAAATTTGGTCGCTTCTATCTTGATGAATGGGGCATTGGCTAACTTCGCTAAGCGTCGGGCGATTTCTGTTTTGCCTACGCCTGTTGGCCCAATCATGAGGATGTTCTTGGGATGAATTTCTTGGCGTAACGGTTCAGGCACTTGTTGGCGACGCCAGCGATTGCGCAGCGCAACAGCGACCGCCCGTTTGGCGGCTTGCTGACCAATGATGTGTTTATCAAGCTCAGAAACAATTTCTTTGGGTGTCATGTTGGCAGCTGACATCTTTAAGGATCACCCCTTTAAAGGACTTCGATGACGTGCTGTTGATTGGTGTAAATGCACAAATCACCGGCAATGGATAGCGACGCTTTAACGATCTCTTTGGGTTCTAACTCGGTGTGTCGCAAAAGTGCCAAGGCCGATGATTGCGCGTAGGCCCCGCCGGAGCCAATCGCGGCCAAGCCGTTTTCTGGTTCCAAGACATCACCATTACCTGTTAGCACCAAGGTGTGGTCGATGTCGGCCACGATTAGCATGGCTTCGAGTCGTCGCAGCATCCGATCGGTGCGCCAATCGCGAGACAGCTCCACGGCCGCACGCATCAGGTGGCCTTGGTGTTTTTCTAGTTTGGCTTCAAAACGCTCTTGCAAGGTAAAGGCATCAGAAGTCGCCCCCGCAAAACCCGCTAGGATTTTGTCGTGATAAAGCCGCCTTATTTTGCAGGCCGTGCCCTTAACGATGATGTTACCCAAGGTCACCTGCCCATCGCCGCCCATCGCGACGCGATTGCCGCGGCGCACGCAAACGATGGTTGTCGCGTGAAACTGTTCCATGACTCACCTGCTTTTTTCCTCACTTGAACAGCGCGGTATTTCAAATGAGACTGTTGATAAAGCGAGGACGGCTTAGTCCCCGAACATCTTTTGGCGCATTTCACGCCGCTCTTGGGCTTCAAGCGACAGTGTCGCCGTTGGTCTAGCCAAAAGCCTTGGTATACCGATTGGTTCGCCCGTTTCTTCGCACCAGCCGTAGTCACCAGACTCAATGCGCGATAGCGACTGTTGCACTTTCTTCAGCAGCTTACGTTCACGGTCTCGGGTACGTAACTCAAGCGCGTGCTCTTCTTCAATCGTTGCCCGATCAGCGGGATCGGGTACAAACTGGGTTTCTCTCAAATTCAAAGTCGTTGCGCCAGCATTGACCAAAATATCGTCTTCCAACTGGCGCAACTTTGCTTTAAAGAAAGCCAACTGTTGAGCACTCATGTATTCACTTTCAGGCATCTTTAGTAATGCTGCTTCAGTGATGAGGGTATCTGTGCCCGCTTCTTTCACAGACTTGTTTTTTTTGGGGGCTGCCTTCGTTGCCATGCACTTACTCCGTTGACGTCACTGGTCGTGATAAGTCACGACGACTATCTCGCAAGACACTGTTCAAGACCTTTGTTGAAGATCTCTTGTGGCAACTTGCGGCCAATGAAAACCATTTTGGTGGTCTTTTTCTCCTTGGGACCCCAAGGCTTACCCGGCTCGGCACCCATCAACATGTGTACCCCTTGGAAAAGCATCCGCCGGTCGACGCCTTTCATATATAGAATGCCCTTATAACGCAATAAGTCCGGTCCGTATACTTGCACGACACCGCCCAAGAACTCTTCGAGCCGTTCGGCATCGAATGGTTTGTCGGATCGAAACACAAAAGCACCAATCTCGTCATCGTGTGCGTGATGGTGTTCATGACCGTGGTCATGGTTGTGGCCATGATCATGGCCATGTTGGTGACCGTGATCATGATCATGCTTAGCATCGGGATGCTCTTCAGCCAAAAAGGCCGGGTCAATGTCCAAAATGGTGTTGAGATTAAAGCCGCTAATGTCAACAATCTTGGTCAAATCAGCCTGCCCAAAGTGAACCGCTTCAATCTCTGCACGAGGGTTGATGCGCATCAGGCGATGTCGCAACGCCTCATATTCAGCGTCTGTTACCAAGTCTTTCTTTGAAACAATCAGGCGATCCGCAAAACCGACTTGTTTTTGGGCCTCGGGCTGATCATCCAAAGTCTGCATGCCATGCTTGGCATCCACAACCGTGATGACTGCGTCTAAACGAAAGTATTGCGCAACATCGTCATCCATAAAGAAGGTCTGACAGACTGGGCCAGGATTGGCCATCCCAGTGGTCTCAATCATCACTCGCTCGTATGAAAGTTCACCTTTTTCTCGCCGAGCGCGCAAGTCGATCAATGTGCGCATCAAATCGCCCCGAACCGTGCAACAAATGCAACCATTGGACAGTTCGATGATTTCCTCATCATGCACCTCGACCAATAAATCGTTGTCGATGCTTTCGGGTCCAAATTCGTTTTCAATCACAGCAATTCGCTTACCGTGATACTCCGTGAGAATTCGCTTAAGCAAAGTTGTCTTACCGGCACCTAAAAATCCGGTCAAGATCGTCACGGGCACCATGTCTTCGATGGCGATGGATTCAGAGGGTTGATTCATACGCTTCAATTTCTTAGGGTAACGGGCGATTACAGCACACGCAGTCGCGCGGGTAAATCCAAATCGGCAAGGGACGTGTAATACATACAAGCCGCGCTTGAAGGCAGAAGCCACAAAAAGGCAATACCGAACCAACCTACTTCTACCGGAGCCTGCCTTTTAACGTAGCACAACATATGGGGGCAGTATCGCAACAATTCAAGCTGCGCTGGCATTGATAAACAAAAAATAAGTTTAATTTAGTCTTCAGTGGCAAGGTTACGCACAATCAGGACATTTGCCATATAGCGTGAGCTCATGGTTCGCAATACGGAACCCCTTGGG
>ERZ887851.586-NODE-586-length-35617-cov-13.482509_pt1 | contig 35617 bp, 35 predicted proteins | sample MGYA00521100_ERZ887851 | MGnify/ENA primary metagenome ERZ887851 (study PRJEB32303, sample SAMEA104408602) | aquatic metagenome | biome: Brackish water; feature: Pelagic; material: water | place: Baltic Sea | collected 2014-06-06T16:11:00 | depth 11,444 m ... | reverse complement strand
TCGAGTTCAAAACAAGTGTTAACGATGAACGCAAGATGATCTCAGGGCATGTGAATGTCATTCGATAAGCGAGAATCTGAACATTAACATACTACAAGAGCACGTCACTACAACTGGCGTGCTCTTGTGATTTTTGTAGAATGATCCACTTAACCCATTTAGTTAACGTAACTTTAATGAAATTTTTAAGTTTAAAGGTTTAAACCAACTAAGCATAATGAGGAGAATTAGAATGATAATATTCGTTCTTGGAGCAGTCACTTGTAACTATACAATGGCTTCAGACGGACGAATAGACTATCCAATAGAGATAGTTGATCAGTGGCAGACGGTGCTAAATCAGGATGGAGTTTTAATCGAATATAAAGTCCAAGAGTGCAACAACTTGAACGTAAAGAATCAAGTTCTTGTTCTTTTCAGATTTACAAACGAAAGTTCGGCAATGAAAACCCTCCATTGGTCGGTTAAAGAATTTAGAAATGGAGATTGCACCAACTGCGATCGACTCGAGGCTCAAGAATTTATTCATTCTATGACAATGTCACCTGGACAAGTTATTGAAGGAGATGGCACCAGTAAAATGGATAAACGCATCTACTTATTTTCTCATTTTATAGAGTTAGTTCCCGGAATGACCAACCAAACATTGACGGATTTTGAATTTGTGAATTTGAATGTACAAACACTTCAAACTGATGGGAATGATAAATAATTGGAAAAGATTAGTTTTCGTAGCGCTTATCTTCATTAACCACCAGGCTCTTGCACAATGTACAGTCGACGCAGGGACAGATACGATTTACTCGAGTTGTGGAGCAGATATATTTTTATCGGCCATTGGACTCTCTGATACAGCCGCACTTTCGACTAGTTTTGACGGTGGTCAAATCGGGCCAGGATGGAGCTCTTCAGCAACCGTATTGTATAATAACCCATGTGGACCATCATTGGACGGAACACCTTCTGCTTGGTTTGGCAACGTCCCATTCCCCAGAACGCTTACAACTTCAGGATTTGATTTGTCTTGTGGAGGTCAGGTTTGTTTTGATTTGGACTTCGCCGCAGACGACGTTGCAGGCGGGAATTGCGAAGATCCCGATTTGATTGACGAAGGGGTATTCTTTCAATATTCAACGAATGGAGGTGCAACATGGATTGATATCTTCTACTTTCAACCGGATCCAAATTATGGAAATGCTTATTACAGTTGGGCAAACTACTGTTTTACATTACCTCCCGGCGCATGGACTACGAATACGATGTTTCAATGGTCACAACCGAACGCTTCATCAACGGTAAATGATCATTGGGGTATTGATAACGTTGAAATTATTCCAACCAACTGTGGATTCTATTATGACTGGGACAATATTCCAGGCTCACCAGATAACACAAGTCAAACAGTGTCACCAAATACTTCAACCAGTTACATTATTACCTACACGGACGGTGTTGACGCATGTCATGATACAGTAGCTGTCGTTGTGACTCAAGTACTTGCTTCGGCAACAGCTCTAAGCAACAACGTAGTTTGTCCAGGTTGTACCGATTTGAATGTTGTGTTTACCAATTATAACGCAGGGTCTATTATTGATGATTTTGATCCTGGATTTGATGGTGTTATGTGGGATAATGTTGGGGCTGCTCAGCTTGGTTCAGCAGGACATTGTGGCTCAGTAACTGGAAATGCATTGTACTTTAAGCATACAGGTACTAGAGCAGCAGAAACAATTGATGTTGACGCAACGGCAGGTTGTGGATTTATGAGTTTTAGCCTTTTCATGGGGAATAGTGGTTCTGGTACTGCGTGTGAAAACGCCGATGCAGGAGAAGATATTCTTTTGCAATATTCAACAAATGGTGGAGGAACCTGGACGACTTTCTCAACATACTACCAAAGTGCTTGGGATGGAAATAACAACTGGCAAACATTTAATGCGCCATTGCCTCCTCCAGCTCAGACGCCTTCAACAAGATTTAGATGGACGCAACCAGTTTTTACAAATATTGTAGGGAACGATGCTTGGGCGTTAGACAATATCTCATTCACGTGTAATCCACCTCAATATGATGTGCAATGGACTCCTGGATTAACATTGAGTAATGCACAGTCGAGCTCACCTAATGCTTGTCCTTTGGATACTACAACGTATACCGCCACAATTACAGATCCACAAACTGGTTGTTCAGCATCAAGTTCTGTAACAATCAACGTGAGCTGCTTCTGCACAATCGCTTCAGTCAACGCTAATGTAAGTGCTTGTCAAGGAGCAAATACCTTTAATGTTTCGGGTGATTTTATCTACGTTGAAAATCCAGGGACGGGAACAATTGAAGTGGAAGTAACGAACGGTTCGGGCACCTACACGCAGTCAATAGCTGGTCCTTTCACAGATCAAACCCTTACCAATTTTTCAGTGTCAGGAATACCCGCGGATGGAACGCCTTTTGTTCTTAATATTTACTTTTCTGATGAAGCAACTTGCGTAGCCGTAATAAACGATCAATCTCCAGCTCAACCTGATATCATTAGTACTTCAGGAAGTGGAGTTTATTGTTTCGGTGATGTGATAGGTGATATTTTGGTTGATGTTGTCGGAACTGGTCCTTTTACAATTGACTATACTTTGGATGGAACAGCTCAATCAATTACGTCTCCCGTTTCTCCCGTAAATCTTGGGAATCAAGTTGGTGACTATAACATAATAGGAATCTCAGATGCTACCTGTACGAATACAGCGTCTTTCAATGAATCTATTATTGAGATTCCAGTACCAACAGTGGCCTCTATCGAAAATGGTGGAACGTATTGTGCAAACGAAGTAGTTGAAGATGTATTTGTTGTTGTGAACGGAACAGCACCCTTCGATTTGGAATACACTTTGAATGGTCAGACACAATTCACTTCCTCTGTGCAGGACACAATCTACTTAGGCAATGCGGCAGGAACATATACTTTGGTTCAAATTACAGATGCTGGTTGCTCTAATTTGGCTGCCGGAAGTCAAAATATTACAATCAATAGTTTACCGAATGTCGATGCTGGTCCGGATTTTATTTCCTGTGAGGACGATGCGATTTCTCTGAATGCAACTGGAGCACAGACTTTGGTTTGGAGTAATGGTGTAGCGAATGGAGTGAATTTTGTTCCAAGTGGCACTGACACTTACACTGTAACTGGAACCGATGCGAATGGTTGCGTAAATACAGATGCAATTACTGTAACCGTCGAGCCAACACCACAGCCTTCCTTCCTAGCAGATGAAGTACAAGGCTGTGAACCAATGACCGTCAATTTCGCCAATACAACGGCAGGAAATTTTGTAGATTGTACTTGGACTTTTGGCGATGGAAATGTAGCAACTGGTTGTACTGATATCCAAAATATCTACCAGAATGGGGGAACGTACGACGTTACACTTCAAGTTACCTCAATAAACGGATGTACGAATTCCGTGACCTACGACGATTATATTTATGTTGAGAACAATCCAGACGCTTCTTTTATTCCGTCTTTATACACAGTGATTAGCCTTGACACGGAAGTTTCATTTAATAACACAACGAAAGGTGCAATAACGTACTCATGGGACTTCGGTGATGAATCTGCACCAGTGAGCACGGAGAACCCAACGCATGAATTTCCAGACGATCAGACTTCAGGTTATATGGTGACGCTTTATGCGTATTCTCAGCTTGGTTGTGTTGATTCATTCGCAACGGTGATTCAGGTAAACGAAGAGGTTATTTACTATATCCCAAATACATTTACGCCTGATGGAGATGAATTCAATCAAACGTTCCAACCAATTTTCACGGCTGGTTTTGATCCATACGATTGGAATATGAAAATTTACAATCGTTGGGGGCAAATAATTTTTGAATCAAATGATCCAACTCTTGTTTGGGACGGTACATACAATGGAACGCTTGTACAGGATGGTACATACTTATGGACTGTTGAGTACAAGACCATCGCAAGTGATGAACGCAGAACAGATACTGGACACTTAAATGTGATTAAGTAGTTTAAATTCTAATGAAATACGAAAAGCAGCAATCAGAAATGGTTGCTGCTTTTTTGATGGATGCCAGAATAGGGAGGAGGCGCATGAATTAATAAAACACTGAATAACGTTTAAAGCACTTTTGATTTACCCGTGCCAATAAAGACATGATGAGTAGCATTTATTATACTCCTGCGATTTTCTCTAATGAATCGATCTTAGGTTAAAGTCCGTCAGCAATTTCGATCGCATTGTTGTCAGAAAAAACAATAACATGAAAAATAGGACGGTAGCATAAGGTCTCAACAGTCCAGTAAGAGTGGTCTTTAATTGTTAGTTCTCGAAAATTTTAACTGTAAGGACAAATGAATTGGATCAACTCGCCTTCCGCTTTTCCTTCCGGCGAACTCTTTCATTGATGATTAAAGAAAGTTCTCGACTCGTTTGTCCAGCAACGGAAGTGTTCTCATCTGCACGACGAATTAAATACGGGAGCACCTCTTTAATCGGCCCGTAAGGAACGTATTTTGCTACCATATAGCCTTCATTCGAAAGGTTGAATGAAATGTGGTCACTCATACCCAAAAGTTGTGCGAAGTAAGCTCTAGGGTCATTTGGTGCAATATTGCTTTTGCTTAATAAGGTTGATAGATAGAGCGAACTTTCTTCGTTATGAGTTCCTGCGCAAAATGAGACATGGTCAATATTCTGAACTACCAAATCCAAGGCGAGATTGAAGTCTCTGTCCGTAGAAATTTTGTCTTCCTGAATGGGTGACGGGTAATTCTGGTCTAAGGCGCGTTTTCTTTCCTTTTCCATATAAGCTCCTCTCACCAATTTTACACCTAGGAAAAAACCTTCTTGCTTGGCTCTTTCGATTTCACTTTTAAGGAACGCATAGCGATCATGTCTGTATAGCTGAATTGTGTTGTATACAATCGCCTTTTCAGCATTGAACTCCTTACTCATATCATAAGTCAAAGCGTCAATGGTATCCTGAATCCAAGACTCTTCCGCATCAATAAATATTGGAACATTACACAGGTGAGCGGCAGCACAAATTTTTCGCAATCGAGCGACGAGAATTTCGAAATCCTTCTTGTCAGTCTCATCGAGTTTCTCTCGTCCAAGGTTGGCTTTTTCAAGTAATGCAAATCGGCAGATACCTGTGATTTTAAAAACCGCAAAAGGAATGTTCTCGTTGTCTTTTCCTTCTTCGATAGTACGAATGACCTCATTCACTGTAGCGTCGAAATCTTCATCTTCCGTCTTCCCTTCGATACTGTAGTCCAAAATCGTCTTGACATTTCTTTCGGCAAGTGATTGCGATGTTTTTAAGGACTCTTGGATAGATTCCCCTCCACAGAACTGACGAAAAATCGTTCGTTTGATCAAGCCTTTGATTGGCAAACGCAATTTCAATGCAATATTGGTTGCCCATTTGCCGAACTTGACCATTGCAGGACTACCTACAACTTTGAAAAGCCAGTACGCTCGCTTTAAATCGGTATTTGATTTACCGCGGAACGCAACTTCAGTATTATCGAAGAAAATCATGTGACAAAAATAACTCCTTTTTCCATCTGAGAATCCTAAAAAAATGGTTTTTGTTGTGATGCTAACGTTTGCTTATTTTTACTTAAAAATTATTCGATTGAAATATATAGATTCCCAAAAAATACGTCTTGAGATTGGCGACATTACAAGCTCGTCATTCAGCGAAAAACTTTCGAACGAATACGCCGAATCTAAAAAGGTTATTATCGTCGATGAGAATACCCATGTCAATTGTCTTGAGTACTTGATTACTAATTTTCAACAACTCAACGAGGCCGAAATTATTCTGCTTCCGCCAGGAGAGGAAAACAAGCAGTTAAACATTGTGGAAAGTGTTTGGGAAGCGTTAACGGATTATGGAGTTTCTCGGCATGACCTGATTATCAATCTTGGTGGTGGAATGATTACTGATATGGGAGGATTTATTGCAGCTTGCTACAAGAGAGGTTGTGATTTTATCAATATTCCTACGTCCTTGCTTGCTATTGTTGATGCTTCTATTGGAGGGAAAACAGGTGTGAATCTCGGACATTATAAAAATCAAATTGGTGTTTTTTCTGATCCAGTTGCAGTTTATATCGATGCATCATTTCTTGGGACTTTGCCAGAAATGGAAATGTTGAGCGGTTATGCTGAAATGTTGAAACATGGTTTGATTCACGATAAAGGCCTGTTTGAAAAAGTCCTAGTATCGATTGAAGAGGATGAATTTCCTTCAGAAGATTTGATTGTTGCATGCATAAAAGTTAAAAATGAAGTGGTATCACAAGATCCCACTGAGCAAGGCTTGCGAAAAATTTTAAATTTTGGACATACGATAGGCCACGTTTTGGAGGGACATTTCATGACGAAAAATCCTCTGACACATGGACATTGTGTAGCGATTGGAATGGTGATGGAAGCATATATTTCAATGCGACTGGAAATGATTTCGGCTCAGGATTACAAATACATTCAGCATGCGGTCTTGAGGTTTTATGAAGTTCCGCTTTATTCAAATGATGAAGTGAATGAGATGGTGGCAATGCTCTACAACGATAAGAAAAACCACAACGGTAAAATTCGATGCGCCTTAATCGATGGGGTTGGCTCTTGTAAATTTGATGTTTTAGTACCCGAATCGCAATTTGTAGAAGTGTTTTTACATTTTAAAAACCTTCAGATCAATATGAATTAACGCTTTAAAGAGAGTAGTTTTTCTTTAACTTTTTCGAGGCGATTTAACAGTTCATCGTTGCTGTTCTCTGAGGCAGTCGGTTCGATCACATTTTTCGAACGAAGTGCTTTTTTTGCACCTTCCAAGGTGTAGCCTTCTTCTTTTACGAGACGATAGATTTCTTCGATTTTACCAATTTCTTTCGGCGTGAAAAGACGATTTCCCTTTTTGTTTTTCTTGGGCTGAATGGTCGGAAACTCTTTCTCCCAGAATCGAATGAGTGAAGTGTTCACCTCAAACATATCTGCAACCTCACCAATGGTGTAGTAGAGTTTTTTAAGATCTTCGTGAACAATTTTCCCCATCCATTGGACTTTAGCCGAAGATAGCCAATATTTTGAACTTTGTTGCTGCTTGTTTTAAAATTCATTAATTTCAACATCTATGTTTTCACAGGACAATACGGATTTAGTTTATCAGCGGAGAAGGGAATGGGTGTTTTTGTTGATTGCAGGGATCTTTTTAGGTTCCTTGGCTATGCTAAATATTTTAGGCGTTTCGAGGTTTATTAATCTGTCAGATTTTTTCGGAATTGATCCAGAAAGTTCCATTCAATTTTCTATCGCCATAGGTGTTTTACCTTATCCAATCACATTTTTATGCACGGATCTAATTTCAGAAGTTTATGGAAGAAAACGTGCGAACATGGTTGTATGGGTTGGATTGATTTTAAATGTTTGGGTTTTGCTCGTTATGTGGTTTGGAGGATGGTTAGATGCTCCTGAAAACTTAAAATCTGACGGAACCTTGCCATTAGAGATACAAAATGGTATTCCCACTGCTGGTTATGATTTTGCTTTTTATGAAATTCGGAAACTGACATTTGGTGCAACTATGGCCTCCATGATTGCCTATCTCACTGCCCAATTCGTGGATGTGCACGTTTTTCATTTTCTTAAAAAGAAAACGGCGGGCAAAAAACTTTGGTTGCGAAATAATTTATCGACGATGACAAGTCAGTTAATCGATTCTGTTGCAGTAATTTTGATCACTCACTATTATGCTCATGCACTGCCAATAAAAGATGGGTCAAATATTACGGTTGCACTAATTTCATTCATCGTTAGTAGCTATTTATTCAAGTTTTTCTTCGCGTTGGTTGACACCATTCCCGTCTACTTTTTAGTAAAGAAACTTCGAAAATTCTTAAATGTCGAAGATGAATTAAGTTACTGATTCACGTCGTTTCAAATGCCAAATCAGATAAAGAACTCCCACCAATGAAAAGGAGGCTGCTACTGTGTAACAAATTGGAATGCGTAGAATTGTGCTATCGTACAATGACAACGTAATTAAAGCACCAAACATGATAGCGAACTCAAGCGCCATAAAAACGGTTCCTGAAGCGACACCGCGACGATTGGTTGGTGATAAATCTGCAAGCCAAGCAAAAACTGTTGGACTTGAAATGCCCGTCGCAACTCCAAACAAGGTAGCGCCAATCGTAAATTGAATCCATTCTTTTGAAAATCCAATAGTGAGCATGCTAATCGCCATGAATGACAGGCCGATAATCAATACTTTTCGCCTGCCAATATGATCCGAAAGACTACTTGCAAACAATCGGACAACGATGGTAGCAATCATGTAGAACAAGAAAAACCATCCTTTATTTTCGATACCTAGAAACTCGCTAATATCGGGTGTTGTGACAAACATAACTCCCGTGGAAGTCGCCGAACAAAACATGATGAACGCTGCGGGGCGCACAGATGGCTCTATAACATCGTTCCATTTTACTTTTAGGTGCGAGAATTGAAAAGGCTGCGGATCTGGTAGTGTTTCTCTTACAAACATAATAAGGAATCCTGCGAGTAGGCAAAATCCAGCAGCGACAATGAACAACCCTGTCATACCGAGTGATTGTTCTAAATACGTGGCAAAGAAATTCCCGAAGCCAAACCCGACAGAAATAAATGTCCCCCAGATTCCCATAGCAACACCGCGACCATTGGTTGGGATCACATCTGTAATCAAAGCGGTTGCTCCGGTTGGTAGGAACCCCGCGCTAATTCCATGAATGAAACGCAAAGTAAAGAACACTGCGATGACTTCAAATACAGGGTATGAAAGGATGGCAATAATTCCGAAAACAACACCGATATACATTACTTTCTTTCGTCCAATGGTGTCGGAGAGTTTTCCAGAAAAAGGTCGGGAAATCAAAGCCGAAATTGAGAACATGAAAAAGATCAAGCCTTTATAGGGTTCGCCGCCCATATCAGTGAGGAAAGAGTTCAACTCTGGCAAAAATAAGTTGAAGCTGATCATGAAGGCAAGCAAGGCCCAACACATGATCCAGAAATTTTTAGGATATTTTGGGAATTTCACGGTACAAAAGTAATCCGTTTTACGTCCAATAACGTATATAGTTAAAATACTTAGTTATGAAAATCATTTTAGGAGCATTAATTATCGGATTCGCAACCTTGGCTTGTGGTTCAAGTTTGAATACTAGCGGTAGTGAAATTGCAGGGGGAAATACAAAAATTGAAGATTCGTTGAAGGTGGTAAAAACAGATGCTGAGTGGAAGGCACGATTAACTTCCCTGCAGTATGAAGTAACCCGCGAACAAGGTACCGAACGTGCTTTTACAGGAAAATACTGGGACAATCATAAGGATGGAACTTACCATTGTATTTGCTGTGATACCCTTCTTTTTTCCAGCGAAACAAAATTTGATTCTGGTACAGGTTGGCCGAGTTTTTACGATGTTGAAAACGATTTGGTTGGTGTACGAACAGATAAGTCGTACGGAATGTCGAGGGATGAAGTGTATTGCAAAAGATGTGATGCTCATTTAGGGCACGTTTTTAGAGATGGACCGGAACCGACTGGATTGCGATACTGCATTAATTCTGCATCGTTAGATTTCAGAAAAAAATAGCAACTTTACTAGAATTATGAGAAAAGAAGAAGCAACATTAGGCGCTGGATGCTTTTGGTGCATTGAGGCGTGTTTCAAGGACATGGATGGAGTTCTTGCGGTTATTCCCGGATATTCGGGTGGAAGTAAGGTTACGGCAGATTATAAAATGGTTTGTTCTGGAAAAACAGATCATGCAGAAGTTGCACGAGTCGAGTTTGATGCGGATAAGATCTCATTCGATGAGCTCCTTGAGATGTTCTGGTTGGTGCACGATCCAACGCAGTTAAACCGACAAGGAAATGATGTCGGCCGCCAATACCGATCTGTGATATTTTATCATAACGAGGAGCAGAAGTCGTTAGTAGAAGCTTACATAGTAAAGCTGACGGAGGAAAAAGTATGGGAGAATCCTATTGTGACTGAAGTAACACCGTTAGAGGCTTTTTATCCTGCGGAGGATTATCATCACAATTATTTCGAGCAGAATCCTGAGAATCAATACTGCCAGTTTGTTGTACGACCGAAAGTAGAGAAATTTAAAAAGATATTTGCCGATCGATTGAACGCATAAAAAAAGCACCTTCAATTATGAAGGTGCTTTTTACTTTTTTATAGCAAGTTCCAAGCCTTTACTCTTTATCTTGTTTTTTTGCGAATTTTAAATTCTTTCGTTCGGTTAATAGTTCCTCGTATTGCTTGAACTGATCTGCATTTAGGATTGTTTCCATCTCAAGTTTGTGTTCATCTTTCAACAACTTGGCTTGATCTTTTTTCTCTTTGTCTGAGAGTCCTTCATTGCCGCGAATTTCGTTAAGTCCATTGATCGTTTTTGTATTTAGTCTCAAGACTTCTTCTGATTGACTTTCCGTTAAACTCAGTGCTTCTTTTAATTTTTCTGTTTTCGCCTTCGCTTTATCATCTGGTGAGTTCGATTGTTCCTTGTTGGCAGCCATTAATACCTTAAGTTCATCACGTTGTTCTACTGTTAGTACTCCTTCAACCTTGGCTTTATTTTCCTCACGAAGCTCTTTTATCTTGTTTTTTTTCTCTTCGTCGCTCATTGATTCGTCGGATTTAATTCCTTGGGCTTTTTCTTTGTGCAGAGCTGTAATTTCTTCAATTTGATTCTTTTGCTCTTCGGACAATTCTAATTGTTCCATCATCTCTTTTTTCTTGAGCTTCGAATTCTCACCCTCTTGACCAAAAGAAGAGTTGTTGGCGATGATCAGTGCGGTCAAACCAATGATTGATAAAATGTTCTTGATTTTCATAGTTTCTAATTTTGCTTGTGTATTCTTTTGACCATTCAGAATCAAATAGGTTTAATCGTTTATGGAAAAATAAATAAAAAAGTCAATTTTTTAGTTTCCCGAATTCCGTATCTTCGAGAGGTGAGGAATTTATATCTGTTCGCGGCAATTTTAATGCTACTTTCTTCTTGTGGGCATCTTAAGGATTTACCCTATCAAAGTCGCGGTACGGTGGTTAATCTTACGCGCAAAAACCTCACAGAAGTACCCGAGTTCATTTTTGAGGATACCACAATCACCGTTTTAAGATTGTATGGTAATCATATTGATTCCATTCCAGAAGCTATAGGGAACTTGAAGAATTTAGAAAAGCTTTTTCTTGGAAAAAATGATCTTAAAACCTTACCTGCCTCCATCGGGGAGCTCAAAAAACTTCGAATTTTATCTGTTCAGTACAACGAATTGGATTCTCTGCCAAACGAAATTGGAGAAATGAGTGCCTTGCAACAATTATCTCTCAATCAGAATCAATTGACTTCTCTTCCAGATAGTATTGGGAATTTGAAGAACTTGGAATTGCTTGAGCTGAATTTCAATTCATTAGATACGCTGCCTCCGAGCCTAACCGAATGTTCTAGTTTGAAATTTTTGCATTTAAACCGCAACAATATTCGAACATTGCCGGCAAACATGAACAAATTGAAATACCTCAGAGAATTGTATCTCGCTGGAGCAGGACCGCTTTTGTTTGTCCCTGAAAATATATGTGATTTGCGGTATTTGGAGATTCTTGAGGTAGATCGAACCACAAACTTGCCGCCATGTGTTGTTGTCCTTCAAACAAACCGATTGAGTCTTATCCTTCGTTGACGGCCTCACGCATCATCAAAAAGAGTACTAAATCGTATGAAAAGTGAGCTGCGATGCAAAACCACAGTCCGAACTCTTCCAATGCAAAACTGATAATAAGAATAAATGGTAAAACAATAATTCCATACAAGGACATTCGCCAGTTGAATGGGTTGAGGTAACCGTGAATTGCGACAAAAATGACGGAAGTTACCCAAGGGCCGAGGTAAAATTGCATCCCAGATCTAAACAGAAGTTCCTCTCCAACACCAGCACAAATTGATAAAAAGAAACAGTCGAGAATACTTAGATTCATTCCGCGGACAAGGTGCTCTACTCGATTTGGTAGTGGATCGAAAACAGATGACTGCATTAAAGCAAGCGCAAAGACTGCGTACAGCATTCCCACGACGGTTCCAAGTACAATAGGGCCTGTTTGAAAATTACTCCATTCGAACACGTCGATAGGAGAGATACCTTCTACGAAGTACAAGATCAAAAAAGTTGGTATTGGGAAGAGAACTAGCGTTATTCCTCCCATTAACCACAATCTGGATTTCTTGATCATCTTCTTAGCTGAAACGAAGGTGTTTCACGGTATTCCCGTTATTGATCAATTGCTTGAGCGATTCAATTCCAATGTTTAGATGCGAGGTTACATATTCGGCAGTTACTTTTGCATCGCTTTCACTTGTTTTAACACCATCAGAAATCATTGGTTGATCTGAAACCAAAAGTAGAGCTCCAGTTGGAATTTCATTGGCGAAACCTACAGAAAAAATCGTCGCAGTTTCCATATCGATTGCCATCACTCGAATTTCCATGAGGTACTCTTTGAAGTCGTCGTCATGCTCCCAAACCCTGCGATTGGTAGTATAACACGTTCCTGTCCAATAATCTCTTTTGTGATCTCGAATTGTAGTGGAGATTGCTTTTTGAAGAGCGAAAGCGGGTAGTGCTGGCACTTCCTCTGGGAAATAATCATTACTTGTTCCTTCTCCTCGAATTGCTGCAATTGGCAAGATTAAATCTCCTACCTCATTTTTCTTTTTCAATCCACCACATTTTCCTAAAAACAATACTGCTTTTGGCGAAATTGCGGACAGTAAGTCCATGCAGGTTGCCGCGGAAGCACTTCCCATGCCGAAATTGATGATAGTTATGCCTTCTGCAGTTGCGCATTGCATAGGTTTGTCTTTACCAACTACTTCAACGTTGTGCATTTCAGCAAATCGGTGCACGTAATTGTGGAAGTTGCAGAGAAGAATATATTCCCCAAAGTTTTCGAGTTTTTCGCCTGTATATCTAGGTAGCCAATTTGCTACGATTTCTTCTTTTGTTTTCATCTAAGGATTGATTAAGTGCATTCTTATGACACGAAGCTAGCCAAATTTTTTTCGAGATACAAAAAGGGGAGTGGTTCAACGCACTCCCCTCCGTTTTGGAAACTTAAATGACTTATGATTGCTTCTCAGAATCGTTTGTCACTTATTAGACAAAGTAAAAGGAAAAAGGTTTAACGACCACGAAAAAAAATATTTTTTTAAACGAGGTTGGGTTTTAAGAATCAAAGATTGGTAGTTGTAATGTGTTGTAAATGTGGTGTTTTTTTAGAGTCTATGACGTCTTAGGAAAAATATCTACCCTTGTAACGTTTCGACATTTCTAGAAATGTAAAATTGTAGAAATGTCAAATTTCTTTGGGCAAAATTGAAATTGCCAATCCATAAAAAAAGACTCCGAAGAGCCTTTTCAAAAAAAAAACGGTCACTAATGCTTACCGAATAAATGAATTTTTGCTTTGGTTTTGGAAACATTTTTAGTGTCGTAAAAGAAGGTAACACTTTTTATTATTCTCTTGTTTCCAGGTAAATCAATCACACGGGATCCACTTCCTTTCGTGAAATTATATTTTAATTCCACATTTTGATCTTCTCCATTTCCATAGTGGACTACCATTTTTCGCATGTTGACCGAGCCACCAGAAACTTGAATTTTCAGCTTTGTATATGCTCCTTCGTGGGCACCAATTGCAATGATATCTTTGTCAAGCTTAAAGTCAACGACCCTACTACCTAGCCGCTCCCATTTCGGAGGTACGGCAAAAGACATTACAAATATGGACAAGATTGCGATTAAAAAAATAGGTGCTTTCATATATTCTGTTTTAATTCAAAATGTTAGACAACTGAAAGTAGGCAAGGTTTAATTCCTATTTATATTTCAACTCTTTTAAAGCTTTTTTTGTACCTATTTTCTCCGTGATGAAATCCATGCCGGCTTTTGGAGATCTTGCAGGAGAGTACTCTCTTCCGTAGAAAATAATCTGAAGATGTAATTTGTTCCAGAGCTCTTCCGGGAAGAGTTTTTTAGCATCTTTTTCTGTTTGCTCAACGTTTTTCCCCGTGGTAATTCCCCAACGAATTAACAAGCGATGAATATGAGTGTCAACTGGAAACGCAGGCACACCAAAAGCTTGAGCCATAACAACTGACGCTGTCTTGTGACCGACACCAGGTAATTTTTCCAGCGCTTCAAAGGATTGAGGAACTTCTCCACCATGTTCGTTGATGATCATTTCTGAAAGCGTAAAAATAGCTTGTGATTTTCTTGGAGAAAGTCCACAAGGTCGAATGATTTCTCGAATTTCTTCAACCGAGAGTTTGATCATGTCGTAAGGATTGTCTGCGCGTTTGAATAAAGTCGGTGTAATTTGATTCACGCGCTTATCTGTGCATTGCGCTGAAAGTAAAACAGCAACAAGCAAGGTGTATGAATCCGTGTGATCGAGTGGAACGGGAGTCTCTGGGTACAATCGCTCCAATTCCTCAACGATATATGCAGCTTTTTCTTTCTTCGTCATTTTAGTTTGAATCCGTTTTTGATAAATTGAATAAACTCCCGAAACTGCTTTCTTGAAGTGAAAACCTTTTTCATTTCCTCAGATGTAGATGGATCCTTCTCAGTTGCTTGTTCAGAAATTTCCGTTTCTTCAATGGTTGCTTCCTCGGTAATTTCTGCCTTTTCATGATCCCCTGATTTGTTTTCCATTTCGTCCATCACGCCAAACAGTTCATCTTCCATTTTTGAAAGTTTGTCTGCACGTGCAAAACGCTCCTGCGACTCTTTTTGATAACCTTGTTGCTCAAGCAAGATTCCCAAGTTATTATGGGCAACAGCATCATCTGGATCTAATTCTACTGCTTTTTGATAATCTTCAACTGCACCATTCAAGTCACCAAAATGCTGGCGTGCAAAAGCTCGAGAAGCATATCGGTAGGAGTATTCAGGATCTAATTGAATGGCAAGGTTAAAATCCGCCATAGATCGCAGTTTATCCTCTTTATGAAGGAACGCTACAGCTCTATCAGATAGTATATTGCAGTCGTTTGGAGATAGATTTAGCGCCTCGGTGAAAAGAAGAATTGATTTATCAATCTCTCCTTTTTTGAGCGCTTCGTCTGCCTGTTTGTGTTTGGAATTCGTAAACATTATCTAATTTCGTCAGATGTCTTACAAAGTTACCGACTTTCCGCAATACAGAAAATTATCTAACGAAAAGGTGTTTTATCGCATTCGAACCGATCGTGAATTTGATGAAATACAGTTGGTTGGAAGTAAAGCCATGTGCTTCACCATGACGGCGACGCAATATCCTGAAATATTGAGAATTAGTGAGTTGTTAAGTTTTGCAGATCCTGCATTTTTGACTTCGAATCAAGAAGAATTCAATCACTTAATCGAAGTGCATCAGTTGGATCAATTACGCTAAGTATTGTTGCAAATCAGATTTTAAATCAATTTTTCACGGATAAATTGCGCAAATAATTATCTTCATAGTTGTGAAAATTATACCGCTTTTTTATTCGCTACTACTGCTGTTCGTTTTGGGAGCTTGTTCCATGAATGCAGATCAAGAGGCGAGCCTGAATTCAGCAATGAATGAGTACATCGATGCCATTAACAATGATCGCGTTTCGATGAGAGTAAGATTAACGTATCCAGATGCCGTTCGTTATTATAGAAATCTTGGAGATGAAGCCTTCATCTATCAATTCAAGCCAGAGAATAATCTTAAGCATTATCAAGATGGACGAATCACCCAAATTGAATCAAAAGGCAAAGTGATGCATGTCGAGTGCGAATACATTGTAATCAAAGAAGATGAAGACATCATTGCAACCGAAAAAGAAATGATTTATGCAGTCTCCTTGGACGAGGGGGCTCATTGGAAATTCATGAATCGATCTGAATATACAAACGACAAGATTTTACCAAAATCCAAACGCTTAATTTAACTAGCATGAAGAACCTCATTGCTTTTGCGACCTTTTTAGCATTTGCCAACTTTGGCTTTGGTCAAGGATGGTTTCCAAGCGGTGCGCGCTCCATGTCTATGGCTAACGCTTCTGCAAGTACGTTTGATGTATGGAGCTATCACAACAATCCGGGCGCCGTTGCAAAATTAGATCGATTTACGGCTGGAGTTTCTTATGAAAATCGATTCCTACTTAAAGAACTGCAATCTCAAGGAGTTGCAGTAGCTATCCCTATGAAGTTTGGAGTTATTTCGATAGGCGGATTGACGTATGGTCACACACAGTTTCGATCGACGAAAGCTGGGGTTGGTTACAGTATGCCGTTGTCAGAAAAATTTTATGCTGGTGTTCAGTTAAACTACCAAGGTGTTCGATTTGCAGAGAATTACGGTAGCGATAATTCGGTTACAGGCGAAGCTGGAATCTACGCAGATGTGACTGAGAATTGGTCGTTCGGCTTTTCAGTCTTTAATCTCGGTCGGACAAGATTATCAGCGTTTGAAGATGATCGCTATTCGACCATAATGCGTCTCGGTTCAGCGTATACTTTTTCAGATAAATTGATGGTTTCTACCGAATTTGAAAAAAGCATTGATTACGACCTGAGATTCAAATCTGGAATAGAGTATGAAGTACTGAAAAACTTTTATCTCCGCGGTGGATTTGCGACAGCACCCGTAGAAATTACTTTCGGTACAGGGTATGATTTTGGGGCAATTCAATTAGATGTGGGAAGTGCCTATCATCCAACATTGGGTTGGTCACCACATTTTTCACTTTCATATTCGGGGAACGAGAAATAATGGCAATCCGTTTACTCATATCGGTTTTTTGTATAATCACTATGTCCAAAGTACATTCTCAAGTTACTAAGGATGAGGTGATCCAACAACGCGTTGAGTTCATTTCGGAACAATTAGAAACAGAAAACCTGGATCTCACGAACATCGTTGAGGTGTTCGAATACTATTACAGCCATCCACTTAATTTAAACAGTGCTGATGCAGAACAATTGCGCGATTTACTGTTACTGTCTGATGTTCAAATCAATGATCTTTTACTGCATCGAAAGCACTACGGGAAACTGATATCCATCTATGAACTGCAAAGTCTCGAATATTGGGATATGGAAACGATTTTCATGGTTTTGCCGTTCGTGCGTGTCGATGATAAATTGGATCAACTCCATGTTACTTTGAAGGAGGCGTTTAAGGAAGGGAAGTTTGAAGGTTTTTTTCGTTATCAAGGACTTGTAGAGCAGAAGGAGGGGTATGCCGATGTTCCCGATTCGATTTTGAATACCAGTAATTCGTATTACCAAGGAAATGCGGCCAGATACTATTCTAGACTACGTTTCAGCTACAGAACCAATTTAAGTATTGGAATCACAGCCGAGAAAGATCCAGGAGAAGAGTTTTTCAAAGGAAGTCAGGCCAAAACGGGGTTCGATTTCTATTCTGCTCATGGGTTCTACAAAGGAGGGAAATATTTGAAAGCAGTCGCGTTGGGAGATTATCAAGTTCAGATAGGGCAAGGGCTGAATCTCTGGTCGGGTTATGCTTTCGGGAAAACGGCAGATGTTACTAATGTCAAGCGAACTGCAAATTCCCTAAGACCTTATACCTCAGTGGATGAGACGCGTTTTCTTCGAGGAGCAGCGGTAGAATTGGGTTATGGTGATTTTTCTTGGACGAATTTTGCTTCGGTAAAACGAGTAGATGCCAATTTAATACAAGATTCACTCATCGAAGAACAAGAGTTTGTATCGAGTATTAATCTCACAGGTTTTCACAGGACCAATTCAGAAATTGCGCGAAAAGATGCACTAACGGAAATGATTTACGGTTCTAATTTGCGTTATCAAACGAGAAACTTATCACTAGGGATTGCTGCGGTTTATCAAGGTTATAATGTGGATTTCAACCGCGATACGCTCCCGTACAATCAATTCGACTTCAGAGGAAGAGGGAATTTGGCTCTAAGTGCCGACTACGCTTGGGTGCGTAAAAATTTCAATTTCTTCGGTGAAGTTTCAAGAGCCTCTTATTCTGGGAAATTCGCGCAGCTACATGGCGTTCTAGTGTCTTTGGATCGAAGAGTGTCTCTCGCTGCGATTTATAGAAATTACAATCGTGGTTATCAGACCTTGTACAACGCAGGATTTTCAGAAGGAAGTCGAACGCAAAATGAGGAAGGTCTGTATGCAGGACTGAAAGTTAATTTCTCACAAGCTTTTAGCGTCAATGCCTATGCCGATTTCTTCAAATTTCCATGGATGAAGTTTCTGGTGGATGCACCTTCGAAAGGACATGAATTCATGATTCAACCGTCCTACAAGCCAAAGCGGTCTCTGGAAATCTACGGTCGCTACCGTCAGCAATTACGTCAAAAGAATAGTCGAGATTCTGATGGCACGGTAACGGAAATCGAGGATGTCCTCCAACGCAATTATCGAATCAATTTTAATTACAAGATTTCAGAGGATTTTCGCTTGAAGTCACGAATCGAGTACGTTACCATTAATCGACCAAGCAACACGCCAGAAGACGGGTTAATTTTGACACAAGACATTCAGTACCAACCGAAATCTTCACCAATAGATATCAGTTTGAGATACGCTTTGTTTGACACGGATAGCTACGACACGCGGATTTATACCTATGAAAACAATGCATTATATGTCTTTTCAGTCCCTTCATATTACTATCAAGGAAGCCGCGCTTACATTATGGTTCGCTATACGTTTTTACGTCGATTTGATTTGTGGGCACGTTATGGAACTAGCATCTATGCGAATCGAAAATCACTTGGTTCTGGAGCTGAAGAAATTATCGGTAATACCCGTTCGGATATTACCGTTCAATTGCGAATGAAATTATAATTATACATATCCGAATGCTCTTTTTGTTTTTGATCGTCGTGATGCATTCAACGGCGCAACAGAATGAATTAAAGAAGATTCAAAAGGTTTTGGGAGATGAATATACGATGCTACCAAGCTTCATTGGAACTAACGCTTAGGGCATTTTACATGCTTAAATTGAACAGTGTCGGTCATAGGGAGCTCCTTTCTTGTTTATGGTATTTGGTGTATAGCTAATCAGGATAAATGTATCATTAAAGAACATATAACCGCCAGGAATAGGGTAAACCAGACTGTTACTCCTTGTATGTACCATTTACCTCATCCCCTACAGTATAACTAGGATATTTTTTCAGTAGATGCTTGTGTGGATAAATAAAATAATCGCTTTCCAGTAATGGGTTCAATTTAATTTCTTCAAAAGTCCTCCCCCTACCCCCCCTACGAAGGGGGAATTGATTTGCCTAGAACTAGATTAAATATTCATCATTTCTAACGAATTACTCCTTATTCCGAATGTAAATCAGCTTATACCGTCCGGCGCCTTCACGTTGATCGATTTCAAATTTGTTGGTTGCTTTTATCAACGGCGTTAACTTTGTGAAACCATAATTTCTTGCATCAAAACTCGGTTGTTTTTTCTGAATGAGAGCACCAACTTCTCCAAGGAAAGCCCATCCTTCGTCGTCAGCTAAGTCGCTCACTGATTGCTTGATCAACTTAATTAGTTTTGGATTGATGTTGTCAACAGCTTTTTTCTGTGGTTTTGATTTCGCTGAGGACTTATCGTTCTCTGGTTCATCATCATCGGTGTTCAAAATTTCCAAATAAATGAAACGATCACATGCTACGATAAATGGGTCTGGCGTTTTCTTCTCACCAATACCAATAACCGTTAGGCCCGTTTCACGAATTCGGGTCGCAAGTCTTGTGAAGTCTGAATCACTCGAAGCAATGCAAAATCCATCCACTTTATTGGTGTACAAAATGTCCATCGCATCGATTATCATCGCGGAATCTGTGGCATTTTTCCCAGATGTATATCCGTATTGTTGCATAGGATTGATGGCATGTTCAAGTAAAATTGACTTCCATTTGTTGAGGTGCGGTTTTGTCCAATCACCATAAATTCTCTTGATAGTTGGATTACCATACTTGGCAATCTCTAACATCATTTCTTTAATATACTTTGAGGGTATGTTGTCGCCGTCGATAAGGACAGCGAAGTTTTTGTCTTTTTCCATAAATTTTGGATTCCACCGGATTAAATTGTTGGTGAATTCATTTCTCTGGAGTGTAAGTTAGGGATTTTCGGGCAAATATGTTAACAGGTTGATCGCTTTGATGACAAGTACTGAAAATTCAAGCTTCAAATCGTGACTTTCTTTAGAACTCGATATCTAAGTTGAAGGTGTTTTTCAGTGAATGTAGATTGGGGTTTTTTCTTGCAAGTGCTGCAAATTTATCTTTCCCATTCAAGAATTTGACTTCTTCCTCTGGATTGGTCGTCAATTCGAGTTTCACATCTACTCCGTAATTTTTCAATGTCGCTCTAAGATGATTCACGAATTCACTGATGACCAGCGTAATGCTGTCAATTTGAGTTTGATTATCGACTTCCAAACGATAGGTAGAACCCTCAACCAAAATGGGATCTCTTTTCACCAATGCACTGTGAAAGGTTCGGTTTCCAGCTTCTTTCATTTTGAAGGCATATTGTCTCCATGCGATTTTTAAATCGTCAAAATCGTAATCGTTCATCGGCAAGCTGTCCGCATCGATATGCGTATTCATACTTCCAGCGCTTTGCGGATTCAACATTTTTTTAATGGAAACACTCGATGAACTCAAGCGTCCTGAAGGAGCAGTCATAACCTTTGGCTCAGGCTTTTCAACAGTCAGCTTCGGTTTTTGTGAGGGAGCCTTCTTTTTCGGAGCAGTTGCCCGTTCGCGAAGTTGTCCTGGAAATGGAATGATTTTAACGAGGTCCGTCAGTCCTTTTTTTTTTCGAGCTCCTGACCAATGGAACACAACTGCATTAGGGCCATTTCGACCAGTAAGCGTTGGTTTTTGGAGGCTTTGTATTCCACATCGGCACGACTCAAAACGCCCAATGCTCGAACGATGACGTTGGCATCAATTAGTTTTGATTGTGCGATATACTTTTCTTGGATGGACTCTCCAACTTCTAACAGTTTGGCTGTTCGGACGTCTTTACAAACAAGGAGATTTCTGTAGTGATCAGCAAGCCCAACAATAAAGTTGTGCTGGTCGAACCCTTTTTCCACGATGTCATTGAAAAGTAATAAAACACCTGGGATATCTTCTTTTTGCGTGCTTTCCACAATTCTAAAGAAGTAATCGTAATCGAGAATGTTGAGGTTATCAATGACGTTTTGATACGTGACATTATTCCCTGAAAACGTTACAATTTGATCGAAAATTGAAAGTGCATCACGAAGTGCGCCGTCTGCCTTTTGAGCAATGATGTGCAAGGCTTCTTGTTCGGCTGTAACACTTTCACTTTTAGCAATGAAAGCTAAGTGATCCGCAATATCTGAAACTTTAATGCGATTGAAATCAAAAATTTGACAACGCGATAAAATCGTGGGAATGATCTTGTGCTTCTCCGTTGTGGCAAGAATGAAAATTGCATGTTTCGGTGGTTCCTCCAACGTTTTCAAAAAAGCATTGAAAGCGGAGGGTGATAACATGTGAACCTCATCGATGATGTACACTTTGTGCGTCCCCAATTGCGGTGCTATTCGCACCTGATCAATCAAACTTCGGATGTCTTCGACCGAGTTGTTGGAAGCAGCATCCAATTCGTAAACGTTCAGTGAGGCACCTGAATTGAAGGATTCACATGATGCACAAGTATCGCAAGCTTCGATTTTTTCTGAGCGATTGAAACAATTGATCGTTTTTGCAAGAATACGCGCCGTGGAAGTCTTACCAACTCCACGAGAACCACAAAACAGAAATGCCTGCGCTAAATGATCATTTTTGATCGCATTTTTTAGCGTAGCCGTAATCGACTTTTGCCCTACGACAGTATCGAAGGTTTGTGGTCTGTATTTCCGTGCTGATACAACAAAATCGCTCATTGCTTACAAATATAATTGAATTCGATCGAGAGTCGCAAGAGTGTTAATAACTCGTTGGAATTGGCGAAAAGTTTTTATTCGTTTTCAACGATGAAAAATGATTTGATTACATCTTCGTATTCACTTTTGAATTGATCGCTAGGTTGCCATTCGTCATAGACCATGAAGAACAGAAGTTCACCTTGGTAAGTTGTGGAATAGTAGGCGAAAGCGTTGTTTGATTTCGACAATGATGTGATTTTGTAGCGCTTGAACTTGAACTCGTCTCCTTGAACTTCTTTTTCAAATTCAATTTCTGAGATATTGTAATCGGGAAAAACGCGTTGTAACGCTTCCACTTGGTCAATTTCTCGCTTGAAATTATCTGCAAATCCACCCGAGAAAAACTTAATTCCACCTTGTGTTAATGGGTTTTCCTGATCGTAATCAATAAACTCGTACGCTGTCAATAGCTCAAGAAAATCCTCGTCGAAATCCTCGTACCAATCGGTGTCATCTTCTTCCTCGTTCCATGGATCAAAAAATACTTCTTCGTAGCTGAGGCGTGTTTCATACAGCGAATTTTGGAAACCCAATATATCCTCATATTCTCCAAGATAGTCGTATTCATCGTACTCAAAAACAAGCTCATTCTCACGGCTGGTTTCGTATGTAGTGAAGCTGTTGGCAATATCGTGGATCATTTTTGAATTGGTGTAATTGTCGTCAATATCCACATACATCACCATGACCACGATATCTTCAAACAATGTCATTCCAAAGTCTGAAAGCGTCACACCTTCAATGCCTAAATCCAAATCAGCCGTGCCAAACAGAAAATCGTAACCTTTCGATGTGGAGATTTTTTTTATTGATTCCATACCATTTGGCATTTCAGTCTTGGCCTCATTCAATGCTTCTTCGATTGTAATACCTTCCTCGTTGGGCATCAAATAAATGACAATGCAATCAGAACTTGGTTGATCACTGATGAAACTTGACTCTGCATCTATGGCGTAAACTGACATGCCCATTTCGGGCGCTTCAACGGGTTGAAATTGCTTCGGAAGAGTCATTTTGAAGGATTGCCCGTCAAGAACATAAGGGGATTCATACGTTATTTGTCCGAAGGAAAAATTTACAAGAATTAGGATCGAAAGGGTCAGGAACGATTTCATAGGATTATTTTTTTTAAAAATACTACAAAAAAAGCGCCACTCATTATTAGAGCGACGCTTTCATTATATTTTTTTGAAGGATTAGTCGATTACCTGAATCGAATCAATTGAATCACCTTCTCTGATTTCATCTACGATATCAACACCTTCGATTACTTTTCCGAAACATGTGTGATTTCCGTCTAAATGCGCTGTGTTGTCACGTGAATGGCATACGAAAAATTGCGATCCGCCCGTGTTTCTTCCTGCGTGAGCCATGGATAAAACTCCGCGCTCGTGATGCTGGTTTCCACCGTTCAATTCACAATCGATTTGGTATCCTGGCCCACCTGTTCCTGCCATACCTGATGCTCCATCTTTTGAATTTGGGCATCCACCTTGAATGACAAAGTTTGGAAGAACACGGTGCCATTTCAAGCCATCGTAATATCCGTCTTTTGCCAGCTTCGTGAAGTTTGCGACTGTATTTGGAGCGTCTTCTGAGTAGAACTCCACTTTCATATCGCCTTTATTTGTTTTGATTATTGCGTGCATATCTTTGTTTTTCTGCAAAGATAAAAAATTGTTGGGCGAACAGTCAAATTCTCTTAGCTAGTTGCCCTTAATCAATCCAAATACAAGTGAATCCTCGTACATCCCTTTTGTGAAGTAGTGCTCTTTTAAATGTCCTTCTTTTTCAAAACCAAATTTCTTCATTAGTTGCAATGAGGGAACATTGGTTGTACCTACAAACGCTTCAATGCGATGTAAGTGCATCGTTTCAAATCCATAGTGGATTAAAAATTCCATGGCTTCGGTCATGTAGCCTTTATTCTTGTATTTGTCATCTGAGAGACCGTAGCCTATTTCAGCGCGATTGTGATCGGTGTACCAAATGTGAAAACCGCCCCAGCCAATAAAGTTCTCGTTTTCTTTTTCTTAGAGTTGAAACCAGACGAATTCTCTGTTGTAGGTTGAAAGCCCTTTGTTGTTTTTTTCTTGTTCTTTTCGAAGTTCTTCAATGGAATCCAGGTGAAGAAGACGGATCAAATCGCTATCTGATTCCGTTTTGAAAAGATTCCGCAATACTTCGGGTGTTTGCTTGCGTAGGATTAATCGTTTGGTTTCGAATTGTTCTAAAGTCGTGGGCATTATTTGGGAATAAAAGAATGAAATTAACTTTTTCTCAGAATTGCTGCTCCTAGACGCAGGTTTTGTACTTTTGCCGAATGCAAAAAACATCTTTTCACAGAGGAGAAACGCAGTGGTTTTCTGATCAGCATTTACGACTTGTTTACGATCAAAAATCGTTTGATTCATTTTTAACGGAGCCTTTTTCAAAAGAGGCTATTTTGAAACAAATTGATCGGAAAGCAGCGCAGTTTGGAACAGAAGCGCGCACGACAATGGCAAACGCCTTGATGAATCAATATAAAAACACTCCGATTTCGAAAGAAACGCAGACGAATATTGAATCGATTAAAGAAACAAATACGTTTACGATCACTACGGGACATCAGCTTTCGTTGTACACTGGACCGTTGTATTTTGTGATCAAAATCCTTCATGTAATCAAAATGTGTGAAGAGTTGAAAGCGACGTATTCCGACTATAATTTTGTGCCGGTGTATTGGATGGCTTCTGAAGATCATGATTTTGAAGAGATTCAATCGTTGCATATTTTCAACAAGAAAATCACTTGGGAAAAAGAAGCAGAAGGCCCCGTTGGATTAATGGATACGGAAGGTTTGGAAGCTATCCGAGAGGAAATGCACGAATTGTTCAAGAATCACCCAGAAAGTGAAATCCAGGAGGTATTGGATACTTTGCAAGGACAGAATTATACACAAGCTGCTCGAAACTTGGTCAACCGTATGTTTGGCGATCGTGGTTTGGTGATTTTAGATGGCGATGATTGCGATTTGAAAAAGTCGTTTGCCCCTCTTTTTGAAAAAGAACTAACAGAGCAGTTTTCGTTCTCACAAGTGGAATCTACAACAAAAAGAGTAGTGGAAGCAGGTGGAAAAGACCAAGTAATGCCGCGTGAAATCAATTTATTCTACTGCGAAAAAGGAATACGAAGTCGCATTGAGAAAAAAGGAGACCGTTTTACAGCTGAAGGTGCTGGCGAATTTACGCTGGATGATTTGATGGCAGCTCCTGAGAAAATCTCACCCAATGTCATTCTTCGTCCATTGTACCAAGAGTTTATTCTTCCGAACTTAACTTACGTTGGTGGAGGCGGAGAAATCTCCTATTGGTTGCAATTGAAAACAGTTTTTGAAGCGGCTGGTGTCGTGTATCCTTTGATTCAAGTGCGAAATTCTGTAGTTTGGATGGATCGCTCCACGGTTTCTAAATTGGAGAAAATTGAAGGATCCATAGCAGATTTGTTCAAGGATGAAGACGCTTGGAAAAAGGAATTTGTTTTGGAAAGCGATGAGGACGAGTTAGACATGACCGCTGTGGATATAAGTTTTCAAGGTCTTTCCGAAGAATTAAAAGGATTGATCTTAGGCATAGACGCATCAAAATCAACGTTTATTGAAGCCGAACTGGCGCGGATGGAAAAGCAATTAGAATCCATAAAGGCGAAAGCCGTGAAATTCTCGAAGTCGAACCACGATCAAGCGATGAAAGCGATCGAGTTTATCAAATCGCGCATCAACCCATCTGGAGGATTGCAAGAACGATCTGTCAACTTTTTCCAATTCTGCAACGAAGGTCATGTTTCTGCTCGAATTTCTGAATTGTATGAAGGTTTGGAACCTTTCAACGGAGATCTCATTGTTTTAATGGAAACTACTTGAAATAAATTGAATCAACCTGCGTTTCTATACCAATCCTAGATAATGAGATACCTACTTTTAGTACTTCTACTTTTCGTTTCTGTTGTTTCCTTTGGTCAAAATCAAACGGTACGCGGGCGAATTGTAGATATTAGGGGGAAAGGAATCGAATTCGCTGTGATTAAATCCAAAGAGGCGGAAGAACGCGTGATTTTTACTGATTCACTCGGGTTTTATCAATTGGATTACAAGAATCAGGAATCAGCCACCATAATCTACATGGCCTCAGATGGTGATTTCTCCTCAAAAAGGGATACGATCATCTTTTTTAACGGTCGAACAGAGATCAATCTGGGAACGATCAAATACAATTATCAACAAGAGGAAGCCGTAAAAGTTGATTTTGTTAAAAGCGATCCATTTGAAGAACGGAAGTTAACAATGCTGGATATTCAAAACCTTCCGAATGGCGGTATCGAAAAATACGTTGTGCTCACAACGGCGGCTGTTTCTAACAATGAGTTGACGAGTAATTACAACGTTCGTGGTGGCTCTTATGACGAAAACCTCGTTTATGTCAATGGTTTTAATGTATACCGACCTTTTTTAACGCGTGCAGGACAACAAGAGGGAATGAGTTTTATTAATACCGCGCTGGTAAAAGACATTCAATTCTCTGCAGGTGGATTTAGTTCTCAATATGGAGATAAGTTGAGTTCTGTACTCGATATCACGTACAAAACACCCGATTCGCTGCACGCTTCAGCTATGGTTTCGCTGCTTGGGGTTGAGTCACACGTAGAATCTCAAATTGGCAAAGGAAGTAGAACCAATTTTATTGCGGGAGCGCGCTACAGAGCGAATGGATACTTATTAAATTCACTGCCTGCGAAAGGGGCCTACAATCCTGTTTTCTGGGACGCACAATTGCTTTTGAATCATAGCATCACTGAGAAGCTCACTTGGTCTACCTTGGGACACTTCTCTTCGAATAATTATCGTTTTGCACCTGAAACACAGCGTACCGATTTCGGAACAGCGCAAGAAGCGTATTCCTTTGTGATTTACTTCAACGGTCAAGAACAAACGCGTTTCCAAACAATGATGGGAGGTACCTCCTTGAAATGGGCGCCAAAAGAAGGTACCAATCTCGACTTCTATGCAACGGTTTTTAATACAGACGAGCGCGAATACTTCGATATCGAAGGGCAATATTTCATCAATGAATTGGAAACCGATCCTTCCAAAGAAGAATTTGGGGATTCCATTGCTACCTTGGGCGTCGGCTCCTTTTTGAATCATGCAAGAAATCGACTGAATGCAACCATTATCAATGTGTATCACGATGGAAGTCAAATTTTAGGAAAAAAGTTGAGTGCGGATTCCTTGAAAACACAGCGTCATGATTTAAAGTGGGGAGTTAATTTCCAAGCAGATCAATTTGATGATGTTTTGAGTGAATGGCGTTTGATTGATTCGGCTGGTTTTTCGCTTCCTCAGGGAAATGACGAAGAAGTGGAGCTTTTTGAGGTGATCAAAGGGAAATTGAACCTCGATGCACAGCGATATACCTCTTATATTCAGCTCAATTCCCGTTGGTCTGGCATTCAGCGAAATCGAATTGTATCCATTCAAGACAACGAAAAAGACGCTAACGGTAAAAAACAAAAAGTAACCTACACGGATACGATTGCAACTTCCACATCGCAGGCGCTTTTATCCTTCGGTACAAGAGCTGGTTACACCACAGCGAATGAAGAATTTTACATCACTCCAAGAGCTACCTTTAAGTATCGTCCACATGCGTACATGGTGAAGAATGACTCCATTATTCGGCGTTTCGTAGAGCATAAAGTGTCCGCGGGATTGTATTACCAACCGCCTTTTTACAGAGAATTTAGAACCTTTACGGGAGATTTGAATTTAGATGTCCTTGCTCAAAAATCCTTCCATTTAGTAGCTGGATCTGAGCTAGAATTCAACATTTGGGAAAGAGAATCACCTTTCGTATTCTCGGTTGAGGCTTACTACAAGTATCTTTGGGATATTAACACGTACGAAATTGAGAACGTGCGAACCCGATATTATGCGGACAACGAGGCCGTTGGGTATGCTTACGGAATTGACATGAATGTTCACGGTCAATTCGTTCCAGGAATCGAATCTTTTTTTAAAATGGGCTTAATGCGAACGAGAGAAGATGTCATCGGGGATTCGTACAAAGATTACTACAATGCAGCGGGCGAAACCATTGTATTCGGAATCAGCAATGACCAAGTGGTAGTAGATAGTGCAACCATCGAGCCCGGCTTTATTCCGAGACCGACAGATCAATTGTTCAATTTCGCAGCATTGATTCAAGACAGAATGCCTATCTATGAGAGTTTTACCGTACAGATGGGACTTCAATTCGCAACACCATTGCCTTACGGACCGCCAGATTTTCAGCGTTATAAAGACACTTTGCGTTTGCGTTCTTATTTCCGCGTCGATGTTGGGATGTCTTACGATTTTCTCTACAAGCACCAACAAGCAAAGAAGCGGGGAGGGGATGTTACAGAGAACTTCTGGACGCGCAACTTCACGGATGCAATCGTGTCTTTCGAAGTGTTTAATTTACTTGGAGTGAATAACGTCTTGTCGAAGCAGTGGGTGCAGGATGTAAACGGTCGTTATTATTCCATTCCGAATTACCTCACCCAGCGCAGATTCAATTTAAAGTTGATTTTGAGGCTGTAACGATCGACTCGGAAGCACTACTTAAGCTTTCGTAATAAAACGCAAAAACATGCACATAGCGTTCTATATAGAGTTATATGTGTTATTTTTATGGGTATATAAGAGAGTTATGTGCAATAACGAATTGAATTTGTATATTCGGTTCACTAACATTAAACTAATAACTATGATTCTAGGTGTATTTGGAGCTTGGCAATTAATTGCCATTGTATTTGTTCTTGGGCTAATCCTCTTAAATGTTTTTTATTTATTAAACCTTCAAGACACTCTAAAAGAAGTGGGAGAATCCCGGAGACAAGTGCCTCCAAGCAATGTTTGGCTTATGTTCATCCCTTTATTTAACCTCATATATCCATTCATCTTATATCCCAAGATTTGTGATTCTGTGAAAGCTGAATTTGAGTATAGAGGCATGAATTCTAAAGGGGATTTCGGAAAAGGAATAGGAATTACCCTCCCCATTTTAAGTCTTGTTTCTATTATACCATATCTAGGAGTTCTAGCAAGCATTGGACACCTAGTTTTCTTTATAATATTCTGGAGCAAAACGGCCGGATATAAAAATCAGTTAAGAACGACTCCCCTCGGAACAAACAATTCTTCGAGCGGTAGCAGCACAGATTTATTAGATAATTAAGACATCAAGCCCTTCAGAAATGAGGGGCTTTTTTTGATGCACATAACATTGCCTACACTCAATGCGGATTAATTTCTTCGAAATATCAATCCACACAAATCAACTAATTCGTACCTTAAACAAAAATATTGGTCAGATGCCGCACTGTGAGTAGCCCTGACCGTTATTTACAATTCGCGCGCAAGATCATGCACTAACTTGTCATCCTTTGTATAAATTAATGTAGTTTTAGTTTGTTAGAGCTTAACGATAGTTCAACAAAACTGAACTTTACAATGTTTTTTTCAACTTAATAGACAAATAAAACGTTTCATTATTGTGAATTACTTCTTTTACTTATTGTTGATTTTATTTATAGCACTGGCTTCTTGTAAAAAAGAACCAACATTACAGTCTACATCAACTGATTATTCAAAATATATAGGAAATTATTATGGAATAATATCGTACGATGCAGTCGAGTTTACATCCGAGATAGAATCAGATCGTGTTTTACCAAGTGATGTCAGTGGGAATCAATTGTTGTTCAATGGCGTTACTTTTAGTATTCCATCACCTCCACCGACAAGTTTTAGTGTTGGCGATATGTATACTGTCGGTGCAAATCTAAATTATTATTCAAATTTCGAGCAAATTGGATTCGAGCAACGCTACGACGGGGGAATTACAAAGGTTGACGTAACGTTTAGCGGAAATAAAACGGCACTGCCCGTGACAGATGACACAGAGCATCCGTTAAAAAGTCAACTCGAAGGAATGTTTATTTTGCAAATCCAGAAACGTGAGTATTTAAATGGAGTAGATTTAAGTTATATTGATACCGTATTAATTTCTATGTCAGGTTACAATCCTGTAATAGACAACGAAGAATATAATGTTGGAGTATTTTACACCTATTATAAATCAAATTCAATGTGGAATCAAGGACTAGAACAAAGGGATTTATATTGGGTTCAGGATAGTATATATTTAGACTACAAAACCGTACCTAGTGGAACAACCGATACTATACACCATGTTTACTCGGGTAAAAAAATGTAAATAACATGCAGTAAAAAAAAAGGCGCACAATTATTCTTCAGGAAAGCGCCACTTCGCCTACTGCGAAACCGTTATGCACAATAACTATTGTGAGATAAAATAATTCATTGATCCAAATTTTACCGGATAACGATTTCGAAGGACACAATCCAATTTGGGTATAAATCTCCCAAATCGGGATATTTCAACCAATGCCTACAAATTAAACTCATTGTTTTACAGAGAGTTACATCTATGTATTCACTTTTGTCCTTAAACATAAGTTGATAATTTCTTTTTTGTTTAACTTTTTGTATTTTCACTGAACATTACAATGTAATTACATGATATTATGGATAGAATTATTCACAAATCCGAAAAAGTACTCTACACTATTTTAGCACTACTGATAATAGCATTCGTTGCTTATGAAATTTTAGATCTGATCTACTTATTTTATTGTGAAGTTGCTGAGGCTTCAATACTGGAAAACAAATCCATAGCGCTAACTGGTGTGCCTCTATTCTTCAATATAATCATTGCCTTAGAAATATTAGAAACGTTTAAAGGAGCTAATGAAAACATCTTGAGGAAGGTTAAAATAATTGTCCTAATCGCTTTAACTGCCATTTCTAGAAAAATTATTACAATGGATATAAAGCATTCTGAATATCATTTACTGTTGGGAATATCGATTCTAATATTAGCACTTTGCGCTGGGTATTATTTGTTAACTAAAAATCAAAAATCAAATGACTAAACAAAAAAAGCCGCATGCAATTTTCATTCTTTTCATTTTATTAATCGCTATTTCTTGTTCTACCGAAAAAGAAATTTTGATCGATAATGAATCAACAATTTACTTCGGTGGTGATATATTAACAATGGAATCGGATAATCCCGTCTATGTTGAATCAATTGTTACTGAGTCAGGTTTAATCGTTTATACTGGTCCCTTAGCGGAAGCTGAAAAAAAGTTTCCAGGTGCAACAAAAACGAATTTGGATGGTAAAACTTTGATGCCAGGTTTTATTGATGGTCACTGCCACTTTGCAGGCTTCCCTGGTCAGTCTGTTGGCGCTCAAATATTGCCGCCTCCCGATGCAACTGTAGAAAACATACCGAAACTTATACAAGTACTCAAAGATTGGGCAACACCCGAAAACGTAGCACTTACAGGATGGATATTCGGATTAGGATTTGATGACTCCGTTTTAGAAGAAAAAAGATTTCCAAATAAATTTGATTTAGACAAAGTTTCTGAGGACATACCGATTATGATTATTCATATATCCGGACATTTTGCAAGTGTTAACTCAAAAGGATTGGAATTACTCAATATAAATTCGAGTACGGTCAATCCAGAAGGTGGGATAATTAGAAGAGTTAAGAATAGCCAAGAACCAAATGGCGTTCTTGAAGAATTGGCTGCAATTCCCTATATGCCAATGGTTCTAGGTCCAAAAAATGAAAAAGCAATGATGACTTTTTTAAAGTCAGGACAGGACATGGCCATGTCGTACGGTTATACGACAGCTCAGGAAGGAAGAGCTATGCCGAACACTCATGCCTTCTTAGAAGAAGTTGCCAAGCAAGAATTATTGAAAATTGATATTGTTAGTTACATTGACTATTCAGTGGCGGACTCTTTATTGCGAACAGAATGGTACAGTCCATCATACAAAAATCATTATCGAATTGGTGGAATGAAGATTACTCTGGATGGCTCTCCTCAAGGCAGGACCGCCTGGAGAACCCAACCTTATTTGCTCCCTCCTGATGGTGCCGAAGAGGGCTACAAAGGCTACCCTGCTATTCCAAATGACCAGGATGTTATTGACATTTACGAAGTTGCTTACAAAAACCAATGGCAAATTTTAACACATGCTAATGGTGATGCAGCTATGGACCAGATGATTCGGACGATGTCTGAGGTTCAACAAAAATATGGCAAAGAGAATAGACGAGACGTCCTAATTCATGGTCAATACGTTAGAGATGATCAATTAGATGAATTTCAAAAACTTGGAGTCGTTGCTTCATTGTTTCCACTACATACATATTATTGGGGTGATTGGCATGCACAATTAATCGGTGATAGCTTGGCGAACTTCATTAGTCCTACTCGATCTGCTCTGGACAAAAACTTGAGAATCACTATTCATACAGATGCTCCGGTGGCGTTGCCAAACCTAATGAGAGTTGTTTGGACAGCAACTACTCGAATTTCAAGATCTGGAAAAATAATTGGTAAAGATCAAAGGCTGACAGTCTATGAAGCACTTAAATGCATAACTGATTGGTCTGCTTATCAGCATTTCGAGGAGAAAACAAAAGGTACTCTCGAGAAAGGTAAGATTGCTGATTTGGTTCTTCTTAATAAGAATCCCTTGAAGGTAACTCTCGAAGAGGTAAAAGATATAGTTGTACTGGAAACAATTAAAGAAGGCGAAACTGTATTTAAACGATAAAAGATGAGTAGACTAACTATAACAGCGCTAATTTTGATTTTATGTCAAAATGTAAACTCCCAAAGTTTAGTTGCCGGCTTTGATTCCGATGAATATTTTGAATTACTCAAGATTTCATCTCAACAAGGCGATAGTCTATACAATCCTGACCTTCCCCTCCCAGAATCGCATACCCGAACATATAGATCACCAGTAATGGGGCTAGATAATCGTTGGGAACTATGGGAATCAAAAGATTCAATAGCAGTTATAAGTATACGAGGCACAACGAAAAATCAATTAAGTTGGGTTGAAAATTTTTTCTCAGCGATGGTCCCAGCTACTGGAAAATTAAAGCTAGCTGCCGATTTCGAATTTGACTATCAATTAGCACAAGATAAAGACGCAGCAGTTCATATAGGATGGCTAACAGCTGTAGGTTTTTTAGGAAGAGATATGCTTCCAAAAATTGATTCTTTAGCAGCGATTGGAATAAAAGAATTTCTAATTGTTGGTCATAGTCAAGGAGGTTCGATTTCGATTCTTTTGACTTCTTATTTTGAAAATTTAAAATTAAAAGGTGATTTGGACCCTACTATTAAATTTAAAACCTACTCTAGCGCTGGGCCTAAACCTGGAAACCTATTCTTTGCTTATGATTTTGAGGAAATGACTCAGAATGGATGGGCATTCAATGTTGTAAACACAGCTGACTGGGTTCCAGAAGGTCCATTTTCAATTCAAACAACTGAAGATTTTAATGCGTCAAATCCTTTCAAACTAGTAAAGGGTGGACTAAAAACACTCCCATTCAAAGAAAGAATAGTTTTATCCAAAATCTATAAAAATCTTGAAAATCCGCCCAAAAAAGCAAATAAAGCTTACCAGAAATACTTGGGAAAAATGATAGGAAACCATATTCAAGAAGCACTTCCTGGATTTGAAATGCCGGAGCTTTATAACTCCAATAATTATGTTAGAACAGGAACACAAGTTATTCTTCACGCCAACGATGAATATTATAAGTTATTTCCTGAGAATCCAGAAATGATATGGAACCATCATATGTATGAGGCCTATTACTTTCTCTTAAACGGCACGGTAATTAGTATGGACAAAATAAAATCGAATTAATTATGAAATATATTATACTAATATTAAGCTTTACTAGTCTGAGCAGCTTTTCACAGACTAATTTTTATTTAGGCGGATCTGCCTCTTACTTATTAAATGGAAAGATTCAATTTAAAGAAGGTTTAGTTGATGTTGGAGACAAACTTGGAGCAGATGCTTCTTTTGGCTTTATAACGGATAACAATTTTGGGTTTGAGCTAAACTATTCGGGAGCTTATAACTGTGATCTTGAATTTAGAAGTTATTCATTCACAGGCCATGAAGATTTTTTTACTTCAGTAGACATTCACAGTATTTCTGTGAATTATTTGCAATACTTTGAAAACGACACACCTTTCACACCTTTTATATCAGTAGGAACTGGAACTTCCGTTTTTAACATTAAAAAAGATGATGTTGATGATGCAGTAAGATTTGCTTTGAATTTTGGTGGTGGAACAACAATTGAGATTAACAGATTTATCTCAGCAAGAATTAGGGCTAGGTACTTTGCCCCGCTAATTTTTAAAGGAAGTGGTATTCATGCAGGAATAAGTACTGGAGGGACATACCTTGGTCTTTCTATTGATGCTTCAGCGCCTCTCGCACAATTAAACCTTGATGCAGGTTTCATTTTTAAGCTGAATTAGGTTGCATGCGGGCTTTTCTTATAATGTTCTTCTTAACTTGCTCTTCACTTTTTGTAGAATGATCCAAAGTCTTCTTTTTTGTTTGTTAATTCTTCCAATAGGTTTGCATGCGCAGGCATATGTTCCTTTCATATCAACAACAGATTCCTCTGATACCTGGATGGACGTGCACAGCTGCACAGATTTTAGCTGTTTTTATAGCTATACTAACCGTTATACAATTGAAGGTGACACAACTATTGGAAGCTATCAATACTCCAAAGTTTACATCAAGTATAAATATGTAGAAGGCGCCGATGCAGGACAATGGTGTAATGAATCGGTTAATTACTACGAGCATTACTTCGGTGCGTTGCGAGAAGATGGTAAACAAGTCTTTTTGCTTCCTAACTTTTCCTCATCCGAGTATTTGGCTTACGACTTTAATTTACTTGTCGGCGATACGCTTCCCTCCCCAGATGGTAATCTTTCTGCTAGTCCAGCAGGTAGAATCATTAATGCAATCGACTCTGTACTGATCTTTGGTAGTTACAGGAAGCGGTTCATTATAGACAGCAGGTATATCATAGAAGGGCTTGGAGCCTCAACTGGGCTTTTTAATCCTTTGGTCTACTATCCTAGTGAGTGCTACATGGCTATGCATTGTTATGCAGAATACGGGACTCCTGACCATTTTCTTCAGGACTGTAATATGAATCTCAATGTTCACGAAATAAATGGGGACACTGAATCACCAGTATTAGTAAAAATAGTTGATTATATGGGGCGCGAAACTCCGGTAATACCGAACACTCCTTTGATTTATATTTACAGCGATGGAACAACAAAAAAGATATTCAACTTTGAATAAAAATCACCTATAACACAACCTAAATTCCATGCGGGTTTTCGCTTCGAGAGTTTAATTTTGGATTATCAAATCTATTCTTAACTTCGAAAAAACAACCTTAGTAAAGAGCCGCACGTTATTTAGCTTTGAACGTTGGAGGCAATGGGAAATGGGGAATATTAAAAGGATTGAACTCCCCAAGAAAAAAATAAAATT
>ERZ887851.585-NODE-585-length-35624-cov-16.708904_pt1 | contig 35624 bp, 33 predicted proteins | sample MGYA00521100_ERZ887851 | MGnify/ENA primary metagenome ERZ887851 (study PRJEB32303, sample SAMEA104408602) | aquatic metagenome | biome: Brackish water; feature: Pelagic; material: water | place: Baltic Sea | collected 2014-06-06T16:11:00 | depth 11,444 m ... | reverse complement strand
AATGGGATAAAACTATCCCAGTTGGTGGACCACTTCAGTGGGGGCACTCCAGTCGCCGATCACGCAGCGGCATCTGGAGCGGATGCGCCGTTCAAGGCAAGGGCCCGAAAATCCCCCAAAGGGCATCTGCGCGGGCTGAACGCATTGCGACGGTCGTGGCGCGTCCTGCGTGGCCGCGCGAAGGCCGAAGCCGAAGAGCGTCTGCGCGCCGAGTTCGAGGAGGTCGAGGCCACGCGTGGCGCCTTGATGGAGGTGGTCAAGGCCCTGCCGGATAGCGTCCGCGAAAGCCTCGGGTCATCGTGGAAGAAGGTCGCCAAACAGGTGGTCAGCGTTCAGCAAATGTTGCGCAAACGAGGACAATCGGTGGGTGGCCATAATCGGGACGGCATCGGAACAGCCGAATATCAGAAAAAAGATTCGAACGGCGACAATGGCTTCCGGTGATTTAGGGCGCAAAACGGCAACTTTGATGCCCGTGCCGGAGGAAACATTTCTCCTTTATGTCCAGCCCCACGGCGGCGCGGCAGTCGCGCAGTCGGTGGGGCACCCACAACCCGGACAAAAAGGAGACCCCCATGTCCAAAACCAACCAAAACAGCCTCGTTGCCCGTATCGTCGCAGCACAGACCACAGGTGGCGTCGGACAGCCCGCCACACCCGTTGCCAACGACCCGCGCAAGACGATCCAGCAGATCCAGTCCGGTGCAATCGCCAAGGTCGCGATCAATGAGCTGAACCGCTCCATCGCTTTTGCCAATGCCGTCGGCCAGAACTTTGCGGCGGTGCTGCCGTCCCTGTCGGATGAGGCCCGCATCGAGGTCGTCGCGGCCCTCGCCTGCGCCGCCCCATCAAAGGACCGCCACACCATCATGGAACACGCGCTGTGCCCTGCGGAGGTCGAAGCGATCGTGGCCACCTATGACGAAAAGAAGACCGCCGAGGCAGAAGCCCGCAAAGCCGAACGCGCAGCGGAACGCGAGGCGAAAGATCGGGCGAATTATGAAGAACTGGCGCGCAAATTCGGCGGCGGCGCCGCCACGACAAGCGACATGGCCGCCGAGTGATCGCCATCAACTCGGTGGCCGACGCCCTCGGTTACCCCCATAAAACGTGAACGGTTGTTCGCCAAAGGCTAAATCCAGCTCCCGCAACCCAAAACCCCAATAAAACAAAAAGCCCCCGCCAAATGCAGGGGCTTTTTGTCCTCTGAAAAACAAGAAACCCAAAAATACCCACTTAAATATAGTGACATTCCCTCGAACCAAGCCAGCGTTCCCCCGAAGAGACACAAACCGCGAAAACGGAAGCTCTAGCAAAGTCCCTTGGCATGTTCCCGCAGCAAAAACTTCTGGATCTTGCCAGTCGATGTCCTGGGCACTGGCATAAAGACAAAGCGGCCCGGCACCTTGTAGGGCGCCAACTGATCGCGGCACCAAAGTCGCAGCGTCTCTGCATCCGCGTCGTGGCCTGTTGCAAGTTCGACAAAGGCGCAGGGGGTCTCGCCCCACTTTTCGTGCGGCATCGCCACCACCGCCGCGACAGCGACGGCCGGGTGCCTGTAAAGCGCCTCTTCCACCTCGATCGAGGATATGTTTTCACCGCCCGAGATGATGACGTCCTTGGACCGGTCCTTAAGCTGGATGTAGCCATCGGGATGGATCACGCCCAGGTCGCCCGAGTGGAACCATCCCCCGTCAAAGGCGGCCTGTGTCGCTGTCGGATTGTGGAAATAGCCCTTCATTACGACATTGCCGCGAAACATCACCTCGCCCATGGTTGTGCCGTCCCTTGGGACCGGCACCATCGTTTCGGGGTCCAGAACGTCGAGCTGTTCAAGCGCGAGGTAGCGCACGCCCTGGCGTGATTTCAGCGTGGCCTGCTGGGCCAGCGGCAGATCAGACCAGTTGTCGTGCCAGTCGTTGACCACCGACGGACCATAGGTTTCGGTCAGCCCATATAGATGGGTCACGTCAAAGCCCGCCGTCTTCATATCCGCCAAAAGCGTTTCGGGGGGGGGTGCTGCAGCGGTAAAGAACTGAACCGTGCGATCCAGATCGCGTTTCATCGCATCAGGGGCCGAGATCATGAGCGACATGACGATAGGCGCCCCGCACAGATGGGTCACAGCCTCATCGGCAAGGGCGTTCCAGATCGGCTCTGCCCGAACCTGACGCAGGCAGACGTGGGTGCCGATGATGGCCGACATCGTCCAGGGGAAACACCAGCCGTTGCAGTGAAACATCGGCAGGGTCCAGAGGTAGACCGCATGCTTCTGCATCGAGGTGGTCAGGGCATTGCCCTGCGCCAACAAGTATGCGCCCCGGTGATGGGACACGACCCCCTTGGGATCACCCGTGGTCCCGGAGGTATAGTTGATGGAGATCGCGTCCCATTCGTCGAGGGGCATAAGCCATGCGAAATCCGGATCACCCGCTGTCAGGAAAGCCTCGTAGTCCTGGGCATCGCTGTCGGTGGCCGGTCCGGTAAATTCCGGATCATCATATTGGAGTAAGAGAGGTTTCACCGTGGCCAGCGCCAGCGCCTCTTGCATCAGGGGCATGAACTCGCGGTCCACGATCACGACCTTGGCCATCGCATGGTCGAGCTGGAATGCGATGATGGCCGCATCCAGGCGGGTGTTGATCGAATGCAGGACCGCCCCGCACATGGGAACGCCGTAGTGACATTCCAGCATGGCAGGCGTGTTTGCCAAAAGGGCGGATACCGTATCCCCGCGCCCGATCCCCGTTTCCGCAAGGGCCGAGGCCAGTTGCCGGGACCGGGCATAAAACGCCGCGTAGCTGCGCCGGAGCGCGCCGTGGACAATGGCGGTATGGTCAGGAAAGACGCTGGCGGCACGTTCCAGAAAGGTCAGCGGCGTCAGAGGTTGATGGTTTGCAGGGTTGCGATCCAGTCCGACGTTATAGGGGTTTGGTTCCATGGCCTCAGCTATCCTGCCAACGCGGCGCGCGCTTTTCGATAAAGGCCCCGATCCCTTCTTCGGCATCGCGGGCAAGCATGTTTTCGACCATGACCCCTGAAGCGTAGTCATACGCTTCGGACAGGGTCATTTCGCGTTGTGTGTAAAAGGCGCGTTTTCCGGTGGAAAGGGTCATGCTGGACTTACTGGCGATCTTGCGGGCCAGGGCCATGGTTTCGTCTTGCAACACCTCAACGGCGACCGACCGGTTGATCAGCCCGATCTCTGCCGCGCGATTGGCCGATGTCATGTCGCCGGTCAACAACATCTCCATCGCATGTTTGCTGGCCACATTGCGCGACAGCGCAACCATCGGGGTCGAACAGAACAGGCCGATATGCACACCCGGGGTGCTGAACCGCGCCGTGTCCGCCGCAATGGCCAGATCGCAACTGGCCACCAATTGGCACCCTGCCGCGGTGGCGATGCCTGTCACCTCGGCGATGACGGGTTTGGGGCAATTCACGATGCCTTGCATCATGGCTGAACATTGGGCCATGACCTTGGCGAAATAGGCCTGACCTCGATCAGGGGCGGCCCGTCTTGCGGTCATCTCTTTCAGATCGTGGCCTGCGCAAAACGCCGGTCCGTTGGCGGCCAGAACAATGACCCGCACAGAGGCATCGGCCCCGGCATCCGCAAAGGCGGCGGTCAGTTGTGCCAACATCGCCTCTGACAAGGCATTGCGGCGGCCCGCGTCGTTCAGGGTCAGCCGCAGGATGCCCTCGTCATCCAGATCGCGGAGCAGGATATCTCTCTTGTCCATGGGGCAGTTCCTTCCTCAAGGACTATAGAATATTGATTTCCACCGTATCGGCCAGCGTGTTGGCGATAAAGCAGTAGCGATGCGCACGGTCCTGCATTTCGGCCATCTTGGGGGCATCGACCGCAAACCCGGTGTCGAAACGCACGACCGGATGCAGGTCGATACGGGTGACCGACATCTGACCCTTGGCGTTCTTGCCCAGATGCGCCTCGGCGTAGTCGTGGTAGCTGGCCACCGGCCAACCGGCTTTGGCCGCAAGCGCGAGGAATGTCATCATGTGGCAACTCGACAGGGCAGAGGCCAGCGCCTGTTCGGGGTTGGTGCAGTCCGGCTGGCCGCCCCAATCAGGGGCGGCGTCTACCTGGACCTCGTGGCTGTTGTTAAAGCGAACGGTGTGCTCGGCCGAGTATTTGCCGGGCTGCAAGGCAGGCTCATTGCGCTGCCAGTGCAACTCGATAGCGAGATCGGACATGGTGTGGTCCTTGATTTGGCTGGCTTGATCAGGCGGCAGCGATTTTCTTTTTCGGATCATAGAAGGGCCGTTCTACGACGGTTGCCCGGCTTGGACCAGAATTTGTCACCACCTCAACCTCGATCCCGATGTGGGCGTAGTCGGCCGCGACCATCGCCAAAGCGATGTTCCGCTCAAGCCGGGGCGAGTAAACGGCAGATGTGACCTTGCCGATGGCCACCCCATCCTTGTTGATCGTCCAGAACGTGGTGTTGGGCCCCTTGAGCGGCTCTCCATCAATGATCAGGCCGATCTGCTTACGGCTGACCCCGTTTTCGTGAATGCGGCGCAAAGCGGCCTTGCCGATAAAGTCCGCCTCCAAGTCGAGGCTCACAAGACGGTCAAGGCCCAGCTCGTAGGGATTGGTGTTGATGTCTGCATCGGCATGGTAGGACAGCATCCCGCCTTCGATCCGCCGGATCGAGGAGGTGTGGCCGGGTTTGAGGCCAAATGGCATCCCCGTCGCCATGATCCGTTCCCACAAGGCATCGCCCTGGGACCCGTCGCGCAGGTAAATCTCATAGCCCAGTTCGCTGGACCAGCCGGTACGGGATACGATCAATGGAATACCATCAAGATCGATCTCGCGCAGCCAGTAGTAGCGCAGATCCAGGATGCTGTCGCCAAACAGCGCCTGCATGATCTCGCCCGATTTGGGGCCCTGGAGCTGGAGTGGTGACACATCCGGCTCAGTGATCGTCACATCAAGGCCAGAGTGAATGGCCAAGCCCTGCGCCCACAGCAGTATGTCGCTGTCGGCAAGTGAGATCCAGAAGTGGTTTTCGGCCAGACGCAGCAGGATAGGGTCATTCAGAATGCCGCCATCCGCATTGGTAATCAGGATGTATTTGCATTGTCCTACTGCCATCGTGGACAGGTCCCGCGGGGTGAGCATCTGGACAAACGCCGCGGCGTCGGGACCGGTGATTTCCACCTGACGTTCGACTGCGACATCACACAGGATCGCGTCGTTCACGAGGGTCCAGAAATTCTCCACGGGATCGCCAAAGTCGCGGGGGATATACATATGATTGTAAACGGAAAACGCGGTGGCACCCCAACGGACGGTTGCGTCGAAATAGGGGGATTTGCGGATCTGGGTTCCGAACCCGAAGTCATCTGCCTGCATCTACATTCTCGCCTTGTAAGCCTGCAACCGGATCGGCTGAGGACTGTCTAACCATGAGGCATCTGTTACTCTTGAATTCTGGATCGCCGCGGACTGAAAACGGGCGATTTCCAGACTGAACAGGCTGTTTATTCCGGGTCAGTCGGACCGTTTGGGCGCCTGTGGTTGGGATCCGTCCCCGGCCACCAGTTTGACCAGGTTTGGCTGGCTTGCCTTGACGCTGCGGGTGACGATGTAGGTCATGTAGCGATCGACTGACAGGTCGGCGGCAAGCATCTTATCCATCAGGCTTTGAAACCAGGCAAGGCTTGGGCAGATCACCTTCATGACGTAGTCTGTCCCGCCCCCTGTGGCGATGCATTCAGTGATTTCGTCCTGGCTTCGGACAAAACCTTCAAAGCGGTCAAAGTCCGTCTTGCGGTGATGGGTCAATGAGACGGTCACGACGACCTGCGTGAACGCGCAGATATGCTCGAGTGCAAGCTCGCCCCGATAGCCCCGGATAAAGCCGGCTGCCTTCAACTTGTCCAAGCGGGCCCAGCAGGGTGTCGGGGACAGATTGGCGATCTCGGCCAACCGGGTCTTGCTCAACTGCCCATGTTGCTGAATTGCACTCAGAATGCGGATGTCCGCAGAATCCAGGCCGAATTTCTTCATCCGTGCGAAACCTTCACCGCATCTCTTCCGTGCAATGCCAACCGGCCAGACCGCATAACCCATAGGTTCAAAGTCGATCGGGTGCGAACGGGTTTGCGACACCAATTGCCCCGTCCGCGTCGATACCGCATGATGCAAGGCACTGGCAGGCTGCTACTTTGTGGTTTTTGTGGTCGGGCACACAGTCGGGGGCCGGATTAAACCCTGTCATCCCCGATTTCAAACAACCAGCGGACCAACGCCGCCGTTGTTTCTGCTGGTCGCTCGAGGGTCGGCAGATGGCCTGCGTCCTCGATGATGAAAAGCTCGGACCCCTTGAGAAGGTCGTGCATCAGGGTGTGGCGGTGGACCGGGCACAACCTGTCATGGCGACCGCATAGAACGAGCGCGGGCAGGTCCGCCTGTCGCAACACTTCCTGCCGATCCTCGCGATCTCGCAGGGCAAGCGATTGGCGGATGAAGGCTTCGGGACCCAATTTGCGGGCCATATCCATGCATAGGTCAAGGATCGCCGCCCTATTGGGGCCGTCGGCCAGATAGTTTGGCTTCATCTCTTCTTGCATGATGCGGTCAAGCTGCCCGCCTTCAACTGCCACCATGTGAAGCAAGCGCCGGTCCTGAACCTCTGGCGCCTCGGCCTTTGGGTTCGTGTCCATCAGCGCCAGACGGCTGATCCTTTCGGGCGCCTGGGCCAACATCTCCATCGCCACGATCCCGCCCATCGACAGCCCGGCAAGGGCAAACTTGGGCGGAGCGGTGGCGAGCACGTCCTTGGCCAGACCAGCCATCGTGTCATGGGCGGTCAAGGTCGGCACCATAACCTCGATCCGCCCCGAAAGGGCGGCGATCTGCGGCCCGAAAAGCCGGGCGTCGCACATCATACCGGGAAGCAGGACAAGCGGGGTCATTTGACCAGGGCAGCCCCTTCGGCCATCGCCCCCAGCTTGGCATATGCGATGTCGGGGTCCACCGTGCCAAAACCGGCAAAGGTTCCAAAACCACAATCGCTGCCGGCGATCACCCGATCAGCCCCGACGATATCGACGAAACGTGCAAGCCGTTGGGCCACCAATTCTGGATGTTCAACGAAGTTGGTCGTGGTGTCGACGACACCGGGCACCAGCACCTTGTCCTGCGGAATGTCGGCCGCCCGGTCGCGGAACACCGTCCATTCGTGGCCGTGACGGGGGTTTGACGTTTCAAACAGCACATATTGCGCCTTGGCCGACATCAGCGTGTCGAACATCGTCGCCATCGGGATATCACAGACATGCGGCCCCTCGTAGTTGCCCCAGCAGATGTGGATGCGCACCTTTTCGGCCGGAATGTCGGACAGGGCATGGTTCAACGCGTCGACATGGCTTTGCGCCACTTTCACAAACTCGGCGTCCGTGAGGTCGGTGAACAACATATGCCGCGACAGCGCGAGGTCGGGGCAATCGAGTTGCAGGTCCAGGCCCGAGGCGACGATCGTCTCGTATTCCGCCTTCATCGCATCGGCGAGGGCGGCGAGATAGGCGTCGCGGGTTTTGTAGTGGGCGTTTTGCAGGAACAGGGAAATGACACCCGGCGAGGCGGCGTTCATAAAGCCGCGCTCAACCCCATGTTCGGCCATCGCTGCCTTGAGGTTGGCGATGTCCTTTTCCAGTTCACCCTGGCCTTTTGACTTGACCTCGCCCACGCACATGGGACGGGCGTATTTTGGCGTGCCCCCATCGTTGGCCAGCCGGTTCAAAAAGGCGGGAAACAGGCGAAGGTCCCCCGGCACATTGCGTTTGCTGTCCCCGTCAAAGCCGGTGTAGCGGTCCTTGACGTAGGTTGCGTAGCTGATCTTGGACGTCTCTCCGTCCGAGACGATATCAACACCCGCAGCCACCTGTTTCCGGACAGTATCCGAAACCGCGGCCGTCATTGCGGCATCGAAGGCGGCGGTGTCATAAGCCTCCTTGTTTTCGCGGGCAAAGATAAAGTCCACGACGTCCTGCGTCCGGGGCAGTGAGCCCACATGGGTGGTCTTGATCCGGCTCATGGGCGGTATCCTTTCAGTCGGGTAGTGTTATGTCGTCTGGCCGCCCATTGTGCCAGTTCAAAATTCCCAGGTTGGACCGGCAGGGTCACCGGTGGCGACGACGTGAAACAGGCTTGCTTCACCAGTCATGGCCGGCACGACCGCATGGGGCAAACCTTCGGGGATGCTCATCGTGTCGCCCGGGTTCAGCACGGCAGAGCCTTCGGGCCAGCTTACCCGCCAATGGCCCCGCATCGGCATCAGCACCGAAGGCCGGTCGTGTTGATGCATCTCGGCCGTTGCCGACCCACGCGAGACGAATTCAACCTCAAACCCCGGCTTGTCGCGCAGCAGGCCGTCTGCCCCGATCACCTTGACGGGCTGGCGGTCCGACAGGGCCATCATGTCCCAATAGCGGGCGACGTGATTGGGCAGGACCTGCCGTGTCGTGGGTTCGGGAAAGGCCTCAAGCTCGGCCTGCGTCAGCAGGGGCATGGGACCGACACCGGGCGGCAGTTGTTCGCCCTTCTTGGTGTCGTAAAGCTTGCCTCTTTCGGACAGGATCAACCCGTGGTCGCGGGCATCCTCGATGACCTGGGGGGCCCAGATGACGCCACCGCCGGCATCGTCGCCGCCCAGGATCGCCATGATCATCCCGTAGTCGGTCCCGATGTTTTCAAACCCGCGAAAGATGCCGGTAGGGATGTTGATGATGTCGCCTTCTTCCAGAACGACCTCGCCCGCTGTGCCCCAGCGTCCCCAGAAAAACCGCCAGCGGCCCGAAAGGACAAAGAACACCTCGGCCGTCCGATGCGAGTGTAGCGAGTTGCGGCATTTCGGCGGTTGCCCTGCCGCACCGATGTTAAAGCCATGGGGCAGGGCGATATGGACATGCTGGTCGGGCGACTCTGAAACACCGCCACCGATAATGGTAAAGTTCTCTTTCTGGTCGCTGCCCGGCGTGTGCGCGTCGATGAACGCAGTCTTGCAGGGCCTTAGCTCGCCATAGCGGACGATGCGATCGGACAGGTCGGCGGTGGTCATTGGTCTCTCCTTGCGGACTTGGCGATGGGGCCTGTCACTGATGCATCAGGATCTGCTTCCAGATCGCTACTTCGTCGATCAGGGCGAATTCGCGCCGGATCGAATGGCCTTCTGGGCCGAAGGGGCCGTATTCGGCGTGGCACATGCCCATAATGTGCACCGGCGCGCCGCTAGGCTTGCCAAAGCTGCCCCAACCTTCATGCAGCCCGTCCAGCGACCAGCGTATTGCCGCGCGGGGGGACATCATGTCGCCCTCCATCCCGATCTGGTGATGGATCGTGAAGGTGGCATTGGGAAAAGAGGAGCGCAGGCCCAACCAGAATTGGGTCGTTCCATCGCAGCCGATAGAGTTCACCGACCCGGCAAATTCACCGATCACGGCGCGGTCGTAGTCGTTGCGGACCGTGGCAAAATCCTTGTCCATCATCCGCGACAGGGTTCCGGCGTAGCGCTGGCCCCAGATGTTGTCGTTTCCGGTCCCGTGATAGCCACCGTCCACGTCCATTTCGGGGGTAAAGACACGGGCGGCATTGGCGATCCCGCCTTCGGCCTCGATCAGCCTCGCTGCATAGTCGCGGGGCTCGAGGCCAAGTTGCCGGACCAGGCCGCCATAGTCCCGGATCAGCCATTCGTCGTAGATGGTGTCATTTTTCGCCGCACAGTCGGCAATGACACGCACCACCCATTTGCGCCCGGTGGCAGGGCCAAACTGGCCATCACGGGTGTGGGTAGCGGTGGTTAGCAGGCGGTGCGAGGACAGAAAGCCGGCCTCCTCATCGCCGCTCCAGATCACGTCCTCGCCGTAAAGCTGGCGGTCCGGAAACTCGTTGATCGTCGCCATGGTCGAGGCGATGACAGCCTGATTGCCCCGGGTAAGCCCCATGGGCGAGCGGACCGGGATGTCCGGCGCGTAATAGTGGTTGAGTGTTGCGACCCCCCTATCTTCCCAGATCTCTTTCGTGATCTTGATGATGTAGTCGGGAAAGTCTTTGAACTTGGGGTCAAAACCCTTCATGTCGTCCATCCTTGGGGTATCCGGGCCGATCCACGCAGGATCAGCGGGCCGTCAATTTCGATCTTCTGGACAGGGCGACCGGGGTCTTCGATCTTGGCCAGAAGGGTCTCGACCGTCGCCTCGACCATGCGGTTGAGGGGCTGGCGCACCGTGGTCAGCTCATAGGCGCCATAGGCGGCCAGTGGCACATCATCGTATCCCACGACGGACACTTCGCCGGGCACCGATATGCCCATGCTGCGCAGGGTATCTAGGACGGCGAATGCCATATGGTCATTGCCGACGAAGATGGCATCGGGTCGGGGCGTCAGGGCCATAACATCCCGGGTGGCCTGTGCTGCAACCTGCCGGTCATAAAGCCCGTCGATCACGGCGACAGGCGCCTGACTGTGGGCGGCCAACCCTTCTTCGAAACCGCGCTGCCGGTCCCGGCCTGTGGACGATCCGCTCCACCCTGCGATATGGGCGATATGCCTATGGCCTCCTGCGATCAGGAATTCGGCGACCTTGCGCCCGCCTTCGACATTGGCCGAGGTCACCGCCGAATGGCCCGACCCGTCCTGCCCCCGGTTGAACATCACCACCGGGATGCCTGCCGCTGCACAACGGTCGGTCAGGTCGTTGGACATGCCGACCGAGGCGGTGATGATCCCGTCCACCTGATAACCCATCAACTCCTGCACGACAGGCTCGATCCCGTCCTGGGTGTTGGAGGCCATGAAAACGAGAACGTGATAGCCGCTGGCCTGAAGGGCGTTGGAAATCCGTTCGAGGGCAACGGGGTAAAACTGATTGTCGAGGTAGGCCACCACCAGCCCGATGATCCGGCTTTTGCCGGTAATCATCGCGCGGGCAAGGGCGTTGGGCCGGTAACCCAAATGCTCGGCCGCCTTTTGGACCTTGGCGATCGTGGCCTTTGAGGCTGACGCACCGGGGGTGAACACACGGCTGACCGCCGACTGGCTGACACCGGCCAGTCGGGCAACGTCCTGCGATGTGATCCGGGCCTCTGCCATCAGTCTGCCGTCCAGCCCCCGTCGATCAGGAGGGAGGTCCCGGTGATAAGCCCGGCAGCAGGGGAGGCCAGAAAGACAACGCCGCCCATCACATCCTCAATCTCGCCCACCCGGCCCAGTTTGATCATGCTTTCGATCCACTTGCGCCGTTCGGGGATGGCAAGGGTCTGTTCAGCCAGCGGGGTGCGGATGAAGGTCGGGCAGACGGTGTTGACCCGGATCCCAAGCGGCCCCCATTCGATCGCCATCGCCTTGGTCATCCCTTCAAGCGCGTGTTTGGTCGCGCAGTAGACAGCCCGGTCGACCCCGCCGACGTGACCCATCTGGGACGAAATGTTCATCAGGCTGCCCGGCTTGCCCGCCGCGATCAGCCCCTTGGCGACTGCGCGGGTCAGAAAGTAGGCCGCCCGGACGTTCACGTTGGTCACCGCGTCATAATCGGCCTCTGCCGTGTTTATAGCCGGGCTGTGCCGGGCCAGACCGGCCGAATTGACCAGCACATCAAAGGGGCCGTTCTCGGCGACCGCAGCGGCGGTCGCTTCGGTATCGGTGACATCAAGCGGTAGCGAATGCGTCGTCATCCCGGCCTTCGTCATCTCTGCCTGAAGGGCGGCGAGCTTGTCTGCGTTGCGGGCTACAAGTGTCACCTCGGCCCCGGCCTCGGCCAGCGCCACGGCGCAGCCCATGCCGATGCCCGAAGAGGCCCCCGCGACAAGGGCGCGTTGGCCATCAAGGCGGAAAGAGGGGGTGCGGGGCAGGGTCATGTCAGCGCCTTTCCAGTTTCGGAGTCATAGCCCGGTCGGGCCTTGTTGACCTCGCGCATGCGCGCCAACGCGTCGAGGCCCTGTTGCGCCATCGCGTCCAACAGATCGACCAGAACCCAGTTTTCCCGGATCAGCCCTGCTTCCATCCGCCAGAAATCGAGGCTGCGCAGAAGGACCGTTTTGCCGGTCGCCGGCATGCCAAGCCATCCGCCCTCGCTCAGGGTCTGGCGCATGTTGGGCCAACCGGTCTCGCAGACATAGGCCCCTTCGGCCACCCAGTGCGAGATCAGCCCAGAGGGGTCTAGTGCGCGGTCCGGCATGGCCCGCAGGAACGGGATCTGGTGCCAGTTGCGAAACCCGGAAATGCCCCGGCTGGTGCCGATCCCGGCGGGGCCGTACCAGTTGAAGCGCGGGTGCCAGTACCGCTCAAGCTCCATCACCTCGGGTCCGCCCTGGCTGGGGTGGCGGACCATGGCCGTGAGCATCGCCAGAACATGGTCCATCGTCGCCTGACCGTCGCCTTCGGCTGTCAGACCGTCCTGCGTCATAGGGGCAGGGGTGCAGAGATAGGCGCCAAGTTGCGGGGCGAGGGGCCATGCGCCGGCCTGCATCATTAGTTCGGGCAAGTCCCAGATGGCCTGCATTTCGACGATCTGGCCATTCTCGACACGAAAGAACTCGTGATAGCGCATGTGGACAAGGTGGCCGGTCGGCGGAATGTCGAGGAAGGGCCGGACAAAGGTGCCCATGTAGTTGCCGCAACAACCGATCCAGTCCTGCCCTTCGGGCGTTGTGCCAGCCAGCACGATCATTTCGCGCCGCTCAACATCGGGCAGCGCCTCAAAGAGCGGCCCAAGGGCGGCGGTCCACAGCCCCGCAGAGCCGGTCACATCGCCAAAGGGATGGCACAGGTGCACCACGGCCTCGGGCGACATTACAGCGTCAAGCGCCGCCCGGACGTCCGGGGCGGCCCCGTTCGCGGCCGCCTCCTGAAAGGGTGAGATCAGGAATTTGAGGGCCTTAGGTGTCATTCAGCGGCGGTCCCGTAGGGCACGTTCTTGCGGCCATAGCGGCGCACCCGGATGTTGCATTGCTCGGCATGGCCAACAAACCCTTCAAGCATGCACAGGCGCGAGCCGTATTCGCCCACCAGCGTCGCCGCCTCGTCGGTCGTGACCCGCTGGTAGCTATGGGTTTTCAGGAACTTGCCCACCCAAAGGCCACCGGTATAGCGGCCCGCCTTCTTGGTCGGCAGGGTGTGGTTGGTGCCGATCACCTTGTCACCATTCGCCACATTGGTGCGGGGGCCAAGGAACAGGGCGCCATAGCTTTGCATGTTTTCAAGGTACCAGTCGTCGCGGTCGGTCATCACCTGCACATGCTCATAGGCCATGTCGTTCGCCACTTGCAGCATCTCTTCATGGGTGTCGCAGAGGATGACATCGCCATAGTCGCGCCAGCTGACAGAAGCGGTTTCGCGGGTTGGCAGGATCTCGAGGATGCGGTCAATCTCGGCCAGGGTCGCCTCGGCCAGCTTGCGGCTGTTTGTGATCAGGCAGGCGGGCGAGTTGTAGCCATGCTCTGCCTGACCCAGAAGGTCGGTCGCACACAGTTCGGCATCCACAGTGTCGTCGGCGATCACCATGGTCTCGGTCGGGCCGGCAAAAAGGTCGATGCCGACGCGGCCGTATAGCTGGCGCTTGGCCTCGGCCACGAAAGCGTTTCCGGGACCGACAAGCATGTGGACCGGTTCGACCGTCTCGGTTCCGATGGCCATCGCGCCGACAGCCTGCATGCCACCCAGCACATAGATCTCATGTGCGCCGCCCATATGCATCGCCGCAACGATGGCGGGATGAGGGGCGCCGTCGACTGGCGGGGCAGAGGCCACGATGCGGGGCACGCCCGCCACGCTTGCCGTCAGAACAGACATATGGGCCGAGGCGACCATGGGAAACTTGCCTCCCGGCACATAGCAGCCAACCGATTGCACAGGGATGTTGCGATGGCCAAGGATAACGCCAGGCATCGTCTCGACCTCGATATCGGTCATCGAGGCCCGCTGCGCCTCGGCAAAGCGCCGGATCTGGGTCTGTGCAAAGCGGATGTCCTCCATGTCGCGGGCCGACACCCGGCTCATCGCGGCCTCGATCTCGGACGGGGTCAGGCGGAAATGGTCGGGCTCGTATTTGTCGAACTTGGCTGACAGCTCACGGATAGCTGTATCGCCCCGCGCCTCGATATCTGCCAGTGTGGTTTCCACCACCGCCCGGACCTTGGCATCGTCTTCCTGCCGTTCACTTTCGGGTTTGCCGGATTTGAGGTGCGTGATGGTCATTTTCGGGTCCTTGATTTGGTGGGTCGCGTCAGGCGCGGGGCATGGCAATGGTTTTGCCTGCTATCCGGCTGATTTCAAAGTGGCTTTGACATCGGAACAAGGATCAGACCCTTTCTCCGGTCGTGCTGTCGTAAAGATGGCAGATGGATGCGGGGATAGAGGCCGAGAAGGGGGCACCAATTTCGGCGCGGAAATCCTTGGCGGCCTTGACCGCCACCAATCCGCCGCCTGCCTTGACCGTCACTAAGGTCGCATCGCCTAGAAGTTCCAGCGAATAGATCGGCGCCGAAATCTCGCCCTGTTCGACGACAGAGGAATCTTCGGCCCGAAAGCCAAGGGTGATTGGGCCGCTCAGGCCTTCGGGCAGGCCGGTCACCCGGACGTTCGGGCCGGTAAAGACGCCACCTTCCATCGACCCTTCCAGAAGGTTCATGGCGGGTGAGCCGATGAAACCCGCGACAAAGGTATTGGCAGGGCGGTCATAAATGTCGGTGGGTGTGCCGACCTGCTGAACGATTCCCCCCTTCATCACGACCACCCGATCGGCGAGGGTCATCGCCTCGATCTGGTCATGGGTGACGTAGACGGTGGTTACCTTCAGCTCGTGGCTAAGATTCTTGATCTGCGCCCGGGTCGAAACCCGCAGCTTGGCGTCAAGATTGGACAGGGGTTCGTCCATCAGGAACACGTTCGGTTCGCGCACGATGGCGCGGGCAAGGGCCACGCGCTGGCGCTGGCCCCCCGACAGTTCCGCCGGTTTGCGATGCAGGAATTCCGTCAGCTCGACCATTTCAGCGGCGCGGCGCACGCGGGCGTCATGCTCGGACGGGTCGATGCGGCGCACCTTTAGGGGAAAGCGGATGTTCTCGTAGACGTTCATGTTTGGGTAAAGCGCATAGCTTTGGAACACCATCGCCACGTCCCGGTCCTTGGGGTCAAGGTCGTTGATCCGCTTGCCGTCGATAAGAATATCGCCCTCGGTCGCCTCCTCCAGCCCGGCAATCATCCGCATCGTCGTTGTCTTGCCGCAGCCCGATGGGCCCAGAAGGACAAGAAATTCGCGGTCCGCAATGGTCAGGTCCAGGCTGTCGACACCGACGAAGGTGCCCCACCGCTTGGATATGTTGCGCAGCTGGATCTCGGCCATTTCCGGCCTCCAAGTTGAATACGAATGCAAGCAAGCATATCAGAGCGATTGCGGCAGGAATAGTCAGTAAGTTGCCAAAATTTTGGATCGTGCGCATCATTATTTGTTTTGAGAGTGTGAAAAGTGCTGTTAACTTGCATTCGTATGCATGGCGGCTGGGATTCGGCTGTCCGGCATCCCGTGCCCGCGTAGGGCAAGTGAACACCAGCCGCGCAAGAGACGCGGCAGAAGATCAGCCAGGGAGATCCCAGATTATGACACCCACCAAAATGACTGCTCTTGCCACCGTGATGGTGGTGCTGAGTGGGACGACGGCCATGGCCGGATGCGGTATCACCGCCGGCAATGTCAGCATCCTGTCCAATGACTTTGCGGCCCTGAATGCGGTCGCTGCCGGCGCGATGGAATGCGCGGGTGACCGTGTGACCGTCACGGCCAATCAGACCACAGAGCATCGCGACCTTCAGGTCGCCGCCCTGACGGCGAACCCGGCGCAATACACCACCGCCGTCGTGGCCAACTCGTCCATCGTGCCGCTTCTAAGCGCCGGGCTCATCCGCCCACTTGATGACCTTGTCGCGGAACACGGTGCCGGTCTGAAGCCAACCCAGCTGATCACGATCGACGGCCAGGTCATGGCAATCGCCTTCATGGCCAATGCCCAGCACCTGTTCTACCGCTCGGACATCCTGGCCGAGGTTGGGCTGGATGCGCCCACCACCTATGAAGAGGTCCTTGCCGCTGCCGAGGCGATCCGCGCCGCGGGGATCATGGAATATCCGGTCGCGCTGAACACCGGCGCCGGCTGGAACCTGGGTGAAGAGTTCGTGAATATGTACATGGGCTACGGCGGTGAGATGTTTGTCCCCGGCACTGCTCAGGCTTCGGTCAATGACGAGGCGGGCGTTGCCGCGCTCAACATGCTCAAGGCGCTGACCGAATATTCCAACCCCGATTTCCTGACGTTCGATTCCAACGGAACCAGCGCCCTTTGGGAGGCCGGTGAAGTAGCCCTCGCCACCCTATGGGGGTCGCGCGCCGGCACGCTTCTGGATGACGAAGGCTCTACGCCCGAAGTGGTCGAGAATACTGCATTGGCTGGCGCTGTCACCACGGGTGGCGGAACAGTGCCCGCCACTACACTGTGGTGGGATGGCTTCACCATTTCGGCCAACATCAGCGACGAAGATGCAGAGGCGACCTTCATCGCCATGCTGAATGGCATCTCGCCCGAAGTGATTTCGGCCAACTCGGATGCGGCCGTCTGGTTGGGTGAAGGCTACGAGCCGACACCGGCTGCGGTCGGTGTCTTTGCCTCGGCCACTGCCGGGGCCGTGCCCTATCCGATGAGCCCGTTCATGGGCCTGATGCATTCCGCTGCGGGCGACAATCTGGCCGAGTTCCTGCAAGGCTCCGAAAGCGCTGAACAGGCGCTGGCGGACATCGAGGCGGCCTATACGACCGCCGCGACCGCACAGGGCTTTTTGCAGTAGACCTGTCGCCGGGCCGGGGAAGGACCCCCGGCCCGGCACCCCCAAGCGAGAGCCACGCCCATGCCGCATCGCACGTTCCTTTGGTTCATCCTGCCGTCGCTTGTCGCGATGATCCTGTTCATTGCGTTGCCCATCGGGTCGGTCATCGTTCAGTCGTTGTTCGTTGAACACACGCAGGTCCTGATCGTGAGCGAGAGTTGCGGTCCCTTTGGCTGCACCGAAACGACCAGCATTGACGTTGAGGCCACCGCCGCCCTGCAAGCGGCAGAACCGCTGGGCCGGTTCAACGGGCTTGGCACTTATTTTGACCGCAACCATCTGGCGAGCCTCGAAGTATCGCAGGCATGGTCATCCTCGGCCAGTATTGCTGAGTTCTTCTCGCGTCTGATGAACCTGCCGTTCTACAGCGCGCTTGCCTTTACCATGACCTATACCTTTGTGGTGACACCGCTTGTCATCGTCCTGGGGCTGTTCATCGCGCTGGGCGTCAATTCGCTGCCGCAGTTCGCCAAGGGGCCGACGATCTTTGTGTCGTTGCTCCCGATGATCATCACGCCGCTGATCGGCTCGCTTATCCTGTTCTGGATGATTGATGCGCGGGGGATCATCGGATCGACTTTGCAGGCCCTGTTCAACGATGGCTCACTGTCGCTCAAGGCGTCGCCTGTGCTGACCTGGATCACCCTGATCGTCTACGGCGTCTGGCACTCGGCCCCCTTCGCCTTCATCGTATTTTATGCCGGGCTTCAGACCGTGCCCGAGGACACGCTTGAAGCGGCCCTGATCGACGGAGCGAGCCGCTGGGAAAGGGTGCGCTACGTCGTCATTCCCTACATGGCGCCGCTTGTCGTCTTTATCGCGCTGATCCAGCTGATGGACAATTTCCGGGTGTTCGAGCCGATCGTCGGCTTTTCGGCGCAGGCGAATGCCACCTCGCTGTCCTGGATCATCTACAACGACCTTCGCGGCGACACCCAGCAGTTCGGCTCGGCGGCGGCGACCTCGGTCCTGACGATCCTTGGGGTCTGCGTCCTGCTTAGCCCAGTGCTGATCCGCACCTGGCGCGACTTTAACAGGAAGAGGGCCTGACATGGCTGCCGCTTCGCAACGCCGCTCCCCGCTGCTGGTCACGATGACGCTGGCCTTTGTCGGCATCTGGGTGATCCTGGCCGCGTTCCCCTTTGTCTGGACGGTCTGGGGATCGTTCAAGGTTCAGGCCGACTTCTTTTCCAAAGCCAACTGGATGAACGCCGTCTGGGGCATCGCTACCACGGCCGAGACGGGCAGCGCATTTACCGGCGCCGGCTACGAGGGCGCGTGGATCAAGCGGGAGTTCTGGCGCGCTGTGCTGAACACCGGGATCGTGGTGTTCTTTACCGTCATCATCTCGCTCACCTTTGGCACCTTGGGTGGGTATGCCTTGGCCCGGTCGGGGTATCGCTATGCATTCTGGCTTTTGATGATCGCGCTGGTGTTTCGGGCGATGCCGCATATCACGCTGGTGTCGGGTTACCTCTTGCCGTTCTTTCAGTGGAACCTCTGGGGGCATCTGCCGACCTCGATCATCGTGCTGGTGGCGATCAACCAGCCCTTCACACTGTGGATGCTGCACTCGTTCTTTCTGAACATTCCCAAGGATCTGGACGAAAGCGCCATGGTCGACGGCTGCACCCGGTTTCAGGCGTTTCGCCATGTCATCATTCCGGTCATGTGGCCGGGTGTGATCACGACGGGGCTGTTCTCGTTTCTTCTGGCCTATAACGACTTTGCCGTCACGGCGATGCTGCTAAGCCAGGAGAACCAGACGATGGTGCCCAAGATCGCGAGTTTTCTGGGGACGACACAGGTCGAGGGGCAGGTGATGTATGCCGTGGCTGCCGTTGTCTCTGCCACAGCGCCGCTGTTTGTCCTTATCATGTTCTTCCAACGTCAGATCGTCAGCGGCCTCACCGCCGGAGCCGTCAAAGGGTAATCATGTCCGACCTGCAAGCCGCCAAAGCCACCGTTCAAGCCCATTACAAGGCGCTGGCAGGGGCCAGCCCTGACACGGTCGGGGATATCATCGCCGCTGCCGTCAGCCCCGACTACATGTGGCGGGGGATGCACCCGTTCCACGAACAGAGCGGCGCGGCGGCCGTGGCAGAGACCTTCTGGGCCCCCTTCCTGACGTCGATGAGCCGGGTCCAGCGGCGCGAGGATATCTTTTTCGCTGGTCAGAACGAGATGGATGGTTTCACCTCTGTCTGGACGGCCTCGATGGGGCATCTGATGGGCCTCTTTGATGCGCCGTGGTTGGGGATACCCCCCACCGGCAAGATGATCTTTTTGCGCTACGCAGAGTTCAACAAGGTCGAAGAGGGTGTGATCACCGAGACGGCGTTGTTCTGCGATATTCTGCACCTGATGATGCAGGCCGGGCTACAGCCGCTTCCGCCCCAGACCGCCGCCCATCTGGTTCAGCCCGGCCCGATGACCCACGATGGTCTGTTGTACGGTCCGCAGGAGGCAGGCGAGGGGGAGGCGACGCTGGCGCTCATCAACCGGATGATCGGCGACATCAATACGCATCAACGGTTCCAGACCCCGCAAGAGGAGCTGGCCGAATGCTGGCACGACGACATGATCTGGTGGGGCCCTGCCGGGATCGGGGCGACCTATACGATTGACCGCTATATAGAACAGCACCAGCGCCCATTCCGCACGCAGATCACCGACAGGGTGTTCAACGGACATCTGTGCCGCATGGCCGAGGGCACCTACGGCGGCTTTTTCGGCTGGCCCAACCTCACCCTGACCAATGCGGGCGGTTATACGGGCATGACCGGCAGCAACACCCGCGCCGATATGCGGGTCGTCGACATCTATCGCCGCGACGGTGACAAGCTGGCCGAGAACTGGATATTCATCGACATGCTGCATTTTTTGAACATGCAGGGCCTTGATGTGCTGGGCCGTATGGCCAGTTTAGGCCCCCCGGCCAAAAGCTGATCGGTCAGCGAATGCGCATCTCTGTCGCCTGATCAAAGAAGAACAGGCGGGATGGGTCAACTGTCAGGCCGACCATCGCCCCTTCCTCGACCCTTTGATCGCCGCGTTCCTCGACCACGATCCGCTCTCCGGTCGGGGCCGACAGATAGGCGTAGGACACTCCGCCAAGGCTTTCGGTCAGTTCGACCTTATGGGTTGATCCGGTCATGTCGAGGGACAGGTTTTCGGGGCGAAGGCCCACATGGATCGGTTTGCCCGACCACACCTCGGGGATCTTGCGATCAACCGGGCCGCCAAGGCCAGCGACATGGGGCACCCCGGCCTTAACCTCACCGGCCAGAAAGTTCATGGCCGGGGACCCGATAAAGCCAGCCACGAATTTGTTGTCCGGGTCGCGGTAAAGGTCCATCGGGCGGCCCACCTGCTCGATCACGCCTTTGCGCAGGACGACGATCTTGTCGGCCAGCGTCATCGCCTCGACCTGATCGTGGGTGACGTAGATCATCGTCGCCCCGATTTCCTTGTGCAGGCGGGCAATCTCGACGCGCATCTCGACGCGCAATTCAGCGTCGAGGTTGGACAGCGGCTCGTCGAACAGGAAGACCTCGGGACCGCGCACAATGGCCCTGCCGATGGATACCCGCTGCCGCTGTCCCCCCGAAAGGGCGGCGGGCTTGCGCTTGAGGTACTCGTCCAGCTTCAGGATGCGGCTGGCTTCGGACACCTTGGCCTTGATCTCGGCCTTGGGGTGGCCGTTCATCTTGAGGCCAAAGCCCATGTTTTCTTCGACCGTCATATGCGGGTAAAGGGCGTAAGTCTGAAACACCATCGCCACCCCCCTCTCGGACGGATCAAGACGGGTGACATCGCGTTCGCCGATCCGGATGGATCCGCCGGTTGTGACCTCGAGGCCGGCCACCATCCGCAGAAGTGTGGACTTGCCGCAACCGGACGGGCCGACGAACACGCAGAATTCGCCATCGTCGATCTCAAGGCTGACACCGTGGATCACCTGCGTATCGCCGTATTTCTTGACCACCGAATTCAGTGTGACGCCGGTCATTGTCTGTCCTCCCGGTTGCAATTGGGCCGTTGGTCTATGTCTGGAAAGCGCCAGGATCCGACGGCGGCACCGATCTTGTCGGCGGCTTCGTGCAGTCTTGGGGCAAGCTTTTCGAGGGCGGCCAGTGATAGCCGCTGGGTCGTGGAGGTGATCGACACGGCCCCGAGCACGCGGCCCCGTCCGCTCAGGATCGGGGCGGCAATGCAGATGATGCCGGGTTCATGCTCTTCGCGGTCAAATCCATGGCCTTGCGCGCGGATCTCGACCAGTTCAGCGCGAAGGCTGTTTGCGTCAGCCAGAGTGGCCGGGGTGAAGGGGTGAAAGGATTGCTGTGCAATCAGCTCTTCGACCCGGTCGGGATGCTCGTAGGCCAGGATTGTCTTGCCGATCCCGGTACAATAGGCGGGGCCGACCTTGCCCGCGTCGCTGAACACATGGACGGGGCGCGTCGGGTTGATCTTGTCGACGTACAGAACCTGGGCATGGTCGAGTTGGGCCAGGTGCACCGTTTCGCCCACGTCGGCTGCCAGCCGTTCCAGCTCGGGCCGGGCGATCGGGGCGAGCGAGGATTGGGACCATGCGGAATGGGCCAGCCGGACCAGCCGCACGCCCGGCGAATAGGTGCCAGTGTCTGCGTCATAGGCCAGCATGCGCTGATTGGTGAGGGTCTGGACGAACCGATATAGGGTGGCCTTGGGGTAGGGGGCGTCATCCAGTAGTTCGGAAAAGCGGACAGGTCGACCAAAGGACGCAACACGGTCCAGCACATCGAGCGCCTTGCCGACTGTCCCATCGCCCAATTCCGACATACCTTTTTTCAACCCCCGGTTTCCTTCGGCTCTGTACCCCTCTCTCTAAACGGGGCACGCGCGGCTGCTGACAACCTTAGGCGAGTTGCGGTTAAGTTTTCAATATTCAAAACTTAGTTTCAAATATTGGAACAAGTTTTGTAGCAACACAGGGAGGACTTCATGTTGCACCTCAAGAAAAGCGCCCCGCTGGCGCTTGGCATCGCTTTGCTGGCTGGGACCAGTGCGATGGCCCAGCAGCGGACCTTGAACTACTACGCTGACTTTGATCCCATCCCGCTGGCTGCCTTTGAGGCGCTGATCGCGGATTTCGAGGCTGCGAACCCCGACATCGACGTTGTTCTTCAGAACTTCGATCACGAAGGGTACAAGACTGCGATCCGTAACTTCCTGACCACCGACGCGCCGGATCTGGCCAACTGGTATGCAGGCAACCGCATGGCGCCGTTCGTCAACTCTGGTCAGTTCATGGACGTGTCGGACGTCTGGGCCGACAACGGTCTGGACGAGTCGCTCGGCTCTGCCATCGCTTCGATGACCATTGATGGCAAGCAGTGGGGCGTTCCCTATACCTACTACCAGTGGGGCATCTACTTCAACAAAACCGCCTACGAGCAGGTCGGCGCCGAAGTGCCAACCACCTATGACGAATTCGTCGCCAACTGCGAGCTTTTTGCGGCCGCCGATATCGACTGCCTGACCACCGGTACGTCGGCGCTCTGGCCCGGAGCTGGCATCTTTGACTATCTGAACCTGCGGACCAACGGCTATGAGTATCACATGGCGCTGACCTCGGGCGACGTGGCCTGGACCGACGATGGTGTGCGCGAGACCTTTGCACAATGGGCCCGGATTCAGCCCTACATCACCGAAAACCACGCCGCAATCGACTGGCAGGACGCAGCAACCCTGCTCGTTCAGGGCCGCGCCGCGAACTATGTCATGGGCATCTTTGCCGTTGGCGTGTTCAAGGACGGCGGGATGACCGACGAGACGCTGGGCTTCATGCCATTCCCGACGATCAACCCTGATGTCGCACGGGCAGAAGAAGCCCCGACCGACACCATCCACATCCCCGCCGGTGCAACCAACGTGGAAGACGCCAAGACCTTCCTCGCGTTTGTGGCCCAGGCCGATGTGCAGACCAAGCTGAACGAGGCGCTGGGCCAGCTGCCCATCAATAGCGGCTCTACCGTTGGGTCCGACCCGTTCATCACGGCCGGGTTCGAGCTGTTGTCGACCACACCCGGCGGCATTGCCCAGTTCTTTGACCGGGACGCTCCGGCAGAGATGGCCAAGCTTGGCATGGAAGGCTTCCAGGAGTTCATGGTTATCCCCGATAACCTCGATGACATCCTTGGCCGTCTGGAGCAGGCGCGCGAGCGTATCTACCAGTAACAACCTTTGGCGGCGGCGGGGAAACCTGCCGCCACCATTCCGGCCCGTAGCGGCCGCGGCGACGAGTGGGGGGATCGCGCATGTCCGTGACATCAAGCGAAACGCGGCAACGCTCCTGGTGGCGGTCCAACCAGCAACGGCTGACGCCCTGGCTGTTCCTGACGCCGGGCATGATAATGTTTGCCCTCTATGTCGTCTGGCCGATCTTCGAAAGCTTCCGCATCTCGTTCTACGACTGGGACGGACTGGGCGAGGCGCAATGGCTGGGCTGGGCGAACTATCAGGAATTGTTCAACGACCGGGCGTTCAAGACCTCGCTCAAGAACAACGTCATCTGGTTGGTCCTCTATATGCTGGCCGTCCCGATGGGCCTTGGCATCGCGATCTTTCTTAACCAGACGGTGCGTGGCATCCGCATCTACAAATCGCTGTTCTTCTTTCCGTTCGTGATCAGTCAGGTCGTCGTCGGGCTGATGTTCTCGTGGTTTTATGCCCCGAACTTTGGCCTTCTTTACAAGCTGACCGAGTTTCTGACGGGCAAGGGGATTGCCGTTCTGGCCGATCCCGATCTTGTCACTTACGGGATTATCGCCGCCGGCCTCTGGCCGCAGATTGCTTATTGCATGATCCTTTACCTTACCGGCCTGAACAACGTGGCCCCCGACCAGATCGAGGCGGCCCGTCTGGACGGAGCCAAGGGGTTCAAGATGCTGTGGTATGTGATCCTGCCCCAGTTGCGCCCGGCGACATTCATCGCGGTCGTTGTCACGGTCATCGGTGCCCTTCGGTCCTTTGACCTTGTGTCGATCATGACCAATGGCGGGCCGTTCGGGTCGTCGCGGGTACTGTCCTATTACATGTATGAACAGGCGCTGTCGGAATACGGCTACCGGATGGGCTATGGCGCGGCCATCGCGGTCATCCTCTTTCTGATCATGATGGTCTTCATCTCTGGGTTCATCTGGAAGATGGTCCGCGACGAAAGAGGGGTGAACTGAGATGTTTCCACGTCCCGTTGATCAGGCATCCTCCTTTGTCCGCACCGCCTATCAGGTTGCCCTGCCGATTGCCCTGATCCTTTGGCTGTTGCCCCTGCTTGGGGTGGCGCTGACATCGGTCCGGCCGTCCTCTGACCTTGCGGCGGGCAACTACTTTGGCTGGCCTTCGGCCTTTGCCATCTCGAACTATGCAGAGGTGTTCCAGAACTCGCCCATCGGGCGCTATATCTTCAACTCGTTCAAGGTAACGATCCCCACGGTGATCGGCACGCTTGTTCTGTCCTGCATGACCGGCTTTGCGCTGGGCGTTTACCGGTTCCGCTCGAACATCCTGATCTTCTTCCTCTTCGTGGCGGGCAACTTTGTGCCGTTCCAGATCCTGATGGTTCCGGTGCGCGACCTGACGTTCAACATGGGCCTCTACAATACCACGGCAGGCCTCGCGATGTTCCACATCGCCTTTCAAACCGGGTTCTGCACGCTGTTCATGCGGAACTTCATCGCTGCCTTGCCGCGCGAATTGATCGAGGCCGCCCGGGTCGAAGGCGTGGCCGAGTGGAAGATCTTTTGGTACATCGTGCTGCCCCTCATGCGGCCCGCCATCGCGGCGCTATCGGTGCTGGTCTTTACCTTTATCTGGAACGACTTTTTCTGGGCCACGGTCCTGACGACCTCTGCCAGCACGCAACCGGTGACGGCGGGTCTGTCATCGCTGAACGGTCAGTGGATTGCGGCATGGCATCTGGTGTCCGCAGGATCGATCATCGCCGCGATGCCGCCGGTTCTGATGTTCTTCCTGATGCAAAAGCACTTCATCGCTGGGCTTACACTGGGCGCGGTGAAGTAACGAAAACGTCCTCGCGATGGTTCGCGAGGACGTTCCAAGGCCATAAAATGTCCTAAGGGTCAGGCCGAGAGGTCGGCGCGCAGCAGCTCTCCGATCTTGTCGATGGTGGCCGCGTCGATGGTCAGCGGTGGGGACAGGGCAAAGCTGTCGCCAATCGGGCGCACGACCAGCCCCTTGTCCCAAAGCCGCTCGTAGGCGGCGCGACCGGCCGCGCCGACCGGGCCGTCCTGGGCCAGCTGGACCGCGCCGATCAGCCCCGCGTTGCGGATGTCGACGACCTTCTCGATCCCTTTGAGGCTGTGCAACATCTCCTCGAAGAGCGGGGCCATTTTGGCGACGTTCTCAAAGATGCCTTCGTCGCGGTAGACATCCAGCGTTGCAATACAGGCGGCCGAGGCAAGGGGATGGCCGGAATAGGTGTACCCGTGGAACAGGTCGGGCATGTTGGCCGGACCGCTCAGGAACGCTTCGCGCACCTTGGCGGTTGCAAAGACCCCACCCATCGGGACGGTTGCATTGGTCATGCCCTTGGCCACCGTGAACAGGTCCGGCTTTACCCCGTAGTGCTGGTAGGCAAAGGCAGTGCCCATCCGGCCGAAACCGGTGATCACCTCGTCAAAGATCAAAAGAATGCCGTTGGCGTCGCAAATCTCGCGCAGCCGCTGCAGGTAGCCAACGGGAGGCGGGAACACACCGCCGGCGCCGGACACAGGCTCTACGATCACGGCGGCGATGGTGTGGGCCCCTTGGGTTTCGCAGATCATCGCCAGATCGTCGGCAAGGTCGGCACCATTTTCGGGGCTGCCCTTGGTAAAGGCATTTTGGGGCAGGTTGGTGTGCCGCATATGCTGGACCGAGGGGTAAAGCGTCCCGAACTGCCCTTTGTTCAGACCCAGGCCACCGACGGACAGCCCGCCAAAGTTGATGCCGTGGTAGGCCTTTTGCCGACCGACCAGGATGCGCCGCTGCCCTTCGCCCCGGGCGGCGTGATAGGCCAGCGCAATCTTGAGGGCGGTATCCACCGACTCCGATCCCGAGTTGGTCAGGAAGACGTGGTCAAATCCGGGGGCAAGCTCGACCAGACGGCTGGCAGCCTGAAAGGCGATGGGATGGCCTTGGTTGAATGAATGGGCAAAGTCGAGGGTTGCGGCCTGCTTTTGGATCGCGGCCACGATGTGGGGATGATTGTGACCCGCATTGCAGCACCAAAGGCCCCCAGTGCCGTCGATCAGCTTCTTCCCTTCCATCGAGGTGTAATAAAGACCTTCGGCCCCGGTCATCATGCGCGGCCGGTCCTTGAACCAGCGCGAGGCGGTAAAGGGCATCCAGAAGCTGTCAAGATCGTTTGGAATACTGCTTTGATCGTTCATCGGAGCCTCCAGGCATTTCGGTCGTTGTGAATTCTGCCAGCACTGTCCGAAAGTTCGCGGCCATGCGCAATGGGAGGTCTGCGAAAGTCTTGCCCGATTTTGCGGCAGTGCCAGAAATTGCGCGGTATCGGGTGGAGATGCTGCCGGGGTCAACGGATCCGGTCGGGTGGTCCTCGGCGCGTCCAGGCACAACGTGCAACCTTTTGGCTGTTCGGTCAGCCTGGATGCTGAGACTCCACTTGTCAGACCTTCATAATTTAAATATCCATGAAATATGGAATCACGACTCACAGATCGTCTTGCGACACTGGCACACCCCCAACGCATGGGAGTGTTTCGACTGCTTATGCGACGGTACCCGGACGAGCTGTCGGCGGGCGAGATTGGTCAGGTGCTTGAGCTCAAGCCAAGCACCACTTCGGTCTATCTGGCTGCCCTGCGGCAGGCGGACCTTATCTCGCAACACCGGGAAGGGACGCATCTGTTCTACCGTGTGAACCTTGAGGCCACGCGTGAGGTCGTGACGGACCTTTTTCAGGATTGCTGTCGCGGTCGGGCAGACCTTTGCCCACCGCAGTTCTTGCCCTTTATGGAGGATGCGGCTGTGGCACCCAGCAAAGTTTTTAACGTCTTATTCGTCTGTACCGGAAACTCTGCCCGGTCCATCTTTGCCGAAACCATCCTGCGCGATCTTGCAGGCGACCGGTTCAGGGCATTTTCCGCCGGCACCACCCCCAGGTCGACCCTGAACCCCCTGGCGGTGGAGATGCTTGCCTCCAAAGGGCACGACGTGACCGCCCTGCGATCAAAGAACATTGCCGAGTTTCAGGGGGCCGACGCGCCACAGATGGACTTTGTGTTCACCGTCTGCGATCGGGCCGCGAACGAAGAATGCCCACCCTGGCCCGGTCAACCGGTTTCGGGGCATTGGGGCATGCCTGACCCGGTCAAGGCGACAGGAACCCTTGCCGAACAACGCCTTGCCTTTCATCAGGCCTATGGCGCGCTGCATAACCGCATAACCGTTTTCACCGCCCTTCCGTTCGATCGCCTTGATCGCGGGTCGCTTCAGACCCGGATCGACGCTATCGGGCAGGCCACCGTCAGTCAGGACCTCTGAACCCCATGACCACCTATGCCTTGAACGGCCTCGGCCGTATCGGAAAGCTCGCGCTGCGCCCTCTTCTGGAAAGGGGGGCAAAGATCGCCTTTCTCAACGACGCCATCGGGGATCCGGCGATGCACGCGCACCTGTTGGAGTTCGACAGCGTCCATGGCCGCTGGCCCGCGACCTTTGCCGCTGATGATGATGCCCTGACCATCGACGGGACGAGGATTCCCCTGACCAACACCCGCAAGATCGAGGACCTGCCCCTTGACGGGGTCGACGTGGTGATCGACTGCACCGGGGCGTTCAAGTCCGAGGCGAAGATCGCCCCCTACTTTGCCGCCGGGGTCAAGAAGGTGGTTGTGTCGGCACCGGTCAAGGACGGCCCGACGACGAACATCGTCTACGGCGTCAACGACGACGTCTATGATCCGGCCCTGCACGACATCGTAACGGCGGCCAGCTGCACCACCAATTGCCTGGCCCCCGTGGTCAAAGTGCTGCTAGAGGGGATCGGGATCAAGCACGGCTCGATCACCACGATCCACGATGTGACCAACACCCAGACCATCGTGGACCGGCCCGCCAAGGATCTGCGCCGCGCCCGATCGGCCTTGACCAATCTCATCCCCACCACAACAGGGTCGGCCACCGCGATCACGCTGATTTACCCCGAACTTGCGGGCAAGTTGAATGGCCATGCCGTCCGGGTGCCGCTTCTGAACGCCTCGATCACCGATTGCGTGTTCGAGATGGCCCGCGAAACCACGGTGGAAGAGGTCAACGCCCTTTTCAAAGCTGCCGCTGACGGTCCTCTGAAGGGCATCCTGGGCTATGAGACCCGGCCCTTGGTGTCATCGGATTATACCAACGACCCCCGCAGCGGGATCGTCGATGCCCTGTCCACAATGGTGGTGAACGGCACACAGCTGAAGGTCTATGTCTGGTACGACAACGAATTTGGCTATGCCCACCGTCTGGTGGACGTGGCCCTGATGGTTGGCGGCCGGCTGTGACACGACCCGCCGGTTTTGCCGCCTATGCGACCGTCACCGCGGCCTATTGGGCATTCATGCTCACCGACGGTGCCCTTCGGATGCTGGTGCTTTTGCACTTTCACACGCTTGGGTTTTCGCCAGTGCAACTGGCCTATCTGTTCGTCCTGTATGAGGTTGCGGGGGTTGTCACCAATCTCTCTGCCGGCTGGATTGCGGCCCGCTTTGGGTTGACCTCAACCCTTTATGCCGGGCTGACGCTGCAGGTGGTGGCCCTTCTGGCGCTGGCGCAACTTGATCCGGCTTGGGGGCTTGCGGCCTCGGTTGCCTTTGTCATGGCAGTGCAAGGGGTGTCGGGCGTGGCCAAGGACCTTGCCAAGATGAGCTCAAAAAGCGCGGTGAAACTGCTGGCCCCAAAGGATGGGGCAGGGTTGTTCCGCTGGGTGGCGCTGCTGACCGGCTCAAAGAACGCCGTCAAGGGGGCGGGCTTTCTGCTGGGGGCGGGGCTTTTGGCGCTCTTTGGTTTCGTCCCCTCGATCCTTTCCATGGCGGCGATCCTGTTCGCAATCCTGATCGGGGTCCTGATCGGAATGCCAAAGGGCCTGCCCGCCGGGCGCAAGGATGCCAAGTTTTCCGAGGTCTTTTCCAAGAACCGCAATATCAATTGGCTTAGCTTTGCCCGGATGTTCCTGTTTGGCGCGCGGGACGTCTGGTTTGTCGTGGGCATCCCGATCTACTTCTACGCCGTCCTGTCGGACGGGTCAGAGGCAGGCAATCGGGCGGCGTTCTTCCTGATCGGAACCTTCATGGCCATCTGGACGATACTTTACGGTGTCGTGCAGGGCGCGGCACCTCGGCTGCTAAGGGCCGCCTCCCGCTCACCCGGAGAGCTTTTGGGGCAGGCCCGGTTCTGGGTTGGTCTGCTGATCGTTGTTCCTGCCGCGCTGGCGGTGTCGGTTTATTCGGCCGATGCGCCGTCAGCGACCCTGACTGCTTTGGTCATTCTTGGTCTGATGGTCTTTGGCGGGATCTTTGCCGTGAACTCTTCGCTGCATTCCTACCTGATCCTGGCTTTCACCGATGAACGGCGGGTGACGATGGATGTCGGCTTCTACTACATGGCCAACGCGGCAGGCCGCCTCGTCGGGACCCTTTTGTCGGGGCTAAGCTATCAAGTCGGCGGGCTGCCCCTGTGCCTGGCCACGGCCGCGGCAATGGTGGTGGTCAGCTACTTTGGCGTGCGTCGGATCGCGGTGGCCTAGCCCGTCCGATATCGCTGCGCTGCACTTCCACCCTCGCGGCAAAGCTGGCCTGACCGACCGCAAAGGGAAAGGTGGTCAAGGCGGCGTTGGGCAAGACCGAGGCCCCGCTTGTCAAAACATTGAGGCCGGGCCAACCGTCCCTTATCCAGACTGGGCCTGAGGGGACGCGGGGGGTGACCTTGGCCCTTGCCTGAAAGGCGCCCTGTTCATTGGACAGATCAATCGCATCCCCATCTGAAATCCCTCTTTCCGCCGCATCCAGCGGTGCGATCCAAAGGTCTGGGACGTCTTCGCGCGCGGCGAGGGTCGGCAAGGCCCTGCCGTGATCGTAGAACGAATGGAAATGGGCAAACGTCCGACCATGGGCGAGCGTCAGGCCACTCCCCCCAGAAGCGGTCCCTGTCGAAGCGGTCCCCGAAGGATCGTCCGCCGATGCGCTGGGCAAAGCGGGTAATCCCATTTTGATGGCGCGTTCCGAATAGAACTCGATCCGGCCAGAGGGTGTCGCGAATTCCAGCGTGGGATAGGCCACCTGCGAGACGTTCAGGGCCACCCGCCCGCCATTTGACCGCAGGTCGGCGACGGTCGCATGCCTTGTCGCTGGATGGTCCAGCACTGCGTTCATCGCGGCTTCCTGATTGGCCCAAGGGTAGACATCCGCAACCCCCAGCCTTGCCGCAAGACCCTTGTAAAGCTCGTACACCGGTCTGGTGTCCCCAGCCGGCGTCATGGCGCGGTCGGACAGGTGAACATAGGTATTCGTGGCCTTTGCCCCGATCTCTTCCAGCCAGATCGTGCCAGGCAGGACGATATCGGCGGCTTCCCGGATCGTTTGGTTTGAAAAGATGTCGTAGGCCACAACAAGGTCAGCCTTTGCCAGCGCTGCCCGAAGGCGGTTGGTGTCGGGAAAGGAGGACAGCACATTTGATCCGATCGCAAACAGGACCTTAACCGCACCGGTTTCAAGAGCCTCAACGATGGCCTCCAACTGGTTGGGCACATAGGCCCCCGGCACGCGCCGGTCGGTGGCGGATTGACTGGCAAAACCGGCCCCATGGCTGCGGCCGCCATGCCTGGGACCAAGCCCGCCCCCTGGTTTGCCAAAGTTGCCGGTCAGGGCGGGCAGGCAGGCAATCGCCCGCGCCGCCTCATAGGTATTGCCGCCCTTGTGTAGCGATGATCCACCAATCACGACCATCGCGGGCCGTATTGCTGCGTAGCTGCGTGCAAGCCCGATGATCCGTTCCGCCGGGACGCCGGTCAGGGCCTCGGCCCATTGCGGGGTCATCGTTTGCAGGTGTACTTTCAGCGCCGCGAACCCCAGGGTGTGCTGATCGACAAAGCCCGCGTCCCAGCTGCGGTCAGCGACGATGACATGCATCATGGCAAGGGCGAGGGCCGTATCGGACCCCGGCCGCAAAAGGATCACCTCATCCGCGAGGGCCGAGGCTTCGGTCCGGCGCACGTCCACCACAACGATCCGCGCACCGCGTCGTTTGGCGATTTCAACGTGTTTCAGGGTGCTGGCCTGACTGACCGTGTTTGCGCCCCACAGGATGATCATCTCGGAATGGGCGCTCAAATCCTCTTTGGTCGAGGTTTCGATCGCACCGGTCAGTCCGGCCCCAAAGGCACCCAGCCCCCAGCAGATCATTGCAGGGTCCCAGAACTGGCACCCATAGAGATTTGCGAAGCGCTCCATCTGGGCGCGTTTCAGGCCAAAGCCGTAGTCGTTCGCAGCGTTGCCATGGCCTTGCCAGAAGCCGACCGCCTTGGGTCCAACGGCTTGCATCCTTGCAGCGATGGTATCTAGCGCGTCGTCCCAGGACGTTGGTGTCCAGTCCGCTCCGTCCCGCTGGTGTCGGATAAGCGGCGTCAGAAGTCTGCCAGTGTTTCCGACGACCTCATGGGCGGCCTTGCCCCGCATGCACAGAAAACCTTCGCTGTCGGGGTTGGTTTCGTCCCCTTCGATTGAGACGAGGGAGCCGTCCTCGATCGTGACCGTCATGCCGCACAGCGTAGGATGGCAGTTCATTGGACACATGGTCCGGATCGTCTCGCGGGGCATGTCACGCTCCTGGCTGTTGCCCCCAAACCCTAGACCGAGGTGCGTGCCATGCGCCAGCAATCCCGGTGGTTGCGCCAGTCCAGGTCAAAGCAGGGCCCAACCGAGGTCCCTATGTGAGACCCTTTGCGGGGCAGAGCAGGGCCAACCCAAAAAAAAGTCGCCACCTTGGCCGATCTCTTCTCCTTCCAAAGGCGATTGGTGACATTGTCACTGAACTGGACCTCACAAAGTTGTATGTTCTGTACATCTTTAACGAGGAGTCCAAGAAATGAGAGCCAACGTTGGCAAGATTGACCGCCTTCTTCGGTTGCTGCTGGGCATCGCCTTTATCGCGGCCCCCTTCATCAGCAGCATTGATCTGTTTCAGTCGACCGTCGGGATGGTGGTCGGCATCGGGGTCGGCGCTATCATGGTGGTGACCTCCGTGACCGGGTTCTGCCCGCTGTATCGCATCTTTGGGCTTCGGAGTTCCAGGGCCTGAGGCCATGCCCGATCCGGCCCCCAAAGCAAGTATTTGCTTAATTCTGTGTCCAAGACCTGTCCAAACCGGCCCAAGCCGCAAGAAACCGGCGCGCTTGCCCGGCCCCGACCGGGGAACGGACCGACGAACATCTGCCATAGGAGTCATGATATGACCTACCCGATCGACCAGTCCACAAAACCCGAGGTTTCCGCCCATTTTGATGAGGCGACCAATACGATCAGCTACATCGTCAAGGACCCCTCCAGTTCACATTGCGCCATCATCGACAGTGTCATGGACATCGACTACGCCGCTGGCCGGATAACCTATGATCACGCCGACGCCCTGATCGCCGAGGTCCAGTCGCGCGGCCTGACCCTTGACTGGATCATCGAGACCCACGTCCATGCCGACCATCTGAGTGCCGCCCCCTACATCCAGCAAAAGCTTGGCGGCAAGATTGGAGTTGGCGATAAGATCCTGGTTGTGCAGGAAACCTTCGGGAAAGTCTTTAACGAAGGGACCGAGTTCCAGCGCGACGGTCGCCAGTTCGACGCCCTGTTCAAGGACGGGGACACCTACAAGGTCGGCAATATGCAGGCCTTTGCCATCTATACACCCGGCCATACCCCGGCCTGTATGGTGCATGTGATGGGGGACGCCGCTTTTGTCGGTGATACCTTGTTCATGCCGGATGGCGGATCGGCCCGCGCCGACTTTCCCGGTGGTGACGCGGGGCAGCTTTATGACAGCATTCAGAAGGTCCTCGCCCTGCCGGATGACACCCGTTTGTTCATGTGCCACGACTACGGCCCGAACGGCCGCTACATCGAGTGGGAGACAACGGTCGGCGAGGAAAAGGCCCACAACATCCATGTGGGACAAGGCAAGACCCGCGAGGATTTCATCAAGTTCCGGACCGAGCGTGACGCGCAACTGGATATGCCGCGCCTGATCATCCCATCCCTGCAGGTCAACATGCGGGCTGGTGAAGTTCCGAAGGACAAAGACGGCAACCTGATGCTCAAGGTGCCGGTCAACGCCCTGTAGGGATGCCAAGGCAAGGCCCGCCCCTGTGATACCCACTCAAGTTTGGGCCTATGCGGGATGAGTTTGGTCCTGCCCTTTGAAAAGGGGCAGGGCCTTTTTGGTTTGCCGCGCGGTAGCTGGCTCTGACCCATCGCAACCGCGCTTTTTGGACCCTTCATCACGGCGAGCTGTGGTTTGGCGACCGTTTCGCCATTCTGCCGTTCCCTTCGGCGCGGATCGCTGCAAAGCTTCGGCTGGGGCGCTTTGCGTCCATAAAGGGCGGCCATTCACCGGCGCCGGTACGATTTGACCAACGAAAGAGGACAGGCCCGATGGCGGTAGATGGGGAAATGACACCAAGGGTGGCCTTTTTCGGCTTTGGCGAAGCGGCCAATGCGTTCCTGTCAGGCTGGGCGCTGGGCGATCCGACACGGATCACGGCCTATGACATCAAGGTCGATGACCCTGAAACAGCGCCCGCGATGCGGTCGCGTTTTGCGCATGCCGGCGTGACGGGTGTGTCAACGCCGCACGCGGCTTTGGTTGATGCCCAATACATCTTTTCCGTGGTGACCGCCGATCAAGCGCTGGCGGTGGCGCAATCCGCGTCTGGCGGGCTGATGCCGGGGGCGTTGTGGTTCGATTGCAATTCCTGCGCCCCCGAGACCAAGCGCCGTGCCGCCGAGGTGATCGAAGCCGCGGGCGGGCGCTATGTCGACGTGGCCGTCATGTCGCCCGTCCATCCCAAGCGTCACCTTGTGCCCTTGAAGATTGCGGGCCCCCATGCCGAGGACGGAGCCGCTGCCCTGCGCAAGTTCGACATGAGGCCCGAGGTTGTGGGGGAAAAGGTCGGACAGGCCTCCTCGATCAAGATGATCCGATCCGTCATGATCAAAGGCCTTGAGGCTCTGACGGCCGAATGCTTTCTCGCTGCCCGTCGGGCAGGTGTCGAAGAAGAGGTGCTCGCCTCACTCGAGGCCTCGGACCCCGATATCGCCTGGCGCAAGCGGGGCAGCTACAACCTGGAACGCATGATGGCCCATGGCACCAGACGAGCCGCCGAAATGCGCGAGGTCGCTGTGACGCTGGCCGACCTGGGCCTTCCCAATCATATGAGCGCAGCAAGCGCAGAGTGGCAGGATCAGGTTGCCAACACCGGTGTCGCGGCGGGCCAAGACGACCTGTTCGACCGGCTGGATCGGTTGCTGTCCCGGCTTTAGGACAACGGTCCACCTTGCCGGTCCGCGACGGCAGGGCAAAGAGGCTTGTGCCGCGCAAATTGCAGGTTGCAACCAACCGCCCTGCGGGCTCCAATATCAAATGATGATCCTGAGGAGTGACTGAATTGACAAATCCCCTCGGGGCCTTGGCGCCAACTGGCGTCCTGCGGGTGGCCATCAACACCGGCAACAGCGCTCTCGTCCAGATGGTCGACGGCGTGCCGCAAGGCATTTGCCCGGCACTGGCCCGACGGCTCGCACAAAAGATCGGCGCCCGGATGGAACCGGTCATTTATGACGGCGCAGGCAAGGTCTTTGCCGACGCGGCTGGCGATGTCTGGGACCTTGCCTTTCTGGCCATCGACGCAACGCGGGCCAAGGCGATCAGCTTTACCCGGCCCTACCATGTGATCGAGGCGACCTATGCCGTGCGCAAGGGTGGCCCTGTTCAATCGGTCGAGGATGCGGATCGGGAGGGTAGGACGGTTCTGACCTCCATCGGCTCTGCCTATGACATGTATCTGGCGGCAAACCTCAAGCACGCGGTTCACGACCGGACCGGGACCCCGACCGAAAGCTTTGCGGCATTCCGCGACGGGCGCGGCGATGCGGTCGCTGGCGTTCGCGCCTCTCTCGACCGGTTTTTTGGGGACGATCCCGATGTCGAAATCCTGCCCGGCGTGGTGACCAAGGTTGAGCAGGCGATGGTTCTGCCCGGCGCAAACAACCCGATGATCGCGGCGCTCGACGCCTTTATGGCAAAGGCCATCGCTGACGGTTTTGTCGCGGCAAAGCTGGCCTAGAACGCTTCGCCCAGCCCGGCCCAGATCAGCCGGGCGGCGATCAGCAACAGGACAATGTCCAAAGCGCGGTGGAACCTCGCGTCCGTCATCCGTGTCAGGACCAGCCGGCCGGCAAAGGTCCCCGCAAGGCCGCACAGGATCATGGCCGCGATGAACGGGAACCACTCTACAAAGGCAAAGCCCAAAATCCCGAACGTCAGGGACTTGAGCAGGTGTTGCACCGTCATGAGCGTGGCATGGGTGGCGACATGCTTGTGCCGGGGCAGGGCAAGCGATTTTGAGTGTCTGACGTCAGCGCCCATGGGACAGTTTAGGCATATTGCGGAACGGAGGGT
>ERZ887851.584-NODE-584-length-35632-cov-7.526660_pt1 | contig 35632 bp, 38 predicted proteins | sample MGYA00521100_ERZ887851 | MGnify/ENA primary metagenome ERZ887851 (study PRJEB32303, sample SAMEA104408602) | aquatic metagenome | biome: Brackish water; feature: Pelagic; material: water | place: Baltic Sea | collected 2014-06-06T16:11:00 | depth 11,444 m ... | reverse complement strand
ATGACCACAATTAGAAGCAAGGCGCGTGCGAGCAGTCTCATAGGGAGTAGTAGCGGTCCGCCATCACATAAGCGTAACGATCATCAAGCTCTTGAGCGTTGGCCAAGCTCACACCGAGATCTCGCACCCTGCCGTCGTGCACGCCGTAAACCCAGCCGTGCACGGTCAATGCTTGACCGCGAGCCCAAGCCTGCTGAACGCTATCGGTTTGGCACACATTCACCACCTGTTCAATGACATTGAGCTCACACAGCTGGTCGAATCGATCCTGCTCGCAGCTCAGTTTTTTCAAATAGTCGGCGTGCTTGTGTTCGACATCGCGAATGTGCCCGACCCATTGATCGATCAAACCCAGCGAGGTGTTGTTGAGCGCTGCCCGAACGCCCGCGCAGCCGTAGTGACCAACAACCATGATGTGTTTGACTTTGAGATGGGCGATGGCAAACTCAATCACCGACAAAACATTCAGGTCGTCGGGCACCACCACATTAGCGATATTTCGATGCACAAAAACCTCGCCTGGCGCCAGACCCGTGATTTGATTGGCGGGCACGCGCGCATCTGAGCAGCCAATCCAAAGATACTCGGGTGTTTGGGTGTCAGCCAAGCGTTCAAAGAAGTCGTGGTCGTGAGCTGTCATGGCTTTTACCCACTGCTCGTTTTGTTCAAACAGTCGGTTTAAGCGATAGGGATTTTTGTTATTAATCATGGGTCTTTAAATGGGTAGTCGTCAGCAACTTACGAAAAGCGGGCACCAGACGGCCTTTGTGAAATAACGGTGGCGGTAACGACCATTGCCATGGTAGCAATGGCGGCTGGAAATAGCGCTGTGGTCAGAGAGTACTGTTCTAGGGCTAAGAGCACAAACACATTACGCAAGACAATCAAGCTGAAAAAAAGGACCGATTCGGTCTGCGGCTGTTGGTATGCTTTACGAATCGTTGGGCCGAAACCCAGGATGTCGATTGCGGTGACCAAAAGCACAGCCCACATCGGGTTATCAGTCACATGCCAAAGTGGCAACGCACCCAGTGCCAAACCAAAAAATAGCCAGTCCGTGGGTGTGATCCGAATCTCGCCGCGCTTGATATAGGCAATGATTGCAATCGAAAAAGCCATCAAGGCGGCGAGCCCCACAGGCCAAGCGCCCACGCCAGCGCCTGCCGAGCGTTGCGCCAAAAAAACAATCGTCGTGGTTAAACCCCAGATCGACCAAGACAACACGTGGGGTCGAACCTTGCCCTTAAGTGTCGACCAGATATAAGGCAAAAATGAAATGGAACTAATGAGTATCGCAATCGTGGCAAAGGTGGCTTTATCTGGCATTGTCTAACCAGTATACGGGCATGCTAAGCACCCTAATCAACGGCCTGCAGCTTATCGATTGAGGTAATGCGGTAGAGACGACCAATCTTGTCTTGAGGCTCGATAACCCCTTCCTTGGTCCAGCGACTGACTTCGCGGCTGACGGTTTCAAGCTTCAGATCTGACATGGCGCCCATGTCTTCACGTGAAAACAAGGTGGTCAGTGTGGGGTCTTCCATGTGACGCATTTTTAGAATGATGTTGGCGACCCGTTGCCTTGCCGTCCCAAAATTTAACGCCGCTAACCAATCATCGGCTTCTTTAACAGCGCGATGCCAGCGCTCCATCAAACGCATGTGTAAGCGAGGCGATTGCGCAGACAAATCCTTGATAACGGTGATGGGAATCTTGCAGACGCTGACCGGACTCAAAGCAACAGCGTCGGTATCATAGACCGGAGAGAACAGTGCCTCAAGACCGATCACGTCACCTGGCTTGAGAATTCGAACAATACGCGCGCGGCCATCAGCGGCATTGCGCACCAACTTAACCACGCCTGCTCGAATGGTCATCACGTGGCCCGCTGAACGGCCTTCACCGAAGAGCGCTACGCCTGGTTGAAAGACAAGGTCATCGATCGGGGCGTGGATCAACTCAAAATCTGACTCATTCAAATCAGCAAACAGCACCATGTCTCGAATGCCGCAATTGCGACAATCTGAGGTGCCTTTCCAAGCCGATTCGATGTGTATTGGGATCATGCTTAGTACTGTAATACAAACGCAACCCAAGGCTACCGTTGACTCTGGATAAGACAAAATTAACCGTCAAACGCATGGGATGGGGTGGATAGGATTTTTTGATAGAACGCAGCATCTAGCCAGCGCCCAAATTTAAAGCCAGCTTGTTTGATGGTGCCAGCGTGATGAAAGCCAAGTTTTTCGTGCAGATTAATACTCGCGGCATTGGCCGCATCGATGCAACCCACCATGACATGTAATTGACGTTGTTGGGCCTGGTGAATCAGATCTGTCATCAAAGCATGGCCAATACCTTGGCCACGGCAGGTTTCATCGATGTAGACCGAGTGCTCAACGCTGTACTTGTAGGCGGGTTGAGGCCTAAAGGGACCAAAGGTGGCGAATCCAACCAGTCGATCGGCCGCATCATAAGCAGCGCGTATGGGCCAGCCTTGATTGGTTTTTTGATCGAGCCAAGCCGTGACAGTTTCTAGGCTGCGGGGCTCATCGTCGTACAGGGCGGTTGAATTGACGATGGCCTCATTCAAAATGGACTGAATGGCCAGGCCATCGCGCTCAGCAACACAGTCAGCAATATTCACTGTCAACATGGGAAGGCGGTGTTACGAAGCGTCAGGCAGCGGTAGCAGTCGCGCACCGAGGTGACCCGTTTTGACGTAAATCGTCGCGCCCTCGGCTTCGGTGTAGGGCGCGTGTTGACTATAGCGCGGGCTGCGCAGCCAACTGCCCGCGGGGTAGCTGCCGTGGTCGTCATGAAACACACCATCGAGCACCAAAATTTCTTCACCCCCCGGGTGCATGTGGGGGTTAAAAATGGTGTGCGGTTCCCAACGCACCAAGGCCGTCGACACCCCATCGAACTCGTGTAAAGGCATCACCGATAGTCCTGACACCATACCGGGATACCATGGATGGGTCAGGGTGTTGTGGCGAACAGGCTGTTCATCGCCCGCCCCAAACTGCCAGAGTTTGACAAATAAGGTGCAGCCCGTCTCGCTGAAAGGCGCGTGATCGGTCTGTGGTGGGTTTCGCAGATAAGTACCAGCAGGGTAATGGCCGTGTTCGTCGCTGAATGTGCCTTCAAGGACCAGAATTTCTTCACCACCCCCGTGGGTGTGTCGCTCGAAAGTTGAGCCTGGCTCATAACGCACAATAGACGTGGCGCGCGCGATCTCATCGCCCACCCGATCAAGCATGATGCGTTTGACCTGTGGATTGGGTGAGACGATAAAAGGCATCTTGGTGGTGTGTTGCACCACTTTCAATGAAAAATCGGCATTAATTGAGGGCATAACTGATCCGGTATTTGGCTTGTGGATTAGGTGACTTGTTGGCGTGTGGCATAGACCTCAACGCCCACGCCTTGGCAATCGTCATAAACATCAGGCTTTTCGGTAGAGACTCTTACGGCCATGACCAACGGGTGTTGCAACATCCGCTTGATGATCTCGTCGCAAAGCGTCTCTTGCAATTGGATATGGCCTTGCGAGATGGTCTGAACGATGGTGTTTCGAACGAAATCGTAATCCACAACCTCGGCCAACTGGTCGGCTTTTGGTGTGGTTTTTTCAAGCGAAACGTAAAGGTCGACATTGACGATGACGCGTTGTGGGGCGAGCTTTTCAAAGTCATGAACACCGATATTCATGTTGATTTCGATGTTACGTAAAAAAACACGCCGAAGACTGGTCATCGGGATACCCAAAAAATCTGCTGACTGCATGTGTTGGCCTTTGATTTAAAAAAGAAGTCGTCTGGGCTGATCAAGTTAAAAACATGATGTCGCGATCAGACGGTTGAAGGTGTTGTCCACCATCAACATAAAGTGTGGTGCCAGTAATCGCATGGGCGCTGGCCAAATAGACCGCTGCAGCACCAATATCGGCTGGCGTTGACGATCGACCCAAAGGTGTTTTTTGATGCGCTTGTGAAAACCCATCAGCCGTTTGATCACCTGAAACCATGGTAATTCCGGGCCCCAAACCAACCACTCGAACATGTGGTGCAAGGGTCTGCGCCAACAGGCGAGTGGCTTCAAGCAGCGAGGCCTTAGACAGGGTGTAGGATAAGAAGTCTGGGTTAGGATTGATTAACTTTTGATCGAGCAAGTTGATGGCAACGGCAGGCTGTGAATAAGGCAACTGACTTTTGGCGCGTAACTGATAAAGATTTCGCGTCAAAGCAATGGCGGCAGCGGTGTTAACAGCCATGTGTTTTTGTAGCGCGCCATAGGAAAAAGTCGCTGCGTCGTCGTAAACAAACAGTGAGGCGTTATTAACCAGGCAGCTCGGTTCCCCTAACGCTTTGTTGCACTCACTGATGAGTGTGTTGACCACGGTTTCATCAGCCAAGTCACCGGCGATTAAGCACGCTCGCCGCCCGAGTGCCATGACTTCAGCGGCAGTACTTTCAGCCGCACTTTTGGAGGTGCTGTAATGAATGGCCACATCCCAGCCAGCGCGCGCCAAATCTAAGGCGATTTGCCGGCCAAGCCGTTTGGCGCCACCGGTAACCAGTGCAACATGGGGCAATGTTGAATTTGACAAAAGAAAGCTCCGCATTACGATGGGTGGTGACACCAATCATCAAGGCTTGATAGTAACTCGCACTGGTAGTTGGCGCTAATGTTGGGATCTAGCGAGCCAACAACGCAGCTGTGTTTTCATTCAGGTATTTTTCAGCGGTTTCGGACAGCACATCACGCCACATCCGGTAAGGTTGGTCGAACATTAGCGTAGAAAAATGCTTGTCGCGCATCAGCATCTGCACGTAACGCAGGATTCCCTCATCATCATAGATGGCTTCGCTATAAAAAATCTGTTTGCCTAGCGCAGATTTACCGAGCACAGACGATGCTGCCGCTAGGCCTAAATTGTTGACCCTAGCCGTGGCAGGGCCTGGGACCACGACGATGACCTTTTCCCAAATGGAAGGCGTCACTTTTTCTTCAATGGCCTTAAGCGCAGCGATCATCGCATTAAATGTCGATTGACCGATTTCGTTGTTAACAGCCATGACTTCGGGCTCGATGCTGGAAAGGGTTAAGGCAATATCCTTAGAAGTCACCTTTTGCTGTGTAATTGCTGCGCGAGTGGCCTGTTGCAGTTTCGAAATAACCGCTGTCGCACCTTGTCGTGCCGCAGCGCTGGCTTGAATTTCTGGAATAAGCGACATTAGCGCCACCAGCGAACTCGAGTAGCCCTCTGCATCGCGCCAAGTTAGCGTTGCGTTAGGGCCGGCCAGTTCATTCATGAGACCTTGGTAAGCGAGTACCGCGTGTAAAGCAGCCTTGATCTCGTAGTGCCCCGGGCTAAAGGCATATTGCGTTCTTTGTGTTTGCTCAATCGCAATCACACCATCGTAATTGACAATCACGATGAGAGGCAGTTGGGCCAGTACGGAGGCGTTTTGAGCACGGTAAAGGGTGATGAAACCCGTATTTAAGTCAGCCAGTTTGTTGCTAACTGCCGCAGGCTTGGTGACAGTTGATTGAGCCCAAGACGGCACCTGCACAGAGGTCATCAGTAAGGCAGAGACGCAAAATATAAAACGCTTTTTAAGGGTTAGCATGCTGGTGCCTAAATGGTGAAGAAGACACCGCCATGCTAGCACCAGTGTGAATTATTTAGCTTGGATCTGCGCTGATTTAACAACAGCCGCCCAACGAGCCTGCTCGGCATTGATGTAGTCCTTGAGTGCTTGAGGTGTGCCGGTGCTGATAACCAGCCCTTGGCCTTGGACCCGCTCTTTGAAAACATCAGACTGCGCACCTTTGGTGGCTGCCGCATTCAAGCGTGCCACCAGCTCAGCTGGTGTGCCGGCGGCCACGTAAATGCCGTACCAGCTTTCAGCCGCATAGCCTGGTACTCCCGCTTCAGCCACGGTTGGCACATCAGGGCGTGCCGGTGAGCGCTCGGTGGTGGTGACGCCAAGTGCGCGCAGCTTGCCGCCATTAATCAGTGGTGCGGCAGCGGTGGCCGTGGCAAACATCATGTCGACTTGGCCACCCACCAGATCATTAAGCGCCAAGCTTGCGCCTTTATAGGGGATATGTAAGATGTCGGTGCCACTGAGGTTCTTAAACAACTCCCCGGCTAAGTGAGCTGAGGTGCCCACGCCTTGTGAGGCGTAGGTGATTTTGCCGGGATTGGCTTTGGCGGCAATAAGCAGGTCTTGCACCTTTTGGTAGGGGCTGTCAGCGCGAACTACCAAAATGTTAGGTGAGCGACCGATTAGCACCACTGGGTCGAAGGCGGTGTTGGTGTCATAGGGCATGGTTGCCCGCAGGCTGGGGTTGACGGCATGGGCGAAGGTTGCCATAAGCAATGTGTGCCCATCGGGGGCGCTCTTGGCAACGTTGTCTGAACCAATCGTGGTGCCACCGCCAGGTCTATTGTCAACGATGACAGGGCGACCCAATTCTTCGGCCATGGTGACCGCGAGTGTGCGTGACACGACATCGGTGCCCCCACCAGCGGAAAAAGGCACCACGATGCGGATGGGTTGGTTTTTGAAATCGACGGTTTGTGCACTCGCCGGCAGTGCCAAGGCTGCGCTAGCTATGATGGTCGCAATAACGCCGATAGATTGTGTAAAGCGTTGCATTTGTGAGTCTCCTGACCTGTATTGTTATGTTGGGGCAGTCTACGACTGGAGTGACACAACTGCATCAGGTAATACCTGCCAAATTCCACCAAGCGGAACTGGGGTTAGAGGGCCCTAACCTAGCGTCGTTGACGCTTAATACCAATGCCGCACAGCACTGATAAAGCGGTTGACCCCTTCATTGACGCTGGCGGCATCAAGCGCGCCATAAGACAGGCGTTGGTAGTTGCCGCTAGGCTGGTCGGTTAAGCCAAAGGCGAAGCCTGGAATGGTGACCACTTTGTGCTCGCGTGCCATGTGGTTTGTAAAGTCCATGGGTGAGTGAGCTGCCGCTAGGGGTGGCAAGCGCATCAAAACATAAAAGGCGCCAGCCGTTCGGGGAAATGACACCAAGTCACCCAATGTGTCTAGGGCGCGATGGACATCGTGACGCACAGAGGAAAGCGCTTGGATTTTGGGTCCGATCCAACTTTTCCCCTGCTTAAGGGCTTCGATTGCGAGCAGCTGTGAAATCACGGGTGGGCAAATCAAGTTGGTGTCTTGCACTTTATTCATGGCTTGGGCCAGCGAGGCCGGAAACACCATGTAGCCCACTCGCCAGCTGGCCATGCCGTAGTTTTTTGAGAGCGAAAAAAAAGATAGCGTGTGCTGGCTAGCACCGGCTATCGACGCCGGCGAAAAGTGAGTTTCACCTTCGTAGGTGAAAGACTCATAGGCCTCGTCACTGAAATGATAGAGGCCTTTGTTGGCACACAAAAGGTTAACGGCGGTCAAGTCCGCCTGGCTATAAACAGCGCCACTGGGGTTATTGGGTGACACGGTAATAATGGCACGGGTTTTGGGTGTGATGGCTGCTGCCAAGGCATCAACATCCAACTGCCAGTCCGAGCGTGTTGGCACTAATACGGGTACGCAGCCGCACAAACGAATGGCCATTTCCTGATTGAAATAGTACGGTGTTGGCAAAATGAACTCATCGCCTGGTTCGCTAACCGCTAAGACGGCATTCAAAAAAGCCATGTTGCTGCCAGCGGTCACCATGACCATCGCATCATGATCAACTTTGATTTGGTTCTCGTGCAGCAGTTTGCGCTCAATCATCTCAATCAGTTCGCCAAGACCCATCACAGACTGGTATTTATTGAGTGCGCTGTCTTGCATCAACTCAGGCAGGGCGGCAACCCATTCTTTTGGAGGGCCATAGTTGACTACCCCTTGGCCCAACGAAATTGTGCCGGGGTGTTCGCGAACCAAAGCCGCGATAGTGGGAATGATGGGTGCATCAACTGCCGCCACCCGTTGGGAACCGAATCTCATCTCAAAATAACCAGACGCAATTAATCAATCGCCAGTTTACACAGGCAACGGACAGCAATCAGTTGGTGCTGACCCGGTTGCAAGCTTTTGCAAGAAAATGGTGTTTGTGTTGCATAGACTGATAAGCTGTAGGCTTTATATCTAAGCAAAATCACCTGATTAGCGCCGCCAAGCAACATCACTTCCCTTAAGGACCAAAATGAAACGTTTCCTAACCGCTGCCGCAGCCACCTTCTTGCTGACTGGCCCAGTTGCTGCCGAGCAGTCTTTGACGATCAGCCATGGACCGGTGCCCACCCCAACTTACATCGACCTTGGTGCGCCAGGTGATTCAGTGGGCGATCAGCGAATTTGGCAATTTGATGGCCAAACAGGTGACCAACAAAACGTGGTCACGGACTGGGTAATGACAACCACCAGCCAAAGCAGTGCGGCTTCAGACATGGAAAGGCGAGTGACCCTTGGCGTGTTTTCCATTGGCCAAGATGCCAAAAATACGATCCTGATTCAAGGTGTTGGTCTTTACCCAAAGGTCGGTTCGACGCTTAAGAGCGACGCTGTTTTGCAGAGAGCGGTGATTGGTGGCACAGGCAAATACGCTGGCGCCATTGGCACGGTCACTTCGACACACCTGCCAGACAACACATGGCAGCACGTGATTAACCTGAAATAAATCTTCTTACCCTACAAACCCGGCTCTGTAACGCTGGTTATTTGTTTTGTTTGTATGAACAACATTTCAACCTAGGTTAATTATGAAAATCAATGGCACGCGGTCAGCGGCACTGTCAGCTCTAGTGGCCACATTTTTTGTGGGGCCTGTTTTGGCGCAAAAGCCACCTTTGAGTTTGGTGACTTATGGCGTGATTGGTGAGCCTCAAGTGGTTGATGTGGCCCCCGAAGGCCCTTCAATTGGCGACATGTACCTTCGCAATGAAAAATTAAGCCTCAAATTGGACGGTCCAGCCGTTGGCGAATATTTTTCAAAAGCGACCATTGTGTTTTTGGATGAAGCGGCGCAACGTTCTGCGCGCTCTTTTTTTGCTGAAATGGTGCTGCCTGAGGGCACAATATTCGTACAGGATTTTGTCCAAAGTGACCATGGGCGTCCGAAGGGCGCCGGTCATAAACATCAGGGTGCGATTGTGGGCGGGACAGGTCAATACGCGGGCGTACGTGGCACATACGAAATCGAATTCATCACTGGGAAATTGGCAAAAACATCCTATAACTTTTGGCTAGGGCAGTAATCAACCCATTGCTTGTGTTTGACAGACTAAAACTGATGGGTGTAAGTCAACGAAGCACGCCCTACTTTTGAGGATTCATAAGGAGACTGCTGAATCCCAAAGGTCACGGTTCCAAAACTTGTTGCGCCGTGGTGAAGGTTAGCTTTTGCGGCAAGAAAAACACCGACTTGCGTCTTTTGCGACACATCAAAACGCTGTTCTTTGTAGTTAACACGGCCTTCTGGGGTTCTGCTGTCTGGCAACAACAGTGCAATTTGCGTGTTTTTCATTTGACCCGGATCATAAGCACCCACGGCCAGTTTAATTTGATTGACTTTAAATTCAACGCCCAAGTGGTGTTGAAAAATTTGACCGCCTTTGATGCCCCATTGCTGCGTTGATGCACTTGTTGAGCCAAGCTCAGTCAGTCTACTGCGCGCAAATACCGAGACGTTTGGTGTGATGTCATGTTCAAGGCCGAATTCAGCCACATTCACAGCCACAGCTGTTGACTGGGGGAAACGATTAATGTTGCTTGCCATATACGATTGACTCTTAGCAATGCTTAAGTGCGCGCGAACGGAAGAAATCGGTTTAATCGATAGGTTTATGCCGGCACCCATTAATTCGCCTGAATTGTTTTGCGAGAATTGGGTAAAAGGTCGAACGCTTAGGCGGTCAGTTTGAACGAGACCCCATTCAAATTGCTGCATGGCTTGATCTGACATTAATGCGGGCTGTGCCATCAGCCCGGCTTTATCACCCCATGTCGTGGCAGATATTGCAGTGAAAGCATTGGTTGCAAAGCTGATGTGGTGCGGCAAAGCACCGCTTTGTGACGTGATCGTTTTTGAAAATGGGGCAATACTTTGGGCGTTGTGTAAAGTAAGGGAGGCTGTGGAGTAGCCAACAGGGTAAATTTTGTGTTGCTGTTGAGTGTTAAAGACTTTATCGGCTGTCACGCGAAACGTTGCGCCGTCAAAACTGTCGAATACAGCGACATCTATCCTTTGGAGTTGCCTGGCAATTTGCTGGCCCAGACCGGCAGGCACCATTAGTGCGGTGGTTCCAACGGCGTGTCCAGAGGTTGTTTTGACGTTGCCATCAGTGGTGTAAATCAATGTACCGATGGGGCTAGTGGCGGCCTGAGCATTGACCAAGCCGTGTCCAAAAATAGCTCGCATACTTGAATCACCACAGGTTGCCATTGTGCAACCGAAAAACCCTGTCAGATTCTCTAAAGATGACGTGACTTTGACCCTATTGGTCACTTCAGCAGCGGTGAGTTCGGGAAACTGTTGTAAGACCAACGCGACAACGCCAGCCACATGTGGTGCCGCCATTGAAGTGCCCGAGAGAGTCGTATAGCCCGTAACATTGTTTGCCTCGGCAGAAAAGATATTGACGCCAGGTGCTGTGACACAAAAATCAGCTGCCATGCCGCATCGATCAGTGAAAGCGGGTTCGCGCAAATTTTCATCAACAGCGACTGTGACAAGCCATTGAGGTTTTAGCTCTGTAATAAGTGCAGGCATTGCGCCCGTGAGCGAGGGGTTATTGTCTCCAGAATTTCCAGCGGCAAAAACGAAGATGGTTCCCTGCTGCTGCGCTTGAACCAACGCTGGGATAGAGGATTGATACGTAGCTCTCAGTTGTCCTTCGCTAATTGTGTCAATTGTGCTGGACGAGCCCCAGCTGTTATTTGAGACTTGGATGCGGTCTGTTGAGTGTTGATTAATTACATTAGTCCATGCCGCGTCTGTCGCCACGCCTGGTAACGTTGTCGTGCTGCCCCCAACGCCTGTGGAGGATGAAATCTTGTAGGCGTAGAGTGCTGCATCGTAAGCCACCCCTCGCATGCCCAGACCGTCTCGATTCGCTGCCATTATTGCGGCAACATGAGTGCCATGGCCATCCGAGTCAGTGAGATACCCCGAAGAATCGGTGCTGCCAAAGTTAAAGCCAGAGATCCGCCGGCCTCGAAATTCGGTGTGACTGGCATCAATACCCGTATCAACGACAGCCATTCGAACGCCCAGACCGGTGAGTCCGCTGTCGTTTGCAGCAGCAATGTTTAGTTGTCGCAATCCATACTGGGCGTCGTATTCGAGCCCAAATGCACCGGCTGTTGTATCGATACCGATAAAATTATCACCAGGACTTGATGTTGGTGGTGGTTGCGATGCAGTCACCGTACCGCTACCACCACCGCCACATGCGGTCAGTAAAACCGTTGCGGCAAGCAAGGCCGAGAAAACGGCATAGCGTTGGATGATAGCCATCTCAAATATGACCTTTAAAATGCGATACACATCTGGTAAGCAATAATAATTTTCATATTACTGCATTACGGATTAGGTGCTTGAGAAAAATAAAAATAGACCGCGATATGGAAGCAGCTAATAACAAATGTATTGTCTTATCAACACCAACGTGTCTTAAATGCGAGTTGTGAATGTGATTTATTTATTTATCCATGCAACCATTGCTCCATAAATACGCGCCTTGCGTGGGCAACTTGCGCATTAATGAACTAAAAATTCATTAATAATGGGACGTCTTACCTCACCGCGGTTATGCCTAGGCCACTCAAAAGCGATTGGGCCACCAAGTCAGAAGACTGGGGGTTTTGCCCGGTGATAAGCTGCCCATCACGGATAGCGAACGGTGCCCAGTTGGCGGCGCCTTCGAAATGACCCCCAAGCTCACGCAATCTCGTTTCAAGCATAAATGGCACGACGCTGTCCAAGCCTACCTCAATTTCCTCGGCGTCTGTGAAAGCGCTAACACGCAAATCTTTGACGATGGATTGACCATCAGGGCGCTTGGCGGTGACCAGTCCCGCCGCGCCGTGGCAAACGGAGGCGATCAATTTCTTGGCATGATAGGCGGCTTCGACAGCCCGGGTGACACCAACATCGGTGGGTAAGTCCCACATGGCGCCATGGCCGCCAGGCAAGAATATCGCGTCAAACTTTGCGCCGTCTAGATCAGCGACTTTGGCCGTTGTTTGCATCAAAGCGGCGAGTTCGGTATCGGCTAAAAAGCGTTCGACGATTGCCTCATTTTCACCTTTGGGCTTGACGCTGCCGGGATCCAAAGGAATCGGGCCACCCATTGGTGAGGCCAGCACAACGTGAGCACCGGCATCGACCAAAGCGTAGTAAGGCAGGGCAAGTTCTTCTGCCCAAAAACCCGTTAATTTATCGGTGTCACCAAGCCGAGCATTGGAGGTGACGATCATTAATATTTGAGATGGCATGTGTTTTTCCAAAAATGTGACTGGTCATGGTAGGCCATTTACTGGATTAAACGCCTTTGCAGCCCAACGGCACGGGGTCTTTGCATTTGGGTTCGTCACAGCGCACAAAAGCGACGACACTTGGTGCACAAAGACAGAAGCCAATCTGATCCTTCATAAAAACTAACCAAATGCGCCACCTTGCCGCTGTGCCACAATCAGTCATTGCCATTAATTAGATGATTAATGGTGGGTTAATGAGTCGACCCCAACATGACTCCCTCTGATTTAATGGGTTCTGACAGCATGCCTATTTCAATGATTGATTCCGCTATTTTTAAGGACATGTTCGGTACTGCTGCGATGCGAGCTGTGTTTGACGATGCCGCGACTTTGCGACGCTACACCGACACCGAAATCGCCTTAGCAAAAGTCCAGGGTGAACTTGGGATTATTCCGAAGGCTGCCGCCGCTGCCATTATCAGCAAAGCAGACTCGAGCAAGCTTGACATGGTTGAGCTCAAGCGAGAGACAGAAATTGTGGGTTACCCGATTTTGCCACTGGTGCATCAAATTGCAAAAATGTGTGGACCTGAAGGTGAGTACTTGCATTGGGGTGCGACCACCCAAGATATTATGGACACGGCAACTGTTCTTCAAGTGCGTGATGGATTGGCGATTATCGAGCGTGACCTTGACGAGCTTGATGCCATTTTGGATGCGTTGTCATTGCAGTATCGCGACACACCAATGGCGGGTCGGACACACCTGCAGCATGCACTTCCCATCACGTTTGGTTACAAAGCGGCCGTTTGGTTGCTGATGGTCAGACGACACCGTGAGCGGATGGCACAACTTAAGCCACGTGTTTTGATTGGTCAGTTTGGTGGTGCGGCCGGTACGCTTGCATCGTTAGGTGATCAAGGGCTAGCCGTACAAGAGGCTCTCATGGCTGAACTCAAACTTGGCGTAGCGCCAGTGACCTGGCATGTGGCTCGAGATGGTCTGGTTGAATCGATTCAATTTCTGGCACTTGTCACCGGTTCACTCGGTAAGATTGCGCTGGATATTATGTTGATGATGGCCAATGAGCTCGGTGAAGCCTTTGAGCCGTTTGTCAAAGGTCGAGGCGCCTCAAGCACCATGCCGCAAAAACGCAATCCCATTTCTTGTGAGTTGATGCTCGGCGCCTCAAAGTCAGTGCGCCAGCACGCAGGGCTTGCCTTGGACGCCATGGTGCAAGACTTTGAGCGCGCAACTGGCCCTTGGCACATTGAGTGGTCAGCGATTCCAGAGTCCTTTATCTTGAGTGCTGGCGCCTTAAATCAAGCGAAGTTCATGTTGAGGGGCTTGGAGGTGGACACGGTTCGCATGCTAAAAAACCTTGATCTTTCTGGTGGCCTGATTGTTGCGGAGGCTGTGATGATGGGATTGGCGCCACATATTGGCCGTCAGACTGCGCATGATCTGGTGTATGACGCCTGCCGTTTGGCATCAAGCAAGGGCTTAAGATTGGCTGAAGTCTTGTATGAGGATGAAATCGTAAGCGCCAAACTTGATCGCTCACAAATTGATCATCTTTGCGATCCCGCCAATTATCTCGGTGCAGCGCCTCAAATGGTCGATCAAATGCGTGCTTGGCATAAGCCTGAATAATGGGCTTGACTTTATTCAGTGAGCGCAGAACGATGGTGTGCAACGGTGAACGCAAACGAAAGCCAGACCACCCATGCCATGACGACAAAACCGGGTTTCAGCAACAGGCAAGGTACGAAACCTCAAAATAGTTTGTTAGGGGGCTGTCGTTTTGGCTCTTGCCGCCTGTAATTTCCTGTAGCTGTCAAGCAAGCGCTGATGCCGTTCAAGCCCCTCTAATTGAGGGCTGATTGGCGTGAGGCCGTAGAATTTGACCGTACCGTCAATAGACCCCAAGACGGCACCCATTCTTTCATCGCTAAACATCCGGCGCAAATTGACGGTGTAGTCATCGAGCACAAGATCGTCATCAAGCAAAATTTCGAGAACGGCACTGACGGCCTGATAGAACAAACGACGATCAACGGTGTTGTCGTTGTACTGCAGAAAAGCACTCACCAGATCTTGGGCTTGATCAAACCGATGCAAGGCAAGTTGAATCAACAGTTTTAACTCAAGCACAGTCAGCTGACCCCAAGGTGTGTTTTCATCAAACTCGATGCCGATCAAGGTCGCGATGTCGCTGTAATCGTCAAGTTCGTTGTTTTCTAAACGCTCAAAAAGATCGCTAAGCTCTTCATCATTTAATTGAAACAAGTTCAAGATGTCAGCACGGAACAGCAACGCCTTGTTGGTGTTGTCCCAAATCAGGTCGTCTATGGGGTAAATCTCAGAATAGCCCGGCACCAAAATTCGACAAGCCACGGCGCCAAGTTCGTCGTAGACCGCCATATAAGTCTCTTTACCCATGGCTTTGAGGATGCCGAACAAAGCGTGGGCTTCTTTGACATTGGCGTTCTCACCACCGCAGGAAAAATCCCAATGAACAAACTCAAAGTCAGCTTTGGTGCTGAAAAAGCGCCACGAGACGATGCCGCTCGAATCAATGAAGTGTTCAACAAAGTTGTTGGATTCAGTCACGACTTCGCTGGTAAACGTGGGAGGAGGTAGGTCATTGAGACCTTCAAAGCTGCGACCTTGAAGCAGCTCTGTCAGGCTTCTTTCGAGCGCCACCTCAAAGCTTGGGTGTGCCCCAAAGGAAGCGAAGACACCACCGGTTCTTGGGTTCATTAGCGTCACACACATCACGGGATAAAGACCACCGAGCGAGGCGTCCTTCACCAAAACCGGGTAGCCCTGCGCTTGGAGCGCTTCGATGCCGGCAAGGATGCGGGGGTACTTTTGAATAATGGCCAGGGGTACGTCGGGCAACGCCATTTCACCTTCAATGCTTTCTCGCTTCACGGCCCGTTCAAAAATCTCAGAAAGGCACTGCACTTGTGCTTCGGCCAAGGTATTGCCTGCACTCATGCCGTTGCTGACATAGAGGTTTTCTATTAAGTTAGAAGGAAAGTAGACCGTTTCGCCATCGGATTGACGCACATACGGCAAGGCACAAATGCCACGGTCGATATTGCCGGAGTTGGTATCGATCAGATGCGAACCAAGCAGTTCGCCATCGGGATTAAAAATAGCCCGGCAATAGTCGTCCAAGATTTCAGTTGGTAGCGAGTCACCAGGCCCCGGCTTGAACCAACGCTCGCTGGGGTAATGAACAAATGCGCCATTGGCGATGTCTTCACCCCAATAGGCGCCGGCGTAAAAATGGTTGTTGCTCAACCGCTCGATGTATTCCCCAAGGGCCGATGCCAAGGCGCTTTCTTTGGTTGACCCTTTGCCGTTGGTAAAACACATGGGCGAGTGGGCATCACGGATATGCAGGGACCACACATTGGGGATGAGATTGCGCCACGAAGCAATTTCAATCTTGATACCGAGGTTTGCCAATAAGCGGGACATGTTGGCGATCGTCTGCTCAAGCGGCAGATCTTTGCCAGCAATAAAAGTATTCACGCTTGGGTCGGATTGAAGCGATAGCAGGGCTTGCGCGTCAGCGTCTAAGTCAGTGACTTCTTCAATCAGAAACTCAGGACCCGCTTGAACCACTTTTTTAACCGTGCAGCGCTCAATCGAACGTCTGATGCCTTGGCGGTCGTGGGCTGAAATGTGTTCTGGTAGTTCAACCTGAATTTTAAAAATTTGTTGGTAACGGTTTTCTGGGTCAACGATATTGTTTTGCGATAAGCGAATGTTTTCAGTCGATATGTTGCGAGTATCGCAATACAACTTCACAAAGTAGGCTGCGCATAAGGCAGATGAAGCCAGAAAGTAATCGAAAGGGCCTGGTGCCGACCCATCGCCTTTGTATCGAATGGGTTGATCAGAGACAACCGTGAAGTCGTCGAACTTGGCTTCGAGCCGAAGCTTGTCGAGAAAATTAACCTTAATTTCCATGAAAACAATCCAGAAAATACCGCAAAAACAGAGGCCACGCCTGACGGGTTGTGCACGTGTTGCCACCAACAAGCACGAGTGTAAGTCGTAATGTACAAAACCTTGGGGTGGGTAAGTTGGGGGTTGCTGTGGGTTTCCCCTTTGCTCAACCAAAACCACTTAACTTTCTGCGAGTAACGCTGTAGTTTATGTGTGAGACGCAAAGTGAATTCAATATCGGCACACCAGCACTGTTAAGGAGCGAGACCATGGGTCAACCTGTGTGGCTAGAAGTGGCTTTAAATGGCGCTTGGACGCGCTCGCGCCAGCCGCTTATTCCCGTCTCACCAGAGGAAATAATTGCGCAAGGGATTGCTTGTGCCAAAGCCGGTGCATCGATTCTTCACTACCACGCGTATGACTCCCTAACGGGTCAGCAGACTTCGGCGGTCGATGTCAATGTCCGGATCATTGAAGGCATAAAGTCCAAGGTTGATGTGATCGTCTACCCCGCCATCACAGGTCTGAGCGCGTTGCAAGCGTTGACGCCTGAGGCGGGACAGATGCGCTATGAGACAAACAGCACGCTCGCTGATTTTGGCTTGATGGAGTGGATGGTGGTTGACCCAGGCACGGTGAACATGAGCCCCTTGGCCGACTCGCTGCAAACCGGTGGGCCACAGGGACACCTGTACGTCATGACCGAGCCGGCCATCGCGCATGGCTTGAAATTAGCGCAACAAAAAAATATCCGCCCGAGCTACGCCATTTACGAGCCGGGCTTCTTGCGATTGGGCGCTGCTTTGGCGCAGCGACACGCTTGCCTGACGCCTATTTATCGCTTGATGTTTTCTGATCAGTTCTCATTCAGCTTCCCGCCATCGCAGCGAGCGATTGAGATCTATCATCGCTATCTCCAAGAGCTTGCTCCCGAGGCATCTTGGATGGTGGCTGGTCTTGGGTTTGACCCGAGTCAATGGGTCGTGCCCACCATCGAGCTCGGCGGCCACGTCAGGGTTGGCCTAGAAGACGCTATTCTCGGTATAGACCAGTCAAATGTGGCGCAGGCCGAAGCCGCTGCCCAACAGATTATCAATTCAGGCCACGACTTGGCGAGTGCGCAGCAAGTCAGAGACCATTTGGCGATTCGCGAAGTCCGATAATTCTAAGCTTGGGTAGAACCCACGAGGCAAAAAAGGGCAACCAAGTTTGGATGCCCTTTTTGTTGGTGCCGCCAATACGAGATCAGTCGACTTTCACGCCTGCGGACTTAACCAGAGCGAGCCAGAACTTTTCGTTTTTGGCGAGGAACTTAACAAAGTCCTCTTGTGATTTGGATACAGATACTTCTGTACCTCGACGCTCAAGCGCTTTGGCCACTGATGGTTCAGCCATTGCCTTTTGGGCTGCATCATAGATCACTTTAACGACCGCATCGGGTGTGCCACCGGGGACAAAAATGCCGTACCAAAAGTCTATTTCGAATTCAGGGACACCGGCCTCTTTCATGCCTGGGATACCTTTAAAGAGAGGCGAGGCCTCAGGCGCGCTAATTCCCAAAGCAACCAGATTGCCACCGGCGACTTGTGGCAAGACTGAAGGCGGGGTGCCAAAGGTTACCTGGGTATCACCTGCCACAACCGATTGGATCGCTGGCGCGCCACCCTTGAAGGGGATGTGTTGCATCTGTACACCAGCGACCTGGCTAAATAACGCAGCACCAAGGTGTGGTGCCGAGCCGTTACCAGATGAGGCGAAGTTCAGCGTACCTGGCGACGCCTTTGCCAAAGTAATCAACTCTTGCACTGACTTTACGCCGAGCTTTGGATTGACGGCAATGATTAAAGGCGAGGAAGTGATTTTAGTTACTGGTGTCAGATCGCTCGCTTTGTAGCGTAGTTTTGGATTGATCGCTGGATTGACTGAAATACCGCTTGGGCTGGCAATAAGGATAGTGTAGCCATCAGGCGAGGCTTTGGTCACCATGTCCACGGCGATACTGGAGCCAGCGCCTGCTTTGTTTTCCACAATAACCGGTTGGCCGAGGGCCTTGGCCAAGGGCTCACTGATCGATCGGGCAACCGCGTCAGCCGCACCGCCTGGGGCAAAGCCGACGACCAGTCGGATGGGGCGATCTGGATATTTGGCTTGGGCAACCATCCCCTGCGAAAAAACACCCAGCGCCAATGCGGCTAGGATAAGTTTGCTTTTCTTCATGATGTAAAAGTCTCCAAGTGAGTCAAAGCTAAAAAATAGGCATTTCAGGCAGGACCTGCCAAAACGATTTTGCCAATATGTTCGCCGGCTTCCATCATATTCTTAGCCTGCATCAACTCGCCGAACGGTAGCACGCGGTCGACCAGTGTGGGAATTTTTCCTTGTTTAATCAGCGGTAGTATTTGTTGTTTGAATAAGGGCACGTGCTCTGCTTTTTGATCTGCTGAGCGTTTTTTATTGGAAACACCAAACAAGGTTAGGCGCTTCGTATGGAGCGCTTGCAGGTCAATGCCGGCTGTCAACGTATTGTCGACGTAGCCTACCATTGCCAAGCGTCCTTCAAATCCCATGCAACGAATGCACTCGGCAAAGACGGTGCCACCGACAGTGTTGATGACCAAGTTAACGCCTTGACCCTCGGTTGTTGCCATGACGGTGTCATAAAAATCAGGTTTACGGGTGCAAATGCCGACGTCAAGACCCAAATTCGCAAGCTGATCGAGTTTGGCCTGCGAACCAGAGGTGCCAATAACATTGGCACCAAGCGCTTTGGCCATGGTCAGGGCACAGACGCCAACGCCAGAGCTAACCCCCATAATCAGCACCCATTGGCCCGCCTGGACACGGCCTTGAAGCACCAGCATGTCGTGAACAACCAGAGAGGTTAAGGCCACGCCAGCGGCATGTTCCCACGTTAAGTTGGTTGGTTTAGGCATGGCTTCGCGACCATGCATCAACACGTACTCAGAAAACCCGCCCGTACACCGGCCAAAGACAGCGTCTCCTGGCTTAAATGCCGTGATGTTGGCGCCGCAATGCATGACTTCACCAGCTGCCTCTAAGCCAATCGGTCTAGGGCCACCGCCCTTATGCAGGCCGTGTCCTAGAATAAATTCACCACGATTGAGTCCGGCCGCATGCACGCGTACCAGGATTTGATCTGGCCCCGGTTCAGGTGTTGGCTTTTCTTGCAGCGCAATGAGCGCTTTGCCATTGATCACATCCATGGTGTAAGACTTCATTTAATCTCCACAGTTTTTGTTTGGGTAACTTATCAGTAATGACCGTCGCACAATTAGATCAACCCGGACAGCAAAACCCTAATTGGCGAAGTATATCGATCGGCACTGAATTTAAAAATAAAAAAATTATCCGCTTCGATTTGCAGTCGATTGGTCTGTAAGCCAGCGAATATCTCTATGCAAGCAACCTTTTAAATCCACTTCCCTAAGTGTGCCGTTTTGGTTAGTTTGCAATCGTAGACCCATGCCGATGAGATCTAATAAAGCGACCATCGCTGTATCTGTTTTCTGTTCAGTGAAGCACGAGATTTTTTACCTCAACCCTATTAATCTGGCACTGCCCGAATTAGAGTGTGTGTTTTCTAAATAATGAAGATACCGCCAACACATAAAAGCTTCATGCTAAAAAAAGAGTTTATTAATGCTACAAATATCCAAATTGCAAGTCAGTCTTCATTCTGAAGTAAATAATAAAGTCGTGATCTTAGCGATTTCTGCAGTCTGACTTTGAGAGAATTGATCATGCAGCGACTGTCGTATTGGTGTTTTTCACTTTTTGCCATGGTCGTATTTGTGGCCAGCGCTGGTATCACGCACGCTCAGGCGACGGCGCAGCAAGGCGGTACTCAACCGCTTGACGCTGTAGTACAGGTGCCTACCGCTTCGACCCAAACCCAAGCGTTAAGTCCAGCCCAGTCTCGCACGGAGCTCAGGGCTGGGTGGTATCGCTGGGACCCTTACCAATATCAAATGACCAAAAACGAAATTACTCGACTGACGGGCTTGGATGTTGAGTTGCTACGCGCCATTTTTGCAAAAATGGGCTACTCATTGGTTTTTGATGAAGTGAATTGGAAACAGCATCAAGATGACGTCTCTAACGGGGTTCGAGACATTGCAGCGGGTGCTTTTTTTAGCGAAGAGCGTAGTCAATATGCCTATTACTCAGATGCTTATCGTACCGAGAAGGACGTCATTTACGTCCGGACTGCCGATGCACCACTCTACGATTTCAAGACGAAGACGCAGTGGATTAACTTGCTTCAAACGCAGAATATAAGGTTAGGCGTGATAGACGGATTTTTCTACGGTACAGACATGATGTCTTTTATCGAAGATCCTGCCAACGCGGCGCGCATTGTTCGTGTCTCAACGGATGATGAAAACTTTGCAAATTTGTTGGATAACAAAGTCGACGCCATTGCGATCGATGAATTGGTTGGTGAGACTTTGGTTTGGCGCAATGACTGGGCTAAGGCAGCGCGACAAATCGGTACGCCCATTTTTTCAGGTGGTATTCACGTTATTTTCAGCAAAGCGACCACGACACCAGAGTTGGTGGCTTCTTTTAACCAAAGCTTAAAGCAGCTTCGTGAGTCAGGGGAATACAAATATATCGTTAAAGAGTATTTACTGCCTGTTTTATTGGGTGTAACTGCGGGTCAATGGTGGTTTTTTGCAATTGACGTTATCGGAACCATTGCCTTTGCATTGTCTGGCGTGTTGCTGGCTAGGCAGGGTAAGTACAGTTTCTTTGGGGCACTAGTACTTGCTGCGACGCCCTCTGTGGGTGGCGGTATTATTCGTGACGTGTTGTTGCAGCGTGAAACTCTATCGGTACTGAAGTCTCCGCTTTATTTGATGCTGATCTTTGGGACGGTGATTATTTTTTATATTATTTTCCGTTTTCAGCGGTTTTAGCAGTCAACGCGCGTTGCTAACTCAGACACAGATACTGGAGATCTGTTTTTAATCGGGCATTTAAGCAAGAACGCGGCGGTCGCTTTTTTTGATGCTGTTGGACTTGCAGCTTTTACAGTTATTGGCGTGATTGTTGCCGTTGATGCCAACATCAAGCCTCTTTGGTTGTGGGGTCCGATACTGGCTGCACTGACAGGTGCTGGAGGCGGTATTTTGCGTGATGTGATTCGGGCTGATGTCGATAACCCCGGTCTCAAAGGTTCCTTCTACGCTGAGGTTGCAGTGATCTGGGGGTTGGTCCTTTCTCTGGGTCTTACTTGGTATGCGGATTTGCAGGACTATCATCCAGAACACATCACAGCGTTGGTTGTGTTCGTTTTGTTTGGTGCGTTGACAACCCGAATGGTTGTTTTCCATTACAAGATTCGCAGCCCCATGTTTTAAAAAGTACCCATGGCGATTCGCAGAAAGAATCGCCACATTTTGGTATTCGCAACCTTCGGCTGTCTCAAACCAAACGCTGTTCGAAAGGGTCGGTTTCAAGCGCCAATCTTCATGCTAAGCCCCGTCCTGTCCCGTCTGCTGATGGAAGGGCAAAGACAGTCGAAACCACCTTGCTGTTAGCTGTGTTTACCGACGGCAAGCACGATAATCAACAGCCCAGACATGACTGACAGGCCTAACAGAAACCACGGGATGCGCGTGCGAGAGGCGGCAGGGAGTTCCTCGCGAAAAGTGGTCATCAGCAAGACACCCCCTAGAAACGCGGTACCGATGGCCAGGATAAAGTCATTGGCCGGTGGCAGTAAAAAGGCCGCGCCGAATCCAGCGCCGACTGCAGCCATGCCAATCCACCGCGTCTCATGCGCGAACTGCGCGGGGTGAGCTCGGGCTAGCGCTCGATCAGCAAGCAGTAAGTGACCGGCAAGTACTGCAGTAAATAAGGTGGCGTAGCTCCAGCCGGTCGTGACTAGCGATGGAAGCGTGTAGCCGTAGATCGCACTAACTGACGCGAATGACGCCATGTGAACGCGAAAGCCTATCTTCGTCGATAAGCGTCCTTCCTCGGTTCGTACGTCTAGGATGAAGAAGATCACCATGCCGATCATTGCTGTCAAAAAAAGCCCAGCTTCGGTGATTGGTGTCGGCGTAAATTTGGTGATATTCAGTTCGCTCAGTGCGCGGCCACCCACGGCTAATTCAGGCATTAGGTGGATGAATATGTAGGCGATGGCTGCGCCACCACCAACCGACGCCAGCACGTCTTGAGTTTTCGATGGCAATGTCGAGACTCGAAAGGCGAAGAAGTGGGCAGCTGCCAGTGCAACGGCGAGGGCGAGGGCGATTAGCCAGTCGACTTCAGTCATTGCCCCGTAGGCCATAATTTGTCGCCGCTTCTTTTTGAGTTACCATGAAAATATTCTATCAGTACTGTCCGGTTAAACGGTGCCTTAACATCTGGTTGCACTTTAAAAAACAAAAACTCAGCGCTGACACTGAGTATGACTTCAAGACTATTCATAGGGCTGATTGTGAGTAGCGTCGTGTGAGAGTAAACGGATCGCGATGGGTTATTAAGGTTGGTGGCACACGCTCAAGTAAATATGGGTAATTGCTTGGCAACAGCTAACAAAAAATGACTAAATCAATCTGCAATTAAAAGGCCAAACAGATGGTGCTGGTAAATACCAGTTGAACGTGGCTCAACACACCCGCCCGACCCGTTCGAAACAGTGCGATACAAAGCGATAATGGGCGTTTCACGTCTCGTTATAACCGAAGAGAAACGCCCATCGTCAAAACTAAAAAATTCAAAATCTGATCAAATTCAATTGATAGTTTTGAATGGAGCCCCAGTTATATAAAACCGACTGTTATTCACAAACAACCCGAGGTTGAAAAGAAGTGTACCGTTGGCCAATTTCCCTGCGCATGCGCACCACTAGCGGCAAATTCTAGTGCGTCTTCAGAGATATCCTGCTCAACAATTTCATCCAGTTCAGTGTTCATTGTTAACTCCTAATTAAAATCGCCACAACCAAGTGGATGTGGGTTAGTTGTTACTAAAAGCAACCTATTCTTAAAATTTAAGTGAGTTTTAGGTTCGCGTGACCATTTAATTGCTCTCATCGAGTGCTGTCAACACAAATTCAGCATTGCCTACGTATTGGGCAGTAACGGCTGTGTTCGATGGCTTGTCCACAAAAGCTAGATGACCCAGTAATCAACCTCGGGTTGAGGAAGTAAGGTTTCGGAAAGACGCGATGGTTTCTAACTGATTAGGTGTTGTTGGTGGTTTTCTTTTGCGTTTCGATCTTGCGTTGCATAATGCGGGAATCCATAATAGTCTCTAGGTCAACAACTGGGGCGAATGATGAGTTCTACGGCCGTTCTTCAGCAGGAAAATGAACTTCAAATAACACCTTTTTCTCCTATCGGGGCTGAGGTAAAAGGTATTCGGCTTTCCGACCCACTCTCCGAGCCAACACGGGCGAGACTGAGAAAAGCATTCACGGACCATTCGGTGCTGGCTTTTCGTGACCAATGGCTCGATGCGCCTCAAATGATGGCGGCCGTCCAGATATTTGGTGAGATCTTCCCCCAGCACAATGCGAAATTTTCGATTCCTGACCATCCCTTAGTGCACTACATATCGAATGCAGACACCCTTGAAAACGGCAAGCGTTATATTCCTGGCGAAGGCTATCACACGGACCATTCCAACGCTGCTGCGCCACCCATGGCGACCGTTCTCAGTGCAGTAAAACTACCTTCTGTGGGGGGCGATACCCAGTTTGTCGACATGGTCCAAGCCTATCAAGACTTGCCGGATGAAATCAAGCAGCGCATTTTAGGGCGACGCGCCATCCACGTCTACCAGAGCAGCCACAGCGCTCGAAGGCTGCCTCAACTCTCAGAAGGGCGACGCGCATCGGTACCCGATGCGGTATTGCAGCCCTTGGTTCTGCGGCATCCCAATAGCGGTCATTTGGCGCTATATATCAATCCCATTCGCATAGAAGGAATTCTTGGCATGGACGATAAAGAGGCTTTGCCCTTGCTAGACCAATTGCTCGAACACGCGACACAGGAGAAATATCAATACCGACATGTGTGGAAAGGTGGTGACTTTGTCATGTGGGATAACCGCAGTTTGATGCACAAAGCGAACGGAGACTACGACATGAACGAAGAACGGTATTTGTATCGTTTGATGCTCAAAGGTGTGCCACTGGAAGGCGCAAATGGCTGAGAATAACGCTGCGCGGGCAAGCCACCTACTGACCCATCGATTCACCACACACGGAAATCTGCAGCCCATTGTGCAGAGTTCGCCAGAGATCGAGCGGGCACGATTGTTTGAAGTTCAGGGAGAAACGCCTGCTTGGCTGGTTTGTTATGAATCGCGAAAACCGTTTGATGTGTTTGACTCGCTGGGATGGACGGGAAACGCGCTAAACATGGAAGGCATGGCGTTTGAACTCCTGAGGGATGTCAGTAATGAAGGGCACACCCAAAACGAAACGCGTTGGTTGTACGTAGTTCATACCGATGTTCCAGACGATGTCGCTGCCGAGTACACCGACTGGTATGACCGGGAACATCTGCCGCGACTGGTGCGCGTTCCAGGGGTGGTTCGAGCACGCCGCTACGTCGCATGCGATGCTTCCCCTCGCTTTTTCACGGCATACGATCTAGCCAATCGTCATGCGTTTACCAGTCCCGAAGGGTTGGAAGCTCGAAAAACGCCTTGGACGGAAAAGATGCGAAATCTGTTCAGCAATACCCGGCGTTTTACTGGTCGACTGATCGTCGATGAAGTCTGGCGTGGCCCTTGACACAGGAAAGCCCTTTCCTAGCGAGCCACCGCTACGCGATAGACTTCGAATAAAAAAAGAATTTATTGCACTTCATAGAATACAAAGGTCAATTTCTTGTAAGCGCATCAATGCATTAAATCTAAATCTCGTTGGGTGGGCGGTTTGCTAGCCTTCGCTTGCAAAGCGCCTCCTGAAGGTATTCATGGAATATTTCTGCGGCGGGACGAAGAACCGAGCCGTGTTTGCGTAGAAGCCCGAGACATCTGGAAATTGTCGGATTCTTCAGCGCAAGGCCAACGACGGTTGGGTGGTTGATCGGTAAAGCGGCGCGTGGCACGGCAGCAATGCCTAAACCAGCTTCCACCATACCAAGCAAGGTTCCAATATGGCTAACCTCAAAAGCGTAGTTGGGTTTTTTGCCGATTTTGCTCATGACGTCATCTAGAAGTTGGCGATTACCACTGCTGCGAGCAACAGAGATGAGCTGCTCATTTTGTATGTGTGACCAATTGACGACGCGTCGTTTGGACAACGGGTGATCACGGCGCATCGCAATGACAAACGGATCATCGTGAATACCTTCGAATTCAATTTCTGGCATCAGTGTATTCATGAAACCAATGCCAAAGTCAGACTCCCCTGTTAAGACACTCTGCAACGTTTGATTCATCGATTCATCAATGACGCGTATGCGTATAGATGGATATTTGAATGAGAAGTTTCTGATCACGTTGGGTAAAAAATACAAGGCAGCGGAGGGCACACATGCCACTGTGACGCGAGCGACTCGAGTGACCGCGATATCGGAAATTCCTAAAATGGCAGACTCAAGATCATCAATGGCTGATCTTGCCCGCTCAAGAAAAATACGCCCCACGCTTGTCAGTTCTACTTTGCGGGTCGTGCGTATGAACAGTTTTATGCCGATTATTGATTCAAGCTTTTCTATCCTCCTGCTCAGTGCAGGTGGTGATATGTGAATGTGATCTGCCGCCGCACGAAAACTGCCCCTCTCTGCGATCGCAATAAAAGCTTGAAGTTGCTGTAAATCAAAATTGATGTGTTTCATGCACTAATCGTATCAAAAATTGCACTTTATTGTTGTAAAGGATTCCAGCATGATTCAAATACTAAACAAAAAATAAAAGGCTAGGCATGAATCAGCATACAAGGATGCTTCCCTGCGTATTGATGCGCGCAGGCACTTCAAGGGGACCATTTTTTTTAAAAGAGTGGCTGCCTGATGACCTGGCACTGAGAAATCGTTTGTTAATAGGCGCAATCGGTGCGTCAGATTCTTTGCAGCTAGATGGGCTAGGAGGAAATAGCAGCCTAAATAGTAAGGTTGCGATTGTTTCTAGGTCAGTATTACCAGACTGTGATTTGGATTATTTGTTTGTTCAGGTAGGCGTGGGAGTTAAAACGGTTGATACCCTGCCTAACTGCGGCAATATGTTGGCAGGAGTGGCGCCCTTTGCCATCGAGCAGGGGTTAATTGCCGCTTTGCTGGATACAACCACAGTGCGAATACATAACGTCAATACAGGGGCAAAAATTGACGCAACGGTACAAACGCCAAATGGACGTGTCAGTTACGAGGGTGATGCTCGTATTGACGGGGTCAATGGAACGGCCGCACCTATTTTTCTGAATTTTTTAGAAGCGTGGGGTGCTGTGACCGGAAAACTGTTTCCGACAGGAAAGCGAATTGAGCAAGTTGATGGCGTTGATGCGACCTGCATTGATGCAGCAATGCCCCTGATGATTGTTCAAGCACGGTCACTTGGCCTGACAGGGCGGGAATCCCCTGCTGAGTTGGATGCAAATACCGATCTGCTTATCAAGATAGAGAAAATGCGTTTGCAAGCAGGGGTGAGAATGGGAATTGGTGACGTCAGAGACAGCGTTGTGCCCAAACCTGTTCTTGTCAGTGAGGGCGATGACGTCAACACAATCGTTTCACGCTATTTCACGCCCCACAAATGTCATGCCTCTCACGCTGTTACTGGCGCAATTGGTGTCGCGACCGCTTTCGCCCTTCCTGATACGGTTGCCTCAGGCGTTCATCGGTCGTCAGGAAATCATCTTATTTCTGTTGCTCATCCACAGGGGAAAATTGACTTGGGTATCGAGTTGGTTGGCCAAGGGGAGGAGGCAGTCGTGCAAAAAGCAGCGGTTGTGCGTACAGCTCGAAAAATCATGCAAGGCGAACTCCATTTGCCTGAATACATCTATGAGTAGCCAGATACTCAGGTTTCCTCCCTTCAAAAGGATGTTGTTCAGCTGCAAATCATATGCTTTGTGAAAACGATATTCAGTTACGAACCTGCAAAAGTGTTAACCGATCGTATTTTCATTGAACCCTGTGAAGGGAAGGGCTTAGACAGCATTGCTGGCGGCATTCCTCAAAACATCCATTTCGATATCAGCGTGCCAAATCCGAAGTTAGCAACAAGCGTCAGCGTTTGGTGTGGCAGGATATTTCGTTCATGGCATGGTCCACTGGATTGGGGTAGACTAAGTTAATCTCGAAATTTAGACTCTCTATTAAGTTAAGATGTTCAAAAAACGTTGGTGTGGTTGCAACCAAAAAACGCCAGATACGCAGTGCTATTTTCATGGTTAAGGCGGTGACACCATGGATTCGTTTTACGAAAGCAGTGCCGTTTTTTACTGACAATTGCTGCCTTGGTGACAAAACACGAATTTAAAAGCAAAGGCCGTGATCCTCTCAATGACAATTAGTTTTTTGCAGTGGAGTTTCGATGACGACTGTTCAGCATTGCATATTGGGCAAAGGTGCCAAGGTATTTTCCATCGGATCCGATGACACGGTTGAAAACGCGCTCACCATGATGAGAGACAACCGTATTCGCTCAGTGATGGTGATCGATATGGGAAAATTGGTGGGTATTCTTTCCCAAGGTGACTGTGCCATAAAAGTACTGTTGCCCGGCAAGAGCGCAGCATCTACTTCGGTTGCTTCGGTGATGACCAAAAATCCCCTGACCGTGTCTTATGACAACACGCTCGAAGAGTGCATGGCCATCATGGACCTCAAGCGCATACGGCATTTACCAGTTTTGCATAATGGTCAAGTCACTGGTCTGATTTCAATCGGTGACATTGTTAAAAACATGATGTCGGACCAAGACAGTCAAATCAAGTTTCTCGAAACCTACATCCGTGGCCACGGGGTTTGAAAATCAGGATACTTGAGTCGTGTTTCCGCTGGGCTGGCGCCAACATACGCTGATGTTGGGTTGTCGTTTATTGTTTTGTTCCCAAAACTGACCTTCCTAAGGTCAGGATTCAGCATTAATTAGCACAATACATAGACGAAATTTTTTTCATATCGCTTTCATGAAACAACATGATAAAAACATTGCGCGAACGCACGGGTTTCCATAAATTTAGTGGTGTTGCAAACGAATAATTTCGATACATGTCTTAAATAGGTGTGCGACAACACCTCAACCTTGGCATGATCAAGGCTCAGCTCAAAGCCATAGCACCAAAATAAAGCGCGGCGGTGACTCCGTCTTTGGCATCGCTTAGGGATGACTCAGGTTATCGGAGCATGCGCATGGCTGGATATAGATAACAGTTGAGTCTAATTGGCGCACCATGGATTTACTGACGCTTTAACTCATTACATTCAGCGACCGTACTCTTTCCATTCGAAGTAATTGTGTGCGTGTAACAGCTATCCATTAAGTTATCACCCACCATCTGAAATGAGCGATGTCCATCGGAATCGGTCATCACACCACTTTTCATATCCGATCTAAAAGCACCCACAAAATTATCGTGACCACCGTTTTTAGAAAACCGATACCCGGAAAAATTTTGACCTTGTTGTTTATCGATGATGAAAGTAAATTCAGTTCTTGTAAAACGAATCTCTTGGGTATTTGTGGTGTTGTGGTGTGGATTGACGCCAAGCACCGCCACATTGGCTACGCCAACCCATGTTCCGATCATATTGAGAGGGTCAGCCGCAAAAGCAGTTGAGATGGGTAAGAATGCAAATAGGCTGAGAATTAATAATTTTACTTTTGTCATTTCTTTCTCTTTGGGTTTTGGGAAGCTTCAACCAACACTGTACAGGTTGTTAAGCAAGATGTTGACAAAGGGCTCTCGGTCGCGGGCATTGGCAAAATTGTCAGCAGCCCTGCGCTGATTGTGGATCCATAAAAAACGCCCAATCGAGAACGGTTGGCCGCTATACTCTGGCGACCCGGTGCGGAAATGAGCCAAGGTTCGAGGATGACTGATCCGGACCTTATTTCACAACAATCGATTGAACTGGGCTAGTTTTTTCACTGTGCAATCGCTTTTGAAGTAACTTCCTACCTTCCCCCATTGAATGTAAGTGCGCGCTACCTCAGACGGATGAGGTTCGGCCGACTCGATTATCTGGCTGCTGACACAACCGATGACAGCCCCATCATAAATTGCAGTCTGTCTTGATCTTGGAGATCTTATGTCATTTACTCAGAAGCAGGTTGGTGTATTAAAAGGAATTCTATTCGGAGTGCCGATTGCTCTAAGTGTGGTTTTTATTGGCGCTCATTCGAACCCTTTCGGTTTTGCTGAATCCTCAAGCCAAGCAGATCGGCTAGGTGTTGCCATCTTATCCTGCGCTATACCTGCCGTATTTTTAGCATTTTCTATCGGCAGGCTCGCCAAGTACAGATTTTTTTCCCCCGAAGATATTGATGGGGGTGGATTAAAGCACGGTACAGATAGGGCAAACATTCTGCAATCGATACTACAAAACACCTTGGAACAAACATTGCTCGCGACCCTCGTCTATTTGGTCTGGTCTGTTGTTATGCCAGCAACATGGTTATCAGTAGTGCCAATAGCGGCCGTGTGCTTTGGCATAGGGCGGCTTCTATTTACCATGAACTATGCACATGGTGCTCCTTCAAGAGCCCTTGGTTTTGCCCTCACTTTCTTTTCTACAAACACAATGCTCATTACGATAGTCGGATATTTGATAGTGCAAAAAATCATTGGATAGACAATAAGACTTGTGCCATATGATAACGGAGCGGTAGATGAAATAGTTAATGCACATCTTGGCAATAGTATTGCCGAGCAAGGAATGTTGAAAGAACCGAATGCTCTGGGCTATGTAGTTATCACAGCAGAGGTCGAACTGCCTCTCACTCCCGAAACGCAAAAACCTCAGCGCGAACGCTGAGGTTTTCTTCGAACATGTGGTGGCCCGGGGCGGAATCGAACCAGGGCCGAGGATGCCTTACTCTGCTTCAGACTAATGCCTACTTTATTCGTAGTGAGTCCACATTCTTAAAACACGGACTGTCTTTTCTTTACGAACTATTTCGTAAACTAAGCGATGTTGGATATTAATTCTGCGTGAGTAAGCCCCCTTCAGATCACCAACTAACTTCTCATAAGGCGGTGGATTTTGGAGAGGGTCTACTTTTAAAATATCCAATAAAGCCTGAGCCTTACCTTTAAGGCCTGCGGCAGATAGTTTTTTAGCATCCTTAATAGCATATTTGGAATAAGCTAAATTCCAAGTCACCACTTCAATGCCCTTTTACTTTTAGTAATAGGCTCAGCCATAGCGTCTTTAATTGACTCACGCATGCCTGGAATAGCCATTAGAAAAAGCGTTTCCTGAATAGCGCTCCAATCTTCTTCAGAAACTAAAACAGCATTTGCTCGCTTACCAGAAATGACTATTGGCTTGTGTGTCTCTGCCGCTTGATCAATCAAACGGTAGAGACCTGCTCGAGCCTCACTTGCGGTTAATGTGGTCATGATTTCACTCCTTTTCAATATAGTACGTAAAAACGTACGCTTTGACAAGTAGCCATCTCATCTGCCCAACAAAAGAAAAAAACTCAGCGCGAAAGCTGGGGTTGTCTTAAAAGAATGGTGGCTCGGGGCGGAATCGAACCATCGACACAAGGATTTTCAATCCTTATGTTGAATTAATCGATTGCTAGCAGGGCTTTGATATTGTCGCGAACTCGCCTGAGTTGAGCGGCAGTGATTTTGGATTTGAATTTGGCTTTGCGCTCTCGCCAGTCTAATGATTTGACCTGATCAGATAAAACGACGCTAGTTGTCTTGCCTATTTCCACTTCAACTTCAAAGGGGTACCCCTTTGCTTTAGTTGAAAGTGGGCAGCAAACAGCCAGGCTAACCTTCTCATTGTAAGTGGCTGGGCTTAATACCAATGCGGGTCGATGCCCAGCTTGCTCTCGACCGGCTTGAGGATCAAATTCAAGCCAAACAATATCCCCCGCCTCGGGAACATATGATTTAGGCACTAAAGGATCTCCTTGCCGGCTGGGCGTCCGAAGCTTTCTTCCGCATGGATATTGTCAGGAGTAATACCTGCTAATAAATCCTCAAGGCGAGTGCGTTTGGGTGCAATGGGTTCGATAATGATTTTCCCCTTAAGCACATTTATATTGACTGCCTGATTTATTGTCAGCTGAGCCAATTCCATAACCGAACTCGATATTCGCAAAGCAGGGCTGTTGCCCCATTTTTTGATGGTTGCTTGCATAGCGCGCTCCTAATGTTTCTACATTGTAGATACATATGGGAAAGGTGTCAATAATAGAAGTACCCTGTTACGAGCCCCCAAAAGCAAAAACCCCAGCGCGAACGCTAGGGTTTTCATAAATTTGGCATCGCTTAGGGATGACTCAGGTTATCGGAGCATGCGCATGGCTGGATATAGATAACAGTTGAGTCTAATTGGCGCACCATGGATTTACTGACGCTTTAACTCATTACATTCAGCGACCGTACTCTTTCCATTCGAAGTAATTGTGTGCGTGTAACAGCTATCCATTAAGTTATCACCCACCATCTGAAATGAGCGATGTCCATCGGAATCGGTCATCACACCACTTTTCATATCCGATCTAAAAGCACCCACAAAATTATCGTGACCACCGTTTTTAGAAAACCGATACCCGGAAAAATTTTGACCTTGTTGTTTATCGATGATGAAAGTAAATTCAGTTCTTGTAAAACGAATCTCTTGGGTATTTGTGGTGTTGTGGTGTGGATTGACGCCAAGCACCGCCACATTGGCTACGCCAACCCATGTTCCGATCATATTGAGAGGGTCAGCCGCAAAAGCAGTTGAGATGGGTAAGAATGCAAATAGGCTGAGAATTAATAATTTTACTTTTGTCATTTCTTTCTCTTTGGGTTTTGGGAAGCTTCAACCAACACTGTACAGGTTGTTAAGCAAGATGTTGACAAAGGGCTCTCGGTCGCGGATATTGGCAAGCTTGTTGCACTTCACACTTGAAACCGCCCAATTATTAATGTCCAAAATTTTTTTTGGTGAATACTTGGGTTTGATGTTCAAGCCCGAGGTCTTGATATCATTAATCTGACTTTTAAGAATTCATAAGTGATTCAACATGCACAGTAGTCTAGTTTCTAAATTCACAAGACGGGTGGCGTTTGGGGTACCCGGTGATCAAGCCTTGCCTACCGATCCTGTAGCTTGGGCTAATGCTCAAGTAGCTCTTTTACCTCCAATTGATGTGCTTGAACCCAACGGCGAGCGACGTCAAGACTTACCTCCCGAAATGCGTTTATTGTGGTCGATGGACGAGGTGATGCATGCATTTGAGCGTCACCGACGCACAGCACGCTTGTCACTTAAAAAAGCAAAAGAACTCTCGACTAAGGACTATCAAGATTACCGCGAGCGCACGATTTTCAGTCCATATTCTCGCCTAGAGCATTGGAAAGAAGTTCAAGCAAGGGAGACCACCGCCTTGTACGGGCAGGCTCCTGTTTTCGAGCGTTTTTGGCACTTTTGGTCCAACCATTTCATGGTAGCGCCTGGCAACCAAAACAATGACACTCTTGTAGGTCCTTTTCAGCGGTCGCTGCGCCCCTTGATGTTGGGTAATTTCAGGGAGATGCTGTGGAATGCGGTCACGCATCCAGGCATGTTGGTGTACTTGGATAACAACCGTAACACAGGCCCCAACTCCATAGCAGCACTCAAGAAATGGACAAATAACAGTATCAACGAAAATCTGGGTCGGGAACTATTGGAGTTGTTTACACTCAGCCCTAGCGCAGGCTACACCCAAAAAGATGTAGAGGGCGCCACACTCATCCTGACAGGCTGGCGCGAAATGAAGCCTGACAAATGGCATAAGGGCCAAAAGTTGGGCACTTATTTTGATTTAAATCGCCACGAACCTGGCTCTCAGGAGGTACTAGGTAAGAATTACACTGCGCACTTCAGGCCCTCAAGCAAGCTAGAAGATTTAGTGACCGACTTGGCTCAACACCCCGCTACTGCTGAACACTTGGCTAAAAAATTGTGTGTGTATTTTTTGGACGATACACCCCCAGCTGCGGCGATCAAAAGTGTAAAGGAAGCATTCATCAACAGCCAGGGAGACCTTTCTACGGTGCATCGGGCTGTTATTTTGGCTTGCTGGACACATCTGGAGTCCACCCAAAAGTTTGTTTCGCCAGAAACCTGGTTCTTACAAGTCTTAACTCTGAGTGGAACGCAGCCCCCGCGCACTGTTCCCGTCACAAAAAACACCCCGGGTATAAAGACACCGTATTTGTTGGGCGATCTGGGTCAGGAGCTGCCGCGTTGTCCTCAACCCAACGGTTGGCCTATTCGCTCATCGGACTGGATTTCCAAGGAAATGCTCGACCGCAGGTTGCGTGCTTTGGGCGTTTTGGCAAACATGTCGCAACGTAATGGGCAGGCTATGCAAGCTATGCGCTGCATCGTGGCTGGAAGCCAGCGTGATATTCCGCCGAATGAAATGGCTGCACAGCTGCTGCTTAAACCCGAAGTGCAGGCCGATATGCGACTGGCTTGGCTCGCCTATTTCGCCAGTCCAGCTTTACTGTGGAGTTGATCATGAATCGTCGAGCATTCTTAAAACAAAGCGCCGTCTTTGCCAGCCTGAGCTTCACAGGCTTTGCTCCGGCCTGGGGTCAAGGGCATGCGGACAAGCCTCGTTTGCTGGTAGTTTTGCTTCGTGGCGGCATGGACGGCTTGACAGCCGTACCTCCGGTGGGTGATGTCCAATACAACACCATAAGGCCCCAAATTGGGATAAATAAACCCCTTAGGCTCAATGCCGACTTTGGGCTTCATCCGCAACTTGAAACCATGCACAGCATGTGGCAAGCGGGACAGCTTGCTGTAGTGCACAGCACGGGTTTTCAATACACAGGTCGATCCCACTTTGAAGGGCAGGATATTATGCAGACTGGGGTCATGAAACCCTACATGTCTAGCTCAGGCTGGATAGGTCGCGCGATGGAACAAGCTAAGATCAACAGCGGTGTGGCCATTTCAATACCCATGCCATTGATTCTTCGCGGGCATAATAAAGCGATCACTCAATTTCCCAACTGGATGCCGACACTTCGCGACAGGGACCTAGCTACTGTCGCGAAGATGTGGGCTGACGATCCGATGCTCAGACCATACAGCGATTTGATTCGTGATTCCAACTTGGACAAGTCCCTGAGCAGCATGAACAAAGAGTCTTTTCAGAATATACGTTCCATTAGAGGTTTAGCCCGCAGCGCGGCCATTTCCATGCGGTCAGAAAGTGGCCCACGGGTAGGCCTGATCGACATGACACACGGTTTTGACACTCACGCCAGTCAGGGTGCCGAGCAAGGTAGTCATGCCGACAGATTGCGTGATCTGGACCAATTGATTGCCACATTCCGTACCGATATGGGCCCGCAATGGGGTAACACTGTAGTGCTGACCATCACAGAATTTGGGCGGACTGCTGCCGAAAATGGCACCAACGGAACTGACCATGGCGTAGGCAGTTGTTGTTTCCTGGCTGGGGGACTAGTGACCCAAGCCAAGATCTACTCGGATTGGCGTGGTCTCAATAAATCAGCCCTCTTTGAAGAGCGCGATCTACCTACAACCATTGATGTAAGCGCTGTTTACGCCAAAGTGTTGGAACGTGTATTCGCACTTTCGTCCCAAACCTTGGTGGAAAAAGGCGTGCTGGAACACAAGAAAAGCTCGTTGCTTAATGGTTTGTTGGGTTTGTAATAATCTCAATACGGCTAACATCTTAATCTTGGTGTAGCCTTGTAATTGAGTCAATAGTTGTATGTTTAACTATTGGCTACTTGGGTACGATCTAAATTATAAAAGCTTCTCAGCAATAGAGAGCCTTATGAATTTTTCTTACTGCCGAACCCTTACATTGTCCGTCTTCAAATGGTTTGAGACATATGGGCTAGTTTCTCAAAGGAGAGATTGGCTCATTGGTTTTAAAGTTTAAACGGTTTCACATCTGTGTTTTAGTCTTCTGCTTTGAATGGTCTTTTCATTGATCTTTCTCCCTTAATCAATTGTCCCTATTTGTCTCACAAACGCTGAAGTCGGACACACACAACATTTCCGATT
>ERZ887851.577-NODE-577-length-35799-cov-61.630735_pt1 | contig 35799 bp, 35 predicted proteins | sample MGYA00521100_ERZ887851 | MGnify/ENA primary metagenome ERZ887851 (study PRJEB32303, sample SAMEA104408602) | aquatic metagenome | biome: Brackish water; feature: Pelagic; material: water | place: Baltic Sea | collected 2014-06-06T16:11:00 | depth 11,444 m ... | reverse complement strand
TTGGTAAGCAGTGGGTCACGGAAACCCAGTACTACTGGGAGCACTACAAAGATCTTAAGAAACCCGGCACCTGCAAGGTCAATGGCTTCTTGGAGCCAGTAGAAGCCGTGCGCATCATCAAGGACTGCGAGCAGCGCTACCTCGAAACGATCGACGCCAAATTGGTGAACTGAGCGCCCGTATATCCATGGCTGACTACCTCAAACCCCTCTGGCTTGCCGCACCAGCCGGAAAATTGTGCTGCAGCTAGACAAGCGCACTATCAGCCTGCGTGTAGACGGCAAGGTGCTGGGCATTTGGCCAGTGGCGATTTGAGATCCCAGCACCACTACACCAGTAGGGCTTTCATTATTTGATCAGGGGAAAGTCGGTACGCCAGTAATCGTGCAGCGCTGAAGCCAGCCAGTTGTCGGAAAATATTCTGGAGATCAGCCCAGCTTCGGCCGAAAGCAGGGGTTATCGGCGTACTTTGTAAGGCCAAAACAAGGCATGAGGCCTTTCGACTGCGTCTATGTCTGCGGTTCCCCACTCCAACCACTCCTGCGAGCCCCAAGTGAGCACCACCTTGAAGTGGGCCAGTGACGGCGAGCTTTCGGCCCTTGATTTGGAGCGGATATTGGCCAGGCTAAGTGCGGTTGATCCAGCAGCCCAGGCTCTCTCTAGCCAGTTCCAGACTCAAGCTTGAGCCAATCATCAGCGGGTGTGAGCTGGCGGGCTAGGGCCCGGGCCATGCCATCGCGGCTGGCTAAGCCACGTAAACAAGCAACCGGCAGACCGGGATTGGGAAGCCCGTGGGGTAGAGCTGCCGCCGCCGCCGCCGGCACATCAAAAACCGGCAATTGGCGCAAGCCATTTGGTCTTAGCTGGTCTTCCAGCTGAGCTAGCTGGGCAGACATCGGCAGCCATACCAAGTCACCGCGGCGACAGGAGAGCAAGGTGGGCACCGGCAAAGAGCCGTCTTCATTGAACTCGCGCTCGGCACTTAGGGCCCGCTGCAGATCAGCCAGGGTGACCAGCCCCACAACCCAAGCCCCATCCGCCACCACCAGACAGTGGCCGTGGGCCTCCACCAGCTGAACCAAGGCCTTTTGTGCTGGCAGCTCGGCTGCCAGCACCAGGGGGGCCTCGGGCTCGAAAGCCTCAGCCACCGGCAGGGCGGCCAACTGGCGGCGGCGATGCTCCTCTTGGGGGTCAGGCCCCAGTAAGCCCGGATCAGCCAGGCCCTGCCAGCGCTCCACCAAGACAGCACTAAGGCCGGCGGCGGCCATCAGCGGCAACACAATTCGAATATCGCGGGTGAGCTCAAACAGCAGCAGCAGGGCCGTCAGGGGAGCCCGGGCACTACCGGCCAGCACAGCGGCCATGCCCACCATGGCGTAGGCGGGAGGCTCAGCCACCGGCAGGTGCAGGCCACTATCACCAAGCAGCTGGCCGTAGCAGTTGCCGAGCACCGCTCCTAGGAATAGGGATGGGGCGAAGCCACCGCCAACAAAGCCGGTGGCATTACTGATACCAGTGGCCAAAAGCTTGACGCCCAGCAATACCAGCAAGGTGAGCAGGGGCACGCCACCCTCGCTGCCAAGCAGGGCCTCAATCGTGTCGTAGCCGACACCCAGCACCTGGGGAAAACCGAGAGCCATCACACCCACACAGGCACCCCCCAGGGCCGTGGGCAGGCCTGGCGGCAGCTGGCCCAGCCAGGCCTGCAGCCGCTCGCTGCGGCCTGCGGCCAGCAGGCTCACCAAGGCCCAGGACATCAAGCTGGCCACCAGGCCTAACCCCAGATAAAGGGGCAACTCCAGCGGTGAACGCACCTCATAAGCAGGCAGCCGCAAAATCGGTGTGTCACCGAGCAGCAACTGGGTAACAAGGGAGGAAGCCACCGCCGCCACCAGCACCGCCCGCAAGCTGGGCCGCCCCTGAACGGCACTGAAGCTTCCTTCAAAAGCAAAAAACACGCCGGCAATGGGTGCCTTGAAGCCCGCCGCCAGACCTGCGGCCACTCCCGCGGCCACCAGGGCTTTCTGGCTCTGGGGCGAGAGCCCGCCGCGCAGGGCCACCCACAGTCCAATATTGCCGCCGCTCTCAACGCTGGGCCCCTCTGGGCCGAGGGAGGCACCACTGCCCAGGCTGATGGATGCGCCCAGCAGGCGCTGAAAGGGCAAGCGGGGCCGAGCGCTAACGGCGCCATCGGCCATCGCCATCAGGCTGGGTAAGCCAGGGCCCAGGTCACCGCCATAGCGGCGCAAAAGACCAACAGCCCAGCCCCCCAGGGTGGGCACCACCACCACCGGCCAGAGAGTGATCCAATCGGGCAACGAGGAACCCGGTAGGGGCAACGGCTCAGGAATGGCTGGTGGCGGTGGCAGGAAGCCAAGCCCGCCGAGACCCACCTGAAGGAGGGCCCGCAGCGGTGTGCCCGCATCAGGAGCCACCACCAGCGGCAATTCGGGTGCCAACTCCGGCGGCTGACTACGACCAACTGTTAGGAGCCCCTCCACAAAAGGTCCAAACAGGCCGTTATTGATAAAGCCCAGCAATTCGTGGAAGGCCACAACAGCCAGACCAGTGAGCACCCCAATCAGGGCAGCCCAGGCCAGCAGATTCCATTGATAGGGAAGGGCGCGTGCCTCGGCTTCAACGGGGCTGGAGCCGACTGACGCTGGTTCAGGCTTCGGGCCGGACAGTTGCAAAAATCTCCTCCAGGATCTCGCCTGCGCCTTGGGCCTTCAAAGCATGAGCAAGGGCGATACCAATGGCCTCAGGGTCAGCCTGGGGACCGCAAGCCTCGTCGCGAATCAGGCGCAGGCCGTCGATGCTTGCCACCATGCCCGTTAATACAAGCGTATCGCCATCGAAACGGCTGTTAACGCCGATGGGCACCTGACAGCCCCCCTCCAACTCACGCAAAAAGGCTCGCTCAGCCAGGCAGCGACGGGCGGTGGGCTGGTGCTCCAACACCTTGATCTGCTCGAGCACGGCGGCATCTCCCTCGCGGCACTCAATACCCAAGGCACCTTGGCCTACGGCGTGAAGGGAAATGGAGGGGTCGATCAGCTCATGGATGCGATCCCCCAAACCCAGCCGTCCCAAACCAGCGGCCGCCAGGATCAGGCAGTCGTACTCACCGGCATCAAGTTTCTCCAGTCGGGTGATTACGTTGCCGCGCACATCCTTGAAGCTGAGGCGCGGGAAGTGGTGGCGCAGCTGGGCTAAACGGCGCAGGGAACTGGTGCCCACCACGGCGCCAGCGGGCAGGGTTGCCAGGCTCTTATCGCGGTGCTGTTCATGCACCACCAAGGCATCGGCGGGATCTTCCCGCTCAGTGATGCAGCCAAGCATCAGCCCCTCGGGCAGGTTAGTTGGCAGATCCTTGAGGCTATGGACGGCGATGTCAGCCTGTCCAACAAGCATCTGAGCCTCTAACTCCTTGGTAAACAGGCCCTTGTCGCCGATCTTGGCGAGGGCCACATCGAGGATCTTGTCCCCCTGGGTGGCCATCGCTTCGATCGTGATCTCCAGGCCGTTGTGGGCCTTGATCAGTTCATCGCGCACCCAATTGGTTTGCACCATGGCCAGCTGGCTGCGGCGGGAGGCGATGCGCAGGGGGTTGGCCATCAGGGGCAGATCACAGCCACTCAGATTAAGGGCCGAAGAAATCAAGGGGCAATGGGCCCCAGGTGTCTTCCGCAGCCGTATCCGCTGAACAGTGGCCGCTGATCAAAAGGCCCTCACCTAAACCGGTTTCAGCGCGCACCTGAAAGCGACCGCTGTTCTGGTTGGCCTTGAGGAAAACCGGACCCTCGATCGAATCGAGGGATACACCGGCGGGATCTAGCTCCAAATGCGACCAGGCAAGCGCCGTTTCAACCTGACGCAGGCAAGTCACCGCTGATGCTGCAGAAGCGGCCATCACCCCCGCCGTGAACCAGTCGCAGCGAGCAAGCAGCGGCTCAAGCTCTAGCCGTAAAGCCGAGCAGGCTGCGGGGTCGAGCGAAGGAGCAGTGCGCAGCCCCCGCAGGGATGCCAGGCCCTGACTCACTTGATGTACTCCTTGAGCACGCCGTTGCGATTGGGGTGGCGCAGCTTGCGCAGGGCCTTGGCTTCAATTTGACGAATGCGCTCCCTGGTGACATCAAAGATCTGGCCGATCTCTTCAAGGGTCTTCATGCGGCCGTCGTCCAGGCCGTAGCGCAGACGCAGCACGTCACGCTCCCTGGGGCTGAGGGTGGCCAGCACACCCTCAAGGTCCTCGCGCAGGAGGTTTTTAGCCACGTCCTGCTCAGGGTTTTCGATATCGGCCTCGATGAAGTCACCGAGACGGGAATCCTCCTCTTTGCCGATGGGCGTTTCCAGGGAGATGGGCAGCTGGGCGCTCTTAGCGATGAAACGCAGCTTCTCGATGGTCATTTCCATCGACTCGGCGATTTCCTCTTCGGTGGGCTTGCGGCCAAATTCCTGGGAGAGGGTTTTGGTGGTCTTCTTGATCCGGGAAATGGTTTCGTATAGGTGCACCGGGAGGCGGATAGTGCGTGATTGATCAGCGATAGCGCGGGTGATCGCCTGACGAATCCACCAGGTGGCATAGGTCGAAAATTTATATCCCTTTTCGTGGTCGAATTTCTCGGCAGCCCTTATCAAGCCGAGGGAACCCTCCTGAATCAAGTCCTGGAAGCTCAGGCCCCGATTCATATATTTCTTAGCGATCGAAACCACCAGGCGCAGGTTTGACTGCACCATCTTTTCCTTGGCACGGCGGCCAAGCATCAGCCGCCGCCGGAACTTGATAGAGGGCATCTCTACCAATGCCGCCCATTCCTTGTTGTCGGGCTGGCGGCCGTGATCGGCCTCAAACTGAGCGGCGATTTCCTCGAGCTGCAGTAGATCGGCGATCTTGCGGGCTAGCTCGATCTCCTCATCGGGCCGGAGCAGGCGGATACGGCCGATCTCCTGGAGATAAACCCGAATCGAGTCTTCGGTATAGACACCTTTAGGCCCCACCTTGATGCTGGCGAGGGCCTTGACAGCCTTCTCGTCCTTCTCGGCAGAGCTGCCGGATGGGCCTAGATCGTCGGCATCGCCTAGCTGGGCGGTATCGACAGGAGCCTCAATCTTGGCCTTGGCCGCCGGGGCTTTAGGCGCTGAGGATTTGCTTGCAGCCGCCTTTGCTTTCGGAGCAGCCTTTGCTTTGGCAGCAGCTGTTGATTTAGATGCAGCCGAAGATTTGGTAGCAGTCTTTGCTTTGGGAGCAGCCGTTCCCTTTGCAGCAGCCGGGGAGTTGGCGGCAGCTTTTGCTTTTGGGGCAGCCTTTGGCTTAGGCGCAGCCTTCTTCGGCTTTACTTGCATCTCATCACCGGCCGCAGTGGCCACCATCAAGATTTCCGGGGTTGCTTTCGGCTGGGCAGCAGCGGGGCTCATAGGTAACGAAAACGAAACAACAAAACAAATGGGCGGAAACGCATCACCTCAAATCGCATCTAGCTATCTATCTCCTGCCAGCAACCGGCAAAAGATCGTTTCAGCCATTCCGGGATTAGCCGTATGAGCTGGTGCAAGACCACGAAAGCGGGAAGGAAACCTCTAAAACGGTGGTAATCGGCAGGAAAATGTCGAGCGACCCGGCAAAAAGCATGGGGTCGGTGGCCGAGGCCTAGACAGGGCGGCCGAGGCCTAGACAGGGCTGACAGGGGTGGTCGCAGACCGGGAGGCCGAATGGTGGGAGGCTGGCTCCCGGGGTCTCACTTCAGGTCTTCCCGCTGGACGGAACTCTGTTTGGTTCCGACGGCAGTCTTTGAACTGCCCAACATTCACATCCTAAGAATGGGTTGTGACCTTTGCAAGCTTGTCGATCCCCTGGTTGCAGATCTGGCTCGAAGCAGGGCGGGAAGGCCAGGTATTCACCTACGCCAACTGCCCCGAAACCCCAGCAGGGATTGGGGATTTGGTGCGGGTGAAGCTGCAGGGACGCCCGCACACTGGCCTAGTGGTGGGCTGGCTTGATCAATTACCCGCCAGTCTCAGCAGCAAGCGAATACAACCAATCCAGGAGGTTTGGCAGCGGGCTGCCGTAGATCCAGATTGGCAAAACTTAATGTCAAGCGTGGCGGCGGAGTGCCACACAAGTCTGTTCAAAACTCTAAAAAGCGCCCTGCCCCCTGGCTGGCTTGGCCAGCGCAACCAGGGGCCCAGCAGGCCAAACCGCCCAATTTGGCTGGTGGAGCGCTCGCAGGCAGCATTTCCCAGCCAGCGCCTCACCGATCGCCAGCAGCAACTGCTTGAGCACCTTGATCGCCATAGCGGGCCAGTGCCCCTGCGGGATCTTTGCGGTGAGGCTGGCTTCAGCCGCGCCGTGCTCAAGGGGCTGGAAGCTCGGGGTCTGGTGCAGCGCCTTCAGGCTCCCCCAGAGGGCAGGGGAGCTGGTCTCGCACCGGCCCTCTGGCCTGCTCTGACAGAAGCCCAGGCCGCTGCAGTAGGGGCCCTGGCCGGCGCCCCAGCGGGCGCGGAATTTTTGCTCTGGGGTGTAACAGGCGCTGGCAAAACTGAGGTGTATCTGCGGGCGGCCGCTCAAGCCCTGGAGGCGGGGCAGGCCACCCTCCTACTCACCCCGGAGATTGGCCTAATTCCCCAGTTGCTCGACCGAGCACGGGAACGCTTCGGATACCAAGTGGTGGAGTTCCACAGCGGCCTTTCCGACGGTGCCCGGGTAGCGGTCTGGCGCCGCTGCCTAGAGCGAGAAGCGGTGGTGGTGGTGGGTACCCGCTCAGCAATCTTTCTGCCCATGCCCAGGCTGGGCCTGATCGTGCTCGATGAGGAACATGACAGCTCCTACAAGCAGGACAGCCCTATGCCCTGCTACCACGCCCGCGACGTAGCTCGCCTACGGGCCCAGCAAAGCGGAGCGCGGCTGGTCCTCGGCAGTGCCACCCCCTCGCTCGAAAGTTGGCTGAGCTGTCAATCCCCCCAACCAGCCACTCGCCTCCTACGACTACCGGAGCGGATTGGTTCGCGGCCCCTGCCTGCCGTCCGGGTGATCGACATGCGCCACGAGCTCGCGGACGGCCACCGCCGTCTGATCAGCCGGGCCCTGATGGGGCGCTTAGAGCAGCTGCAGGACAAGGGCGAACAGGCAGTGGTGCTGGTGCCCCGCCGGGGCTACCGAGCATTCCTGAGCTGTCGCAGCTGCGGCGAAGCGGTGCTCTGCCCCCACTGCGACGTGGCCCTCACCGTGCACCGCTCCAAAGGGGGCCAGGAATGGCTGCGCTGCCACTGGTGCGACCACCGCGCCGAGCTGGGCAATCGCTGCGGCCACTGCGGCTCCACGGCCTTCAAACCCTTCGGCGCAGGCACCCAGCGGGTGATGGAGCAGCTGGCAACGGAGCTTGAAGGGTTGCGCTTGCTGCGCTTTGACCGTGACACCACCCGGGGCCGCGACGGCCATCGGCGCCTGCTCGATCGATTCGCCCAAGGGGAAGCCGACGTATTGGTAGGCACCCAGATGCTGGCAAAGGGCATGGACCTACCCCGGGTCACGCTCGCGGCGGTATTGGCGGCAGATGGGCTTTTGCATCGCCCCGATCTGCGCTCCTCAGAGCAGTGCCTGCAATTGCTGTTGCAATTAGCGGGCCGGGCGGGCCGCGGCGAAAAGCCGGGCGAGGTGCTGGTGCAGACCTACAGCCCCGACCATCCGGTGATTCGCCACCTGGTGGATGGGCGCTACGAGCTGTTTTTGGCCGAGGAGAGCCAGATGCGCCGCCAGGGTGGCCTGGTGCCCTTCAGCCGGGCCTGCCTGCTGCGACTGAGCGGACCTAGTGCCAGCTGCACGGCAACCGCCGCCGCCGCCTTGGCCGAGAGAATCCGCAGCCAGGTGGAGGCAGCCGGATGGTTATTGATTGGTCCCGCCCCGGCCCCAGTAGCCCGGGTAGCGGGCAAGAGTCGCTGGCAGCTGTTGCTGCATGGTCCCGCCGGCCAGCCCCTGCCCTTGCCAACTGAAAGCCTGCTGCGGGAGGCGCTGCCAGCGGGGGTGGGTCTGGCGATCGACCCCGACCCCCTCAGCCTTTGAGAACCGCTCTCAAGCCGCTAGTTCCGGCAGACCGAAGCCCAGCAAACGCCGCAGCCGCTCCAGGGCCAGCACCAGAGCCAGGGCCAGGGCAATCAGGGCGCCGCCAATGCCAAGGCCACTCCAGCGCCAGCAGCTGAGCTGCAGGGTGTTGCTGGCGCCAAAGCGCAGGGGCCAGTGCAGGGCAGCTCGTCCAGAAATCGCCGCAGCGGGCTCGGGACTGGCCAGGCGGACAGCCGCAGGGGTCACAGGGGCCAGGTCGATGGCGGCGCTGAAGCCCGGCAGAGCACTTAGCCCACGCAGGTCAACTGCCAGCTCAAGGCTTTGGCGCACCCCCAGCAGCCAATTGCGCTCCCGCAGCTGGAAGTGGGGCGGCGGCAGGGCCACACCGGCCAGATCCGCTGCCGCGCTGAGGTTCGCTGCCAATAAAGCAAGGGCCTCAGGCGCTGCTAGCACCGGGCTCTCCAGGCGCTGGTGAAAACCCTCAGCGCCAGCAGATGGCTTGGACTGCTTGGCAGGATGAAATCCCTGGTTCAGCAGGCTGCGGCCAAACTGACGGGCCCAGGGCTCGGGTTGGGTGCCGGGGCTCGATAGACCATGGGTGATCTGCAGCCGGCCCGGCCCCTTAAAGGTCAACTCGCTACGCACCTCGGTGCAGCCGCCAAGCAGCAGCGTTAGCAGCAACAGCAAAACGGCCAGCACAGCGAAGCCCACTGGAGCCCTGGTTGGCCCCACCGGCGGCGCTGGCGGCGGTGGCGGTTTATTGGAGCGGCGGCCGCGGGCAAGCTGCTGCATCTGGCCGCCCATGGCCTCGGCCGAGCCCAGATCGGGCAGGGTGATCGACCAATCGCGGGGGCGCTCGAGGGCCGGTGCCTCCAGCACGGTGAGTAGGTCTATGGCCTGAACGCGCAGGCTGGCATCACGGCAGCGCTTGATCAGCCGGCAACACAGGATCGCCCGGCCGTTGTCGCCCCGCCCCATCCAGGCGGTGGCGAGCAGCAGCTGAATCTCAGCTCCGGTGGCGGTGGCAGCGGGATATTCACTAGTGAGGGGCTCCAACAGGCGTACAACCTGGCCGTAATCGCCCCGCTCGAGGGCTGCAAGGGCTGCAGCCAACTGGTCTTCAGCCATGGCCGACGCGCTGGCTGCCCACAACCATGGTGCCAATCCCCGAATCGGTGAATACCTCCAGCAACAGGGCGTGGGGCACCCTGCCATCGACGATGTGGGCCGCCGCCACCCCTTGGGCCAGGGCCCGGATGCAGCACTCGGTCTTCGGGGTCATGCCGCCTGCCACAACACCGTCATGAATTAATTGGCGTGCGTCCGCCAGGGTCAGCTGACGAATTAGGGAGTCAGGATCGTGGCGATCCTGCAAGATCCCTGCCGTGTCGGTGAGCAGGATCAGCTTCTCGGCCTGTAAAGCCGCAGCCAGTTCACCGGCAACCGTATCGGCATTGATGTTGTGGGCCTGGCCCTCATCGTCGGCGGCCACGCTGGAAATCACCGGGATGTAGCCGGCATCAAGCAGGGGAAAAAGCACGGCCGGATCTACGGCCGCCACCTCCCCCACCAGCCCATTTACTCCGCCGGCGTAGGTGCGGGCCCGCACCAAGGAGCCATCACTGCCGCAAAGTCCCACGGCCCGGCCCCCCACCTGATTGAGGCCGTTGACAATGTTTTTGTTGACCCGGCCCACCAGCACCATCTCGACCACATCCATGGTTTCCGGAGTGGTGACCCGCAAACCATTACGGAATTCGGGCTCGATTTGGAGGCGATTCAGCCAGTCATTGATCTCCGGGCCGCCCCCATGAACCACCACCGGCTGCACCCCCACCGAGGCCAGCAGCACCACGTCGCGGTAGACCGCTTCGCGAAGCTCCGCTTGCACCATTGCCGCGCCGCCATACTTGACCACCACCCGGCGGCCCGCGAAGCGCTGGATATAAGGAAGGGCCTCACTTAGGACCGACACCCTCAGGGTGTCCTGGCTGCTGATCAAGGGTTCGGTTATCGATGGGGCAGATGGATTAAGCGGTCTTAGCTAGCGCTGGGCTCGGGCACCAGAGCGAGGCTGAATTCATTGCGGCGCTCGGGCTTGATGTCGGCACTCAAACCGGGGCCAAAAAAGCGGCCCAGCCGATCAGCGCGGGCTTGCCAGCGATCCAGGGGCACCCCTTCGCAGCGAAAGCGCAGGCGCAAGCCATAGCGGCCATCGCAGTCGAGCTCCTCAACGCTAAGCAACTGGGGCGGAGCGTCATCGTCCCAGAGCTTAAGCACCTCCAGGGAGCTTTCCAGATGGGCTTTCTGGCCGTAACGCCAGCGATCTACATCGGCCAGCAGCTTGCGCAGGGGCTCGCTCTCCGGAAGGTCCCGCAATTGCTTGAAACGGGGGGCCGGCGTGAGTCGCTCAGGTGGAGGCAGCTCAGAGGATTTCAAGGCCAACCCCCCCAACAGGATCGGGATGCCGTAGAAGATCGTCGGCAGGCTGAGATTGGGGATATCGGTGGCGTAGGCGATCGTGCCGATGACCGTGAGCACAGCCCCCGCGATGGTCACGAGGCTGCCTGGCGAGAGAAGTGCTTGCATACCTCCATCTTCCTTGATGCCCATGGCGGATGCGACCACCAGCCTGCCCAGCGAAACCGGCACCGCCGAACTGATAAGCACGCTCAAGAGCGACCGGCTTTGGTTATTGCGCCAGATTGACGCGGGTCGTTGGCCCCAATGGCGCCTTGATCTAGCCGCCCTGGAGCGGGAGCTGGGCCAGCTGCTCGATCAATTGAGCGACGCTGATTCCAGCGCCGACGCCTAGGCCTGAAAAGGGCCAAGCCAGGATCAAAAAGGGATGTCGTCGTCGTCAGGGAGATCAGGCACCAGCGGGGAGGTATTCCAGGTGGGGGGCTGGGCACCTGCCGGCGCCGCTGGAGCAGCTGGAGCCGGGGTTGCCGCCGCTGGCGCACGGCGCTGGGGCGCAGGCGCAGTTGCGGCAGCTGGATTGACAGCAGGACTGCTGGTGGCGCCAGGGCCCATGCCGTGCAGCCGGGCCAGGGTGAATTCAGCACGCTTTTCCTTGACGCCGTCCTGACGAGTGACGGTAATCATGCGCAGCCGGCCCTCGAGCATCAGCCGCTGGCCAACCTGCACCCGGTTCTGGAGTTCTTGCGCCAAATTGCCCCAGCCGACCACCTTCAATTGACCCGGGGGATCATCGGGACGCAAACCATCTATCTGGACCGCCATCTCCGCCACCGGCGTCTGATTGTCCTGGGTGTAACGCACCTGGGGCGCTTCCAGCACCTCAACCTCGAGCAGACAGTGATTCACTCCCAGGCAACCATTGGTGGATCCCATCCTGATGCACCGACCTGAGATTCACCAGACCTCGCCCCGTCTGTGGCTGATCGGCGGCACCGGCGAAGGCCCCGTAGTGGCGGAGCGGCTGCTGCAGCGAGGCTGGCACCTAACGGTGAGCGTGGTTGGTGCAACAGCGGCCCTGGCCTATCGCCCCCATCCGGGCCTAACCCTGCGCGTCGGCGCCATCGATGGTGAGCAGGGGGTTTGGGCAGAACTGGCCGCCGCCGAATCGGTGGGCTGGCCCTATGAGGTGGTGGTGGATGGCAGCCATCCCTTCGCCTGTGTGGTGAGTGGCCAGCTGGCCGCCGTGTGCAAGCAGCGCAGCCAACGGCTGATACGGCTGCTGCGCCCCAGCCTGCCTGGACCGGCATCGATACTCTCCAACTTGGAGGATTTGCGCAGCCGCGCGCTGCAGGGACACCGCCTGCTGCTGGCAATCGGTGCCCGCCAATTGAGCGCGGCGCTCGCCTGCAGCCCCGGCGCCCAGCACTTCGCCCGGCTGCTGCCCAGCCCAAGGGCCCTCCAGCTGGCCATGGCAGCTGGCTTGGCGGCCGATCAGGTCGCCTGCCTCCGCCCAGGCTCTCAGCTGGAGGTGGAGCGGTCCCTGATTCGGCGCTGGCGCATCACCACGGTGTTGGCACGCCAGTCGGGCGGTGTTACTGAACAGCTCTGGCAGCAACTCTGTGCCGGCACAGGCCCCCAGCTATTGCTGATCGGCAGGCCGGCAGAGCCAGCGGGAGTACAAGCTTTAAGCCAAAATTGCCTATTGGAGGCTCTGGTGCTGCCGCAGTGAGGCTCAGCCCAGGTGCTGGGCTACGAGCTGCTTGAGGGAGCCCTGGGGCCGTGGACCCAGCTGGGTCACAACCTGACCAGCGCAGAGGGAGCCCAGCCGTCCACAGGCTTCGACGGCCTGGCCCTGGGTGTAGGCGTGCAGGAAGCCAGCGGCGTAGAGATCACCCGCCCCCGTGGTGTCCAGCAAGGGACCGAGCTGGAAGGGGGCGATGCTGTGGGTGCCGGAGCCATTGAGGACTACCGATCCCTGCTCGCTGCGGGTGAGGGCTGCCAGCTTGCAGCGGCCCCGCACCTGGTCGGCAGCCTCTTCAAAACTATTGGCCTTGTAGAGGGCCGTGATCTCCATTTCGTTGGCAAACAGGATGTCGACGTGGCCGTCCACCAGCTCCTGAAAGCTTTCGCGGTGACGCTCGACGCAAAAAGCATCCGACAGGCTCAAAGCCACCTCGCCCCCATGGGCGCGGGCCACCTCGGCCGCAGCGATGAAGGCCGCCTTGGCCTCGTCGCTGTCCCAGAGGTAACCCTCTAGGTAAAGCACCTTGGCTTGGCCAACCATCTCAAGATCGAGGTCGGCTGGATCCAGCCCCACCGAAGCCCCCAGGTAGGTGCACATGGTGCGCTGGGCATCAGGAGTCACCAGGATCAGGCAACGGGCCGTGGAGGGCCCCTCCGTGGCCGCAGGGGTGTCAAAGCGAGCTCCAACCGAACGGATGTCGTGGCTAAAGATCCCCCCAAGCTGATCGTTGCGCACCCGACCGATAAAGCCCGCCCGGCCGCCCAGTTGGGCAACCCCGGCCAGGGTGTTGGCAGCGGAGCCACCAGAGGTTTCAAGGCCCGGTCCAACGCTGGCGTAGAGGCGCTCGGCTTGGGCTTGGTCCACCAGGGCCATGGTGCCCTTGGTGAGTTCGAAGTTGGCGATCAGGTCATCGTCGGCTTGCACCAGCACGTCAACGATGGCGTTGCCAATACCGACGACGTCGTAGCTCTTGTCCATGGGATCCATCAGGTGCTCAACAGGGCCCGCTTGGGACCGTGAATGGGATCTTCCACAACGATCGTCTGATCGCGGTTAGCGCCAAGGGAAACGATGGCGATCGGCACCTCCATCAGATCGGCAAGAAAGCGCAGATAGCTCATCGCCGTTGGAGGTAACTCCTCGAGGCTGCGGCAATCGGCTGTAGAGGTTTGCCAACCCGGCAAGGTTTCAAAAATCGGCTGGCAGCGGGCGAAATCCTCCGAACTGCTGGGGAAATATTCGATCCGTTCGCCGTCGAGTTCGTAGGCAACACATACCTGGATCTCATCGAGCTCATCGAGCACATCGAGCTTGGTGATGGCCAGGCAATCGAGGCCGTTCACCTCCACCGCATAGCGACCGATCACCCCGTCAAACCAACCGCAACGGCGGCGGCGGCCCGTGGTGGTGCCAAATTCACCGCCCCGATCACAGAGGTGATCGTTGAGGCTGCCCTGGAGCTCGGTGGGGAAGGGGCCCTCTCCTACCCGAGTGGTGTACGCCTTTGCTACACCGATCACCCGATCGATCAAGGTGGGGCCCACCCCAGCTCCGATGCAGGCGCCGCCACTCACCGGATTAGAGGAGGTCACATAGGGATAGGTGCCGTGATCGAGATCCAGCAAGGTGCCCTGGGCACCCTCAAACAGAATGTTTTGGCGGGCCCGCGCAGCGCTGTGGATGGTGCGGGTGCAATCGACCACATGGGGGACTAGCCGCTTGCCGTAACCGACGTATTCGGCCACAACCGTCTCGAAATCCAACGGCTCAAGGCCGTAGAGCTTCACTAGAATTTCGTTCTTTTCGGCAAGGGGTCCGGCAAGGCGGTCCCGCAACCGATCCGCATCCAGAATGTCCAGGATACGGATGCCATTGCGCTCCGATTTATCTGCGTAGGTGGGACCGATGCCTCGGCCAGTGGTGCCGATGCGGCGATCGCCGCGGCGCTGCTCCATCGCCTGATCCAGCAGGCGGTGGTAGGGCATGGTCACGTGGGCAGTAGAAGCGAGCTTCAGTCCACTTATGTCGATGCTGTAGGTGGCAAGCATGTCGAGCTCGCCCAGCATCACCTTGGGATCGACCACCGTGCCGGAGCCGATCAGGCAAATCGTGTCCGGGTAGAGGATCCCGGAGGGGATCAGGTGCAGTTTCAGCACCTTGTCGTCCACGACGATGGTGTGGCCGGCGTTCACCCCGCCCTGATACCGCACCACAACGTCGGCTGAGCGGCTGAGAAGATCCGTGATCTTGCCCTTCCCCTCGTCACCCCACTGAGCACCGATGACGACAACGTTGGCCAAGGACACAGCGACCCGAAGCCGCTTCTGAGCACAATCCGAGAGCTTCTCAGATCGTGGGGTCCTTCGTCAAAGATGGAAGGCTCGGATCAGGGCCTTAGGCGCCGCGAGTCGCGTTGGTTTCAGCCTTCTTGAGTTCCTTGGCGATCCGCTCCTTAAGCGCCTCCGGCAGCGGGCGATTGGGATAATTAGTGTAGTGGCCAGCCATGGAGTTGATGGCCGTCTGCATGGTGGTGAAGGAACCCAAGCCGTTCACCGAGCTGCGGGGGCGGTAGCGGGCCACGTAGCCACTGCTCAGGCTGCGAGCTTCGATCTCGGCCTCGGCGCGGGCAGGATCGTCGGCCCCTAATGCGATGGTGCTCAGCAGGCTGTCGGCCACCGCCACCGTGTCCTCGACGTAGTTACCTGAAAGACCAGTATTTGCAGCGCTACAGGCAGTGAGTGCCAGGCTGAGGCAGAGCACCAGCGCTAGGGCCACGCGTGAAAAAAGCTGCTTCAGCCGCTGGCGGAAGGAGGGAAGCGCAGCGGCCATGGGTGAAATGCGAATCTCTCGATCCTAGAAGCCGCCTCAGGGGCCCTTCAGCCAGGCAGGCCCATGCGCTGGCTTGCCAAGCTGGGCAGCAGGGTCTCAAGCAGCTCAGTGGCCGGTAGATCGCGCTTGCTGCTGCTGGAGCGCTCCACCAACTCCACCAGACCATCCGCCGCGCCGCGACCCACCACCACCCGCCAGGGAATCCCAATCAGATCGGCATCCTTAAACTTCACTCCAGCCCGCTCACTGCGGTCATCCAGCAATACATCTACACCTGCTTCCTGGAGACGCAGATAGAGCTGCTCAGCCAAGCTGCTCTGCTCGGCCTCGGCCCAATTGGCCGCCACCACGATCACTTCGAAAGGCGCAATCGATACGGGCCAGCAGATGCCATTGCCATCGTGATGTTGCTCAACAGCCGCCTGGGCCAACCGGGACACACCGATGCCGTAACAGCCCATCCACAGGGCTTCTTCCGAGCCTGACTCATTGGTGAAACGGGCCTCAAGGGCCTCTGAATATTTGCGGCCCAGCTGAAAGATGTGTCCCACCTCGATGCCCCGACTGGCCTGGAGCAGCTGGGAAGGGTCGTGTTGGCAGCGATCACCTGGTTGGGCGGCCCGCAGATCAAGGCTCTCAGGGCAGGGGCAGAGGGATCCCCAGGCCGCGCCGACTAGGTGGATATCGGTGCTGTTGGCACCACAAACAAAGGAGCTGAGCTCAGCAGCGGTGCTGTCAGCTAGTCGCAAGAAGTGCTTGCTCCAGTGACCGGAATCGCTCAGCAGCCCATCGGCTAGGTGGGGCCCCATAAAGCCAAAGGGCAAGGGCAGCAGCCCTTCGCTGGCGACGGCCTCCTTAGTAATTGGGGAAATGTCTAGTAGCGCCCCGTGCTCCGCCGAGCAGCGGGCCGTGACTGCATTGGCCAGCTTGACTTCGTTGAGCTGTTGATCGCCCCGCAGGCTCACCAGCAGGGGCTGGGCGCTTTGATCTTCAAAACGGGCCAACAACATCAACACCTTTACGGTTTGACAGGGCTCAATGCCATGGCCGGCGCAGAGATCTTCAATGCTGCTTTGGCCAGGGGTGGCCAAAGGTTCACCCGTGCCGCCAGCCCGCGGTCCACCCGGTAGGGGAATTGGGTCAGCAGCTAACGAAACAGCCCGCTCCTGGTTGGCGGCGTAGGCCCCATCGGAACTAGCCAGAATCAAATCCTCACCGGCCTCAGCCGTAACCATGAATTCTTGGCTTGCCGATCCACCAATCGCACCGCTGTCTGCCTCCACCGCGACAGCTCGCAAACCACAACGAGCAAAGATTCGTCTGTAGGCGCCATCCATAGCGGCGTAGGTTTGCTGCAAGGACTCCTCATTGGCATGGAAGGAGTAGGCATCTTTCATAATGAATTCGCGACCACGCATCAAGCCGAAGCGGGGACGAATCTCATCGCGGAATTTGCTCTGTATCTGATACAAATTGACGGGCAACTGCCTATAAGAGCGCAACAGATCGGAGGCCAGATATGTGATCACCTCCTCATGGGTAGGCCCCAGCCCCAACTCACGCCCCTGACGATCCTCCAGGTGGAACATGATTCCTTCCCCTGCGGTGTAGCCGGCCCAGCGGCCGCTGCGCTGCCACAACTCCGCCGGCTGAAGTTGGGGCAACAGGGTTTCGAGGGCTCCGGTGCCGTCCATCTCCTCACGCACCACCCGGGAAACCTTCTGGAGTACGCGCCACATCAAGGGCAGATAGGCGTAGATGCCCGAGGCAACCCGGCGGATGTAGCCGGCGCGCAGCAGCAGCTTGTGAGAGGGAATCTCAGCCTCCGACGGATCGTCGCGGAGCGTCACCAGCATCAGGCGGGAGACGCGCATGGCAGGAGCTTTCGATGAGGGCGGAACCTATCACCGACACCCAGCCAGAGGAGCCGGTAAGGGGGTGACCACCGCTGCTGTTTGCCTTCAAAACCCCTGCTATGTTCTAGATCTGATCCCGTTAGTCCAAAAGCCGTCTCATGCCACCCCAACCCAGTTCTGCAAATGGATTGGGGGCAATCGGGCTACCTGGTGGGCTTGTAGCCCAGGCCGAAACTGCAGATCCGGGATCCGCCGAGATCGCTGAAGGCCTAATCGGTATTGATGAGGTCCAAAGGGCTCTCAACCGTTCTCGGGCATCTGTATACCGCTATACAAATACCGATCCCCGCAATCTCAATCCGCCTTTCAACGCCCGCAAGTTGAATCCGGAATACCGCAGCGATCAAAAGGATCCGCTGATGTTCCACCCCAATGAGGTGGCCCGCTTTGCGCGCGACGTGCTGCGTATCAAGGAGGTGACTGTTGAGGTACTCAACTCACCCTCCACTGCCACCCAACAATTGTTGGGAGCGATTCTCGAAGAGCTGCGCTCGATCCGATTGCGCCTGGACCATATCGATGGCCGCCCCACGGACCTGAGTGCCCGCCGTGATCAACACGATCAAGGCTCCCTCCCTGCCGCCTAAACATCGGCATTGCTAGTTGAATGAGTAAGTAAATAGTTGTTTGATCCCCAATTTCTGAGCCATGGTGCCAGAATTGAGAAAGTTCCTTTGAATTTCCGAGTGGAATCGGTGCCCTTATGCGCCCTTTCCCATTGCTATGGATTCAGTTCCCCGAGATTCCAAACCCTCTTCCATCGCCCATCTTGCTGAAGCGAGCGCGCCAGAGCGCGACCTTGATGAGCAGGGCGAAGATCCATTCAGTACGGGCCCCCAAGCCCTTTCAGGCCTGCTGGGAAGCCTGATCGCCCTGGCCACGGCGGTGGTGCCGCTAGCCATGGTTGTCGCTGGACGACCCTTCAGCTATTCGGCCCCGAGCTTCGAGGGCTCAGGGGCGGCGTTGCAGCAGAAAGCCCTCATAGCCGAGAGCCTGAAAGATCCTGGCCGGATCTCCAAAGCCAGCCGCGTTGACCAGAGCCGTTAGCCGCGCTTCACCAATCGGATGGAGGCCTTGGGTGAGAGGCTCCAGATCATGAGGATCAGCGTTGAGGCCACTAGCCCGCTGGAAACCCATCCAGGCTGCCTCCACCTGGCTTTGCAGGGTTGATCGCTCCGGCGCCATCAAATCAACCAGCACGAGTTGGCCACCAGGCTCAAGGCTGCGGGCAAGGGCCGTAAGGAATGCAAGCTTGCTGCCATCGTCGGGCAAGGACTGCAAAACCAGCACGGACAGGGCGCCAGCAAAACAGCCGTCGGCGTTGAGGTCTTCGACCGTGGTTTGACGCCAGCTGATCGACTCGACACCCAGTCGCTGTTGGGAAGCGGCGAGCATCTCAGCGGAGGGATCGATTGCGGTGAGCTGCCAGTCCGGGCGCTGGGCCCTTGCCTCCACCAGCTCTGCACCGGTGCCGCAGCCTGCCACCAGCACAGCTGCACCAGAGCTGCCGGCCCGGGGCGAGGCAGCCAGCAGGGCAACCGCCAGGCGAGCCAGGCTGGCGTATCCCGGAATCAGCTGCTGGACTATCAGGTCATAACCAAGAGGCAGGTCATAACCAAGAGGCAGGTCATAACCAAGAGGCAGGTCATAACCGAGGGGCGTTGACACAGCTCGCTCTCGAAGGTTCCGATGCTAGGCATCGGGAATGGGCGTGCCCTAAGTTGGGCTCCGCCCATTCCCCCAGCTCGACCGTGCCCACCATCCGTTTTGAACAGGAAGGCCAGACGGTCGGTTGCATCGAAGGTGCCAATCTCCGCAAGGCCGCCCTGGATGCGGGCATCAACCCTTACAAAGGGCTCAATAACGTCAACAACTGCGGTGGCATCGGCCAGTGCGGCACCTGCGTTATGGAGGTGATCGAGGGCATGCAGAACCTTTCCCCCCGCAGCGATGTCGAGGAGGTTTACCTCTCTGATCGTCCAGCCAATTTCCGCCTCAGCTGCCGCACAAGTGTCAACGGCGACGTCACCGTGCGCACCAAGCCGACCAACGCCGTTGGTCAGGGCTCAAATAGCCTGGTTGGCGCCCTGAAGTCCCTAATCGGTATTAAATAAGCGGCCAGCAACCCAATCCGTAGCTCCGGATGAAGCTCTACAGCTATCCCCGCTGCAGTACCTGCCGCAAGGCAATCGCCTGGCTGACAGTCCGGCACCTAGCTGCCGAAACTCTGGACATCACCGAGCAGGCGCCCAGCATGGCCGAACTTGAGCAGGCCTTGGCCCAGCTTGGCAGGCAGCGTTTGTTCAATACCAGTGGGCAGAGCTATCGGGCCTTGGGAGCCGCTGCGGTGCAGGCCATGGACGACCAGGCCGCCCTGGCAGCGCTTGCCGCTGACGGCAAATTGATCAAGCGGCCTTTTCTGGTTGCAAACGACGGGCACATCCTCACCGGCTTCAAGGAGCCGGAGTGGCTGGATCTTCTGGGCTAGCGGGGCCAGGGGCGGTCATCAACTGGTCTAGCTCTTGAATCAGGGCTTCGATTCCGGCCCTGTTGATCTGGCTGAGATAGGTGCCCTTGGCGCCGTCTATCAAGGTGCAAAGCAGCTCCTGGGAGCGCTCTAGGGCCGAGCCGCTCTCGAGGGCCGCGGCCAGCTCCTCCCAGAACCGGTCGATGAACCGCTGCAGTAAATCGAGTTGCACGTCATCGCGGCGGGAAAGCTGGTTGCCAGTGCTGCGGGAAAGCTCAATAAGGCTGTCGACCATGCCGCTCGCCAGTTGGCGACTGATGCCTGTCTCGACCTGGAGCAGCGGCTGCAACTGGCGCAGCGGTGCCGGCACCACGGTGCGCTCGAGACTTTGACGCAGGCTGTATCCCAGCAAACCCTGCAGCTCCGGCGCAAGCTTCGGTGCTACACGGCTCAGCAGCAGCGGCGCCCAGATCCTCACCAGCTCCACCAGCGCCCGCTCGTCGCTGCTGCTGGCCACGCTCTGATGGCTGCGCAGGGCTCGCAGACGCTGGGGCCAGCGCCGCGAGCGAATCAACCCCTGGGTGCCATCGAGGATCTGCAGCGACAGCACTTCAAACAGCTCCACCGCCAGCAGCGCCACCACACCCCGGCTCACCACGGCCCGCAGCGGCTCAAAATTGACCAAGCCGGAGGTCTGCAGGCGCTCAAGCACCGGTACCAGTCGCAGCCAGCGCCAGAAGGGCAGCAGCAGGGGCAGGTCGCTCCAACGGCGCAACAGGGCATCACCCCAGCTGAGGCCCGGCAGCCGGCGGCGCAGCAGGATCAGCCGCAACAAAATATCTAGAACAAAGACGCTCTGAAACAGCAGCAGGTCGATGCGCCAGAAGTGGTCTGTGGGTCGGCCGTTTTCATCGATCGAGCGCCAGTAGTTGGTGGCCACCAGCGGCAGCACCTGGTCGTTCCAGAAGAGCCGCTCCTGGCTCCAGCCGCTGGTTTGTATCCGCTCTGAACTCAGCAACAGGCTGGAGGCTTGTCGAGCGGAATCCCGGTCGGCTCGCTGCCGCAAGCGATTTTTGATCTTCTCCAGGGTTCCCGAGGCCTCAGATGCCAGAAATGGATTGCTATCGATCAGCTGGGCCGTGAGTTGGGCCTGACGATTCAGCAGCAGCACCTGGCGGGGCTGGGGTGCCTGGCCGGCAGGTAGGGATAGCAGGGCTGCATCGAGTTGGCGAAATTGCTCCAGGTAGGTCTGGGTCTCCCGGTGGGGCTCAATGCCCTTGATCGGATCCACCAGGGGGGTGAGATCCGGGATGAAGCTGAGGGGCACCACCAGGGGCACCGAGGGGATCGGGTAGAGGTTGCGCTGCAGCCAGAAGGTGCGCAGCGGCACGTAGGTGATATCGAAGGCCACCCACAGCAGGTTGACGCTGGCCCACACCGCCACAAAGCGGTCCCACCCCAGCATCCAGCGGCCTACTGGCTCAGCCGATGCCGACTTGGTGCGATCTTGCCAGCGAGGGGACGCCATGGGCTTTGGCGGGGTGGTGGTTGTGCCTAATCTGCCCTGTCTGGTTCGGTGAACCTGAACAAAGGAGATCTGCTGTCTTGAGCCCTTCCAAAAGTCCAGAAAGTGGTCAGGTTGTCAATCAGGATGGCGGCAGTCCCAACCCCTCCCTGAGACAGCCCGAACAGGCACCCCAAGAGAGCCCCTGGGCCTTCTGGCGCAGCGTGCTGATCACCCTGGCAGTGGCACTAGGTATTCGCCAGTTTCTGGTGGAAGCTCGCTACATCCCCTCGGGTTCGATGCTGCCAGGGCTGCAGCTTCAGGACCGCCTTCTGGTGGAAAAGCTGAGCTATCGCCAGCGCTCGCCGCGCCGCGGCGAGATCGTCGTATTCCATTCGCCCCACCGCTTTGACCCGGTGCTGGCAGCTGGATCAAGTTCCAATCCCCTGCGTTGCTTACTGGTGAACCTCCCGCTCCTCGGCAGCCTGCCCGGGGTTGCCAACCCTGCCTGCGACGCCTACATCAAGCGGGTTGTAGCCCTGCCTGGTGAGCGGGTTGTGGTGAATCCAAGGGGTCATGTGTTCATCGATGGCCAGCGGCTGGCCGAGCCGTATGTCCAGGGCGATTGCCCCGTAGATAGCCAGGGCATGGGTCCCTGCCGAACCTTGAATGCCGTCGTTCCAGCTGGTCACGTGCTCACCCTGGGCGACAACCGATCCAACAGCTGGGATGGCCGCTTCTGGCCTGGGGGAGCGTTCCTGCCCGAAAGCGAAATAATCGGTCGGGCTTTCTGGCGCTTTTACCCTTTCAACCAAACCGGTGCCCTTGGCGTCACAAGCTCCAGTGATCTGCCGGCTGCAGGCCGGTAGCCCGCACGGCCCCGCATACCGACTGGCCCAAGCGAGGCTGGTTGGCTGCCATCGACAAGGACTCACCCCGCTGCCAGCTCCAGGATTGCTGGGGGTCGAACAGCAGCCAGCGGCGAGTCCCCTGGCTTAATTGCTCGGGGGGCAGCCCAAGCAACTCGGAGCCTCCCCAGCTCAGGGCCTGCCAGAGCAGCTCCACGCTCCAGCCACGGCGCTGCACCAGCTCTTGCCACAACAGCGGCAGCACAAGCCCATGGCGGGCGCCATGGCCGGCCACTCCAGCCCGCCGCTGATCGAGGGGGAGCAGCTGCTCTTCCGCATCGAGCGGCAGGTGGTGCACGGCCACGGCGGTGAGCAACCGCTGCTCTAGGCCAGCAATCAGGCCTAGGCGATCAGTCGCAGTTCCCAGGCTGGGCCGCAGCCGCCAGCCCACCTCGGTGGGGTGGAGATTGCCGCTATCAGCTAGCAGGTGCCACCAGCTGACGCTGGCCAGGGGACGCCAGGGGGCCTGGGCCAATAGCTCCACCCCAGCGGCTGTGGATAGGTTCATCAGCCGCATAGCCACTGCCGAACGAGCCTGAGCCAGGCTGAGCAGGCTTTGCAGCGGCAGGGTTTCGCTGAGCTCCGGATCAAGGGGCCAGCCCGCCCTCAGAGCATCAACCCCCTCGCGCACGAAGCCACCGCAGCTAAGGCCGGCATCGCGGGGGGCCACCAGCACGGGCCGGCTGCCCATCTCCGCCAGCAGCAGGCCCCGCTCCAGCAAAGCCAACGGTGGCTGCTGCTCAGAGCAGGCCAATCCAATGGCACCGGCAGCGATTTGATCGGCATGGGGGGCTAGCTCCTGATCGGCACCCTCCAAGCTGAAACTGCCCCAAAGCAGTAATTGCATCGGCTCATCCCACCCCAGGCCAAGCCGCTCCGGTCGATCGCGCCAGGGAGTAGCCCAGGGCAGTAGGGCCACGGTGCCGTAGCCGCCAGCAGCAGCGGCGGCCGCCAAGCTGGCCAGATCTTCCGCTCGCCCGCCGCAAGGTTGCTCCAACACGCTGTGGGGGTCAACCAACACTGGGGCTAGCAGCCACGAGCGGGCGTCTGTGGGGCTGAGGCCAAGGGCCTGGGCCCGCTGGCTGGCCCCTTCGCCCCAGAGGAGCAGCTCGCCACCCCTATCGATCAGGGCATCTGCGCTAGTGAGCGGCTGGCCAGGACCGGTGAGCAGCTGAACCTGGTGAAGCCAGAGGGGAAGCGTCAAAATTCAGAGAGCGCCGGCGGCGGTGCGATCCAACACGCCTCCAAGATGGGGGGTGAGGTTCATGGCGGCCACTACAGGACGGCCAGCTGGACCCTCGGGGTAATCAATCACCGTGACACCGCCATTGCCCTGCTTAATGGCCCAGATGTCGGCGGGTTGCAGGCCCAGCAGCCCGCACAGGATGGTCTTGTTGACCGCGTCGTGGGCCACCACCAGGGCCGTTTCATCGGCGCGGAGGCTGGCAGCGATGCGAGCCCAGGTGGTTAAAGAGCGGTCCCATACCTCCTGGAGGGTCTCCCCCTCAGGCATCTGCACGGTGTGGGGTGCCCGCTTCCAATCGGCCAGCAGCTGGGGCCACCCTGCGGCGATCTCCTGCTCCAAGCAACCCTCCCAGAGGCCGTGGCCGATCTCCACCAGGCCGGTGCTGCTGGTGAGGGGCACACCAGGATGGCTAGAGAGGATTGCCTCAGCCGTTTGGCGCGGTCTGGCCATACAGCTGGTGTAAGCGCGATCGATGCTCACCGGGGCGAGAAAGCTGCCAGCGGCCTCGGCCTGGGAGCGGCCGTTGGCATTGAGGGGAATGTCGATCTGGCCCTGAAAGCGACCCTCTCGGTTCCAGTCGGTTTCGCCGTGACGCACCAACAGCAGTCGGGCGCCTGAAGCTTTAGGGGGCAGGGGCTCACCAAGGTGGGCCACCCCATTGAGCGACTCCACCTGGACGCCGCCCTTGCTGACATTGAGCACAGAGATGGAACAGTTGTCGACCCGCAGCCGGCGGAAGCCGCTGAGGGGCAGCTCCAGCAGGGCAAGCAATAGGCAACGCAAGATTGCGTTATGGGCCACCACGAGCACGGTCTGGGGAGGGGCCTGATCGTCGGCTAGCGCGGCGGCATGGCGATCAAACAGCAAATGGCGGAACTGCTGGGCCTGGGCCATCAGCTCTGGCAAAGGCAGGTAAGCGCTGCCATCAGGGCGCTGCAGCTCAAGAAACTCCGGGGCCTGGCGCCACTGCTGCTCCTGCTCGGGATAGCGCTCCCGCAACTCCTCTCGCAGCAGACCGCTCCAGGGCGCCAGATCAATTTCCAGCAGCCCTTCCGCCTGTTCGGCAACCAGGTCCTGGCCCTGCTCGGCCAGGAGCAGTCGGGCGGTTTCAGCGGCCCGCTGCAAGGGGGAGCAGTAGGCAGCGGCCCAGGTCAGATCCCGCAGGGCCGCCCCTGTGGCCCAGGCCTGGCTCTGGCCAGTTGCCGTGAGGCTCGACAGGTCGTCGCGGCCCTGGATTCGATGCTCCACATTGAAGCTGCTCAGCCCATGGCGCACCAACACAATCCGAAGGGGCACGGGCTCGTCGCTGCTCAGATCCCATCGTATGGGAGGGGTGCGGGCCAGAATCCCCACATCGGTGCGCCCTGGAGGGCCTGCGTTTGAACGCCAGTCCCCCCCCGCAACCCCGCCAGAGCTCTCGATGGACCACTGGACTTGCCCTGCTGAGCCTGGTGCTCAGTGGCCTGCTTTGGATCACTGGCCTGGTTGACAGCCTGCAACGGCCATCTGTGGGCAATTCCCTGCAGCTGCGCCAACTGGAGCTGACCGCCCTGGCAGCACCAGGACTGCCGGCTGGCCTGCGCCAAGCCCTCACCGGCGCCCAGCCCCTCGAGGCCCTGCGCCTTGATCTGCAGAGACAGTTGGATGGCAATCCCGTGCCGCCCGCACCGCAGCAAGAGCTGCAACTGGCCCTACTTGAGCTTGAGGCTGGCCAGGGGAGTGCAGCACGGGAGCGGCTGCAAGAGCTAAATAAGCAGGTGCCACCTGAGCAGCGCCTGCTGCTCAAGGCCCTGCTCGAACCAGCATCCACAGCCGCCACCAGCGCCCCAGAGCAAGCGGCCCTGGAGCAACTACTTAGGGGCTGGGGCCTGTCTCCCCTGAGCAGCCAACTGGTCTGCCAAGCTTTAAGCGATCCCCAAGCTGCTTGTGGAGATCGCACCGCCCAGCAGGTAGCAGTGCTGCGCCTATTCGGAACCGCCGTACTGCCGGTGCTACTGCTGCTACTGGGCTCGGCCCTGCTGCTGCGTGAACTCTGGCTGCGCTGGCGCGGCAAGGCAGCTCCGCCAGCCCCGCTGGTAGGGCCGCCCCTCACCCTGGCGGAGGTGACCCTCCTGATCGCTGGCGGATTCGTGGTGCTGGGCGAGCTGGTGATGCCCCTGGTGCTGGCGCCAATGCTGCAGGGGCTGCTCAAGCCGTTGGCCAGTCAGCCGGCCCTGCAACAGGGATTGCTGGTGTTGGGGCTATACAGCGGCCTGATGGCAGCGCCACTTGTCTTGTTGTGGAGCCAGCTGCGATCGCTTGGGCCCAAGCCCCAGGGGGGCTGGTTGCAGTGGCACTGGCGGCCGCTGGCCAGTGCGCTGCGCCGAGCTTTGCTGCAGGTGTTGCTGGTATTACCGCTGGTAGCCCTGGTGGGATGGCTGCTGGAGCGTTTGGTTGGCGATCCCGGCGGCAGCAATCCCCTGCTTGAGCTCGTGCTCAACAGCGCCAATCCCCTTGCCCTGCTCTGTTTCGCCATCACGGCCATGGTGCTGGCACCTTTATTTGAGGAAACCCTGTTCCGAGGGGTGCTGCTGCCGGTGCTGGCCCAGCGCTGGGGCGGGCTGGCTGCCGTGGTGGTGAGCGCCCTGCTTTTCGGTATCGCCCACCTCAGCTTGGGAGAACTACCACCTTTATTTGTGTTGGGGCTAGGGCTGGGCTGGCTCCGGCTGCAGAGCGGACGGCTCGGGCCCAGCGTGCTGATGCACAGCCTCTGGAATGGCCTCACCTTTGCCAATTTGTTGTTACTTGCTGGCTAAGCGCCAGCCAGCTATTGCTGGCAGGCGCCAAGGATGGTTCAATCGCGCAGTGCATTGCCCGTTCTCTTGGTTGCCTCCCTTTCGCCCCGGCAGGCTCCAGAGCGCAGCGTGACTGCAGGGGCAAATCCAAGTCGCAAGCTGCAGCAACGCACGCTGAAGCTGATCCAAGGTTCGCTCTCGGGGCGCAAACTGGAACGGCGCGCACCCTGGATCTCCAACCTGCACAGGGCCACCGATGGCACCCTGGCTGGTCTGGGAATCTGCATGCTTGCCGTCAGTGCCTTAACACTGCACTGGCAAAACCAATGGGGTGTGAGCTATCAGCAGATGGAGTCGTCCCAGGTGCTGGAGCACAAGCTGCAGGAATCAGCCGCCCTGCTGGAACAGCACCACCTTGGCGCCGTGAAACGGCCCGGCTGGCTGGTACCCACCAGCAGCGAAAAACTCATCTACCTGCCGGCCCCGAGCGTGGCCTCAGGCGCATCCGGCTTGCCCCTGCTGAGCAGCCTGCCCCTGCGCCAGATCCGGGCGGGCTACTGATGGCAATAATTCAATGAACAGCAGCCGTCAGCGCGGTCCGGTTCGGGCTCCTCGCAGCTCCCAGCAACGGGTGGTAGCTATCCAACCGGTACCCGCTGGACGCCTGCTCGCTGTCTACGGCTTGCTCTGTGCCGGTTTAGTTGGCCTGGCGGGTCGGCTGGCCTGGCTCCAGGTGGTGGATGCCACCAACCTGCAGACCCGGGCCCATGCCATCCAGACCCAAACCACCAAGCCCATCGGCAAGCGGCGCACGATCGTCGATCGCAATGGCCGTCTAGTGGCTCTCGATGAGCAGCGCTTCACGCTCTGGGCCCATCCCCGTTATTTCAACTTCCCAGGGGACGACCCCCAGAAGATCCGCTCGGCAGATGAGGTGGCCGGCAGGCTTGCGACCGTAATCGCCCAGCCCAAGCCAGCCCTGCTGCAAACCATGGCAGGCCGGCCCAGCGGCGTGAAGCTGCGCACCGACCTCGACCCCGAAACTGCTGAACGGGTTCGGCAACTGGGCATTAGTGGGCTCGATCTGGAGGCCTATCCACACCGGATCTATCCCCAGGGCTCCCTTTTCGCCAACGTGGTGGGTTTTCTCAACCTGGAACGCGTTCCCCAGGCTGGCCTGGAGCAAAGTCGCGACAGTGATCTCAAGCGTCAGGAGACGGCCCTGCAGATGCGCCGCGGCGCTGATGGCACCCCGCTTCCCGCCGGCCTAACGGCCGGCTCCCTCTACGGCGACGACCTGCGCCTGCAGCTCACCCTTGACGCCCGTTTGCAACAGGTAGCCCTTCAGGCCCTAGCAAAGCAGGTGAAGAAGTGGAACGCCAAGCGCGGCGCGGCAATGGTTATGGACGTGCGCAATGGCGAAATGCTGGCGCTGGTTTCCACACCCACCTACGACCCCAATAAGTTCTGGACCTTCAATCCGGGGCTGTTCCGCGAATGGTCGGTGCAGGACCTCTACGAACCTGGCTCCACCTTCAAGCCGATCAACCTGGCGGTGGCCTTGCAGGAAAAAGCCATTAAGGCCAATGGCCGCGTTGCCGACACCGGCCAGCTCAGCATCGGCGGCTGGCCGATCTTCAACCACGACAAACGGGCTAACGGCTTAATCGATTTCCCCACCGTTTTGCAGGTGTCGAGCAACGTCGGCATGGTGAAGGCCATGGCCCAGGTGAAGCGCGATCGCTTCTGGCACTGGCTGCGCACGATGGGGATCGACGAAACCCCCGACACCGATCTGCCTGGGGCGGTGGCCGGTGAGCTCAAGTCGCGCAAGGACTTCACCGGCCAAGCGATCGAACCTGCTGTCGCCGCCTTTGGCCAGGGGTTTTCCCTCACTCCGCTGAAGTTGCTGCAACTGCACGCCATGCTTGCCAACGGCGGCCGGCTGGTGAGTCCCCACATCACCCGCGGCCTGCGCTCCGGCGATGCCCTAGCCAGCGCACCCGGAGGTAGTGGTCTTCAGTTGCTTGATCCCGGTGTCACCCGCACGGTGATGGCTTGGATGGAATCGGTGGTGGACAACAGCAGCGGCCTGGGTATGAAGATTCCCGGTTACCGCATCGGCGGCAAGACCGGCACCGCCCAGAAGGCTGAACGTGGTGTCTACATCCCAGGTGCCTTGATCACAAGCTTTGTGGGCCACCTGCCCATCGACGATCCCCGCTACGTGGTGCTGGTGGTGGTTGATGAGCCCAAGGGGGGCAATACCTTCGGTTCCACGGTGGCAGCGCCAGTAGCGCGCCAGATCATCGATGCCCTGCTGGTGTTGGAGCGGATCCCCCCTTCCCACCCCAAGGAGCTGCAGAAAACAGTCGCTAAGCCCCGCGCCTGAGCGCCTGTGGCCGTTCCCTCAAGGAAGGGCATCGCCGCTGGGACAACGCGAAAACGCTGGCTAGCGTGGCTGCAACCCGGGTAGATGCTCCGCCATCAGCCCCCCTCCTTCAGCCAATGGCCAACCTGCTCGACCAACTCGCCGCCATGACCGTGGTGGTCGCCGACACCGGTGACATCGACGCGATCAAGCAGTTCACGCCCCGCGACGCCACCACCAACCCATCGCTGATCCTGGCGGCCGCCCAGATCCCCACCTACCAGAATCTGATCGATCTCTCCTTGCAGGAGTCGCGCCAGGCGATGGGTGCCGATGCCGGCGCCGATGCGGTGGTGCGCGAAGCCCTCGATGAGATCTGCATCACCTTCGGCAAGGAGATCCTCAAGATCGTGCCGGGGCGGGTCTCCACTGAAGTCGACGCCCGGCTCAGTTACGACACCGAGGCAACGATCACCAAGGCCCGCAAACTCATAGGCCTCTACAACCAAGCCGGCATCAGCAACGACCGGGTACTGATCAAGGTGGCCTCCACCTGGGAAGGTATTTGCGCAGCTGAACAACTGGAACGGGAAGGTATCCACTGCAACCTCACCCTTCTGTTTGGCTTCGCCCAGGCCGTCGCCTGCGCGGAGGCCGGCGTCACCCTGATCTCTCCCTTTGTGGGGCGGATCCTCGATTGGTACAAAAAGAGCAGCGGCCGCGATGGCTATCCCGGCCCAGAAGATCCCGGTGTGATCTCCGTGACCCAAATCTTCAACTACTTCAAGACCTACGGCTACAAGACGGAGGTAATGGGGGCCAGCTTCCGCAACATTGAAGAGATCATCGAGCTGGCCGGTTGCGACCTGCTGACGATTTCGCCAGCCCTGCTTGATCAGCTGCGCCACACCGATGGCGAGCTAGAGCGCAAGCTCAACGCCTTCGACCCCGCCCCCACCGACGCCCAGATCCACCTCGACGAAGATCATTTCCGTCAGATGCTGGCCGCCGATCCAATGGCCACCGAGAAACTCGATGAGGGCATCCGTGGTTTCTGCAAGGCGATCGAAACCCTGGAGGCCCAGCTAGCCCAGCGCCTTGGCGAACTGGAAGGCGCTGCTGTCCTGGTGGGGACCGGCTTGAACCAGGCTTGACCGAGGTGGGCCACACTGACCATTAAGTACTGGATAGCGGCCTCGTGAACGCCCTCGACACCATGCGCGCCTTGGCCAGCAATGGTGAGGTGGTCAAGCTTGAGCCTGGAGAGCTGATTTTCAGCTCTGGCCAGGCTGGTGACTGCATGTTTGGCCTACTTGAAGGATCGGTCCAGCTCAGCTGGAACGGCGACCAAGGCCACGAACAGATCAACGCCGGCGATGTATTTGGGGCAGGGGCCCTGGTGACCAGTGATCACCGCCGCTACGGCAATGCCAAGGCATTAACCGCCTGCAAGGTGCTGGTGATGAACCGGGAAAAATTCCTGTTTGCCGTGCAGGAATCGCCGATGTTTGCGATTGAGCTGCTGGGATCAATCGACCAGCGGCTGCGCCAACTCAAGGACTGCACCAAGATCTGAGCCGAGCTTCAATTGCGCTGAAACAGCAGTCGCCGGATCACACGCTGGGCGATATCGCCATAGCCCATCTCGCCGGAAAGGATCTGGGCGATGCGCTGGGGAGCCGTTGGCCGCTTTATGCCGAGTTGGTAGCCAACCCGCGGCACCCGGTAGAACACCTGGGCGATGCGCTTGCCCCAGGCCATCGAGGCGCCCCATTCAGCCCGCATGCGATTGGTGTAGCCCGCCAGAGCCTGACTATCTTCGGCCAGCCAGGCAATTAGAGCTTCGGCGGCCCGGCAGCCGCTAATCAGGGCGGGCCGTAAACCCTCGGCCAGGAAGGGGTCGCAGAGGGAGGCGGCATCGCCCACCACCACCAAGCCGGCATTGGCACCCTGGCCATGCAAAGGGTGGTGGCCATCCCAGATGCGCAGGCGGCCAGGCTGGCGAACGCCGGCCTGCGGAGTCAGGCCGAGGCTGGGCAGCAGCTGGCTGAGCACCGCCTCGGCATTGGCGGGGTCTCGGCCGATGAAGGTGCCCACGCCAATGCTGTAGCCCCCATTGCGCGGGAAGGTCCAGCAAAAACCGTGGCGCACCAGACCAAATTCAAAGCGGGCCGTGCTCGGGTCGCTCACCTCGCAATCCACCTCCACCGACACCGTTTCGGCGTAGCGGGGCTGGCTTGGACCAAGGCCATGGCGGGCTGCCAACAGGGAGCATGAGCCATCGGCGATGACCACGGCCCGGGCCTGTAGCTGCAGCGGTTTCCCCTCCGGAGCGCGGGTCTGAAGCTGCCAGCAATCGCCTACGCGCTGCAGGCTCTCCACGGCCACCCCAGTCAGGAAAGTGGCTCCAGCGGCCTGGGCCTGCTCCACCAAATAGGCATCGAGCACGGAGCGGCGCACGATCCAGAAAGGGGAATCACCGGGCAGGACCGCCGTAACCGGGTCGCCCAGGCACCAGGTGAAGCGCACCTGGTCAATCACCGAATCAACGGCAGGGCTTAGATCGAAGGGAAACAGCGCCTGCACCGAGGCCGCCATGCCACCACCGCAAGGCTTGGATCGGGGGAAGCTGGCTCGCTCCAGCAGCAGCACCTCTAAACCGCTAGCGGCTAGGTGGAAGGCAGCAGCAGCGCCGGCTGCACCAGCGCCGACCACCACCACATCAGCCACGCCAGCCGGCGAGCTGGTCACACCTTGAGGATGTCAGCTTCCTTAGTGACCAGAAGCTTCTCAAGCTCAGCGATGAATTTATCGGTGAGCTTCTGCACCTTCTCCTGCTCGTCACGGCTCTGATCTTCGGAGAGATCGCCGTCTTTTTCCTGCTTTTTAACCCTGTCGATGGCGTCACGGCGCACGTTGCGCAGGGCAACCTTGCCCTCCTCGGCGTATTTGGCAGCCAGCTTGCAGAAATCCTTACGCCGCTCTTCGGTGAGGGGTGGGATGTTGATCCTGATCACCTTGCCGTCGTTGTTGCAGGTGAGACCGAGGTCACTCATGGAGATGGCCTTTTCGATCAGGCCCATCGAACCGCCATCAAAGGGCTGGATCTGAATCGTCTGGGAATCGGGGGTGGAGATGGTGGCGAGGGATTTCAGCGGCGTTTCAGCGCCGTAGTACTCCACGGAAATCTTGTCGAGCAGGGAGGGGTTAGCTCGACCGGTACGGATGGTATTGAAGGTGCGTTGGGTCGATTCCAACGACTTGCGCATGCTGGCTTCCAAATCCATGGCTGGCGTCAGGGGTGAATACGGGTACCAATCGGGTCTCCGGCCACGGCGCGGCCGATGTTGCCTGGGCCGAACAGGTCAAATACCACGATTGGAATGGAGTTGTCCTTGCAGAGGGCAATGGCGGTGCCGTCCATCACCTCCAGCTCGGAGCTGAGCACCTCCAGGAAGGAGAGACTCTCGAAGCGCACCGCATCGGCGTGCTTATTGGGGTCCTTGTTGTAGACCCCATCCACTTTGGTGGCCTTGAACACCACATCGGCGCCGATTTCAGCAGCCCGTAGGGCAGCGGTGGTGTCGGTGGTGAAAAAGGGATTGCCGGTGCCGGCAGCAAAGATCACCACCCGGCCCTTTTCCATGTGGCGGATCGCCTTACGGCGGATATAAGGCTCGGCCACCTCCTGCATCGAGATGGCGCTCTGCACCCGGGTGGGCACACCGGCCCGCTCCAGGCCGTCCTGAAGGGTGATGGCATTCATCACCGTGGCCAGCATGCCGACGTAGTCGGCGGTGGCCCGATCCATGCCAGCGGCCGATCCCTTCAGGCCGCGGAAGATGTTGCCGCCGCCCACCACGATCGCCAGCTGGGTGCCACCGGCAACGCAGGCAGCCACATCGGAAGCAATCGACTGCACGATTTCAGGATCGATGCCATAGCCCTGCTCACCCATCAGCGCTTCGCCGCTGAGCTTGAGGAGAACGCGCTTGAAGCCCATTGGTACCCCTGATCTGCCGGAGCGTAGCAACGGGCTTGCGAATTAACCTGCCGCCGCGGCCAGGCTCAGAACTCAATCCCCCGTTGAGCCTTCACCCCCTGCTCCCTGAAGGGGTGGCGCACCAGCTTCATTTCGGTCACCAGGTCGGCCCGCTCCAGCAGCTGCGGCGGCGCGCCCCTGCCCGTTAGGACCACGTGGGTGAGCTCCGGCCGCAGGTCCAGTCCGGCAAGCACCTGTTCAATTCCCAGGTAACCCAGCTTGAGGGCCACGTTTACCTCGTCGAGCACCACCAGCTTGCGACTGGCATCGGCGAGGTAAACCAACGACTGCTCCCAGGCCTGCTGCACCAGCTGACGATCGCGTTCGCGGTCTTGGGTTTCCCAGGTGAAGCCTTCGCCCAGAGCGTGCCAGTGCAGCGCCTCACCAAACAGCTCCAGGGCTTTTGCCTCCCCGGGCTGCCAGCCCCCCTTGATGAACTGCACCACCGCCACCTGGTCGCCATGGCCCAGGGTGCGCAACGCCAGGCCAAGGGCCGCTGTGGTTTTGCCCTTGCCGTCGCCGGTGAATACCAGCACCAGGCCCTTTTCCAAGTTGCGCTTACCCACCCGCTGCTGCTGCACCTCCTTGCGTCGGGCCATGCGGCGGCGATAGCCGTCCTGATCAGCTTCTGGCGCCAGATCACCGCCGGGACCCAGCTCCGCCGCGGCCGCATCAAGGCTTGAGGCTTGATCGCTGGGGTGCTGATTCACGGAGTTACCAAAGCGGTGCCGCCACTCTGGCGGTGACGGGCCAGGGCCGCATCCACCGCCTGCTGCTGGTCGCGCCGGGTGATCCAGTGGTGATAAGTGCGGGTATGAATAGCCACCGAGTGGCCCATCATCCGGGCCGCGACCGTGTCCGGCAGACCGATGTGAATGGTGCGCACCGCCCAGGCATGGCGCAGGTCGTAGGGGGTGATCGGCAACTCGTAGCGGCGAAATTGCTCTGCCACCCGGCGGCCCACCTGCTGCAGGGTCGTGTGGCGCAGGTCGGTTGCCACCGCTGGCAAGGGCGGCTGGGAGCCCCCCAGCTGCTCCAAGCCGAAATGCTCCACCCAATCGGGCTGAAACGGCCACACCTGATGTTCACCGGTCTTGGAGGTGGGCAGCACCCGAATCACCCGGTCACCACCAGGGGCAAGGGCCGAAAGATCGCAGAAGAACACCTCGTGATTGCGCAAGCCGTAGGTGGCCATCAAGCCGTAGGCCAGGCGCCAGGCCGGATTGGGGATCTGCTCGGCCCACAACAAAATCTGAGGATCACCCGGAAGCCGTCGGAACTGGGCCGCATGTAGGCCATAACCAGCAGCCCTTTCACTCCAGTTATCGGGCAGGTCGAGCTCAAAGTGGCGAGCCAGGGCGGCCAGGGCGGTGCCGCACTGCTGGCGGCTGCGACTGCTGGCGGCGTAGCTCTCTAGGGCCAGCTCGAGTAGGGGCAGACCCAAGGGCAGGTCGCGCTCGGCCGCAACCGCCGCCAGACGCCGCAGGTAGGGCAGGTAGGCGCTGCTCCAGGTGGTACGACAACCGGCAGGGTTGCGGCGGCGGCGGGGATCGGTAAAAAACGCTGCTTCAAAAGCTGCCAACCCCAGCAAATCGCCCGGGGCGGGCTGATTAGCTGCCGGCAACCATGCAGGTGAATGTGAAGGTGAAGGTGGCTGAGCTTGTTGAACCCCCCAGGCACTCCAAGCGAAGCGCCCTTGCTGCAGCTGACGCAACACCTCTTTAAGCCGCTCCTTAGCCAGCTCAAGACCAGCAGAATCGGCAGGCAGCCCGAGACTGATGCGCTGCACCGGGTGGCGGCCCGAGCCCCGGCGACAGGGAAGGGGCCCGCGCAGGCCCAACCTTTGGCCGCGCAGCTCTATGCGCAGGGAGACCCCGGCCTGGGCTAGGGCCTGGTTTGCCTGGGCGAGGCCGATCTGCAAGTTGGACAAGGCTTCAGTGGCATCTGCTGAGCTGGCACCTGCCCCAGCCAGATCCAGCTCCACCGCTGCTTTTGCCATGGGCCCAGCACAGAGGCTGACGTTCCAGCACAGAACTTGACCTTATCGATCCTGCGCCTTGGTCGCTAGGGGAGGAGTGGCAGCGTTACGCTCACAGTCACTGAGCCGCGCGGAAAGAGGGCATGGCCAAAGTTGGCGTGCTGCTGCTGAATCTCGGTGGACCCGAGCGTATCCAGGACGTTGGGCCGTTTCTTTACAACCTGTTTTCCGATCCGGAAATCATTCGGTTGCCCAATCCAGCCCTTCAAAAACCGTTGGCCTGGTTGATTAGTACCCTGCGAGCTGGCAAGTCCCAGGAGGCGTACCGCTCCATCGGTGGTGGATCACCACTGCGGCGTATTACCGAGCAACAGGCCCGCGAACTCCAGAGCGAACTGCGCACTCGCGGCATCGAAGCCACCAGCTACGTGGCGATGCGCTACTGGCATCCCTTCACCGAGTCGGCTGTCGCCGACATCAAGGCCGACGGGGTTGAGGAGGTGGTGGTATTGCCCCTTTACCCCCACTTCTCGATCAGCACCAGCGGTTCAAGTTTCCGCGAGCTACAGCGATTGCGCCAGGCCGACAGTGGCTTTTCGCGGCTGCCGATCCGCTGCATTCGCAGCTACTACGACGACCCCGGCTACGTGGGTGCCATGGCCGGCCTGATTGCCCGCGAAATCCAGGCTTGCCCCGAGCCCTCAAAGGCCCATGTGTTTTTTAGTGCCCACGGGGTGCCTAAGAGCTACGTGGAGGAGGCGGGTGATCCCTACCAAAAAGAGATCCAAGCCTGCGCCCAGCTGATCATGGAGCGACTTGGTCATGATCTGGGCTTCGCCAATCCCTTCACGCTGGCCTACCAGAGCCGGGTAGGTCCGGTGGAGTGGCTTAGGCCCTACACAGACGATGCCCTGCAGGATCTCGGCGCTGCTGGCATCAAGGATTTGGTGGTGGTGCCGATCAGTTTCGTCAGCGAGCACATTGAGACCCTCGAAGAGATCGATATCGAATATCGGGAGATAGCGACCGAGGCAGGGATCATCAATTTTCGGCGCGTACCAGCCCTAGACACCACCCCGGCCTTCATCAAAGGCTTGGCCGATCTGGTGCAGCAGGCCATGGCCGGGCCCGAGGTGAACCTCGACCAGGCCGCCGAATTGCCCAGCAAGGTCAAGCTCTATCCCCAGGACAAATGGGCCTGGGGCTGGAACAACAGCTCTGAAGTTTGGAATGGGCGCTTGGCGATGGTGGGATTTTCCGCTTTCCTGGTGGAACTACTCAGTGGCAAGGGACCTCTGCATGCGCTGGGCCTGCTCTGAGCGCCGGCTAATGCAGGGCGGACTGATCTCGGCGGCGGTCGCATTCAGCGGCAGCGCCTGCCTACTGATGTCCAGTTCGGCGGGGCTGGCCCAGAGTCGCTGGCAGATGGGGTTTTTTCCCGTCACCAGCTTCCTGGCCTACACCAGCCATTTCGGTACCCGCACTGGCCCCTGGGGTCGGGTGGAGCCCCATTACGGCCTGGACATCGCAGCGCCCATGG
>ERZ887851.576-NODE-576-length-35822-cov-15.983504_pt1 | contig 35822 bp, 36 predicted proteins | sample MGYA00521100_ERZ887851 | MGnify/ENA primary metagenome ERZ887851 (study PRJEB32303, sample SAMEA104408602) | aquatic metagenome | biome: Brackish water; feature: Pelagic; material: water | place: Baltic Sea | collected 2014-06-06T16:11:00 | depth 11,444 m ... | reverse complement strand
CTCTTACTTTGAGTACACTTTCCCGAAATCCCGTGCTCTCTTCCTTCTGGGAGGAAGAAGGCTGGCAACCCGGTCATATTGAACTGGCGGATAAGATCGATCTCTTTCTGGTCGCCCCTGCCACTGCTCAACAAGTTGGGAACTATGCCAACGGCCTGGCCCCCGATTTATTGGGTGCGATTTATTTGGCGACCAAGGCTCCGGTTCTGCTCGCCCCGGCAATGAATGGAAAAATGTATGAGCATGAAGCGGTGCAAAAGAATCTGGAAATTGTAAAGGGCAGGGGAGTGGAAATCATCGAACCAGTGGTCGGAGAACTTGCCTGTGGCTACGAAGGCTTAGGGAAATTGGCATCCATAGAGACAATCGCCGAGTGCGTAGTTTCTAAACTTAGGTAATCTAATTTGACAATGCGTGCGTAAATGCGTACGCTTTTCTGTTATGACTACGATTTCCGCAACTCAGGCTAGAAAGAATTTATATTCCCTCATTGATGAAGCCAATGATTCCCACCAACCTATTCAAATCACCGGGAAGCGTTCCAATGCGGTTCTACTTTCGGAGAGTGATTGGCGGGCGATCCAGGAGACCCTTCATCTTCAAGCCATTCCCGGTATGGTCGACTCGATCAAACAGGCAAGTGATGAAGGGATTGAACAAGCCAGTGACGAGCTTGAGTGGTGAGTACTTACAGGGTTGTTTTTTCCCGACATGCTCAGCGTGATGCCAGGAAATTGGCCAAGAGTAACTTAAAGGAATCCGCCCAGAGACTGATTGCCATTTTGGGAGTGGATCCTTTTCAAAATCCCCCTCCTTTTGAAAGTCTGAAAGGTGACCTGCAGGGCTTTTATTCGAGACGAATTAATATTCAGCACCGCCTGGTTTACGAAGTGGATAAAGAAGGTAAGACGGTACTGGTCCTCCGAATGTGGACCCATTACGAATGATCGTGGTCAGAGTGCAGCCTTATTATTGTGCCTAGTTGTTAAGAGTATTCAATTACGGCCAAAAAAAACGCCCGACAAAAAAATGTCGGACGTTTTGTGGGGTAAAGTAAATTCAAAAGGTCAGGCAGCATCTCGAAGATCGTGAAGCGAGCTTTGCTTTCGTTTCACCCGTAGTAGCCTAGAGCGTCTTCGTAATCCCCGATCCAGTTTTTCTATCAGGTCGTCGATTGATTTGTTAATATTATCGCTCGCAGTTGAAATTGTAATTGTTGTCCCTTTTAGTTCCAGGTGACCTTTCGCAATAAACTCGTCTTTGTGAGAAGAAGATTTAGAATCATGCTCCAATTCAACACGGGCACGGATGATTTTCTCCTCGTGTTTAAAGATCTTTTCCATTTTTTCTGAGACGAGGCTTTTGTGGCCGTCTTTGAGATCGAAGTGGAGACCAGAGAGAATCAGATTGTTCTTCATATGCGTTATGTTTTTTTGGTTATTGAGTTTTAATTGTCCATGATGGACATCTCTAACTTGGCACACCGGAATTGTTATTTCCAATAAAAGTTTCCCTTTTTTTTAAATCCCCCCCATTTTCCATGATTTTATTATCTAAAATATATTTTGAATGAAATTTTCCACCCAAAATAAAGATGCACCATTAATCACTGAAGAACTCCTTCGAGAATCTATCCTCTTTGAGGATGAGGACATTGTAGTAGTCAATAAACCGGGGTGGTTTGTCTGTCATCCCTCGAAATCCGGTCCCTGGTCAAGTTTGGTGGGAGCAACAAGAGAGTTGTTCGGAATTGATACAATCTTTTTAGTGGGGAGATTGGATCGAGAGACGAGCGGAGTGGTGGTAATGGCGAAAACTAAAGCTGCAGGGCGGCAGTGGCAAAAGGCACTGGAGGAAAAAATGGTAAAGAGGACTTACTTAGGAATTGTGGAGGGGGAAATGAAGGAGGAGGTACAAGTCGCTGGTTTTCTTGGAAACGACCCGGATAGCAGGGTCTTTGTTAAACAACGAGTGACTGCAAAGAGTAGAACCTCGAAAAAAGCAGAGACTCGTTTTTGTCCGCTACATTGTGCGGAGGGCTACACTTTTGTTTCGGTGGTAACCAAAACGGGAAGAAAGCATCAAATTCGAGTTCATGCACAATCAATTGGCTTTCCTTTGGTGGGAGAGAAATTATACGGGCATGATGAATCTTATTATTTAAATTTCTGCGAATCGGGTTGGAATCCGTCGTGGATGGATAAACTGGGCATGGATCGACAGGCACTTCATGCAAGGAGGTTTGGTTATTTAAATGAGGGACCCATTTTCGAGGCGGATATTGCCCCCGATTTTATGCGCTTTTTGATCGAGAAGTTAAATTTTAAATCCGATCAAATGAATGAATTATTAAGCAAGGCAAATTTGTGGGAAAATGAACAGCTTAGTTTAGAATAAGGTTGTGCAAGAGAGTCAGATTCGATAGCGAATGATATATATATGAGTACTAGCGGAAGTCCATTGGAAGCATTGAAGGGCGGTTTTCGGAGAGCCTGCGTAAAGAGATTGGTAGGTGATGAAAATGGAGCGATTGATGTTCTCAAAAATGAAATTCCACTGCTTGTGGTTGCTTGGGCTAAAACGAGTTCCTTGGAACCGGCAGAGAAAAAAGCCAAGCTCAAGGAAATGTTTGATGACGAATCCGCCCGTGCGGAGGAACTTGCTGTTGCATTTGACTTGTTTGCGGCCCGTTTTGAGGCTCGTGTGGCCAGTCGTGTAAATGATTCAGTTTCGGGAATGGTGAAAAAATTTGAAAAGATTTCCAGTAAGTTGGAAACTCTTTTAAGTCAGTTAGGTAGTACGCAGCTTCCTTTGCCTCAAGAACCCGAACCCATTGAAGAATTACCCATTGAAGAAGAGGTGGGAATTAGTAGCGAGGATGAAAATAAAGAGGAAGTTATTAGTCCCCAACAGGATGTAGAATCGGACTTAGACCCACCGGTTGGAACGGGACTGAAGTTTGATGAAATTGAAGAGATGATTGATAAGTTGTTATCTTCAGAATAATTATAAATTTATTAACAACTGAAGGTTTTCGTTGCCAAAAATATAAAATATTTAGTTATATTACATCCCTTTACTAATCCCTTTGCAAAATGTCAGAATCAACTACTAAAAACGAACCAACAGGAATTAAATCTTCTGGAGAAAATGATCTTGCTTCAACAGGAGATAAGAAAAGGAAGTTACATGTCGGTTTAGATTTAGGAACCCTGCAATCCTGTTTTATTACAAAGCTTTCTAAACCGAGTTCTGATGAAAATACCGGCACTTTAATTCCCACTGTGGTGGGGTATCCTGAAGACGGAATTTTATCCGGAATTCTACCGGGTAATTCAAAGATGCTTCATGGGGATGATGCAATCGCGAATGAACTTCATTTACGTTTGGTCAATCCATTAAGCGATGGAGTGGTGAGTGATTTAGAAGCAACTCAATCATTCCTCAAATACTTGCGCAGTAAAGTGGATCCGGAATATAAACGAGAAGTCCTCTGTGTAATTGGAATTCCTGCGGTTGCAGATGCAGATGCAAAGGAAAACCTTAAAAAGGCGGCCAAAGGAGCATTCGATGGTATATTATTTATACCGGAGCCTTTCTTAGCTGCTTTGGGAATGAGGGACGAAGATAAACTTCAGGACCCAGAATACCGCGATCCAGTGAGTAATTCGTTGTTTGTGGATATTGGTGCTGGGACGACTGATTTTTGTATTGTCCAAGGATATTTTCCAAAGCCCGAGGATTTATTAAGTATTCCATTTGCTGGAAATGAAGTCGATGTGCTTTTGGATAAAGCAATTCGTGAAGAATATCCAGAAGTCGAAGTGCCTTTATCCATGATTCGTAAGTTTAAGGAATCTTACTCGTATGCTGGAGAAAGTGAATCCGGGGCACGGGTCAAAATTCCAGTGGGTGGGAAACCAAGGAAGATTGAAATTGGTAAGCAGGTGGGAGAGTCCTGTAATCAATTACTCCAGGAGGTCTTTGAATCGATCAAGAAAGTCATTGCGATGGCATCTCCTCAGTCCGTTTTTTCCTTGCTGCAAAATATAATACTGACAGGGGGGGGGAGTCGCATTCGTAATATCGACCAGGAACTCCAGCGCTTACTTGCAGATGATGGATATGAAGACCCTGAGGTAACGATTTCTTCAAGAGAGGTGAAGCCATTTGTTGCGATTGGTGCATTAAAAGTGGCTAAGGCCGCTCGCGATGATCAATGGGTCCGACTGTAAGGTCTAAATAATCCCGTGCAAGGTTCTGGAAACTCGTTCCAGGGTATATTCAAGATTTTGGGTAAGCTCATTCATTTCATTCTCCTCTTTTTTGCCAAAAAGAATGGCCCAGCCCTCTGATTGTAAATAACTATCTTTTACCGGGGGACAATTTTCAATACCCGGCACTCCAAGTTGGCAAGTCAGTAGATCAGCAATTTGTATTGCAGATGCCAAATCGCTGTGGTCTTTCGATTCTTTCGGGTTATTGTGCCAGTGTACTGCTTCCACCACTTCGTCTGATATGTGGTGGTTCCAAAGGTAATAAGCTCCAATTTTAGCATGATCCCAGCCAATGATCTTTTTTTCAATCTCAATGACATGATCAGTATTTTGAAATGATTGAGAACATAGTTTTTGAAATAAATCAGGAAAGGTAATGGCAAGGATCAGTTTGCCCAGGTTATGAAGTAAGCCTGCTACATAATCGGATTCGTCTTCGTATTTCTTCTCGGCCAGTGACAATATTTCACGGGTCATAATTGCCGTGCCAATACTATGCTTCCAAAAGTTGATCCAAGGGAAGGATGATGCATTCTTACCGAGTTCGGCAATCTCCTCAATAACTGGGGTAGCAGCAAGAAGTTCTTTTATTCTGTTTAATCCCAAAAAAATCGATGCTTCTTCCACCCCGGATATTCTTTGTCCTTCTTTACTGCCAAAGAATATCGAGTTCACCAAATCTAAAACTCGTGTTGTAAGGGAAGGGTCTAACCGAATCACCTCCGCAATTTGACTCACAAAACTATCTTCAGAATCAAGTAACTCGCTTAATGTCTCATTGATACTTTTAAGAGAAGCTAATTTTGGGCACTGATTAATCCTTTCAATCAGTAAAAAATCAGAAAGTGGTTTGGAAGTAATTTCTGCACTTTGACGATTTTTTTTTGAATCGTCATTCTTCATTTTAAATCAGGAATTAAACGCAACCGCATTGGGACGCATTGCGGTTAAGTTGAATTTATTTTCAAAGCAGAGGTCGAGTAATTCGTTCGCTTTTGAACAGTGGGGAGAATCTGCTTCCAAGACTAAGCTCTGCCCATTGGAGGAGAGAAATTGAACTGATCCGTCCGCCCTTTTTTCAAGATAAACTTTATTATTTTGGTTCTGTTGAAAGAAACTGGCGGTTTTGGGGTCATTGAGTAGATCCGCTTTTAAGCTTCCTTCTAATTTTTGAAGCCTAAGACTTGGATCACTTGTAACAACGGATGCATTTTGACTACCTTCAAGTTTTTCACTGAACTTAGAGCCATCCGCGTGTTCTGAAGGAGCCAAGCTAGTTGCCGCCTTACTTAATAATTCTTTACCAATTGAAAATACACCGCTTGCTGTAATAGGATCCATACGGTGGATTAAGCATTTCTAATGCCGAAATGGATCTATTAGAGATTTTTTAAACATTTTCTATTAATTAGCTCTTCCGCGATCTGTACGGCATTTAATGCCGCCCCTTTCCATAACTGGTCTCCCACGGTCCATAAGGCCAATCCGTTGGAAAATCCATGATCGAGCCTTAATCGACCCACTCCACAAAGTTCTTTTTCAGAATAATTTATTGGCATGGGGTATCTCAACGCATTTGGAAGGTCCCACAGTTCAATTCCATTAAAATTTTCGAGAGCGGTCCGGGCATCGGGAACATTTACGGGGGAATCGAATTCAGCATTAATTGATATCGAATGTGCTCTGTACACGGGAACGCGCACGCAAGTACAGGAAACTTGGAGAGAGGGCAGACCAAGAATTTTCTTGGTTTCATTCCTCATCTTAAGTTCCTCCTTGGTATATCCATCTTCTCGAAAGTCATCGATGTGTGGTATTAGGTTGAATGCAATTGGATGTTGGAACACAGGATCACTTTTTGCTTCTGTAGTTTGTCCCGTAATTTTACTTTTAACTTGATCCTCTAGTTCGCTGACTCCTTCCGCACCTGCTCCTGAGACCGCTTGGTAAGTGGATGCAAAAAATCTCTTTAATCCAAATCTCTTATGGAGGGGGAAAAGGGCCATGAGAGCGACCGCGGTTGAACAATTTGGATTTGCGATAATCCCCTTGTGGGATTCCAGTGCATCTCCATTAATCTCAGGAATTACCAAGGGGACATCTTTTTCCATTCGAAATGCCGAACTGTTGTCGATGACAACACAATCATTTCTACGGGCTATTTCTGCAAATTCCTGAGTGTTACTGGAACCAGCACTGAAGATTGCAATATCCAAATTTTTAAAAGATTCGGGAGTGGTCTCTTGGACGACTTCTAGATTCCCGCAAGCCTGAATTTCCCGACCTGCTGAACGAGAGGAAGCAAGTAACCTTGCTTCAGCAACTGGAAATTCCCTTTTTTCAAGTAAGTTGATAATTTCTTGGCCAACTGCACCAGTTGCGCCTACAATGCCGATTCTATATTTTTTCAATGGTTTTTAATGATTTATATTCTGTGTATAAAGAGAAGTTAAGTTTTCTTGGATGTCAAGCGAGTGAACATTTGCTTTTGGCAGATATTGATCAACAGCAATTAGAGCATCTTTTTCAGGGAAGAAGCTTAAAAGTTTATAAAATGTCTAGTTCTAAGCAACCCCCTTCTTGTGTGGAAAATTCTCTCGGCACCCCTTGGGGGTTGCATGAAGTGTGTCAAAAAATTGGCGAAGGGCAACCTTCGGGTATGGTTTTTGAGGGGAGAGTTCCAATCGGAGCGATCGCAAGTGAGTGTAGCGATGAGAAGCAAAAAAAGAATTTAATTACCAGCCGTATTTTACGACTTGCTGGTTTAGAGAAAGGAGTCAATCAGGGCGGAGTAGTAGACACATTCGACCGATATGTTTACATTCATGGAACCAATCATGAACAAAATCTAGGAACTCCATCCAGTTCCGGTTGTCTACAACTGTCTAATGCTTGTGTAATCGAGTTATTTAATCTGATCCCCGAAAATACGCACTTGTATATTAATGAGAAAACTTCAATTCGGTTATAGATTGACCAAACAATAGTAATTTTTCGAGAGGTTACTCGGCAGAGGCAAGTTTTTCCTTTTGTGTATGTTCTTTAATTTGAACGAGCGATAATTCAGTTGTCTCATCTTCATTTGTCTCAATGCAAATGGTATTTGAGTGCAACGATTTAATAGTGGTGTGAATGGATTCCTGCTCAGAACCAGGCCAATCAGTATCAAAAATTAAAAATTTGTAGTTGATTTGCCTAAGCTGTATCAGAGCTTCATCTACACTTTTCGTATTCACCGTGTGGAACCCCTGATTTTGGAGATTATCGGTTATTTTTTCTGATTGTTCCCGATTTTTCAAACAAACTAATACGGGGACACTTTTAAAGTCTTTAATTAGGGCGATTACCTTTTCTATTCGAATTGGTTTTTGCAAGAAGGCCAAACATCCCATCTCCAATGCTTCATCTTTTAATTCCGGGAGCGAATAAGCAGTAAAGAAAATAAATTGAGGGAGAATTTCTTTTTCTTGTTTTAATTTACGTAAAACTTCAATGCCGTTTAATTTTGGCATTTGCACATCAATTAAAACAAAATCGTAGGAGTTTACCATGCACTTGGCTAGTCCGACTTCTCCATCTTTTGCATGATCAGTTTGAAAGCCTTCTTCATTTAACACATCGACCATTGTCGTCCTTACGGCTGGATGATCATCTATAATCAGTATTTTGACAGTTTTATTTTTCATAATTTTTAATGGGTAATCAAAATTTACTCTATGGGGAGTTCAATTTCAATAGTGGTTCCTAATCCTGGTTCACTTTTTGCGATAATTGTGCCGCTATGTCTAGAAATTAAGTCCCTGCATAAAGATAAGCCAAGTCCAACCCCTTCTGCCTTATCTGTATAAAGAGGATCAAAAACTGTTTCCAGTTGGTGTTTTTTGATGCCGATTCCTTCATCCTTGATAGAAATTTTTACTGATTCCGAGGGATTCTGGGTAACCTTCATTTCTATTTTTCCACCCTTAGGCATCGCCTGAATTGAGTTCAGGAATATGTTGATTAAGATCTGCCTGAATAGTAATTTATCTAACTTTACCCAAAAAGGCTTGGCCATAAATGTAATAATTAATTCATGTTCCTTAGCCACATTTGCGTAGTTCATTGCTTCTATAGCTAACGCTTCTAAATTAACAGGAACTCTTTTGAGATTCTCTCCTTTTGTTATTTCCAAGAGCCTTTCAATGACCTCGTCTGATCTAGAAATCTCGTGGTCAATAATCTTTAAATGATCCATTAGCTTATCATTTTTCTTCAGTTTTAAGCGTAGCAGGTAGGTGGAGTTTCTAATCGCGGCAAGTGGGTTCCTTAACTCATGAGCGATGTTGGAAGAAACTTGGCCCACATTAGCAAGTTTTTCACTTTGATTAAGTTGATCTCTCGTTTGGATCAACTCTTGAGTGGCCAATTCTTTTTCGGACATTTCCTTTATAATTCTTTTGTTTGATAAGGTTAATTCCTCGGTCCTTTGCTCCACCCGTTGTTCCATCTCCTCGTTTGCAGTACGCAGTTGTGAGTTAGAAATTTGTAGGGAATCTAACATTTCATTAAATACATCCGTCAAACTACCAAATTCATCAAGGCTGGTCTTAGTTGCACGAATTGAGTAGTTCTTTTCTTTTGATATTTTTTCTGCCACCGAACTTAATTCCTTAAGTGGCTTAGTTAATGAACTTTGGTACCACAGTGTGATCAGAATTATGATAATGAAAATAGATAAAGCAGTCAGAATTCCCACTTGTAAGTATTCCGCTTTTTTAGAGTTTAAATCTTGTAATGAACGAGTGACTGAGATTATTCCCAATTTTTCATCCACTGCGGTAATTGCCTTAGAAATAAAAATAACTTCATCGTTATCATAGTTTTCGATGAAAGAGTTTTGCGGAATGGGACTGTTTAACTTTTCTCTTGGGTAGTGTGCAAAAAGAGTAAATTTGGGCTCATTTGTATCTCCTTTTTTCCAGATAATTGAACTATTTATGAGTGGATTTGTTGAAAAACTCTTGAGTAGTTCGTAGGCTGATTCATTATCATCGAATGCGAGAGCAGGGTAGAGAAGTCTCGAAAAGTTATCTACCTGGTTTACTATGTTCGAACGAATCAGTTTTTTTGTACTGTTAATATCTTGATTATAAAGGGCCAACCCGCCAATAACGGGTAGTAACACAGTCACAACAAAGCTAGAGAGAAAAAATTTGGTTCGAAAACTAAATCCTATCGAAAGAAAGTGTGAAGGAACTTCAGTTAGATCCTTCTTCTTAGAGTGCATGTTATCTATTATCATAACACATATATTAGTGTTACGTTTCTCAATCGCAGATTCACTCCAAGAATAATTAGTAAATCAAAGCACTAGTTAAAATACTAGAAATATCCAAAAAATAAAATACTTCGCCTACTTGATTCCCTTAATTACTTTAATTGCTGAAGCCAATATATTTTCGGGTGCACAATTCTTGGTAACAGATAATTCCCGATTCAACAGATCTCTGAAATCATTTTCATTCATGATCTTCTTTGACGCTGTATCTTGGTGAGGTTCGGATAAATTAGACTCGGACCTGGATTGAATTATATTTTCAACAACTATTTCTTTAGTTTCAATTTGGTTCAATTTTGAAAGAGATTCTTGGATGGCAACTATCAGTTTATCAATGTCAGAATTATCTAATGTGATCACTTCCAAGCCCTTCATTTTTCTTGATTCTAAAAGTTTGGTGAAGTTTTCACGGCTCGCGGATGCAAAACTGTCCACCAAGACAACTATATCAGCAGAAATCGCGAGGCCTGATCTTAGTGCAAGATTAAAATTATCAAAACACTTGAAGGTAAAGTTTGGTGCCTTGAATACTTGTAAGCACTTGTTCATGACCTCGTCGGTACTTGCAAAGAAAACAATTTCTCTTGTAAACAAATGTGTATTTGCCGAGAATTTTTTTTCTATTTGTTTCCAATTGACATTACCAACAACCGATCGGCTGTGGGTAACCTGATTAAGGGTATCTGAATTTTTCATAGTAGGGTGAATTAATACAAATGATTAGATGTCTTTTAGTCAATCATGTTAATTGATTGATTAATTACAGTGAGTTTTTTCGGTTTGCTGTTCAACTAAGGCCAAAATTCAATCAGTCCAGTGATGGGATAATTCTTTTTTCCAGGAGGGTGAAGAGATCTGTATCCACTGATACAGGGCACTCCTTCACCAATTCAGATTCACTATGTGTTCCCGTGGAAAGAAGAAAGCAACGCATATTGGCATTTTTTGCAGTTTGAAAGTCATAGGGAGAGTCACCAATGTAAACGGTATCTTGACTGCTGTGCCCAATTTTACTAAGTGCAAGCTGAGTTAATTCAATCTCAGGTTTTTTCCATTGAGTATCATTGGCGCCAAGTGCAAATTCAAGAGGTGGCAACAATTGTAAGAATTCACAGGCAGCTCTTGCGTGTGGACCATGTTTATTTGTCAATACAGCGGTTTTAATATTATTTTTTTTACAAAACTTTAATATTTCAGGTGCACCGGGGAGAACAAATAAATCGTTGAGCATTTCTTTTTCAAAAATGGGACGAAGGCGATGAACGGCTTCCTTGGCATATTCTTTTCCAATTAACTTTGCCATTGTTGTCTCTGAAGCACCACCAATCGCTTTTTTAACAGTTTCAAAACTGGGAACAGGAAATCCCATTTCATTAATAACTTGGCTAAATGATTTGTAAATGGCTTGGAATTGGTCGATCAATGTACCATCAAGATCAAATAAGATTGCTCGAATTGTCATAGTTTATTCTGATGTAGAAGTAAGATGTTTAAATTAAAGAATGAGTTCTGAAGCAAATAGAAGCAACCATCCCATGCAAGGAGAATCAAAAAGTTCCTACATTCAATTTCGCAGGGAACAGGATTTTGTTGATTGCAAATTGATGGGGAATTGGTCGATCGAAAACAATTCCGGTTTCCAGGTTCGGAACGAATGGGAGTCGTTTTTTAAGAGTAATCCAACCGTTGAAGTTTTTAAATTCCAGCTCGATTCTAATATTGATTGGGATTCAACATTAGTTTCATTTCTTCATAAATGTAGGAATGATCTGGCGGAGGTTAATAAGTCCATAGATTTTCAGGCGTTACCCTCTGGCCTCATCCAATTGTTAGAATTAAGTAAGCCGACGTTACTGGAAAAGAAACAAAATGAATTTTCTCTTTCTCTCGAGCTTATTGACGATACCATTAATTACTTTCGAGATGCCACTTTATCGATTTTCTCATTTTTTGGGGAATGGATTTCATCAGTTGTACTGCTGATCACGGGCCGATCCCAAACTCGTTTTCAAGACTTTGCTGTTTCTTGTCGTGCCTGTGGTGCCTCTGCCTTACCCATTGTTACCTTAATCAGTTTTTTAACAGGGTTAACTATGGCATTTGTGGGCAGTGTCCAGTTGGAGAAATTTAATGCAAAAATTTATGTGGCCGACCTAGTATGTCTTGCAATGGTTCGAGAAATGGGAGCGTTAATGGTGGCTATTATCATGGCAGGTCGTACAGGGGCTTCTTTTGCTGCCGAAATTGGGAGTATGAAGTTGAATGAGGAAATCGATTCTTTGCGAACATTTGGAATTTCCCCCATGGAATTTTTAATTATACCCCGCACCCTAGCTTTACTTTTGATGATCCCACTTTTAACAATTTATGCCGATGTGGTGGGCATTCTTGGTGGATTAGTGGTGGGTACAGTCGTGATGGATTTTTCCGTGATTCACTATTTCGAGCAGACTCAGGTCGCACTGCAAAGTATGTGGGAGGTTTATTCTGGATTGTTGAAAAGCGTTGTTTTTGGATTAATTATTGGATTGGTGGGTTGTTACAAAGGAATGCACAGCGGAAATGATTCCTCTTCTCTTGGACGTGCAGTTACCGCATCAGTTGTAGTGGCAGTGACTATCATAGTGGTGGTAGATGCTTTGTTTGAGGTAACTTTTAGTTATTTGGATTTGCGATGAAAGAGGACTCATTCAAAAAGCCTTCCATTTTGGAAGTAGAGAATTTAAATTTGGCATATGGCGAATACCAGGTCCTTGAAAAAGTTTCTTTTTCAGCGAAGAGAGGTAAATGTACGGTCTTAATGGGGGGGAGTGGTTGTGGTAAAAGTACGCTACTGAAGTCTATGGTTGGATTGTTGGCTCCTAAAGGTGGTAGAATTCTCGTCGATACGATTGACCTTTGGGCAGTGGATCAAGAGGAGAAAACATCGATCTTGAAGAAATATGGAGTTCTTTTTCAGGGTGGGGCACTATGGGGGTCAATGAATCTGGTGGAAAATGTCTCCTTGCCATTAGAGACTTACACTGAACTGAATGAGGCTGAGATTAATGATCTGGCCCGTTATAAGTTAAATCTTGTTGGCCTCTCGGGATATGGCGATTTTTATCCTGCCCAATTAAGTGGAGGAATGAAAAAAAGAGCGGGACTAGCCCGTGCAATGGCTCTTGATCCTGATATTTTATTCTTGGATGAACCTTCAGCGGGACTGGATCCGATTAATTCACATCGTTTGGATAATTTGATTAATGAATTAAAAGTTAGCTTGGGAATCACATTTATTGTGGTCACTCATGAACTGCCCAGTATTTTCGACATTGCAGACGATTCCATTTTTCTCGATGGACAGACAAAAACTTTACTAGCTCAGGGGTTGCCGAGTGACCTGAGAGAGAACTCTGAGCATGAGCGGGTCCGCTCATTTCTACGCAGGGGTACTCCAATTAGTAAAAACTAAGATTGCAGTAAACTTTAAAACACCTTTATTATTAGTTATTGAAAACAAAAGGAAATAACGTACTGGTGGGGATATTTTGCTTTGGTGCAATAGTCTTAATTATTGGTTTCATTGTATTTACTGGTGGTTTTTCCTCATTTCGAGGTGCAAATGAAAGATTCGTGATGGTTTTTCATGAAAATGTTTATGGTTTGCATGAAGGAGGAAAGGTGACCCTAAACGGAGTAAGGATAGGACGAGTTGAGCGTTTTTTCCTGGGGGACGCCACAGAAGATGGTCCGGTTCCCGTTCTTGTGGAAATTAATCGGAAATTGGTTCGTCGTCACATGGTGGAAGGAGGAAACGACCTTTTTGATGATGAGGGCTTTTTTAAGCCAGCCGTTCTATCACGACTCCAAGCAAAGTTGATTCAAGAGAGTTTTGTTACCGGAATCTTATACATCAATCTTACCAATTCGACTGAAGTGAATGTTAAAAAAGAATTGTATGGATTCCCAGAAATTCCTACCAATGCATCGATCTTTGCCGAATTAAGTGAAAGCATTAATCTTGAAAAACTGAGTAAGCAAATCAGTGAGCTTATGGTTACTGCGACCCAGAAATTAAATGACATTGATCTCAATAAACTCAGCCTTGACTTTTCTAAAACAAACAACGAAATCCAACTATTTTTAACCCAAATTTCCAAAGCTTATTCTCCGCTTGGACCTAAACTTTCTGATACGGTGGATGAGGGCAAAATTGCGATTGGAAAAATTACTCAACTATCTGAAAGCTTGAAAACTATACTCGATCCTTCCTCTGAACTGAGGTTCGGATTTACTAGTACCATGCGCGATATCTCAGCCATGTCCAAATCATTAAAATCTTTGGCAGATCTACTTGAAAGAAACCCGCAAGCTTTTCTTCGGGGAAAAGGGGAAACATCAGAATGAAATCATTAATTCCTATCACTTTAATTCCTATTTATATTTTGTGTGCTCTGAGTTCCTGTATTGTACCTGAATCGACCCATGTTAAGCCAACCTTTCACCTTCTTAGCAAAACCACTTTTGACCAAAATCAAACAACTACATCTTCCGTTTACACGAAAGAGGGTAATAATAGCCAACACGGTCACCCATTTTTTCTTCGTCAAATCGAATTACCTTACTACCTACAAGAAAACAGAATTGTAAACAGACCCAGGCAAGGAGAGATCGAGTTTCGGGAAAATGATCGTTGGGGCGAACCACTGATTGAAGGTATTGGTAGGGTAGTGGGGTTAAATCTTTCACAGATTTTAAATAGTCCGTTTTATTCTGTTTACCCACATCGAAAGAAAATTGGTGCGAATTGGGAAATTAGCATCACAATTATTCGTTTTGAAAATGTTTCTAATCACGAGGTTTTATTGGAAGCATCTTGGGAGATTTTCAATATGAACTTTAAGAACGGAACCTACCCTTTCCGGAGTGGTAAAGTGAACAACTTAGACTCGGTCCAAGCATCAAGAGGGGCAGATTCTATTATTAAAGATGAAGTGGTTGCTCTCAGTGATTCGCTTGGGGTGCTATCCCAATTAATCTGTCGTTCAATCGTTTCGTCAAACCTTTGATAAGTTCTTGGTTGTGCGACCCGATGCTCAATGGAAGTTGTTTTATTTGTATTATTAGGATTGCTTGTTCTCGTTGTTGCTTTTCGGGTTAATCGAAGTTCGACTGTCGATGACTCAAATGCGATAGAGAAAGAAATCGATAAAGATTTTGAAGAAGGTTTTGAGCATGAATCTGTTGGTGAATTATCAACGCACGGAATGAGTGATTTAGTGGATTGGTACGAAGATGATTTAAGAGAACGAAAATTGGAACAATCTAAAGAAATCGAAAGTTTTAACGAAATTAAATAATTTTGCTCACTTCTGTATTCCATTAGCATTTCAACTTGGAATTAATTCAGAAAACTGATTGTTGTGTTGGTGAAGTTATTCTTGGTTTATTTTTTGACTATTTTTCTGTGGAAATAACATTATTTTTATTACTTTCAAAAAGTTTTTCATGGTTTAAACATTAGGTTCGGAGTATTGCTCCAAGTGCCTGGCGAACTCTCATTGATATCAAAATAGTCTTCTTCTAATGTTCTCTCATCCGTTTCCTATCCGGTTCAGTGGTTCCAGGTGAGCAAAAAAATAAAATACCGAAAACGACTGGGTTATTTTAGACAATGAATTAATTTTTTGAGATTTATAAGTTTTTTTTGCTCGAAGTCCTTTAGTCAGGTTCTTTAGGTTAAAGTGATGAAACTTTATTTATTATATTTTGTTAACCTAAGTCTAGTTGTCCTTGTTTCGTTTGGGCAAAATTGGAACAATTGGAGAGGACCCAATTTCAACGGGTCTTCCGACACCACAGAATCTCTGCCGGAGAAATTTGACAACAATACAAATGTCAAATGGAAATACAAGTTGCCGGGACCTTCAGGAGGCACGCCCATCATTAATGAGCAATTTGTTTTTATTTCATCTATCAAGATACTTGATAAAACCTCAGGAAGTGGAGAGCTATTGGCATTTTGCTTCAATCGTGAGTCTGGTGAATTAATGTGGAGGAATAATGCTGGGTCAGGCTATAGACCAGGGGAAGGAGATGGTTTTGATTATCAGCTTGATTCTCGTTCCAATTATGCAAGTCCCTCCCCAGTTACTGATGGCGAAAGGGTAATCTTTTTTTTCGGAAATGGAGACTTGGTTTCTTATTTAATGGATGGGACTGAGGAATGGAGAAGAAATATACAAAAGGATTATGGCGATTTTTGTTTTCAATGGACTTTTTCTTCCACACCAACTTTGTTTGGCAATAAACTTTACCTTCCGGTTTTGCAACGTGATGAACAAGCACATGGTCGCGGTAATGCATCGGCAAAATCCTTTATTCTTTGCATGAATCCAAAAAATGGAAAAACAATTTGGAAGCAAAAGCGCCCATCCGTTGCCCAAAAGGAATCGCTCGAGTCTTTTGGAACTATTATTCCCCACAATAATCAGTTACTTACTGCTGGAGGGGATGTACTTACCGGACACGACCCCAAGAGCGGCAAAGAAATTTGGCGTTGGGGAACATGGAATCCGAAGCACAAGGAACAATGGTGGCGGTTGGTTCCTTCTCCAGTTGTCGGCAAGGGAGTAATATTAGTTTGTGCTCCCAAGAAAGCACCCATTTTTGCGATTAAGACTGGATTGAAGGGAATTCATGAGGGGAGCGATGGCTTATCGTGGGAGACCAAGGCAGAACCTACCCTCACCTCAGATGTCCCTACGCCGCTCTTTTATGATGGAAAATTTTATATTTTGAGCGATTTAAAAAAGGTATTGTCGAGGGTGAACCCTCAAAACGGAAAAATTGAATGGAGTAAAGAACTCCCGGGGAAGTATAAATGGCGTTCTTCTCCCACTGCAGGAGATGGAAAAGTCTACATTATGAATCATAACGGAGAAGTAGTCGTAATTTCTTCCCAATCCGGTGAAATTTTGCATTTGGCAAAGATGGGGGGTACTTATGATGATAACACCCGTTCGTCGGTTTCAATTGGTTCAAAAGAACTATTCATAAGAACGAATGAAATTTTGTATTGCATCCAATAAAGAATTTATTCACATTAATAACTTTATTTCCCATCCACCACACCCGCGCCGGGCGGTTCCCGCCAATCTACCGCCCGGCGCTTTTTTTTCTTTGGATTTAGTTCTTCACTTTTTTCAATAAAAAAACAATCATGTTGTTTATTATTTGATTTTCATGATTAGACTATTTTTACATTTTAAAATCTTCTCGTTTCTCTTACTCCCCTTATTTTTTCTTTCGGGACAAAACCAAGGTCAAAGTATTGCCGAGCGACTTGCCGAATTGAAAGCTCGTTCAAATGTACACGAAAATCAGGTGTCCCAATTACTCGCTGAAAGACCGCTAGGAAGGACCGATTTCACTATACCCAATAATGAAGCTGTTCCGGTTCTCCCACCTCCACCTCCTCCGTCAATCGTTCCTGCAGTACCCGAAGCCCGTCGAGTTGAGCAACAAAATGAGGTTATTCCTGTTCCAATAGAACCTGCTACTCTTGCTGAGGCAAACGATCAGAATAATTCCACAGAGAGTAAGGAAGATTTAGATGAAGCCTATGCGAAACTTTATGAACCAGAAATACCCAGTCGTTTAGAAGGTTATTATTTTGGGCCAATCCTTGGTCTTGTATTTCCCCAGGATGGTGCAATTAGAACTCTCATCCCCTCGACATCACCCGCCACTTACACAAAAGAAATGTACGATTCAGATTCCGGTTATTTTATCGGCTTGCAAGCCGGTAAAGATTTCGGACGTGTACGCGTAGAAGCCGAGTATTCCTATCATAGCTTTGATGCGGCGACAGCTTCTTCTTCACTATCGGCAAGTATTCATAACTTCTTCAGTCGTCTTATCCTGGAAAAAGAAATAGGCGACCGATTCGATATTCGTGCTGGACTGGGAATGGGAATAGGAATTGTTACACTGGAAGATTCTGCCGATTATAGCGGAACCGGTTTTGCCTATGACTTTTTATTAGGAGGCGCGTATCGACTAGCCGAGAACTGGAGTCTTCAAGTTGATTATCATTATTATCTTACCGCAGCTCATGACCATTATGATCATATTAAGAGTCATTTATGGACTATAAGTGCAAGCTTGGATATTTAGATTATTTCAAAATTTTCTAGATAAGCAGTTTCCCCATTGAGCGGGGCAGGGGGGCATCAGCAAAGAAGTTGATAGATTTACCTTCCACGGTTATTTTAAATTCAATTTCTCCCGCATGTAAGCAAAGTCGGTCAATTTTGGTGGCCCGAGAAATTTTTCGATTAAAAGAAAAATCTCCATAACTTTTATCTCCTATGATCGAGTGTCCGCGTAATGCACACTGAACACGAAGCTGGTGAGTTCTTCCAGTTAATGGTTGCAGGCGAACCATGGCCAATCCATATAATCCCCCTTTTTTTCTTTCAATTGATGCCTTTGTTAGTGCCACAGAACCAGTTCCCTTCCACACCCTGATTTTACCATCTTCCCGTTTTTCTTTTAAATGGTCTTTCCAAATACCCTCTTTAATAGCACCTTTAGGGCGGATTAAAGCGAAATAAGTCTTATGTACTTCTTTAGTACGGAATAAATCCTTGATAATGTGAGCGGTACTAAGCTTCGAGGTTGCAATAATTACACCTGAAGTGGGTGAATCTAAGCGATGAACAAGATATAACTTTTGTTGTTCTCCATCCTTATTATCCCAAGTATAGCATTCTTCATCATGATTATATTCAGCATTAAGTAGGGTCCTTGCCGGTTTCCCTTTCTTTCTTTCTTTATTGGGGTGCGATAGAACACCTGTGGCTTTATCCAAAGCCCAAATGCCGGTACTTTCGTAATGGATAACACTGCAATGATGGTCCAATGGAATTGTGGGGTGATTCATAATTTTATTGATATTTAAAGTTTATGGTAATTTGATCTGATTGCCCAAAATCCTGGATCATTTTCTCCGACCATTCACCGAATGGAACTCTTGAAGCAATTGCTTGTCGACACAGTTCCGCGGCCAAGGAATAGCCCTCATTATCAATCCTTACCAAATTTGATATTGTACCAGTTGCTTCAAGTTTAAAACGTAATGTGATTCTGCCGGGTAAGCGATCGCGTTGGAGGTAATGAAAGGACCCCTTTGCCAATTGATTCCACTGCTCTTCTATTGATTGAAGCATTTCTTGGATATAAACGCCATAAGGATGTAATCGACATTCGATTGCGATCTGGCCCGTTCTCGGTGCACTTGTAGTGCTTTTCATCAATGGTCCATGAATTAAGTCCGGTGAAAGTTTGGGTCTAGTTTTAGGCCTTACTTGCTGCGAATTTCTCTTCGCTCTGTTTGGTTGCGAAGAGTTATTTGTAATGGAAGCTAAAATTGATTCTTCAATATCCTTCCCCGGTTTAAGTCTTTTCTTACTGTATGAACCAGTTTCGTTGTCTGTTTTTTCTATTTCTGCTTTTGAAGAAATTAATTTTGTGGGCAATTCTATTTTATTATTGGGACTAGATGATAGTGGGGGAGGAGGTGAAGATGAAAGTTCTTTCCTTTGTTTTTTCTTACCCTGTATTATTTTTGGACTGTTTACATTACTATCAATCTTGGGTGTTTTTTTTAATGGAGTGAATTCTTTAATTTCAGGTTGTGCTGCTTGTTGATCGCGAAAGGAAAACTGCTTTACCTCATCGGGAGGATTTTCTGGTACATTTGGATTTGATTCCACAAATTTTGGTCTTAGCTGGTTTTCGGGGGGTGGAATATTTTGCCATTCTATCTGAATCTCTTTTTCTGAATAACGATTTAGATTTTTAAAGTTTGAATGAACTGAAATGGTAGTTTCTTGCAGTATTATCAATGTGATTAAGACGGTAATTAAACCGACTAATGCCGAAGACATTCCCCCTGACTGGGGAATTGGGGATAAGTTGCTTTTTGAAGTTTTTTTCAATTGGATATTAAACTTTTTATTCCGAAGGTAATGTATGCATCGATAATACGAAAGTTCCTAATTCGAACATCAGCAGTTTAGATCATCGTTATGGGAATGCGAATCATTATTCCTCCCCAAGGTGTAAGAATTCTTGAGGTAAATAATACCTCTCCACTTTGACAAATACTTTATGAGAGTAATTTTGCGTATACTTGATACAAGCCGATTACAACAAATCCAAAAAATGAAACCCACAAACATAAATCCCAAATTTTTGAGGGTCTTAATCTTGGGTCGCTTTTTTGGTAACGAAAATAGAGAACAGCGAAGCCTATAAGAGGCAGTAAAATGGCCTGCATTGTCCCCGAAATTAAAACTAAAATTACTGGCTTAGGAAAAAATGCATAGCAGGAAACACAAATAATTGGTAAGACGATTCCAAAAATCTTTAATGCCCATTTTTTTTGAGTGGAGCAGAGGCTGGCCAAACCTGATACCTTGATGAAATCGAGGCACAAACGGCATTGAGCAGCGATCGCGATAAAAAAAGTGGAAAAAAGTACTGCGATTGCTCCCGCGAGAAATATTATTCGTGCAGAAGAACCAAAGACTGGTTCGTACATAGTAGATAAAGTTTGGATCATTTCTGAACCCTCAGGGACTAGCCCAGTTCGGCCTAGTATTGCTGCACCTAATAAATAAAATGCAATCGTGCAAAATGTATACACTACCATTGCCCCCCAGGAGTCCCAGTGCATCACATTAATCCATCCTTTTGCCCGCTTGACCCACTCGTCCCCATCTTCTTTAGGGCCCACATATTTACCGTATCCCTTTTCGATACACCAGTAAGGATATGCTAACAACTCTGCGGCACCGACTCCAATTATTCCAAACGTGGAGATGGCAGTAATGAGAGGATTATTTCCGTCTTTAATTTCGGGGAAATTAAAAGAAAGCCCCCGCATGAGTTCTTCAGGCTTCACTGCCCACACTTCATAACTTTGCAGTGCCCATAAATTTATGATTGTTACCACAGTAAAACTGGCAACAAGCATTATTGAAAATTTTTCGATCAGGGAAAACTTACCATTCAATAAGAGGAAAATGGTGAATACAGTAATGAGTAACGCCCAATAAATATCATCTTTTGCTTTTGGTGGATTTCCTATTTGTTGTAACTTTTGTTCTAGTTGAAGCACCTTTTCTTGGTTCCCTTCCTCCTTGGCAATTTTAAGTGAAATACTGGCGGATATAAAGTGATTCCTCTCCGCACCCTCTTCCGTGATCGGTAAACTTATCGCGAGTGCTTGTCCCACTCCTCCGACAATTCCTCCCTGTTGTGCCAATACTGCCAGAAACATAACAAACCAAAAAAGCAAAAACCAGTTTGCTTCAAAATTTCTCTTTCCTAAACGACATCGAAATCGTGGTCCGGGAATTTCATTCACTGCCGCAAGAGAGGTTTTACCATTTGTAATGGCATGTCTGCCAAGTTCAATTTGAGCGAAGACTTTTACAACGCATCCCAAGATGATGAGCCAAAGGAAATCAAATTGTGCTTCCGCTCCTGTTCGAGTGGTCGCAATTAACTCTCCTGAACCCACAATTGAGCCGGCAAGGATCATGCCGGGGCCAATATTTCGTAAAATCCCTTTTAAGGTCTTGGGTGGTTTTCGTGTTTTATCTGTACTCATTTTTGGATGCTTTATGAAATTACCTTGTCAAGTAACCTCGTAAGGTGAATCGCGAAGCTTAGATAGTCCTCTTCACTTAAATCAGGAATATACATTCTTGCCCGCGATTTTAATAAAATTGGCACGGGCCACTACTAGGAAAAAAACTTTCGATAAGAATCGATTGTAGTTTTTGCCGCAGTTAGAGGATCCGGCCAAGCAAAGGCTTCTGCAGATACACAGCCATCATAGCCAATTTCTTGCAGAGTTCTAGCAATTGGAGCTATATTGGTATGACCATTTCCTACCGGTTTTCGATTACTATCGGCAAAGTGTACGTGACCCAGATGTCTGGCCCCTTTTTGTAATGAATCTGAGATATTATCCTCCTCGATATTCATATGAAAAAGGTCGGCGAGAAGAGAGACTCCGTTTGTTGAGAGTTGGTCAATCAATTCACATGCATCTAGATACAAATTAAAGAGGTTTGTTTCGTAGCGATTTAAGGGTTCGTAAATTAAACTAACGCCCTGGGTGTTTGCATGGTCGCCAAGTTCTTCCAACGCGTCCGTTAAGTAGTTTAAGGCATCCTGTTTTGAAATATTTTCTCCATATGATCCTTGCATCGAGCCGATAATCGCCGGAGCATTGAACTGGGCCCCGAAATCGATCATTTCTCTTACAAAAGAGATCGCTTTAGCCCTGATGTTTTGATCTGGATGGGTGAGGGTTAGTCCATTCAGAACCTTTCCGGCTCCCGTGCCTACTGCACCAAGGGCGAGACCCGTTTCATTAAGGAGGTTCCGAAGTTCATTCTTCTCCCCCGCTTGTGGACCATCCGTAAATAATTCAATCGCATCAAACCCTAACCTTGCGGACTCCTTAACGCTTTTTTCCAAACTGTCCCATAATATCCAAGGACCCCCCTTAAGTGAGGGAACAAGTGAAATTGTAATACAAGATTTCATTCGAGACATACTTGACCTTAATTACAGGTAAATAAAGAAAAATGTAACGATCGATTAATTCAATTCCAGAATTAGCCTAAAAGTCCGGAGTCTGAAAAACTATAATACCCTTTCGCAGATGGGCAATTTTCAGGTTCTCCTAAAATCACATGATCATGCATTTCCAAATCCACTGCTTTGGAAGCTTCAAATATTTTTTTGGTTACCCTTAAATCTGCTGCACTTGGAGTTGGGTCGCCACTGGGGTGATTATGAGCCAAAATAATTGCAGTGGCACCACACCGAATTGCAGGTCGAAACACTTCTCTCGGATGCACGAGACTGCCGGTTGCGGTTCCTGAGGTCACAGGTTCCGCACGAATCAATTTATTTTTGCGATCTAAACATAGAACCCATACCTTCTCAACGCTTTCGGCGCGAACTTCAGGATATAAATATTCCCAGACTTTTCCTGGTTCATCCATCCGCATGTCTGGAGTTCTTTCGGAGCGCATCATACGTTTGGCAATTTCCACCTGGGTGCTGAGTTGGAGTGCTTTGACTCTCCCAATCCCTTTTATTCTTTGAAAGTCAGTCGAGTCCCAACGGAGTAAACCGGTGAGTGAACCAGCACTGCTAATTAATTCATCGGCAATCGCAAGTACATCGTGTTTTGTTGTACCGGAACGGATAAGCATCGCGAGAAGTTCACGATCGGTTAGTGGGGATGGACCTAGTCGTTCAAGACGTTCTTGGGGTCGATCCTCCAACGGAAGGTCCTTAAGCGAGGGAAGAGAATTAAGTTTTCCGCTCACCCTTCAACAATAAGAATGAAACTAAAGAGTGTGAGTCCTTATTTTGGTAGAGTAACCCGAACATAGGCGTCCCGTTTCAATCTACTAAGCCATTGGCGGTGACTTTTTGCTTCAATCTCAGAGGCAAGTGTCTTTTCAATCAATGGACGAACCTCATCGAGGGGTTTCCTGCCTGATTTGGTAACTTTGATTGCTTGGAGTATATATACTGCGATCTTACCTGAACTTCCAACAGTTCCATCTGGTTTTCTTTCCAAAATATTGACGATAAACGGCTTTGAAATTTCTCCTTCTTTTAAAGAAAACGCTTCTTTTTTGATTTCCTTACTTCTTATTTCTCTTTCCGATACCATTACTCCCCAATCGCCCGATTTCTCTCGGAACGGACTCTGTCCATTTTTGGAGGCAGCGTCTTTAAAACTGAGCCCACCTTTTATTTCTTTTATGACCTGATGAGCTTGCTGGAGTAATACAGTCTCGGGTTCTCCAGCGATTTGTGAGAATGCAATTTCTCCCAGTTGAACCATTGCTTCTGTCTTATATTTGTCGGCATTCTTTTCGTAATACAGCTCAACTTTCTCAGGACTAATCTCTTCCTTTAACCTTCGTCGAGTGGAAAGCATATGACTGTAAATAATTTCCTCTTCAATTTCCTTACGATATTCTAATTGCGAGAGCCCCTTGCTCCGAAGAGTGTCTCTAAACAACTTTCGATCGCCATTAAAATCTCGAATCAGTCGTTTATTGTATTCCTGTTCAATGTAAGAGGTTGGGATTTGCATTCCTTTTTCACCAAATGCCGCGATTGAAAGTAGTCGGTCAACCTTTCCATCCACAAACTGATTTGCCCTCAATTTTTTTTCCTGGTCAGTAAAATTTAGCAAGGTCATCGCATTTTCGATTTCTCCCCAAGTGACAACTCTTTCATTCACTTTCGCGACCACACGGTTCAATTCGATTAATTCCGTTCCATAAGAATGATTGGATATTGCTAACAATCCCGCCAGGAAAAGAAATACCTTGAATGTGTGTTGATTAGTTTTTGTTCCCATAGGATACTAGTTTTAGGAAACGAATGGTTTCATTCAACTTCAAAAGTGGTTCTTTTGAGGAAAGTTTAGGAATTTGTCCCGCTTTTCGGTAATAATGCTTAGTTCCCTCTTTTCCTCTCTTGATTAATCGGCAATAAATTTCGTTTTTTCGGACTTCCAGCATGTCAAAACCAGCTTCTTCTGCCAGGCATCTAATTTTACTTTCCTGGGTTAGGGCAATTACTTCAGGTGGGGGTGTGCCAAAGCGATCTTTTAATTCATCTACAAATTCATCAATTTCTTTTTCGTCCCTCATCTTAGCCAATCTTCTGTACGCTTCAATTCGGAGTCTTGGTTCAAAGGTGTAATGATCAGGAAAGAATGATCCCATTAGAATGAACGAACTTTCTTCTTCCTCCTCTTCAGTTGGTACTCCTGAAGTTAGGAAATCCATTCGAACTGTGGCATTAGGTCGGAGCGAAATTTCCTCACCCTTCAACCGGGACACACTTTCTCTCAGTAGTCGACAATACAATTCAAAGCCAATTCCGGCAACATGTCCGCTCTGTTCGCTCCCCAGTAGGTTTCCGGCACCTCGGAGTTCTAAATCTCGTAACGCAATCCGAAATCCAGCACCAAAGTTGTTAATTTGGCGAATGGCAGATAATCTTTTCCTGGCCTGGTCCGATACGGTAAGGTGCCTATTGAGGAGAAGGTATGCATAAGCTTGTCGATCAAACCTTCCCACCCTTCCTCTCAGTTGGTAGAGTTGAGATAAGCCAAATTTATCTGCCGCTTCAATAATGATGGTATTACAATTCGGAATATCTAAACCGGATTCAATAATTGTGGTACATACAAGCATATCAAACCGGTGGGCGACAAAACTGGTCATTACTTCCTCCAGTTCCCCCTCGCTCATCTGTCCATGGCCAACCCCAATCCGAAGTTTGGGGAATTGTAGTTCCAGTTTCTTCTTAATTGAATGGATAGTCTTAACTCGGTTGTGAAGATAAAAGATTTGCCCCCCGCGTCGCGTTTCAGTTTCAACGGCTTGTTGGAGTACTTCGGCAGAATTATGGACAACCTCAGTTCGGATTGGACGGCGATTTACTGGAGCAGTTTCAATTGAACTAAGTGCACGGGCACCAACCATTGCAAAGTAAAGGGTCCTTGGAATTGGAGTTGCGCTTAATGTGAGGACATCCACATGAGAGCGAAGTTTTTTAATCGATTCTTTGTGCTGTACTCCAAATCTTTGCTCCTCATCGATAACTAAAAGGCCTAGATCTTTAAAAATAACATCGGGGCTGAACATCCGGTGCGTACCAATTAAGATATCCACCGAGCCTGCACCGGTTGCTTGAATTATTTTTTTTTGTTGCCCGGGTGTGCGGAACCGACTCAGCATTTCGATAGAAATTGGATAATCGGACATTCGTTGCCTAAACAGATTGAGGTGCTGTTGACATAGAATCGTGGTGGGGGCAAGAAACGCGACCTGCTTTCCATCCATTACTGCTTTAAAGGCACCACGAAGTGCCACCTCCGTTTTTCCAAAACCAACATCACCGCAAACCAAACGGTCCATTGGTTGTTCTTTTTCCATGTCTTCCTTTACCTGGTTGATCGCTTTTAGTTGATCTACAGTTTCAGTAAAAGGAAACGCATCTTCAAATTCCTTCTGCCATTTTTCATCGGGCGGGAAGGAATGTCCCTTATTGGTATCTCGACTCGCTTGGAGACGTAATAAATCAGCGGCTAGGTCAAGAGCTGCTATTTCCGCAGCTTGCTTTGTCTTTGCCCATGCTTTTCCACCCAATTTTGCCAATTTTGGCCGTGCTTTTTGCAAGCCGACATAACGGGAGAGAAGGTGAGATTCCTGCAAAGGAACATGAAGGAGTAAACTATCGGAAAATTCCAGTGTGATTGCTTCTTCTTTTCTTTGCCCGTCTTCGATTTGACCGAGTTTTCTAAATTGGCATATTCCATGTTGGTGATGAACCAGATAATCTCCCTCCACCAATTCCGAAAAGTCGAGTGCCTGGTCGACTTCTTTTCTGTGCACAATGGCTTTTTTCGAACGTGCCGGTCTCCTACTTCTTTCCCTTCCTAAGATTTCTCGAGCAGTGGAAAGGACCAATCCCTTCTTTTTATCCTGGATCAGACGATTAAAGAAAAGGTTATTTTCTTTTGCAGATACTGAGAATCCTTCCCTTAGTCCGATCGATAAATATTGGGGCTTTAGTCGAAGAAGGGAACTTTCTTCTTTGATAATTTCAGCAATTCTTTTTTGTTCCGATTCTGCACCTGCAGCGATAATAATTTCATTTCCTTCCTTTTGTTTTTGTAATAGTTCAAAAAGGTAGGCTGTTCTATATTTTTTCTCACTTTCAAATTGAGCACCCTCAATATCAATATTTGGATTTTCCGCTTTGAGATAGTGAACCGAGCGAACAGGTAGTTCGATTACCTTGCTCTTTTCAAAAATTCCTAATCCCGCCTTTATTTCGCTTGTTCCTAGAAAATGGTCGCCTCTTCGTTTGTCTTTATGGAGTGCATTTTCAAAACTTGCCTGTGTGGCGGATCCCTTGTCGGAGGTATGGAAGACTAATGGAAACTTGGAAATTAATTCTTCTGGTTCTCTAAAAACCCAGGACACTGGATCGGATAGGTATTCGAAAAATTCGCCCTCCACTTCCATTTCCTGATTCGACAATGCAGAAGAAATAATTAATTCGTCAATTACCTGCGCACCCCGCTGGGTGGTGGGGTCAAAGGTTCGGATTTCTTCAATCTCATTTCCAAAGAAATCAACTCTTGCCGGTTCCGTTCCATTAATTGGATAAATATCGATCAGACCACCCCGAACTGAAAACTGTCCCGGTTCCTCGCACAGAATTTCGGAAGAATAATCAAATTGGGTCGCCAGAGTATTACATAGTGTATCAAATTCATGCTCCTGACCGGCAGAAAGAATAAGTTCTGATTCCTTCTGATGTTTATATTTAGGACAGGCACTTATAAGAGCTTCCGGAGTCGTTGCGATAAGGAGCTGATAATTTCTTTGCTGATTTGAGCGCATCAGCGAGGAAAGAATGGTCAGTCGATCGCAAATTCGCTCAAAAGCATCGGGGTGATTACTCTCCGGTACGCAATCGAAAAGGTGAAACTCAATCTTTTTCTGTGAATCAAAACTTTCAAGGAATGCGGCAACATCTTCCCCCCATTCTTCTGCCTTGGGGATACTTTCCTCGACTAGAATGGCAATTGAATTTCCTTGGTTTGCCAAAAAGTTTGCGGCTAATGCCGGAGTAGCGGCTTCTGGCAGGGAATGGATAAATGTGGACGGTACTTCGCCTGGGATCAGTACTCGTTTCACTTTATACTGATTGAGAATTAGTCTTTAAATGAGAATTCAATTTTAAAAGAGCTTTTTGAGCCGCTTCTTCTTCTGCTTCCTTTTTCGTTTTACCCATTCCTGATCCCCACGTTTTTTTCCCAATAATAAGATCAATTCCAAATACTTTCTTGTGCGGTGGACCGACCTCTTTGGTTACTCGGTATTGAATCTTATCAAGAATCGATTTCTCCTGAACTAGTTCCTGGAGTTGACCCTTGGGATTATAACTTCTTTGTTCAGCTTCAAGTTGTCCTGGAATATCCCCAAACCAAGACAATACGCATTTCTTTGCATTTTCTATTCCTCCATCCATGAAAATTGCGGCAATTATTGCCTCCAGAGCATCTTCCAGGGTGGAACTTCTTTCATTTCCCTTATTACCTAATTCTGATTTGCTCATGAGTAAGAAATCATGAATCCTGAGTTCTTTGGCAACTTTAGCTAAGTAGCTCCCGCGTATAAATACTGCTCTTTTTCGACTAAGCGAACCCTCGTCCTCTTGGGGAAACCAATTAAAAAGTGCCTCGGTCAGGATTGCACTTAGAATTGAATCACCCAGGAATTCCATCCGTTGGTTATCTACTTTCGAATGATCTTGTTCATTGTAAGACGGATGGGTCAGAGCCTGGGTGAGTAGCACAGGGTTCCTAAACGAATATGAAATCTTTTTTTGTAATTCCTCCACGATGAATAATTTTTTATTGGATCTGGCCTATACCATTCAAATTAATGGGGCAGTTAATAAACTAGCTGAAAAACCTTTGCCTTACTTCTTTGGCGAGTGCCAAATATGCCTTGGCTCCGACTCCATTTGAATCGTATTGAAATATCGTTTTTCCAAAACTGGGTGCTTCGCTTAATCGAACTGTTCGTGGGATTGCAGTTCGAAATATTTCATCCGGATAATGCTGGTTGACCTCCTGCCAAACCTCATAAGACAAGCGTGTTCGATTGTCGTACATGGTCATGGCAATTCCCCCCAATTCTAAGTTCGGGTTTGCTCCTGATTCTTTGAGTTGTTGGATCACCCCCGTAATTTGGCTCAATCCTTCCAATGCAAGATACTCGGACTGTAAAGTAATAATAAGGTAATCGGCAGCACACAAAGAATTCATTGAGAGCAGACCGAGCGTGGGCGGGCAATCGATCAAGATTGCACTCAATCCATAATTTTTCGAAAGGTTGCTTAAAGCTTCGCGTAGTTTAACCAAGTAATTTTCCTGACTGCTAAGTTCTAGTTCTGCCGCGGCAAGATCTAGTTCCGAAGGGATAAGCCATAAGTTCTTTTCATTCGTAGCAACCACACGGCTCGATAAATCACTCCCGGTGAGCAACGGTTCATAGATTCCAGCACCTGCTTTCTTTTCAATTCCAAGAGAACTGGTCGCATTGGCTTGTGGGTCCATGTCTACTAATAGGGTAGGGATGCCGAATGAAGCCAAAGCTGCCCCTAAGTTAATAGTTGTGGTAGTTTTTCCAACTCCTCCTTTTTGATTTGCGATAGCAAAGGTTGTGGCTGACATGGTTATTTTTCTAAGATCCTTTTTTTTTCTGTCGAGGCGGAAAGTTAATTATTGAATTTTTACTACTTGATTTTTTTTACTCAAACGAAGCCCACTTTTTAGAATTGGTGACTTTGGAATTTGATCGGAGTCACCCAAGAATTCCTGTAATGACCATTTGATCGAATTAAGACCGGCCTTGAGAGACAGTGGACTGGCCCCACCTAGTCGAGGGTTGATCTCTACTAAATGAAGGCATTCTTTATCATCCACGATCACTTGGGCAAGAACATGTCCTCGTAATCCAGTAATCATTGTAAAAACTTGAATTATTTTTTCGGCCCATTCAGGATTAGAAAAAATTTCGGATTCATGGGATTCTCCGTTTATTACCAGTGTTCGCCATCGTAAAATAACTCCATGGCATATCCCATTTTGATCAATCCAGGTTTCCGCACTCAATTCGCGGCCATTAATTTGAGGTTGAAATATGGGCTTCTGTATTCCCCTTACATGAGCCTCAATTTCTTCCATGCTTAAATTTAATCCAATCGAGCGAGATGCAGATCCCATTCTTTCTTTGACCACGAATCGTTCACAGGAAGAGGGGAGTGCATCCAGTGATAAGGAGGTGCTGATGGAAGGGATCGGTGCCTTTTCAAAATATTTGAAAAAAGAAAATTTATCTTCGCAAAGAGAAATTGCAGACTCAGAGGAAATCATAACTCCAATTTGATTATTGAATAAAAATTCTTGATGAACTGCCCAGAAGAGTAATTCCCCGTCTCGGGTTGGAATTACAAATTGAATATTATTTTTCCTGCAAAATTGAAGAAGTGATTCTTGGTCTAAATCCTGGATTGGAGGCATTATTAGAAAGGAATCAATTTGTTTGGCTCCTCTGCAGGATTGATCTGAATCTACTCCAATAATTTCGCAATCTGGGATAACTGTCCTAGCTTGCTCGCAAACGGAATGAAATAAGGCAATCTTTGCAGATAGACTGGAGAAGAGAAGAGTAAATTGATTAATGGATCCCACCATTACTGGGGTGGTGGGAATTGTTTTAGATATTCTGATTTCAAACAAGAGGCAATTACTGCATCTACCCACTGACCATCGACCTTGGTGTCCTCTCGAAGCACTCCGTCTCTGCGAAAACCCGATGATTCAACTGCATTGACATGAAATCCACGGTGGGAGTACGAATAGGTAAATATTTTGTTTAGGTCGAGTGTGTCAAAGGAACACCTCATTAATAAATTTAAAAAAATGCTACAGTCCCGACCATATTGGAATGTGTCTTTCCCTCTTTCGGTATCCAAAAGGAAGGACACTTCAGCATGTTGGTTTGTCCAATCAATGTGAACCAATCCTCCGTATCCAATCAAAATATTTTCAAAAGTGAAACGAAGTAAAATTAATTCGGGTTGCTTTTGTGATAAGCTAGGCTTTACCACTTTTTCAAAATAATTCTTCTGTTCTAGGGCAGTTAAAGGAGCAGATTGTCGGAGTGCAGCTATTTGTTCATTTCTCCACTTCATTATTGTCTCCGCATCCTGCATCCGGATCGAGGTCAATTCATATCCTCGAAATGTACCGCGAAATCCTTTTAAAATAATGTACCCCGGTGAAGAAGGGGGCATTGATGGGCTTATAAACTTTTTAAAATCCATTATCCTTTAAGTAAAAATTGCTCTAATGTCTCCAATACTCGATCCTGTTCATTTTCTTTTAAATCGGGATACATGGGAATGCTAAGACAACCTTGAAAAAATTTCTCCGCTCCTGGCAACTGAAAACCTTGGTTTTGTTTTTGATAATAGGGATGTTTGTATACGGGTATGTAATGAACCTGAGTCAGAATATTTTTACTCTTCAAATATTTATAAGCTAAATTTCTAAGACTTTCCTCTTTAAAACGGATAATATACAAATGCCAAGCGTGACCCCTTTCAAAAGGAGGGCAATTGATGTGTTCCTGAAATGGACTTTCGCGCAGTCTTTGATCGTACCGTCTTGCCAATTTCCTTCGTTTGGCAAGAAAATCGTCCAATCTGCTGAGTTGCGAGAGTCCTAATGTTGCCTGCAAATCAGTTAATCTGTAATTCCAACCCAACGATTCCTGTTCATAATACCAGGGCATATCATCGGTCTCGGTAAAAGGCCGGTTGATTCCATGACTTCGTAAACGAAGTGCTTTTTGGGCAACATGAAGGTCATTGGTGAGCACTGCTCCACCTTCACCTGCACAAATATGTTTCACTGGGTGAAAGCTCAAAGTCGAAGCAAGGGCATGGATACCACTGCAACTTGAAATTGTTCCCTCTTGATCATCAGGAGTGGATGCACCCGGTGAGTGGGATGCATCTTCCACGAGGATAAAATTATTTTCAGACGCCAATTTTTGACATTGGGCAAGGGGAGCAACCGCACCAGCAAAAGAAACGGGTGCGATCAAATTGTTTTTTTCCTTCTGCTTTTCCGAAACTCGGGAAAGGCACTCCTGTAATGATTCGATTGATATCAGCCCTGTATCTGGCTCCACATCGCAAAACTGGACCTCTCCGCCCTGATATCGAACTGCGTTCGCCGTTGCGGCAAAAGTGATGGCAGGAACAATTCCCAAACTTTCCGAGTTCATTCCTGCCGCGGCATAGGCTAAGTGAAGAGCCGCGGTTCCACTTGAGCATACGACTGCATGCTTTACTCCGAAATACTCTTCCAGTGCATGCTCAAATTCGGCAATCTTTGGCCCTTGAGTCAGAAAGTCAGAAGACATTGCTTTGCTCAGTAACGAAATATCTTCTTCGTTGATACTTTGCCTAGAATACGGAATTACATCCATTCCACTAAGTAATCAAAAAGGGGCTACTTTTCCAAGCGCAATCGAACCTGCTACTAGAGACTTGCTCCAATCGAAATTGTTGTTAATCAAAAAGAATGAAAACTGTTGGCTCTGTGATTGCTCGACTTGGAAGCAAGCGACTTACTTATAAAAATCTTTTACCCTATCAAGGAGAACCCCTGGTTGTCCGTGCGGTTCGAAAATTACTCGAATCTGACAGTATTGACCAAGTGGTACTGTCTACCGATAGTGAACTGATTGCGAGAACCTGCCTGCTAGAGGGAGTGGAGATTCTTTTTCGCCCGGATCAATTAGCAGGAGATGAGGTCCCATCGATTCCGGTTTTTCAACATATTGTGGAGCATTTCCCCTGTGATATTCACCTCAATTATAATTGCAATTTTCCTGAATGTGAACCCTCAGTGATCGACGAAGCCCTCTCCCTTGCAGAAGATAAAGGAGAGTCCCTTTCCAACCCATTTGCGGTATGGGCTCAAACTAAAGCCTGTCTGGACTCGTATGGGGACCCTTTTGCGATCACTGCGACTCAGTTTGATGCACCTGGAGTACATCCCCTTGATATTCATACAATGGAAGACCTTTTGGAGGTCCACCGAGCCAATCAGAGCACTTTTTCCTGGGATGAATTAAAAAAAAGTTAATTTTATCTAAAGTTTTTTCTAGATGGTCGACTATAGATAGAGATTAATCATTCCATGGAACAACTAAACTTTAACTACTTTCGAAGAACCTTATACACCCTAAGCGTTCTTTTCTTTGTTTTTCAAGCATCTGCATTAGATACCAAACGATTTGATGCACCCCCACCTGCTCGTGGACAATATCTCGCCTTTACCAAACCGATTACTCTTCGGTATGGAACTTCCACACCCCCCGTGGATCGAAGGAAATTGATTATGCCTCCGACCACACAAGTGTCAGTTACCGTTGTGGAGAAAGAATCCAATTCCTCTACCTCTTCGGAAGCAAACGATTTTCCATTATTTAATCCAGAGAATACTAGTACGGGTGCACCGGATCGTCCCACAGTGGAACTCTTTGAAAATTTGCCTTCGGTCGCACCTCCCGTTTCGCTCCCCTTGACCGATCCATTTCAAGAGGTGGGTTCTATGGGGATCGACAGTACCGATGAACTATTGGAGGTTTTTGAAAGCTCGACCTTATCAACTCCCCGGTCCAGAATGCAGGCCATCCCCTTTGTTCCCCCGTATACGATCGCACCGGATAATATGCGTATTACCAATAAAGCAACATACCAAAGACGCCAGCGATGAAGATATTTACCAAATACAGCCTACCTTTTTTCTTATTGATTCCTCTCTTTTTTTCCTGGCATTCCACTTTTTCACAGGGGAATTCAGGTGGTTCGGAACTTAAATCGATTGAAGAAGTGATCGAAGGCATTGATTCTTTGCTTGGAGATATTAGGGATAATTCCAACCAACCGAGTCCGTCTCCTATCATGCCCAATTATCCCAGGGCACAAGATCCTATTTACAACTCTCCTGGGGAAAACTCCGATAGCGGTTCATTTCGAGTACAGAATGAACTTATGCCTGATATTTTATTAAATGATAAAGCTGATCCCTCTCCTAATCCTCTGTTTGAAGAACCACTCAATTTGGACGACATTAACCCTCCGCAGCAGGAACCACAGCCTATAACCCCGAGACTTCCTGCCCAAAAGCCAAGATCTCTTCAACCAGTCATTCCCTTCAATGCCGTTGATTACCGTAGTGCTTCCTTGGAGGAGTTACTGCGCGAAGTTGAATTATTGGACCTTCCCATGATGGAAGCCCCTCTCTCCTCTCCAATGCCCTCAATTAGTACTGCACCCGCTCAACCTTTTTCAACCCGGCCCCGCGAGGAACTTGGCCAGGCAACTGTAATCGAATCTCCAATACTTAATAAACAAGATGACAATCAGAATCCGATTGTACTAGAGGATTACACTGTATTGGGAGAGAGTATAGACTTTGAACTCCGCGAGCGAATTCGCGAAGCAATAATGGAAACCCGGAGAGCATCGGGAGGAAGTGATAACCCCTATGTTACCCGTTCAGTGTTTAAAGCAACCTCTTACTGTAATCGAGTATTGGGACGATTAAATGCCCCTCACCACAAGCGTTATCGCAGAGATGTTTTATTGTCTTTAATTAGCATGCACGAGCGAAACCAGGCTTGGGTGGATGCCGCCAAGTCCTACGAGAGATACTTGGAGGAATTTGCATCCGATGACTCGTACCCATTTGATGGGCATGAGGATGCACCCGGTATTCCTGACTTAAAAGCAGGGCTTGGCTCAGTTGAAAAATGGCTGGAAGGCCGTACCCGTGGAGCACCTACTATCCCGGAAACCCATATTCGTGTGGGGAAGGTGTACCGAGTTCTGGGTGCTCACAGGATGGCATTAAATAAATTTTATGACGCGATCAATGCGACATTAACCCTGCCTCAGAATCAGGCTTTCGAATTAGCGGAAAGAAAAAAAGGAAAAGCATTAGAGAATCGCATGGATTCAGAGTCCAACCAGGCAATGTTTGAAATTGCGGAAACCTTTATGGATTCTGAAGACTACAACAATGCGATCAAATTTTTCGATCGCTTGTGGAGGCTCGAACAACTGGGTGATTCCGATCGTGGAACGGTTCGTTTCAAGCAGGGACTCGCTCACTATCGTCGAGCCCGGGAAAACTTGAGAAAAGAAGAAAGAATAAACCGTTTACCCATTGAGAAAAGAGAAGACTCTGAGATCAAATTTGATGAAACTCCAAGGGCCGATTTTGCCAAGGTAAAAGAATCTCTTCGTGGGTACGGCACACTCTATCCGCAAAGTCCTTACGTTCCAGAAGCTCACTATCTATTAGCCCTGACTTATGAGCAATTGAACCAGGACGAGGAATCGGTTGCCGAATTGCTTAAACTTCTTAAGGAGGCTGATTTTAATCCTGAACTCATTATGAGTATGGAAAAATCACGGGCGATGAGAGACCGCGATTATATTGCTCTCAACAAACTGAAGGAGATTTGGAATTTTTGGAAAAAGAAAACCGGAAATTACCTGGCCAATAAATTCTTTGAAGATAACGAATATTTTAATGCCTACCGTATTTACTCTGCCCTTCGTGACGTTGATAACTCTCCCTCCTGGCAGGTCCCCGTTCTTTACCAAATCGCCCTGTGCGAGGAAAAACTGGGAAATTATGTACAGGCTACGGAGACTTACTCTTCAATCGAGGACTATGTGAATTCCGTCCAAGAGGCGCGGGAAGGTATGGCCAAAAACAAATACCTCAGCTTTGTATTTGGAATGGCGAAATGGAGACGCGAGCAACTTGAAGATACGCGGGCAATTAGGCAGGCAGTTAATCGGTACGGGATTTATACAGTCCCTAAAAAGCCGGACCCTGCATTATCTGGTCTCTAGAATCAATTGAGTTCGTCTTTCCCCAGCATTTTTATTTTTTATGGACCCTCGAGAGGTAATTAAAACACATCTCCTTCTTTGCGAGGATGTATATAGCATACTTCTGGAAGAAAATACTTGGCTGAAGACAGAGAAGCAGGCACCCACAATGGATTTACTGGGTCGTAAACAAGTAATTCTTCCTCAATTGGAGGATTCTCTGGCCAATCTTAAAAAGTTAAAACCAGAATATTTTTCTCCCTTTGACGATTCCAAGAAGTTGGTCGGTCAATCGCATGCAAAACTTTTGCAAATTTTCTACATTGATCGAGAAAATGAGGAATTATTACTCAAATTTTCGCAGTCGACAGAAAGACAAACATTCAACCGATTTACCACGCCCCCGGAAGAAATCGATGATATCCACAAAAGCATACCCGGACAAGAGGAGGAAGAGGGGGGAAGTGACGGGGTTGAGGAAGAACCTCCTTCTCCACAAACGAGGTAAAATGGCGGAAGGAGAGGGATTCGAACCCCCGGAGCCGTTTCCGGCTCAGCGGTTTTCAAGACCGCCGCATTCGACCACTCTGCCATCCTTCCACGATCGA
>ERZ887851.570-NODE-570-length-36067-cov-7.437188_pt1 | contig 36067 bp, 32 predicted proteins | sample MGYA00521100_ERZ887851 | MGnify/ENA primary metagenome ERZ887851 (study PRJEB32303, sample SAMEA104408602) | aquatic metagenome | biome: Brackish water; feature: Pelagic; material: water | place: Baltic Sea | collected 2014-06-06T16:11:00 | depth 11,444 m ... | reverse complement strand
ATCAGGCGTACGGTTTTCCCGTACCGTGGGTTCGAATCCCACCCTCTCCGCCAGTCAGTCAATTAATATGCGCCTCTCGGGGCGTTTTTTATTTGTACATACCCAAAAGAATACCTAAAAACTATTCGCTTGATTTCAAGTCAAGCTTGATTCAACGCATCTGCTTTTTGCTTGCAGTACACGGAACGGCTGCGTTTTGGACACTTTTGCTTGAGGCCAGCCATACCCCACCCCTTTACGATTTTAGCCAACAGACACCCCACCGTACCCTCACCCCCTTGAACCGACGGCTTTGTTGTGCAGACCTATGTGGTGTATTTTGCTCAAACGAGGCTGTTCAGGCTTGTTGATACGGGCGTTAAAAAGCCACCCTAAGGTGGCAGTCTTGCTTAGTACCCAGGACAAAGGTTGTGGGTTACCAGCGCAGCGATGGTTAACAATGGTTTCACCCGACGGCTACTCGCACGGCTTGTTAGGAGCGTACGGTTGGGTTGCTGTCGGCCCCCCGTGCGCACCAACGGCAGCCTGCTCCAATGCATCATCAGAGACATCCTGTACAACAACTTCATCCAGTTCAATGTTCATAGCAGACTCCAAGGTTGTGGTTTACTGGCGTAGCGATGGCTAACTCTAGTCAATAAAATTTTAAGAATGCCTTTCTTTTATAACTCTTAACGACTAAAACACATACACAAATCTGTGTTGTGTGAGCAGATCGAGGGTTTACGATAGGGTGAGTCAACCTTAAAAACTGAGATGCCTAAGTCATTACCTCGTGGCGAAGGATGCCGACCGTCTGATCTACCGCTTGTATCTGACTCCCCCCAGTGATTTAGCCTCACCGAAAGCATTCGGGTACAGGATGACCGCACCGTACCCCTGCCCCTAGTTTTGTTGGGGATTCCCAGCCATTTGGCGTCGGTTGAATACTGACCACCGTGTTAAAAAAGCTTACTATCCAATTTTCGGCAACAATGCCAGCCAATCGGAACCTCAGTCATGACACAAGCACAAATCTTCGCGCCAGGTAACTATCGATTCGTCCCTGGTGTTTTTCAGTACTCTGCAGGCGTGGCAGCTGAGCCCGGATATCGAATCGAACGTGTTCGCTTGATGAATGTTGTTCCTTTGGCGGAGGGATTTCGCCTGATAGAGAAAACCCTAAAAGCTGCCGGACGACCACTTTCTGCATTTTGTGCTTGCGAATTGCGCTCGCCAAAACCATTTGATGAAGCCAGTTTCGAGGTGTTCAACAAGGCATACGTCGGCACACTCGCACACTGGGGACTGTTTGACGGAAAAAGCAACCCTGTTGCGCGAAGCAACGTTTGTCCAGTCATTAACCCTCCAGAAGAGCCGGGATTTTTTGCGTTTTCTTACACGGTTCCAGACGACACGGCAGCACCCTCTTTCGTCATCGCCGGCAGCGGCGAAGCACCCGAAGGCAAGGGCAACTACAAAGATCACATCATCAGTCTTGGCGACTTGTCTGAAGAGGGGTTGAGAAGCAAGGCCCGTTGGGTACTGGGTGAAATGGAAAATAGAATGCAAGCGCTCGGTTTCAACTGGTCAGACGTCTCCGTCACTCAGCTCTATAGCGCGCACAACGTCTACTCACTGATGTCTGAAGAGATTGACCGGCGCGGTGCCATGCGAGGGGGGTTGACCTGGCATCTTAATCGTCCGCCTGTCGTCGATCTTGAATACGAAATGGATTGCCGTGGTGTTTATTTTGAACGGGTACTCGCCATTAAATAAACTCGCTGAAAAGACAGGTTTATTTCACATGTCGTATAGCCGTTTGTGAGCGCTAAGCGGCGACAAATAGTTCTTCTAGTCCCGGTTTTCGAGGGATGAGGCCCTGTTCAAACGACCAGCGAATCTGCGCTTGAAGTACGTCCCGGTTTTCTTCCAAGCCGTAACACCAAAAATCCTGCCCCATCAGAGACTGTGTCGCCTGCATTTCTGCCGTCATCCACGGTAGCATCACAGGAAGCGCCTGATGAGTCCCTAACTGGGCCATCGCCTGTTGCTTGGACTGATTGAAGGCATCAACCATTGCCGTGGCCAGTGTCGGGTGCGCCGCGAGTACATCTCGACGGATACCCATGATGTGCATGATCGGAAATATCTTTGTCCGCTGGAAGTAGTTTTGTTCGACTGTCCGCCACTCAGGAAACAGTCTTACCATGGCATTGCTGCGGCCAAAATGCTCGGGGGGCGAGTAGGCTATCAAGGCGTCCAAATCCCCTGCCATCATCAGACTAGAGAGCGAGCGTCCGAGGACTGCCTGAATCGATACCCCGTTAGCCGGCCAGTTTTTATTGTCAATCGTTTGTCGCTCGACGTGATCGATATCACCGATTAACCAATCGCTTGCCTCTGGTGACACACCATAGTCATCAGAAAGTATGCCGCGAGCAACCAAGGATAGTGTGTTGGAGTACTCGCGAGTGCCAATGCGTTTACCTCGCAAATCAGCAGGCGAGTTGATGCCAGCGTCCGATCGAAGATAGATGGCCGAATGACGAAAGGACCTAGAAGGAAAAATGGGCAGCGCCACATAAGGGCAAGTCCCACGCACGCTAGAAATCAAAAAGTTACTGAATGACAGTTCCGTGACCGAATATGGCGCTGTCGTGAAAGCTTCAGCGAAGATTTCTTCCAGATCACCCGTCACAAAATGTGTGTCAAAGCCTTCAACCTGGACGGTACCGTCAAGAAGTGCCAACGTCCGATCATAAGAACCTACCGCCACACTGATCGGGTTTACCGAGTTATCTGTAGAAATGTTAATCATTTTTAACTCTAGGAACCCTTATCTGCTTTTTGTACATCACCATTTAATAAAGAATTTCCAAGACTGATAAAGCAGATAAAGGTTAACTGGGTAGCATTTCAATCATTAGCACTCAAACCGGGACGTCTTGACCTTAAAGCTTGTTTATGACGTCAATGTATACCTGCGCAGGCTCTTCTTTTTCAAAGTGAGTGATGTACTTGCCATCACGACCTTTCAAAAAAACCTGAGTGGTGTGATCCATCATGTAAAAATTTTCAGGTTTGCTGGCATCCCATTTGACGCGCTTGTCATTTTCAAATTGCTTGAAAATACGCATCATTTCCTCTTTTGCAAAAGGCATGGCATGCATGGGCTTCCTTGCGTAAAAAATATGAAATGCATTATGGGCCATGTACTCAATCTGCTCAGCAGAACCTGTCAAAATGGTCAAGTTAGGCCAAGTTTTTTGCCATTCAGCGATATTCGCAACCGTGTCCCGTGCAGGGTCAATTGAAACAAACAGTACTTGAAGGTCTTTGTTTTTCGGTCCCAATTCATTCATCACAGCATCAAGCGTTATCCAAGTTGGGGGACATTGCATCAAACAGCTGGTATAACCGAAATAAATCAAGGTTAGACGGTCTTTCATGATGTTTTGATCAACCGTTTCGCCTTTGGCGTTCACCAAAGTAAAGTCACCACCAGTCATCGACGAGCCACCACCAGACATCGACATTTTGCCTTTCTCGTTCGCGTGAGTGGCACCCGTAAATGTCAATGCGAATGAACACAGCATAAGAGTTAAAAAGGTATTAAATATTTTCATATTCTTTCCTAAGTCAGCACGATAGTTTAAAGAGTTTGTATTTGAATTGATGCTGGTTTGAGTAAGTTTAAACTTACATGATAGCGCAAAAATTTTAGTCCTCACACACAAAGCGTTCCTTGCAAAAGCTTGCGAATCGTTTGTTGCCAAGCTTAGCGTCGATATTCCGAGGCTAAGACGCAAGCTATTGAAATAATGTGCTCGGTCGTTGATGCAAGAACCTATCGGGATAGCGAGTAGGTCTAGCTCGGCTTAGCATTTGCCTTCGAATTTTTTGACAAGCCCTAGATGAAACGATCGAATTTTGTGGCAAACGACAGTCAATCGAAGCGGTTAGCGATCCGGTGGAACCCACGCGGGTCGATGGCTCTATCATTTGCGCCACCCCTGTAAACTCAACATAAAAATTCTCTCTTCGCTTTAAGAGACAACATGAAAATCGTCAAAATACTCGAGCAGCCCGTCCGCCTCAAAAGCAACATATCCAATGCGCTGGTTAATTTTTCTACGCACACTGTTTCGGTTGTCGCGATAGTCACCGACAAAATCATCAACGGAAAACCAGCCACCGGTCTGGCCTTCAACTCGATTGGTCGTTTTGATCAAAGTGGTATTTTGCGTAACCGGATGATTCCAAGGCTATTAAGTGCCAAGCCTCTCTCATTGATCAATCCAGAAACAGAAAGGTTGTGTCCTGCCAAGGTGTTGAAATGCGCCATGCAAAATGAAAAGCCCGGCGGGCATGGTGATCGGGCGCATGCGGCCAGCGCCTTGGAAATAGCGATTTGGGATTTGAACGCAAAACTCGAAGATGAGCCCGCTGCAATCACCATCGCCCGCCACTTTGGCCGCAGTCTCGCCATACCCAAAATCTCAGTCTATGCTGCCGGTGGCTACTACCACGAAGGTCAGCCTGCTCGAGCCCTACAAGACGAGTTAAAAGGCTACCAAGACAGCGGCTTTACGATGTTCAAAATGAAAATCGGCGGCGCCCCTATGGATCAAGATCTCAAGCGCATCGAATCAGCCCTTGAAATTGCGGGCGCTGGCGAAAATTTGGCCGTCGATGCCAATGGTCGCTTTACCCTTGAACAAGCCATTGCATACGGTCAAGCCATGACCCCATACGCTTTACGCTGGTACGAAGAGCCGGGTGACCCACTTGATTATCACCTTAATCGCCAATTAGCCGACGCTTATGAAGGGCCCCTGGCCACAGGCGAAAACCTGTTCTCTCGGCAAGACGTCAAAAATCTTTTGATGTATGCAGGCATGCGCCGCAACCAAGATATTTTTCAGATGGATCCCGGCTTAAGTTACGGGATCACAGAATACGCGACCATGATCACTGAAATGGAAAAAAATGGATACGATCGAAAATTCGCTTACCCCCACGGCGGACAACTCATGGGCTTTCATATCGTGGCGGGTTTGGGGTTGGGTGGTTGTGAGGTCTACCCCGGTGTCTTTCAGCCGATGGGCGGGTTTCAGGACGGTGCCGTGATTGAGAACGGCATGGCAACGATTCCAGACGCGCCGGGATTTGGCTTTGAAAGAAAATCCAATTTGGCTGTACCGTTTGCTGAGCTTTGCGGCTGAACTTGGCAGCCGATCTAAGGCGCGAGTGATCCAACGACCGCCGTGACAATACCAAGCCCGGCGCGATGCAAATAATCTTGGCCTTTTTACGGCGTGTCACGACGGCTAACCTTATTTTGAGAACAACCATTGCAATCTAACGTCAGCAGATGTGTCCTTTAGAAGGGATACATCAGTACTTGAAAAAAAAGAAGGCAGATCGACCCAAACCGTTTGATACCTGAGATCAGGTAAAAACGAGATAAGGTTTAACTGCTCGTCGTAACTCGCGAGCAATCCAAGCAAAAACCCAATCAAGCTAAATTTTTAACGGTAAGTTCAGCGAGTTGTTTAACGCGTCAAGCTATCGCTAGCATGAGATTTCCAATTGGTGATTTGGCTAGACGCACCTTGATTTCTATATCGTCGCCTAGCCGTGTCAGGCAATCCATCAGCTTGCGCTCGGACAAGTTGGTGAAATTGCCACGCATCATGTCAGAGACTTTGGGCTGTGATATGCCCACCCGCTTGGCCGCCTCTTGTTGATTGAGGCCAAAGGCTTTCATGGCTTTTCTGATTTCGATCACCAAGCCAAGATCAGCAAAAACGTTACCAGAACCACGATGCACTTCAACGCCATTACAAGTTTGATTTTATTTTCGCAACTCCTTTACAGTCGCTTCGGCAATTTTCAGCCTATCGTGAATGATGTCCATATCTTCCTTTGGCTTGGCGATGCCACGCTTAGCTTTTCAGGCGGTACCCCGTGGCGAACATCCAGGAAATCACAGCAAAGCAAAGGGCACTGAAAGCACTGATGGCAAACAGAGAAGCGGTAATGGACACATCTGCTGTGTTGAAAAAAGCCCATCTAAAACCTGAGATCAAGTAAACAGCGGGATTAAATAGACTCACGGTTTGCCAAAAAGGCGGCAACATGTCGATCGAATAAAAACTCCCCCCCAAAAATACCAACGGCGTGATGATCAACATCGGCACAAGATTTAACTGTTCAAAGTTACGCGCGAGTAATCCAAGAATAAACCCGAGCAAGCTAAAGGATATGGCCGTCAGCGCCAAAAAAAATAACATCATGATAGGGTGAGCAATGGTGACCGGTACCAATAAAAACGAAACGCCTAGAATAATTAGACCGACCATAATTGATTTTGTTGTGGCAGCACCGACATAGCCAATCACCATCTCCCATGGCGATATGGGCGCTGCTAGCGGCTCGTAAATCGTACCTATAAATTTTGGGATGTAAATGCCAAATGATGCGTTTGCCACAGACTGCATCATCACGGTGAGCATAATGAGGCCCGGCACAATAAAGACACCATACGGCATGCCGTCTACCACCGTCATACGGCTACCAATGGCCGAACCAAATACGACGAAATAGAGTGCTGTCGAAATCACAGGCGAGGCGACAGACTGAAGCTTCGTGCGAAAGGTGCGTGCCATCTCAAAGGTATAGATGGCACGTATCGCGTAAAAATTCATTTGTTTTCCATGGTGACCAGATCGATAAAAATATCTTCCAACGAGCTTTGATAGGTTCGTAAATCCTTCAGTACGATGCCTTCAGAGACCAGCGCTGAGAGAAGCGAGGAAATGCCTGTCTTTTCGGCGTTAACATCATAGTGATAGAGAAGACTCATGCCATCAGCTGAAGTTTGCACACCAAACGCTAACAAGTTGTCGGGCAAGACGCTGATCGGCTCGTGCAAATCAATCTGTAACTCTTTTGTACCGAGTCGCTTCATTAACTTGTCTTTTCCCTCGACGAGCAAGATCTTTCCGCCATTGATCACAGCCACTCTATCGGCAATTTCTTCGGCCTCTTCAATGTAGTGAGTGGTTAGAACGATAGTGACTCCCTGCTGCTTTAATTCTTTAATGACGCGCCACATGTCACGACGCAGCTCAACATCGACACCGGCTGTCGGTTCATCTAAAAACAAAACTTTGGGGTGATGACTGAGCGCCTTTGCAATCAGCACCCGTCGCTTCATCCCACCGGATAACTCTTTAACCATTGCATCTTTTTTGTCTAGCAGTGACAGCTGGCTCAATATGCCCTCAATATGAGGTTGATTGGGCTTACAACCGTACAATCCGCGTGACAGACTGACCGTCGAGAGCACTGTTTCGAAAGGCTCGAGCATCAACTCCTGCGGCACAAGACCAATCAACGAACGCGCCTGACGATAATCTTTGACCACGTCAAAACCGCCAACACTCACCGCGCCTTCAGTGATCGTGGTTAACCCGCAAATGATAGATATCAAGGTCGTTTTACCCGCACCATTTGGCCCAAGAAGGGCCAAAATTTCGCCGCTTTCGATGGCTAGCGACACATCGTCAAGCGCCCGATCGCCGCCAGCATAACTTTTGACGAGGTGCTGAACACTTATGATGGGAGACATCGTTTAAGTTTATCCATTTAAAAGTAACCACGAGGAAACTGGCGTCATTGTTGAGACATTTTCAGGGTACCGCCAGACAGCCCCATGCCAAAGACAAAAGAAGCACCCATTTGCACGCAGATTGTTTCTTATTCGCCATGCATGACACACATTAACAGCACCATCGGTCGCAGGGCTTAAAGGGCCTTGGCAAAGACCGACGTTCAAACCCCATTAAAGGCGCGGGTTTAATCCGTTTTGCCCAAAGCCATTGTTGTTTCATCAACCGATGAGAGGGGCCAACACGCACTGCCCCGCATGACCCTGATTTTTACCCACGCCAATCAAAAAAACCATCAAAAACATACCCATAGAGTGACGCCACAAGCAAAAGCCTAGCACTGACAATCGCCCCTAGAAAAATGTCTTCCAAGCACGCCTGACCAGAGACTAATATGCTTTGCATTGAACCATGCAAAGCGGCCATGCTGAACGGACCGACGCCATTTGATATTCTCTAAGCAATGGCAAGCGTTTTGGGTTTAAGTACTCGCGTTTAATGACAGGAAGACAACCATGCAACTGCAGGACCTCTCAACACCGGCTGCGCTTATTGAACGTCAGCGGATGACACGCAATATTGAGCGCATGCAACAACGCATGAATCAATTCGGTGTGACATTTCGGCCCCATGTCAAAACCACCAAATGCATTGAAATCGCCAAGGCCCAGATCGACGCCGGCGCCAAAGGGATTACCGTTTCAACGCTGAAAGAAGCTGAACAATTTTTTTCTGCTGGAATAACAGATATCCTATACGCGGTTGGTATGGTGGCTCCTAAGCTCAAACAAGCGGCTGCGCTCATTGACCAAGGATGCAACCTCAAAATCATTGCCGACAACGCCGATTCAGCGAAAGCCATCGTTGCATTTTCGCAAGCCAACCAGACGCCTTTCGAGGTGTGGATAGAGATTGATACCGATGGCCATCGATCCGGCGTGAATCCTGAAAGCGACGAATTGTTGACCATTGGTCAGCTTCTACAGCAAGGCAACGTGACGCTTGGCGGTGTGATGACACACGCCGGCTCAAGTTATGACCTGCACAAGCCAGACGCTTTAATGGCGTTAGCCGAACAAGAGCGCCGCCTCAGTGTATTGGCGGCAACCCGTTTGCGCGCTACACAATTGCCTTGCAAAAACGTCAGTGTCGGTTCCACACCGACGGCGCTGTCAGCACAAATGCTAGAAGGTGTGACCGAAGTTCGAGCAGGCGTTTACGTGCTGTTTGATCTTGTCATGACCAACGTAGGCGTTTGCACCACAGAGGATATTGCTCTAAGCGTGCTGACCACTGTCATTGGCCATCAGAGAGATAAAGGCTGGGCAATAGTGGATGCTGGGTGGATGGCCATGAGCCGAGATCGTGGCACGCAAAACCAGTCGCATGACTATGGCTATGGGCAGGTTTGTGACAGCAATGGAAAATTACTCAACTATCACATGAGCGGCGCCAACCAAGAGCATGGGATTATCAGCCACGTGAACCCCTCTTGCACAGCAGATATCAGCGCTGAGCTACCGATCGGGACGCTGTTACGAATACTGCCCAATCATGCCTGTGCAACCGGCGCTCAATTTCCTGCCTATCAAGTCGTCGAGTCAACCGATGAAGGTTCCCCCGCGTTAGGACCCACTTGGCCACGATTCTATGGTTGGTGAAACACCATCGCTTATATGAGATAATTTAATAATGAACACCATTAGTCAACCCTCAGTTCTACGTGGTGTGTGTGATTGCCACGTCCATGTCATTGGGCCGCACGATCAGTACCCACTTGTGCCAATGCGCAGCTACACGCCGATGCACGCGACAGCAACTGACTTGGTGGCCATGATGCGTCGATCAGGTGTTGATCGAGCGGTGGTGGTGCAACCCAGCGTACTCGGTCTAGACAACCGCTGCTCGCTTGACGCGCTTGAGCATCTGGCATCGCAAGGTTTGCAAGGCCGGGCTGTGGCCGTGCTGCCCGACACGACATCTGCCAGTGAGTTGGATGATTTACATCGGGCGGGCGTCAGGGGCGTAAGGGTGAACCTGCAAAGCAATGCAGGCGCGAGCCTTACCCAAGCCCGCGAAGCCCTTCAAAGCGCAATCCGTTTGTGCGAGCACCATGCTTGGCATGTCCAGCTCTTTGTTGACCGCCAAATGGTTCAAGCGCTGGCCACAGACATCGAAACCGCGCCTGTCAAAGTGGTACTGGATCATTTTGCTGGGCTTTCAGTCAGTGGGTGCGATGATGAATCTAGCCTAGCCGTTCTTCGGCTACTGGGTTCAGGCAACACCTACATCAAATTATCTGGTAACTATCGAGTCACTGATGATGCCTTTGATCCCAATTTGGCTGATCTTGCCCGTCGATTGGCGATCATCAATCCAGAGAACTTGGTCTGGGGCAGTGACTGGCCGCACACCCCGAAACATGCCGGTCAGGCTGAGCACCATCCGACAATCAAGGCCTATCGCAAAATTGACACGCACCGCTTGTCTCGCAATGTTTTCGATTGGTTCGAACCGCCACTAGCGCAAAGGGTTTTGGTCCACAATCCTGCCAGACTGTACGATTTTTCGAGTTGATCAAATACCCTCAATGATCCGTATCTCACGGACAACCGCGTTAGAACCGAGCTTTGCGAGTGCTTCTTTGTATCCCGGGCTGTCATAGGCTGCCAAGGCAGCATCAAGGCTTTCAAACTCAATTAACACTGTTCGCATCTTCAACCCGTTTTCTTTAACAGCAGCGGGCATGCCACGCGCCAAAAACTTGCCGCCGGCGGCACTCAGCGAAGGCCCCGCGAGCTCGGCATAGGCAGCAAGGGCATCGTTGTCGTTGATCGACTGGTAGGCACTGATCCAATAAGCTTTTGTCATGATTTTCTTTGGGCTGTTTAGGGGGTAAAACCATTTTGCCATGTAAATATCAAGTTTCAACCCTCCGCCGTTTAAAAAACATAGGCTCCTGCCGGGCGCGATTGAGTGATGGCGCTTGTTGATTCATCAATAAAAAAGGGAGCACCGAGCTCCCTTTAACGAGCAGCTATCAGTTGCCAACACTACTGGCTCAGGTTTTCATCAATCCACTGTGCGTGTGCGCAGAGATCGCGATCTCGCCCCTCTAGGTGAAACATCTGAATCCCAAAAGGCAAACCGTCAACGCTTAATTTTGGCAAAGAAACGGCAGGCAATCCCATCAAGGTCGCAAAACAAGGAAATGTGCGGCTGCCCGTGTGTGCCAAGCCGACTGGCGCTGGCCCAGAAGACGCGGGTAGGAGGAAACCCTCAGCGTCTAATGCCTTTGCCACGTGGCTAATTTGTCGCTGTAGGTCTCGTCTCATCTCCAGCAAGCCTTCATAGTGCGTTCGGGACATCCCCTGGGCTAAACCCATTATTTCGTGAATACGCGGACCAATTTTGTCGCCATAGCGCTCAACGTAATCCCTAAACGGCCACTGCATCTCGTAGGCCACAATTTCCAGGGCACAACTTAGGCAAGACTCAAGTGTTTTTTCAAGTTTTTCAATGGCTTCGTCTGTGTGACGATCAAGAATGCGGATGCCCGCTTGGGATAACCGAACCATGCTGTCGTCGAAGGCTTGTTGCGCCGGGGCTTGCATCTCTTGCCACCCAGAGGTGTAAAGACGTATCGCAGTCGCCGGCTTTGCGGGGATGAGTGGCTCACCCGCTCCTTGCATGAAGGCACGACCTGAGCCACCAACCGAGAGCGCCATTCTGGAGGCTGTCTCCCAAACATCATCGACTGAGGCACCAATCACACCGACATGGTCACACGTGGGGGACATGATATGCACACCCTCAATACGAAATACCCCAAAAGACGGCTTGAATCCATAGGCCCCACAATAAGAGGCGGGACGTAAGGTTGATGCTTGTGTTTGTGTTGCCAGCGCCACAGGAAGCATGCCCGCACCCACAGCCGCTGCTGACCCGCTTGATGATCCCCCCGGCGTTCGCGTCACATCAAAAGGATTCGTGGTCTGCCTTGACGAGCCAATGGCAAACTCTGTCGTGACTGTTTTTCCAACAATGACCGCCCCACCACTTCTAAGCGCATGCACACACGCGGCATCGTGCAACGTTTGATGGCCTTCGTAAGCCGGTGAACCCATTTGGGTGGGAAAATCACAAGTGGCAATGATATCTTTAATGCCCATGGGGCAACCATCCATCAACGACAGGGGTTGCCCCGCAAGATAGCGCTTTGTCGAGGCATCTGCCGAGCGCCTTGCCGCCTCAATATCCATCACGACAAAAGCCTGTACTGCCGGTTCAAACGCTGCAATATTTGCCAGACACTCTTCAAGCAGGTCTCGAGGGTTGGACTGACCGGTCAAAAACGCCTTGCGCCTGCTAGAAAACGAAATCAATCTGTCATTTTTCCAGGTCATGCTTGTTCCCCCCCCCTTTTTGTGTTGTCAGTAAAGTATTTGTCCATTTTTGAGCCGTACTTTTCAACAATATCCTTATACATCTAAACATCACTACCTATCTTTTCGGGAAAAAATTCGGGATGCATGCAAACACCAACATGCCCTGTTTCATCATCTGTTCGACGCTTTGGCAAGTGCTACCTCAGCCTTAATTTTCTGATCAAGCGCTCAGCACTGCGAATGAATTCCAGCAAATCGATCGCACGAAGGTCTGATTTGAACCTTAGGTGTGCTTTACAATAAAAGGTCTTGTTTATTTGACACCATCCGTTCCTTAGGATTAATGAGCAGTGGTTCTTGCAAAAAGAAATAACCGCCTCGGAGACGTTTCATGTACGTAACGCTCGCAGCCCTGATGAGGCTGATCAATGGCATCAACAGAACCATCGGCAACCTTTTCTCTTGGCTTTCATTGGGCATCGTCCTTGTTTGCTTTTCGGTGGTGGTAGAACGCTACGTTTTTGCCAATACCCGTCTTTGGGCTCAAGACTTGTACGTTTGGTTAAATGGCGCCATGTTTACTGCCGTTGCGGCATTTGCGCTTCTTCGTGACGACCACGTTCGCGTCGATATCTTCTACCGCCCTGCAAGCAAACGATTCAAAGCCATTGCTGATCTCATCGGTGTGCTTGTCTTTCTTTTGCCATTTATGGTTGTGATCTTTGTCTATGGGCTGCCGTTTGTACAGCGCTCTTGGGGGCTGTTTGAATCCTCAGCCAACGTGGGTGGCATGCCTGGACTTTTTATTTTGAAGAGTTTCATCATCATCTTTACTTTACTTATCGGATTGCAAGGCTTAGCCATGTTAATTCGCTCAATACTGACACTGGCTCATCGCGACGAGTTGATACCAACTGATTTCTCTTACAAAACTCAGACGCCCTTAACGGTCAAGGAATAGGCCATGGATCCCGTCCTGATCGGAGAAATTCTCGCGGGTTTGATGTTTTTTGGGGTGATCGGGATGCTGATGCTTGGCTTTCCGGTTGCGTTCACCCTTGCAGGCACTTCTTTGATTTTTGCGCTTGTTGGCCATCAATTTGGTGTCTTTGATTTAACCAACTTTTCATCCCTCGCCGGTCGTTACATTGGTTTTATGACCAATGAGGTCCTTGTGGCTGTGCCTCTGTTTATTTTTATGGGCGTCATGCTTGAGCGATCGGGTATCGCTGAGCAATTGCTACTAACAATGAGCAAAATGTTCGGCACCCTGCGCGGCGGCTTGGGCATCTCTGTGATCATCGTGGGCGCGCTGTTGGCTGCCTCGACCGGCGTGGTTGGGGCAACAGTTGTGACCATAGGCTTGATTTCATTGCCAGCGATGCTACGTGCCGGCTATGACCCAAAGCTCGCCACAGGGGTCATTTGCGCATCGGGCACCCTCGGGCAAATCATACCGCCTTCGACTGTGCTGATTTTTATGGCTGAGATGCTTGCTGGCATTAACGCTCAGGTGCAGATGGCCAAAGGCAACTTTGCGCCAGACCCCGTATCGGTGGGGGACTTGTTTGCTGGTGCCTTTTTGCCTGGTCTTCTTTTGGTTGGCCTGTACCTGTTGTGGATGATCTTCAAAGCCATCACTTCGCCTGAGAGCTGTCCTGCGACCCCCTTTAACGCGCAAGAACGCAAATCGATTTGGCGTGAGGTAATCACCGCGATGGTGCCACCACTGATTCTCATCGTGACGGTGCTAGGTTCAATTTTGGGCGGCATTGCCACACCCACTGAAGCCGCATCTGTGGGTGCGGTAGGCGCTATGGTGCTTGCAGCCTTACGTTTCCGGCTGTCTTGGACAACGCTCAAACAGACTGTGGTGTCAACAGCCACCATCACATCGATGATTTTTATTATCATTTTCGGTGCGTCGGTTTTTTCGATCGTGTTTCGCACGATGGGCGGTGACAATTTGGTGCATGAGTTTCTCGCCAATCTGCCCGGTGGCGCGATTGGCGCCATGATCGTGGTCATGCTAATTATGTTTGTGCTGGGCTTTATTATCGATACTTTTGAAATTATTTTTATCGTTATCCCCATCACCGCCCCTATTTTGTTGATGCTCGGGCTCGATCCGATATGGCTAGGGGTCATGGTCGGTGTGAACCTGCAGACCAGCTTTCTATCACCACCTTTTGGCTTCGCGCTGTTTTATTTGCGCGGCGTTGCACCGCCATCAGTGACCACGGGAGAAATCTACAAAGGCGCGATTCCTTTTGTCATCCTACAGATTATTGCCATTGCGTTGCTCTTTATATTTCCTGAGCTGGTGACTTGGCTACCAAAAGCGCTTTACTGATTGGATTAAAAACACGTAAAAAAACCCGGTCAGTTCACGCTGACCGGGTTTCTCAAAGTAACGGATTAAAGTTTGAAGTACTTAGTACGAGCATCAACAAATTGAACATCCGTGCTGTCGGTCTTGAGCTTGACGGTATTCAATGCTTTCTTGTAACTGTCCAACGTCTTCTTTGTCATGGCGTCGCCTTTGTCCCCGATCTCCGTTAGGATTTCAGCCGCTGCTTTGCCAGCCGCACTTAGGATGCTGGCAGGAAATTGAGGAATAGCTTTCACGCCATGCTGCGTGACCAAGACCTCGAGTGCACGGGGATCATTGGCCGCAAAGTCCGACGCCACTTGGTCGTACTCCGCTTGGCAGACATCGCGGACCAATGCTTGCAAATCCTTAGGCAGTTCTTGGTATTTTTTCTTATTTACCACGCACTCGGTTGCTAAGCCAGGTTCGTTAAAGCTTGTGGTGTAGTAAATCTTACGAACTTTGTAAAAACCAAGTGCAAGGTCGTTGTAGGGCCCCACAAATTCAGCCGCATCTAAAGCACCTGATTGCAACGCCTGGAAAATTTCACCAGCAGCCATGTTGGTAACTGCCACGCCAAGTTTAGACCACACTTTGCCACCTAAGCCGGGGGTGCGAAAGCGCAAACCCTTGAGATCCTCGACGCCAGTGAGTTCTTTCTGAAACCAGCCACCCGCTTGGGTTCCAGTGTCACCAGACAAAAAGCCCTGCAGTCCGAATTGGTCATAAACCTCATCCCAGACTTGTTGGCCGCCCAAGTACCGCATCCATGCCGACAACTCACGGCTGGTCATGCCAAAAGGCACGCCAGTAAAAAAAGCCAAGGCAGGACTCTTGTTTTGCCAATAGTAAGCAGCGCCGTGAGACATTTCAGCGCCCCCATCAATCACGGCGTCAATCGACTGCAGCGGTGGCACCAATTCACCCGCGGAATAGACTTGGATAGTCAAGCGCCCGCCAGAGGCGGCGGTGATGCGATCGGCCAAGCGCTGCGCACCGACACCGAGGCCTGGAAAGTTCTTGGGCCAAGTGGTAACCATGCGCCAAGTGATTTTGTTCTGTGAAAGAGCGGGCGTAGACAACGTGGCCAATCCGGCAACGCCAGCACCTGCCACGCTCGCTTTGCGAATAAAGGAACGACGATTCATTCGAAATCTCCAGTTAGATGTGTTTTTTTGGAAAAAATCTTTCTTCGAAGATTATAGAGATGTCAAAGACTGTCGCGACTAATGCAAACCCTAATGATGAACCGATTGACGCTCTCAGGAGCGCGAGCAATTCCGCCTCACCGTCCCTGAGCATGTGTTTGACGCCATAGAAAAGGCGTGTCAATCCGTTTTGGACGCTGACCACGCACAACCCTAGTCACCCACACGCCTCTAGCGGTTTGCCAGCGGCCTTGGTGGTACATTTTGTGCCATCGGCCTATCACTTGAGGACCAGAACAAAAACTGGGGTACCGCATCTGGGGCACCACAGCTAGGACACCGCAGATATGACACCACAACCGCTTGAGTCTGAACATGACCCTACTTCAAACCGAAGGCCTTTCCCGGCGCGTTTCACCCGAACGTTGGCTGTTTCGCGGCCTTGATTTGTCAGAGGGCCCCGGCGAGCAACTGGCCTTACAGGGCGCCTCTGGTGTTGGTAAATCCACCCTACTAAACCTATTGGCGGGTTTGGAGCAGCCAGACGAAGGGCGAATGCTCTTCAAAGGCCAAGACTTGAAAACCATGAATGAAAATGCGCGGCTGGCGCTAAGGCGTGATTCCTTTGGTTTTGTGTTTCAAGCCTTTCATCTCATGCCGCACTTAAACGCCCTTCAAAACGTCATGGTGCCTTGCTTGTTGGCGGGGCTTTCTTTGTCTGAAGCAAAATCCCGTGCCGTGGCTTTACTAACCGCCTTGGGCCTCGCTGGGGTGCTGCAGGCGTTTCCTGCTGTGCTTTCTGGCGGCGAACAGCAACGGGTTGCTTTGGCACGTGCACTCGTTCACCAACCTGAAGTCGTGCTGGCTGATGAACCGACCGGCAACCTCGACCCTGAAACCGCCTCGCAGGCCCTTGACCTGCTGTGCCAGACTTGTCGAGATCAGGGCGCCGCCTTGGTCATGGTCACGCATGCGACTGAAGCCGCACTGCGGCTTGATCGCCGTTTTGTGTTGACAGGCTGATGCTGTTTTACTGGCTCTTGTCTTCAGCCTTTCGGGCCCAACCGGGTCGTTGGCTGGTCGCCGGCTTCATGGTTGCCTTGGGCATTGCCTTGGCTGTGGCCATTCACACGGTTAACCGTTCCGCACTCGGTGAATTCGGACGCGCACTTGATCTGGTGAACGGTCAAGCATCGGCACAATTGGTATCCGTGTCCGGTGACTTGCCCGATTCGGTCTTCGACGAAATCGTGGCGCGCCAACAAGCGCTTGGCATAAAAGCCACGAGCCCCGTCCTCAAACGAGACACCCGCCTAATCACAGTCCTAGGCATCGATGTGTTTCGTGCCGCACAAGTCACACCCGCCCTGATGCCCTCAGCGGCCTCTGGGCAAGGCATGACGCTCTTTGGTGGCGACTCAATATTTCTGTCGGCCGCCGCCCTTCAGTCCCTTGACTTGGTCATTGGCGACCCGCTCACGCTGCCCATCGGCGACCGAGAAGAGACCTTCATCATTGCTGGCCTAGTGCCAGGCGCCGCTGGTCAAAGCCTCGCGGTCATGGACCTGGGCTTGGCCCAGTGGCGACTCAACGGCTTGGGCCAACTCAGTCGCTTGGACATCGTGCCCGAGCCAGGACAAAGCTTTGATGCGATTGCACGTGCTGTTGGCGCACTGAACCTTGGCCTGACGCTTGTCACCGCCGACGACCGCGATCGACGCATGTCTAACCTGTCGCGGGCTTATCGCGTGAACTTGAGTGTGCTGGCATTGGTGGCTTTGTTCACCGGCGCCTTTCTGGTCTTCACCACCATCAGCTTCTCGGTTTTGCGCCAACAATCACAATTGGCACTTTTAAGTGTGCTTGGCGCCAAACGCCAATGGTTATTTGCCCTGGTTCTCACACAAGCCTTGATGGTGACGGCCTTGGGTGGCCTACTGGGTTTGGGCATTGGGTTGGGCTTGGCTGCATTACTGTTGCGTGTGGCCGGTGGTGACCTCGGCGGTGGCTACTTTTCTACCGCGGTGCCACCGCTTGATATCGACCCCGTTGCCTTGGTGGGGTTTTGGATGCTGTCCTTGGCTGTGGGGGTTTTGGCGGGCTATTTCCCGGCTCGCGCCGCCACCCACGAATCACCCGTCAAACAATTGCGAGCGGGAGCCGCCGAGCGCCTGCTCAAACCCGTGTTGCATTATCGCGTGGCGATTGGCTTAGGCCTGATCAGTCTGGCCTTGGCCTTCATGCCCGCCATCGGTGGTTTGCCCATTGCCGCCTACTTATCGATTGCCTTTCTCTTGTTTGCTGGCCTAGCCATCACGCCGTCGCTGGTCAACCAAAGCTTCTCTTTGTGCGCTCGATACCTACTGCGCAACAAATCCCGACATTCGTCGTTAACGTTAGCCATTTGGCGCCTGGCCCAAGCCCCTGCGAGCGCAGCCGGCCTGATTGCAGGCGTGATCGCTGCACTGGCACTCACGGTTGCCATGGTTGTCATGGTTTCGAGCTTTCGCGACTCGGTCACTCTCTGGCTCGATCAAGTGCTACCAGCCGATTTGTACGCCAGTTTGGACAAGGCCAATAAGAACGCCAGCGAAGCCGAAACCCATATCCAAACAACCCTGCTGACCTTGGACGGTATCGAGCGCGTGTCATTCACCTTGCAACAAGCGGTGTTGTTTCGACCGGATCGCCCAGAGGTCGCTTTGATTGCCAGGCCCGTACCCCCCGGTCAAGCCGCCGATGTCTTACCAATAACCGGCCAAGTGTTTGCACAAAGTCTCGGGTCAACAACAAATCCTTTGCCTGAAGTCTTTGTTTCTGAAGCCATGACCGACCTTTACGACTGGCGACCTGGTCAGGTGCACAGCCTGCCGATGGCGGGGTTGCCTAACGGTCAATTGTCGGTTTTTGTGGCTGGGGTTTTTAGGGACTATGGCCGGCAGCACGGTTCAATCGTGATCGATTCCTCGGTCTACCAATCGTTGGCCAATGACAAGCGCCACACGGGTTTGGCCATTTGGCTATCGCCCCAAGCCAATCCTGCTGCAGTTTTGGATCGTTTGCGGGCCGCGGTGCCTGCTTACGCCGAATTACAATTTAGAAGTTCAACAGATTTGCGCGCTTTATCACTGACAATTTTTGATCGCAGTTTTGCCCTGACCTATGCGCTCGAAGTGGCGGCTTTGTTGGTGGCTTTGTTTTCGGTTGCGGCTGGCTTTGCCGGCCAGGCCTTACTTCGACAAAAAGAGTACGCTCTGATGCATCATTTGGGACAGTCCACTGGCCAGCGGGTGCGCTGGATCACCGCCGAGTCCGGTCTGTTGTTGGTATTGGCTGCCGGTTGGGGCACAGTCTTGGGGCTTTTGATGAGCCAAATCTTGATCCACCGTGTCAACCCCCAATCGTTTCACTGGACCATGCAGACCAGCCTGCCCACCGTTGCCATGATTGTCTTGATGCTGTCGATTGTTTTGTTGGGTATTGTCGCGGCGGTCTGGGCCTCGCAAAGAAATCTAAAGCCTGACCAGTTGGCCTTGTCATTGCGTGAGGATTGGTAATGAAAAGTCACCATCGCCGATCGTGGTTAAAGCAAGTGTTGGTTTTATCTGCCGCGACACCTTTGAGTGCTTCCTTGGCCACACTGCCTGCCTTCGCTTCGAATAGTGCATCGCCCTACCCAACGGTGACACCGCGGTCTTTGGTGTTTCCGCGTGACTTTGGCGCCCACCCCGCGTTTCGCACTGAGTGGTGGTACCTCACGGGTTGGTTGGATTCGGGTCCACAACCGATTGGCTTTCAAGTCACGTTTTTTAGAAGTCGCACCCGTCACCCAGACGAGAACCACAGTCGGTTTGCGCCACAGCAATTGATGTTCGCCCATGCTGCACTCGCTTTACCCAATCAAGGTAAGCTTCGACACTCACAAACCTCCGCACGCGTGGGCCCAGCAGGCGTGTCATTCGACACTGCCGATACGGCCCTGCAACTGTCGGGCTGGACTTTAACTCGTACGCCAGACGATCGTTATGCCATCTTTATCCCTGCCGATGATTTCACACTTACCATCGAAGCCACGCCTGCTGGCGCACCCGTTTTGCGGGGTAAGTCTGGATATTCACTCAAAGGGCCATCGGCTGAATTGGCCAGTTACTACTACAGTCGCCCGCAGATGGCCGTGCAAGCCACACTGACCCTTAAAGACCCAGCCTCTGAAAACCAATCAGCACCTCAAAACCTGACAGGTACGGCTTGGTTTGACCACGAGTGGTCCAGCAGTCTGCTGATGGACGATGCCGTGGGCTGGGATTGGATTGGCATCAATCTATTTGACGGCGGCAGCCTCATGGGTTTTAGGATCCGTAACGCTGCCGGTCAAACGCTCTTTAGCGAGTGGGATTGGCGCGACGCCCAAGGCCGTCGAATCCCAGCAAAGGCTAACGCCGATTGGGTGCCCTTTGGCAGCTGGCGATCACCACGGTCGCTCATCGTCTACCCCGAGGGCTTTACCCTCAAAACACCAGACCATCAGTGGCAATTAAAAACACTCATGGCCGACCAAGAAGTCGACGCCCGCGCCAGCACCGGTGGGTTCTACTACGAAGGCGCTGTTGAGCTTCTGGAAAACGGTCAAGCCATCGGCCGCGGCTACCTTGAGCTGACCGGGTACGGCGAACCGTTGCGGCTTTGAGGTGGGGCTTATAACAGGTGTCGTTTAGAAATAAGCTGAGCGATTCCAACCTGGCGGGGCTGCCGTTAGCAAGCCATCCCTTACACTGAACCTCATGACAAAAAAAGCAACAAACCTCAGCAGTCTGACCCGCTGGTTACGGGATTACCGCGTGCTCTCGCGCTACCGAACCCAATGGCTTCTGGCCGCCCTGTTTCTGCTGCTAGCGGCTGGCGCCACACTGACCGTGCCATTGGCATTTCGCAATTTGGTTGACACTGGATTAACCAGTCAAGCGATCAACCAACAGTTCATTAATCTGCTCATACTGGCTGCCGTTTTGGCCGTCATGACATCTTGTCGCTATTACGTGATGTCTTGGTTGGGTGAACGGGTGGTGGCTGACATCCGCCAACGCGTCTTTGAAAACGTCTTGCGCCAAAGCCCTGCTTACTTTGAAACCTTGCAAACTGGCGAAGTGCTGTCGCGGCTGACCAGCGACACCACCTTGGTGCAAACGCTGGTTGGCTCAAGCGTCTCGATTGCGTTGCGAAGCATGGTCATGCTGATCGGCGGCATCACCATGATGCTTATCACCAGTGCCTGGTTGGCGGGCGTCATGATCGGCCTGCTGTTGATCATTGTGTTGCCCTTGTGGGCGCTTGGCCGATACGTGCGCCGCATGTCGCGTGCCAGTCAAGACAAAGTGGCTGACACCAGTGCCATGGCCGGCGAAGTCCTAAATGCTGTGACCACCGTTCAAGCTTTCGTGCGCGAGCCTCACGAACAAAAGCGCTATCAATCAGCGGTCGAAATGGCATTTGTTGTCGCCAAAAAACGCATCGCCATTCGATCTGCTTTGACTGCCACCACCATTCTCATGGCCTTCTCAGTGATTGTCTTTGTGCTTTGGGTCGGGGCCCAACAAGTCACTGCTGGCACGATGACCTTGGGCGATCTCACCCAGTTTGTGCTTTACGCGGTGCTGATTGCCGGTTCAATTGGCGCCCTTTCTGAGACTTGGGGTGATCTACAACGGGCAGCTGGTGCCACTGAGCGCTTGGTTGAGTTGATGCAAGCCGAGCCGGCACTGGCCAGTGCGCGGACGGGTGAACCCAATACCAAATCATCGTTGGCCAAACCAGCTGTTAATCAAGGCTGCGCCATAGCCTTTGAAAACGTCACGTTTTCTTATTCATCGCGGCCTGACTTCCTGGCCATGAAACAACTGAGCTTATCGGTTCCCAAGGGCGGACGTTACGCGCTTGTTGGCCCATCTGGCGCCGGCAAAAGCACACTATTTTCCATGCTGCTACGTTTTTACGAACCCACCAGCGGCCAGATCGAGATATTTGGGCAAGAGATTACTCAGTGGCCCGTCAGCGCATTGCGCAACATGATCGGGATCGTGCCGCAAGAGCCCGTGATTTTTGCGTCAAGCGCCATGGAAAATATCCGCTATGGCCGATTAGACGCCACCGACCAGGAAGTCATCGCCGCGGCCACAACCGCCCACGCGCATGGTTTTATCACTGCATTGCCTCAGGGGTATCAAAGCTTTTTGGGTGAACGCGGTGTGCGCTTATCGGGCGGCCAAAAGCAACGCATTTCAATCGCACGCGCGATTCTTAAAAACCCACCGATTCTCTTGCTTGACGAGGCCACCAGCGCCTTAGACGCCGAATCTGAACGCGAGGTGCAACAAGCACTCGATAGCGTTCTGCCTGGGCGCACCTCGCTTACGATTGCCCATCGCTTGGCCACTGTTCTGAGAGCCGATCGCATTCTTGTCCTTGAAAACGGCCAAGTCTTAGAGCAAGGCAGGCACGATGAATTGATGGCCCAAGGTGGGCTTTATGCCAGGCTCGCCAAGCTTCAGTTTGCATAAGTTGGAACCTCAAGCCCCTGATGTGGTCTATTGGCTAACTTTCTACAGGGAGAACCCATGAACACTGACCGCGCCATCCTTTCAATCGCCATGCTCGCTGCCTTTGCCGACGGCAACAAGGACGACAATGAACGCGAACACGTCAAACAGTTTGCGCAACAACTCGGCGCAAGCTCCGTTGAACTCATGGGCGTATATCAAGACGTATTGCTCGGGCAAGTGACCCTCGCGCACGCTGTTGCCGTTCTGACTGACGAGGGCCAACGCCGCTACGCTTACGAATTGGCCGTGTGCGTGTGCGACAGCGATGGCGTTCGTTGTGAAACGGAAGACGCATTCCTCAAGGATCTGCGTGCCTGCTTGGGTTTAGACAACGACAAAGCAGTGGCAGCCGCCGAAGAACAGGCAGACGCGATTGCGCTCGCTGGTGTGGCGCCACTGAGCCTGGCTAACGAGGCAACAAACAATACCGTGGATGATGCCGCGCTCAACAAAACCATCCTCAACTACGCAATCCTTAATGGCGCGCTTGAGCTGTTGCCGCAGTCTTGGGCATCGGTGGCCATCATCCCCATGCAGATAAAAATGGTCTACAGAATCGGCAAAGCCCATGGCCACGAACTCGATCAAGGCCATATCCGCGAATTTCTAGCCACTGTAGGGGTGGGCATGACCTCGCAATACCTCGAACAATTTGGCCGTAAATTAGTAGGGGGTTTGTTGGGTGGCTTTTTGGGCAAGACAGGTAAAAAAGCCGGCCGGGCAGCAGCCAGTGTGGCATTTTCATTTGCGACAACCTATGCGCTTGGACAATTGGCCAAACGCTACTATGCCGGTGGTCGCCAAATGAACACTGCGCTGCTGAAGCAAACCTTTGGCGAACTGCTAGAACCGGCCAAAAAACTTCAGACCCAATACCTGCCTGACATTCAAGAAAAAGCACGCAATCTTGATGCCAGTTCCGTCCTTTCCATGGTCAGGGGCAACGGCGCATCAATCTAAACAACAAAAAATGCGGCCCAGATGACCGTCAAAGTCTCGGTGAGGAGCCAATTAATTTCAACTGGTTGTGCTACGGGCCTAGCAAATCACCGACACCAAACAATGTCAGTAGACCCAAAACGGCAAATATAGCGGCAGCCACGCCATGGACCAAACGCATGGGAATGCGTGCTGCGAATTTATCACCCACAAACACGGCGGGCACATCAGCAATCAACATACCCAACGTCGTCCCCAGCACAACCAAGATGGGCGCTGCGTAATTGGCCGCAAGCGCCACCGTCGCAATTTGGGTCTTATCGCCCATTTCAGCCAAAAAGAAAGTCACTAAGGTGGCGCCAAAGACACCCCAACGGCGCGTCAAACGCATGTCACTTTCTTCTATTTTGTCGGGGATCAGCGCCCAGATCGCCATGCCGATAAATGACAGCCCTAGCAACCAGCGCAACCATTGGGGGCTGAGTGTCTCTGTGATCCACAAGCCAAGCACACCGGCTAGCGAGTGGTTGAGCACGGTCGCTGCCAAAATACCTAGAATGATTGGGATGGGTTTCTTCAAGCGCGCGGCCAGTAAGAAAGCCAACAACTGGGTCTTATCACCCATTTCGGCCAAAGTGACGACTGCCGTTGATACCAAAAATGCTTCCATGCCTGTTCCAAAACCGGATCAAAGACAGTTGACCATTGCCCCCATCCGGTCAAGTCGGGGAAACAGTGGTCAAAGGTCTTGCCAAGTTTAGAACCGCAAGCACCATGGTCAGTCGACCAAGTGTGTTGATGCATGCCTCAGAAAACTCGCTGAGCGGCTACTCCCCAGTGACACTTCAATGTATCACAGGGGCATGCCTGCCATCGCGCTCGGGAAGACCAAAATCGTCTTTCCCGTGCGCTCGCTTAAAACCCCTTGCTAACTGAAAACAATGCGCCCACGCGACCTGCTGGATGGCCTTGGGTGCTTAAGAAAAAGTCATCCGAAGACGCGCCCACCACGCTCAAATCAAAGACCCAACCACTGATATCTTTTGAGATACCCGCCTTGTAATCAAAATAGCCGCTGAGGCTGTTGCCATCAACATCGACGGCATTCTTCAACGTCTGATACCCGGCATGCAAACCGATGGCCCAATTATCGCCAAGATCAATTGAGCCACTGGCATCAAAGTAAAACGTGTTCTTTGAATCGGCGCCACCGAAGTAATTGCTCGGCGCGTAATAGACCTTAAACGATGCGGGTCCCATACCAAGGCCCACGTACAACTCAGTCGTGTTCGGTGAGACGGCCATATCAGCACCGGGGTAGACATACTGAATCACACCCAAGTCGAGCTCAAGACCTTGGCCAACATCACCTTTCCAGCCACCATAAAAATCCATTTCAATCGATGTGCCCGTGGTCCAACCAACGTTTGAGTTCCAGTTACCCAGATAAAACCCGGACTCATGACTGAGATCGATGCCACCCTGAACGGCAGGCTTAAAGTTGGTTTGCGTGTAACCGCGGAACCGATAGTCGTTGGTGACGGCAAGATTGCCCGACAGCGTCAGGCCGTTCCCAAGGTCTGTGCCCTCGGCTTGAGCGGTGGCCACACAGGCCGCCAATAATGGTGCACTTAACAAATAAGCGGACAAGCGTTTGATATTCATTTGGCATTCCCACGTGATGAATTGAGGCTGCAACCCACTGGTGCAGCCACCCGTGAAAAGATCGCGAGCAAATATCCTTAGCACGAACCGTGCCAGTTTTTTACCCGTCATTTCCCTGTCAAAAAGCATTCATATGATGCTTTTTGACACAAATTTATGCCTGCTTTTGGGGCTTATGCACCCAATTGAAACAAACCGTCAGCACAAAAAAGCCCGGCTCAATCTGAACCGGGCTTTTTTTACTGCTGTCACACCACTGATTTCGATACCGCTGCAATCGATTTGACTGATCAGTCCAACAGGTCAAATCGATCCGCGTTCATCACCTTAACCCAAGCCGCCACAAAGTCTTTAACAAACTTCTCCTGGTTATCATCTTGCGCATAGACCTCTGAGTAAGACCGAAGGATCGAGTTGGAACCAAACACCAAGTCAACTCGTGTGGCGGTCCACTTCACCACACCTGTGGCACGCTCACAAATGTCGTACGAGTTGCAACCAGTTGGCTTCCATGCGTAGGCCATGTCCGTGAGGTTAACGAAAAAGTCATTGCTTAAGACACCCGTACGCTCAGTGAATACACCATGCTTCGTGCCACCATGGTTGGTACCCAAGACACGCATGCCACCCACCAGTGCGGTCATTTCAGGGGCGGTTAATCCCATCAATTGCGCCCGATCAAGTAACAACTCCTCAGCACTAACCGTGTAGTCTTTTTGAACCCAGTTTCTAAAACCATCATGAATGGGTTCCAAAACTTCAAAAGACTCAACATCAGTTGCCTCTTGCGAAGCATCGCCACGGCCTGGTGCAAACGGTACCGTGACGTTCACACCAGCGGCTTTCGCAGCCTGCTCAACACCCACATTGCCAGCCAGCACAATCACATCGGCCACGCTAACACCAGCGTCTTTGGCAATCCCTTCTAGCACAGCCAACACCCGCGCCAGTCGTTCAGGCTCGTTGCCCTCCCAGTCCTTTTGTGGTGCCAGACGAATCCGCGCGCCATTGGCACCGCCTCGCAAGTCTGAACCACGATAAGTGCGCGCGCTGTCCCAAGCGGTGGTGACCAAATCGCTCACACTCAAACCACTGGCCTGAATTTTGGTTTTGAGGGCAGCCACGTCGTAATCGGCCCGCCCTGCTGGCACGGGATCCTGCCAGATCAAATCTTCAGCCGGCACCTCAGGACCAACGTAACGTGACTTGGGACCCATGTCGCGGTGCGTAAGCTTGAACCAAGCCCGTGCAAACACGGCTGAAAAATAATCAGGATCCTTGTAAAACCGCTCAGAAATCTTGCGATAGGCTGGATCTTTAATCATCGCCATGTCGGCATCGGTCATGATGGGATTTAAGCGAATTGACGGATCTTCAACATCAACGGGCTTGTCCTCTTCCTTGATGTTGATGGGCTCCCATTGCCAGGCACCGGCTGGGCTCTTTTTGAGTTCCCATTCGTGGTTTAACAACATGTTGAAGTAGCCGTTGTCCCACTTCGTTGGATCGGTCGTCCACGCACCTTCCAAGCCGCTTGAGACCGTATCACGACCAATGCCACGAGTGGTCTTGTTGACCCACCCAAAACCCTGGTCTTCTAATTCAGCACCCTCCGGGCTTGGGCCAAGCAAATTGGCATCTCCGTTGCCGTGGCACTTACCCACGGTATGACCGCCCGCGGTCAGTGCCACGGTCTCTTCATCGTTCATGGCCATACGGGCAAAGGTCAATCGCACATCATGAGCGGTGCGCAAAGGATCGGGTTGGCCACCCACACCTTCAGGGTTCACGTAGATCAGGCCCATCTGTACCGCTGCCAATGGGTTTTCAAGTGACTCGCGGACTTCGCCCTCGCCCTCATAGCGGTTAGCCGCCAACCAATCTTTCTCTGATCCCCAGTAGATGTCCTCCTCAGGCTGCCAAATGTCTTCGCGGCCAAACCCAAAGCCGGCTGTCTTTAAGCCCATCGATTCATAGGCCACGTTACCGGCCAAGATGATCAAGTCAGCCCAGCTCAATTTATTGCCGTATTTCTTCTTAATCGGCCACAACAAGCGGCGCGCTTTATCCAAGTTGACGTTGTCTGGCCAAGAATTCAAGGGTGCGAAGCGTTGGTTACCGGTTCCGGCGCCACCACGGCCATCGGCCACACGGTAGGAACCCGCGGCGTGCCACGCCATGCGAATCATCAAGCCGCCGTAGTGACCCCAGTCAGCAGGCCACCACGGCTGGCTGTCAGTCATCAACACACGCAGGTCATTTTTAAGGGCATCAACGTCAATTGACTTGACCGCTTTGCGATAGTCGAAGCCAGCATCCATGGGATTGACCTTGCGGTCATGCTGGTGCAGGATATTGAGGTTAAGGGCCTTGGGCCACCACGCCATGTTGGACTGGCTGGTTTCTGTGTTTGCACCGTGCATCACGGGACACATTCCTTGGTTTGACATCGCTATCTCCTTAATTGATGACTAGGATGATAGATTAATTCAATCACAAATAATTTGATAATTGTATTTATCTATTATTTGAATAGTTAACAGGGACCGCGTTTTGTGAGTCCCTTTTCTTGATTACTAGGGTTAATCCTAGCACCGTGAATGCGCAACGAACAGAATCCTTACAAAATGACACATCAACCAAATCAGGCAACTGGTAGGAACAAAGGTCGCACTGTTACCATCAGTTAGTGTTGTTTCATCAATGGTTTTCATGAACGAAAGTCTGGTCTTTGCGCAATTCGGTCTGCTCGCCACCTTGGGTTTTCAGGTCTATCAGCGCTGGGCGAGCTTGTCTTGGGGCTCAGCTGTTGCTTTGTTACTGGCCATTGCGGTCACCCTGGCAATCTGGACACTCACCGTCAATCGCCCAGGCAATTTCCGGATCGTGCCTGAGCCCAAAACCGATGGACAGCTCGTAACAACGGGCCCCTATCACTGGATTCGTCACCCGATGTACACCAGCCTGCTTTTAATGGCAGCGGCATTCGCACTACTGATTGACGGTTGGTGGGCTTGGTTTAATTGGGGTGCGCTCTTTGTGGTGCTTTTGTTTAAGCTTGCGATTGAAGAACATTTGCTTAAACAACGTTATGGCGTTTATAAAGACTATCAAGCGCGAACAAAACGCCTCGTTCCTTGGGTTTTTTAATAACACTTCGTCACCTGCACCAAAAAGGTAAGGCATCATGGCTCTGAACTGTCGATTAGGCGACCTGGCAATCACCGTCAAGTGCGACATCCCAGAAAACTTGGGACGGATCGTCAAAATCATCGCTTCCAATGGCATCGAACACTGGAGTGACCACGGCCCTTTGCATACTTGGGAAGTACAAACCTTGTCTGAGACCGATTCATTGACCTACATCATCAAGGGACGCGTCACGCAGAAGTGCCAAGGGCCTGTGCCTGACGCCTTTCTGCGACCACTCCATCCGCCGACGGATGAAGAGGTTTTGGTGGAAAGTCTACCCACTGAAAAAAGTCTGGCATAGACCCACACTGCCACTGGCTTGGCTGGCATGGTCAGCCCCATTGACCCCACTCGCGCCGTTCTCTAGCATCGTAAGCATTCCATTCAATGATTGATCCGGAGCGAACGATGGGGCGTTTACAAAACAAAGTGGCACTAATCATGGGGGCGGGCTCGGTTGGGCCGGGATGGGGCAACGGGCGGGCCATGGCGGTGCGTTTTGCCGAAGAGGGGGCGAGCCTTTACGCCACGGACCTCTCATTGCAAAACCTGCAAGAAACGATAGACCGTGTGCAAGCCCTTAATGGCCACATTCAATCTGCCGCATGCGACGTCACCAGCCACCCACAGATCGAACAAGCCGTCAAAGACTGCTTGAAAGCCTACGGACGGATCGACATTTTGGTGAACAACGTTGGCGGCTCAGCGGCTGGAGGCCCGGTCGAAATGAGTGAGGAAGTCTGGGACAGCCAAGTCGACCGTAACCTCAAAAGTGTTTTCTTGGCTTGCAAACACGTGCTGCCCATCATGCAAAAACAAGGGTCTGGCGCCATCATCAATCTGGCGTCAACTTCCGGTATTCGCTGGACGGGGGCTGCTCAAGTGGCTTACGCAGCCACCAAAGCCGGGGTCATTCAGCTTTCGCGAGTGGTCGCCGTGCAATACGCGCCCGACAACATCCGAGTCAACACGATTATTCCCGGTCAATTGCACACCCCCATGGTTGAAAAGCGCTTGGCTGGACAGCGCGCTGGCGGCGATGTCAAAGCCATCTTGGCGCAGCGTCAAGCGCGCATCCCAATGCCCTTTATGGGTGACGGCACCGACACCGCCAATGCGGCTGTTTTTCTAGCCAGCGACGAGGCCCGCTTCATCACAGGCACTGAGCTGGTGGTCGATGGCGGTATGTCCGTTCGCTGTGGCTGACTTTAATGTCCGCTTTGTGCGCCTTTGGTTATCATGGCTATTAACAAGTCAAAACATATTCAAAACAACATTGATTAACAACGTCAGGTGGGCGCATCACCACCTCGTGGTTTAGGAGAAGACTGTGCAAAAGTATCAAGCGTGGATTGACGGTCAGTGGGTGGACCCAGCCAGCGGCGAATGGTTTGAAACAGAAAATCCCTACACCGCAGAAGCCTGGGCACTGATCCCGCGCTGTAACGCTGAAGACGCCGATCGCGCTGTGCAAGCAGCCTACAACGCCTATGACAAAGGCCCTTGGGCTGACATGACGGCCACTGGGCGTGGTGCGCTCTTGCGCAAGCTTGGCGATCTTCTATCAGAAAACGCCGAATGGTTGGCTGACATCGAAGTGCGTGATAACGGCAAACTCAAAGCCGAAATGTATGGCCAAACGCAATACATGCCACAGTGGTTTTATTACTTCGGTGGCTTGGCCGACAAGATTGAAGGCGCAGTGATCCCGGTTGACAAACCCGGCATGTTTAACTTCACCCACCACGAGCCCCTTGGCGTGGTAACCATCATCACCCCTTGGAATTCGCCACTGCTGCTGACCACTTGGAAGCTCGCACCGGCATTGGCCGCCGGCAACACGGTCGTGATCAAGCCCTCCGAGTTCACCTCCGCCTCAGTGCTGGCCTTCATGACCTTGGTTGAACGCGCCGGCTTTCCCAAGGGCGTGGTAAATGTGGTGACTGGTTTTGGTCACGAGGTAGGCAGTGCCTTGGTCGAGCACCCAAAAGTCGCACGCGTGGCCTTCACGGGTGGCGAGCCCGGTGGCATCAAGGTTTATGAGGCCGCAGCCAGGGGTTTAAAACCCGTATCGCTCGAGCTCGGTGGTAAATCGCCCAACATTATTTTTGAAGATGCCGATATCGACAACGCCGTCAAAGGTGCCGTGTCGGGTATCTTTGCGGCCACGGGACAAACCTGTTTGGCCGGATCCCGCCTGTTGGTCCATGAAAGCGTGCATGACGAAGTGGTTGAAAAGCTCTTGGCCTTGGCAAAGACTGCCAAAATGGGCGATCCCATGCAACCCGGCACGCAAGTCGGACCGGTCACGACTCGCCCCCAGTTTGAAAAAATCCTGTCTTACATTGAAATTGCCAAAGCAGATGGCGCACATTGCGCGCTAGGCGGGCAACCCGCAGCCAATCAATCAACAGCGGGCTGGTTTGTTGAGCCGACTATTTTTACGGGCGTCACCAACAACATGCGCATTGCCCAAGAAGAGGTATTTGGTCCCGTATTGTCAATCATCAAATTCAAAACCGATGAAGAAGCGGTGGCCTTGGCTAACGACACCTTATATGGTTTGGCTGCCGGCGTCTGGACACAAAACATCGGCCGCGCCCTGAACATGTCTAAGCGAATTCGGGCCGGTACCGTCTGGGTCAACGCCTACCGCGTGGTGAGCTACATGTCACCCTTTGGTGGCTTTAAACGCTCAGGCATTGGCCGCGAAAACGGTCAAGCCATGATCTATGAATACTTGCAAACCAAAAGCGTCTGGATCAACACCAACAAAGACATCGCCAATCCATTTGTGATGGGTTAATGTGCGCCCGACTCAAGACTCAACAAGCAAGCTGTCCGCCGAAAATGAAGTGAAGCCTCACGACAAACGTGGGTCTCCACCCAATTACCACCGCTCCGATTGGCAGGTCATCAAGGACCTGCTGCCTTATTTGATGGCCTACAAAGGCCGTGTGGCGCTGGCCTTGATCTTCATGGTGGCAGCCAAATTCGCCAACCTTGGCGTGCCGATCATCCTCAAAGACATGATCGACACGCTCGATGTCTCATCCGTGACGCAAGCGGCCTTGGTGGTGCCCATCGGCCTTGTGCTCGGTTACGGAGCACTGCGGCTCATGACTGGCATCTTTACCGAATTAAGAGAAGCCCTGTTTGCGCGGGTGACTCAACACGCGGTGCGTCAGATTGCTTTAAACGTCTTTAATCACCTGCATCGACTCTCGCTTCGGTTTCACTTGGGGCGACAAACCGGTGGGGTCAGTCGCGACATTGAACGCGGCACGCGCGCCATTCAAACGTTGGTATCGTTTTCGCTTTACAGTATTTTCCCGACATTCGTTGAGTTTTCTTTGGTGTTGGGCTACCTCTGGTACTTCTACGACATCTGGTTCTCACTGATCACCTTGATCTCGCTGATGCTTTACATCATCTTTACCGTCATCATCACCGAATGGCGCACTAAACTGCGCCGCACAATGAATGAACTCGACTCGCGCGCCAATCAAAAGGCGGTCGATTCGCTGCTGAACTTTGAAACCGTTAAATATTTTGCCAACGAGCGATTCGAAGCGCAGCGTTACGACGATAGTCTGCAAAGCTATCAAAAGGCAGCCATCCTTTCTCAAAAAACACTGGCCGCATTGAACTTGGGCCAACAAGTCATCATCACCGTGGGCTTGGTGCTGATTATTTGGCGCGCCGCAACCGGCGTGGCCGATGGCAGCATGACGCTCGGTGATTTGGTGTTGGTCAACACCCTAATGCTCCAGCTCTATATTCCGCTGAACTTTCTCGGTATGGTCTACAGAGAGTTCAAACAGTCCACCGCTGACATTGATCGAATGTTTGGTTTGTTAAACGAAAACGAAGAAATTGCTGATAGCGCCAACGCCAAACCACTGATCATTAAAAACCCCGTCATTGGACCAAAAGTTGTGTTCGAGAACGTTCGTTTTTCTTATGAAGCCAAGCGCACCATTCTAGAAGACCTTTCCTTGACCATCGAGGCAGGCACCACCACTGCGGTCGTGGGGCGCACTGGTGCCGGTAAAAGTACGCTTTCACGATTGCTCTTTCGCTTCTATGACATCCAGAGTGGCCGTTTGTTGATTGACGGTCAAGATATTCGCGACATCACGCAAGCGAGCTTGCGCCAGGCGGTGGGGATTGTCCCGCAAGACACGGTTCTCTTTAACGACACCATTGCCTACAACATTCGCTATGGTAAACCGCAGGCCACTGACGCCGAAGTGCGCGAAGCCGCGCGAGCAGCGCAGCTCGATTCATTTATTGCGCAGCTGCCTGACGGCTACGAAACCTCAGTGGGCGAGCGTGGACTCAAATTATCCGGGGGTGAAAAGCAACGCTTGGCCATTGCGCGTACCTTGCTTAAGCATCCTGCCATGCTGATTTTTGATGAGGCAACCTCAGCACTCGATTCTCGCACCGAGCGCGCACTGCAAGAGGAGCTGACCAAATTAGCGCGCAACCGAACCACGTTGATCATTGCCCACCGCCTATCGACTGTCGTGAACGCCGATCAAATCATCGTCATGGATCAAGGTCGCATCGTTGAGCGTGGCACGCACCAAACACTCTTAAACGCCAGTGAAACATACGCCAACATGTGGAGCATGCAGCAACGACAAACCGAGTCAGTTAACCGCTCTCTAACCGAGGAATGAAAAACACCTCGCAGCCAGGTGGGAGCAGTTGGGTGTAAACCACCTCGTGAATGACACCGTCAATAGCCACGGCGGTGTCTTCTTCAAGCACCTCACCGATACCGGGAAACCGATCATTGAGTGCGCGCAACAACCCCCGCATGTTTGTTACTGACAGTTCAAATGACATTTCACCGCTGGTAAACGGTGGCATCGCCCCCGTGAGCGTCACGCGCACGGGGGCTCGCAAAAGATTGTCTATGGCGTTCAATTTAGGCACCCACTCAGGTACCGACTCAGGCACCCGATCAGGCACCCACCACCTCTTCGGCCTGAGCATCTAGCGCCGCCAAAACAACGGGCGGTGACATTGGCAGCGCGTGTTGACGCACGCCAGTTGCACCACGCAGGGCATTGGCGACAGCGGCCATGACTGGAACAATATTGACCTCACCCACCCCCTTGACACCAAATGGATGGTTTGGATTCGGCACTTCGACAATCAAGGCTTCAATCATGGGCAAATCTGATGCCACGGGCACGCGATAGTCCAAGAAACCTGTGTTTTCAAGTTGACCTTTGTCGTTATAGACGTAAGTCTCATTTAAGGCCCAGCCAATACCTTGCACCACACCGCCTTGAATCTGTCCTTCGACATAGCTGGGGTGGATGGCACGCCCGACATCTTGCGCGGCCACGTAGCGTAAGATTTTGACGGCACCGGTTTCGGGGTCGACTTCCACGTCACAAAACTGAGTAGAAAACCCTGGCGCTTGGCCACCGGCATTAAGTGCCACCTCAGCAACAATAGGCCCACCGGTCACTGCTCGCTTAGCAGCAATATCTTTCAGGCTCAAGGGCGCTTTCTCGCCTAACGCGGCATCTGTCAGGTGCGCGGCTCCCTCTTGCCACGACACGGCCTCAAGTGGCACATCCCAGATCATTGCCGCACGCGCGCGCATGTCGTCGACGATTTTTTCGCAGGCTTGCACCACCGCCATACCAGTGGCAAAGGTCACGCGTGAGCCGCCAGTTACGTGGTTATACCCAATAGAGGCCGTATCAGACACTGTCGATCGCACCGAATCATAAGGCACGCCAAGTGTTTCAGCCGCCATCAAAGCCATCGAGGCTCTTGACCCACCCACGTCCATGCTGCCTGAAGCGATCGCAATAGAACCATCCTCACTGACGTGTACCGTCACGGCCGACTCACCGCCGCCGTTAAACCAAAACCCTGAAGCCACGCCACGACCTTGATTCTTACCCAAGGGTATTTTGTAAGCAGGGTGAGCCATCAGTGCTTCGATGGTTTCAACAAACCCGTCATAACCATGTTTGGGCCCCCAAATCGTGGGTGAACCCGCTTTAACGGCATTTTTTAAGCGCAGGGCCAAGGGGTCCATCCCGATACGTCGTGCCAGCTCATCGACCACACTCTCAACGGCAAATGCCGCAATTGGTGAGCCTGGCGCGCGATAGGCCACGGCCTTCGGTCGATTACACACCACGTCGTAACCCACGGCACGGGCGTTTTCAATTTCATAAACCGAAAAGGCACACATGGCAGCGTTCATGACAGGTGATCCCGGAAAAGCGCCAGCCTGCAACTTAAATGTCCCATCAGCGGCCACGATCTTGCCATCTTTGGTGACACCCATTTTGACCGTCATTGATGAACCAGATGTGGGGCCGGTGGCGCGAAAAACATCCTCACGTGACATGACTAACTTGACGGGCAAGCCGGTTTTTTTCGAGAGCAGCGCGGCCACAGGCTCGAGGTAAACCACGGTCTTGCCACCAAACCCACCACCGATCTCAGCCGGATGAACCAAGAGGTCACTGATATTCATACCCAACAGTTTGGCCGTGTAAGCACGAACCATAAAGTGCCCTTGGCTCGAGGACCAAATCTCACATTGACCATCCGCACCATAGCGCGCAAGCGTGCCATGCGTTTCAATGTAGCCCTGATGAACAGGCTCAGTCGTGAAGCTCATCTCCACCACTTCGTCAGCCAAAGCAAAGCCCGCCTCAAGGTCACCCACCTTAAACTCAGATCGCCGCGACACGTTCGATGGCTTCGTGGGCTCAGGACTGACGCCACGCGTGATCATGTTGTCAAACAAGAGCGGGGCGTCTTCCTTCATGGCGTCATCCACATCGATGACATGAGGCAACACCTCGTAGTCGACTTTGATCAGTTTGAGCGCTTGCTCAGCAATCGCCGCTGTGGTGGCGGCAACCGCAGCCACTGGGTGACCATCAAAAAGTGCTTTTTCACGGGCCATGACATTTCGGGTCATGTGCCAATAGTTCACCTGGACCCGATCAGGGCCAATGTAACTAAATGATTGCTCAGGCATATCACTGCCAACCATCACAGCCTTAACACCAGGTAAAGCACGTGCTGCGCTGGTATCAATTGAGCGAATCCGCGCGTGCGCATGCGGCGAGCGTAGGATTTTGCCCCAGAGCATGCCTGGTAATGAATAATCTGCGCCATAGCGTGCCTGCCCAGTCACTTTAGGTACCCCATCGGGCCGCACGGGTCGGGTGCCAACAACTTTCAAATCGGAGATTTGATTTTCAGTTTTTTTAAGCATGATTTGCCCCTCTCATTTCACGGGCGGCGTCTAAGACCGCTTCAATGATCTTGTTATAGCCGGTGCAACGACAAAGATTGCCTGCTAACCAGTAGCGAACTTCTTCTTCGGTGGGATCAGGGTTGCGAGCCAAAAGTGCCTTGGCTGCCACTAGGACGCCAGGCGTGCAAATACCGCACTGCAAAGCAGCATGCTCTAAAAACTTCCGCTGCAGCGGGTGCAATTGATCACCTTCGGCCATGCCCTCAATGGTTTGAATGGATTTGCCTTGCGCCTCAACGCCCAAGACCAAGCACGAACAGACCAGGTCACCGTTAAGCGTCACGCTGCAGGCACCGCAGTCGCCCGTGCCGCAGCCTTCTTTGGTGCCGGTCATGTCGAGCTCGTCGCGTAAAACATCCAACAATGATTGGCGTGTCTCACACAAAAACTCAACTGCCTCGCCATTAATGGTCGTACTCACATGTTGCTTGGCCATGTTATTGGTTCTCCTGGGCCCGCTTAAGGGCTCTAAGTACGGTACGTCGGGCCATCACGCCCGCTAGTTTGGTGCGAAACACGATTGTGCCGCGTTTATCGTTAATGGGTTTAGCAGCTGCTCGTGCCGCAGCCGCCACTTTGTCTAAGGCAGCCTCATCAATCGTCGTACCAATCAGAGCTTGTGCGGCTTCGGGCACGGAGATGGCGGTTGCAGCAACCGCGCCCAAACACACCCGTGCCTCGGTGCAAACGCCTTTGGCATCAAGCGTCAGACTGACGCCGGCGCCAACGACCGCAATGTCCATTTCCGTTCTTGGCGTGAATCGCATGTAAGCACTACCGCTACGAGCCGCTGGT